>Ga0224554_1000035_pt1 | contig 114543 bp, 131 predicted proteins | sample 714S22024metaG_FD_180666 | JGI IMG/M metagenome (GOLD analysis project Ga0224554, IMG submission 180666) | Peat soil microbial communities from Stordalen Mire, Sweden - 717 S2 20-24 | ecosystem: Environmental > Terrestrial > Soil > Wetlands > Peat | place: Sweden: Norrbotten County, Stordalen... | reverse complement strand
CGCCCAACAAGAAGCGCAAAACAATCAGCGCAACGAAAAACGACTCCGGCGCCAAGCCAGAAAGCTCGGCTTCGAGCTAACCCTCATTCCAACGGAGGTGTGAGGATGTTCCTTAGGAGACCTGGGATGCCCGCCCCGCCGCCCCGCCAGCTGAAAGCCTTAGCCTGTGGAAAAATGGCATTAATATACTTGGCTGACTATGGCGATTTCGGGGTTTTAATCAAGCGATACAGGATTCCGTCCTGAACGAGTCGCTTTGGATCAGGCCGTCCGCTGGCGGCTAGGGAGCCGTCAGGTCTCACGTACTGATGGACACGAGCGACTTCGTCCCCGTTCTCATCGTGGTACGAGAGCATTACGCTGGTAATCTGAACCGTTTCATTCGTCAGTGCGTCAGATATTCTAGATTCGAGGGGATGGGCTGTCCAATCCCTTTTTAGGACTTTTTCCCAATATCCGCCCTCATTGAACCGCTTCCGCATCTCCTCAACGGAAATGCGTTTGATCGGGAAGGGCGATGAGGTAGAATTGGCAACCATGGTTACTGCTTCTCAAATTCGCGAACGCTTGTTGGACCTTCTTGCATCAGACCAGCCTGAAGCGGTGGACGATTTCGATGAATGGATCGTTGCTGCGAGTTGGAATATGCACAAAGATTCGGAGATTCGCGCCCGGCGGCTAGTCTCCGCAATTGAGTTGCGCCTCGCTGAATTTGATTCTGGACAGATCAAAGAAGAAGATTTGCGGAAGCAACTAAAAGAAATCATGTTGAGTCATCTGATCAGCATCCCTGAAAGCCCTGTGGTCGTGTCCTCCGGCTCCTCAGCCGACTTCACGCACCAGGTATGGGCGTTCTCATCCGCTGATATGTCACCCTTAATGGCATTCGGGTCACTAGCTCCTCGTTGAGGTAGAGGTCCCACCAGAATAATCCTTCTTCCTCGATGGGCCAGTTTACCTGGAACCCCATCGCGGGGCCGCGATCATCATCCCCCTCAAAAAGCACGGGGAACTCCATGGCCGGGAGATCCTTGCCAGTAGGCGATTTCGGGCGCAAAGCAATCCTCTGCTTGCCTCGTAGAATGCCCGATTTGAAGCTGATATACACCATGAATGAGAGGACCACGGGTGCCATCTCCTCCGTATCGCCAAAGACATTGAAGCGATCAACCATTCGAATCAGGCTCATCACGCCGTCCGCTTCCCTAAGAACCTTTTCGCAAAAGGTGGCTACATGCAAATGTGCCCGGAAAATATTCTCTTGCTCGGCCATCTGTTTACTACCCCCATATTCAAATAGGATTAATAGAGCAGGATACTCTCTTTTCACCCTGGATAATTGACTTTGGACACACATCAGCGTTGCGCCCCAATCTGGGAGCGTGTATGCCGAATCTACCTGAGCCACCCGCCAAGATTGATACAGGCGATTTCGACCGCTTCACCGAATTTGTGCGGAGGCTTGTAGCTGTGCCTCACACTGAAATCAAAGCCAAGCTGGACGCGGAGCGCGAAGCGAAGCGAACGTCCAAGCCCGTTTCCCGCGTCGCTGGCGCGCCCTCCAAGGTGCGTTCGAAGACCTCCGTTTCTCCCACCTTGCCGGTCAGGCCTGCATAGGTCAGTCTCTTCCCTGAAATCTGCGATGCTGCCAGCGTGAATCTATCCGCGTCATTGAGCGGATTCTCTTCCGTTGCACGGTTATTTAGCGGAAAGCCTGCTCGTCTGCGTACCGATGCAGATGAAACGGCTCCACGGCTACATAGGTGCCATTCAAGCCCCGCTTGAACAGGCTCCAGAAATTCTCGATTCCACCGGAAAGGTAGCAATCGTCCGTCCATGACCGCCGCCGTGCGCTGCATCGTGGACAAACGCGGGCCCTTGCGCCACTCCTGCCTCGAAATCCACATCTGCTGGAATGCCCACCCCGCCGCCCCGCCAGCTGAAAAGCCTTAGCCTGTGGAAAAATACACAGATTTTAACGCTATTTCCTTATACTGAAGCATCAAGATACCGCAAGTCATTGAAATATATACATAAAAAGAAAAAGATTGACAAAGTTCTCTAGATGGGCTTAAAGTAGTGATGGTTACTGTTAACCCAAAGGAGGTAAGTCATGCGTCGTATCCTCATAGCAAGCGTCCTGCTCTCCCCGTTGTTCTTCACCCCATCGGCAGTCGCAAGCCAGACCGCGACCGAAGCCGCTGCCTCAACCCCAGTTCGCCCCATCAGCACAGGAGTCAAACAGGCCCGCGTCCTTTACTCCCCCAACATCGATCTCCCCGCCTCCGCAAACCTTCCCAACGATACGGAATTTGTCCTCAAGCTCAATGTCGACGAGAACGGCAAGCCGCAGGATGTCGAGGTCGTCAAGTCGCTCAACCCGGATGTGGACGCGTCTGTAGCCGCCGCGGTCCGCCAGTTCCGCTTCCGTCCCGCCACGCTCGACAAACAGCCCATTGCCACCGACATGACCCTCACCGTCGTGATGGAGCGCTAAGTTCCGCACCACCCTCAACAGCCGGGCGCCCCATCCTTCCGCAGCCTCATCGCGGAAGGGTGGGGGTCCTCAAATCTCAACCCGCGTCCGTCCGCGCCTTCGTCCGTCCCGCCCCCTTCGCCCTCTTCCCAACCGGACCCGTGACCACCACCGGCTCCTGATCCGGAAAGGCAGCAATCAAGGTCAGGTGTCCACCCATGGCCGCCACTGTGCGCTGCATAGTGTCCGTTCATATCCCTACATTTCCGCCCTCCACGCGCAAAATTGGTAAAAAGCAGTCGTTGTTGCGCGCGCATCTCCTGAAAATTCCGCGTAAAACAAACAAAATAAATGCGTTACTATCGTCTCCAGGACCGCAAAGAGGCACAAAAAAGTCCCCCTTTACCGCTACGCGCTCAACTGGGAATCAACAACTTACGAGCCGTCGCAAGCCAGGATGCCCTTGAAATTTGCCCTCTTGTCCAATTCTGCCAAAATTCCGTGTATCTCCACGCAAACACTTCTCTCCAAAATTGCCATCGCCGGCAACCATGCGCCTCCCAGCCCCTGCCGGCAGGAAATTTGTGCATCTGGGCAACCACCGGATTCCACCACGTCCTGCCTCAGCTCCCTACCCCAGCCCCTGCCCCCTGGCTCCCAAGTCCCTATTCCCTATTCCCTATTCCCTGTTCCCTACTCCTTGTTCCCTATTCCCTACTCCCTACTTCCTATTCCCTGGTCCCTGTTCCCTGTTCCCTACACCGGATACCGTTCCAGTCGAATCGCGTGCCGCGCCACGGTCCGGCTCAGCCCCACCGCGTCGGCTGGCGTAAACCGCCCCAACCGCCGCAGAATGGCCAGTTGCGTGCGCAGCAGGTCGCCCTCCGCGCACGCCGCCAGCACCCGCCGCGCCGCCTGCTCGGCCAGGCCCATGGTCTCGTCCGCCAGCAGTCCCGTCATCGCCCCCGCGGCCTCCGCCGTGCCTTTGCCCGCCCCCGCCAGCTTCCGCGCCCGCAGCAGCGCCGACTCTAACCCAAACACCTGCATGATGATGTCGGCCAGGTCGGCCATCACCTCCTGCTGCTCCTGCAAGCCCGTCATGAACCGCTGGCTGGCCACCCCCGCGGCAAACAGCGCCATTTTCTTCGCCGCCGCCAGCACTTCCGCCTCCCGCGCCAGAACCTCGCCCTCATCGCCTCCAGTGTCGAAGCTGGGCGGCTGCATCACCTCATCCATGAGCTTTTTAATCGCCGGAAGCAACGGAAGCTGCCCGCTCAGCGCCCGCTTCATCAGCCAACCGGTAATGATCAACCTGTTGATTTCATTGGTGCCCTCAAAAATCCGGTTGATCCGCGCATCCCGGTAGTAGCGCTCCGCCGGGTAATGCTCCACGTACCCGTACCCTCCCATCGTGGCGATCAGTTCGTCGGCCACCAACGTCAGCATCTCCGACCCGTAAACCTTCAGGATGGAGCACTCTACGGCATACTCCTCGATCCGCCGCTGCATTTCCCGCGGGGAGTGCGCCAGCTCCGGACTGAGCTGCGCCAGCCCCGCGTCGATCATCCCCGCCGTCCGGTAAGCCATGCTTTCGGCCGCATACAGCCGCGTCGCCGAAGCGGAAATCTTCCGCTGGATCAGCCCGAACTCCGCTATCGGCTTCCCGAAAGCGATCCGCTCCTTGGCGTAGCGGATCATGTACGCCAGCGCGTGCCGGGCCCCGCCGATGCACGCCACACCCAGCTTGAAGCGCCCTACATTCAGCACGTTGAAGGCGATGTGGTGTCCTTTGCCGGCCTCCCCCAGCAGGTTGCCGGCCGGAATCTTGCACCCGTCCAGCCCCAGCGGGCAAGTCGACGAACCGCGAATCCCCAGCTTGTGCTCCTCTGCGCCCACCGTCAGCCCCGGCGTATCCCGCTCCACCAGGAACGCAGAGAATTTCTCCGCCCCCGTCGCAGGATCCACGATCTTGGCAAAAACGGTGAAAAGGTTGGCGAACCCGCAGTTGGTCGTCCACATCTTCTCGCCGTTCAGCGTGTAGGTACTGCCGTCCTCTGAGAGCGTTGCCCGCGTCCGCACGTTCATCGCGTCCGAACCCGAACTGGCCTCGGAAAGTGAGTACGCCGCAATCCACTCCCCGCTCGCCAGCCGAGGCAGATAGCGCCGCTTCTGCTCCTCCGTCCCATACCACACCAGCGGCAGCGTCCCGATCCCGATGTAGGCCCCGAATGCCGTCGAAAAACTCGCCAGCACCGATATGTGATCGGTTATGAGCGTGGACGTTACTTTGTTCATCCCCACGCCCCCATATTCCTCGGGAATATCGACAGACGTAAACCCCAGTTCCGCCGCCTTCCGTAACTTACTCGCCAACACGCCCGGCTCCTTGGCCTCAATCGCCGCCGCGGCAGGCAGAATCTCCTCGCGAGCAAACTGCGCCGCGGTCGCCGCAATCTGCCGCTGTTCCTCGTTCAGATCTTCGGGAGTAAAAACCTCTGCCGGCGTTCGTGTTTCCAGCAGAAAACTGCCGCCCGCGGCGGCCACGATAGAAGATGAAGTCAGCGTAGGCATGAACGTATCTCCAACTGCCAGAACACAATACGCCAGCGGGGCGGCGGAGGGCAAATTCTGGAAAGAGCCGGTGTGCGGAGCTACCTCAAAGAAGAGCGAATGAATCGATCGCTTGGGTTAGTTCACTGGCCCTCACCCTGATTTATGATTTGAAGCGTTTCCCTGCTGACTCCAGTCGGTAATTTGAAAGAACGCAAGTTGAGGACGATCGCCGCCGGCTGGTAAGGAGAACGATGCGACGAAGAACGCGATTGAAGTGGCTGGCGTTTGTGCTACTGGTGAGCGGTTGTGCCACGACTTGCCTGGGGCAGTATCGCGTTCTGCCGGGCAAGACAAATGCGGACGGGATTCCCGCGACACCCGCGCGTATCTGCCTCGGCGCCGCCGGAACTGAGCACTGTTACACCCCACCCAGCGAAAAGTATGCATTCGGCCTGGAGCCTAAGGCGCGGATCGTCGCCAAACTCAACGGGAGGAACCTGATCCTTTTCACGGCAACCTTTTCAGGCGGAGGGAGCGGCAAGCTGAGCAACGTGGCGCTCCTGGAAGAGCAGAGTTGCGACTTCGTAAACCTCCTGCCAACGGTGCAATTGACCGACCAGAGCGAGTACAAGCTGTGGAACCTGCCTCAGTTTTCCAAGCTTCCAGTTCTGGTGACCGCGGATTTTGTCTGGGATCTCAAGGCCGGAGAGATACACTTCGCGTTCCACCGCTACACGGTTGACATGTACGTCTTCGATTCGAGAATTGGCCGGTATCTGCAGCGGATTCGCTACGTGACGACAAGGAAATATCCGGGCCTTGACGATTCAGATGCGATCCGGGTTCTGGACGCCGAAAAGCCCACCATTCTAGCCAGGTTGCAGCAGGGAAAGTTCAACTGATGCAACGCGAACAATTGCGCATTTGCGATCGCCTCAAACCAAGCCCGATCAGGCCGCGGTCGCGTCAATGGCGCGGACTTCGAGCACCGTGCCTTCGATCTTCCGGAGGTACGCGACCATCTCAAAAAGGTTCCGTGCCTGCGGGCTCCCGGTTGGGCTGAGCATCCGCATAAGACTCTTCGGAGACCGGCCAAGCGCAGTTCCGAGCTTGAGGAATCCAACCGGTCTGTGGCGCACCTCGTCTGGCGAGTTGCGTGAAGGGCCCCATCCTCCCAACGGAACCACGATTCATTTCTTTGCCAGCCAGCTCAAGTACTCCGGCAGCGAGTGAAGTTGGTCCACATGATCGGGCGCCGAGTTGCCGGCAAAGCCGATCACGAGCAACCCACCCCTTCTTACCTCACTCAGGATTTGCGTCTTCATGGGCCCCCATTTCACCACGGGATGAGCGGCCAGCCCCCACTCGTGCAGGAGATAATCCGCGGTTTCCGTCGTGCTTGCGAACGTACCGGGAAAGATCTCCGTGTGGGTGACGATCAACCGCTTTTTCCCTGCCATGGCGTCGCGGCCGAACCGCAGCCAAACTGAAGATTGTCCGTCTGGAGTTGGGATTCCTTGGGGCCCGGCGTGTCATTCACATAGCCGGTATGGACCCCGTCGATGCAGAGCACGCGGCCAACCCGGTCATAAGAGGCCGGATCGCCCAGAATTTGCCGCAGCGCACCGCAGCCCGCACTCCAGCCGCCGAGATCAACCTCGCCAAACCTCAAGCCGCTTTTGGCCTCGGCTTCGGCGATTAGCATTTGAAAGCGTGCGGGATCCGCAAACAGATTCACATAGGCGCCGGAACCACCGCCGGCCTGAACGGTAATGACCGCCATTTCCCGCTGCTGTGCGACGGCGAACTCGGGGAGCCAGCCGCCGCCATGGAAGAACAGCAGCAGCTTCACCTCGCGTTTTTGCTTCACCTCTTCGGGAACAAACAGGGTCCCCAACTCAAGCTTCAGCCGCTGCCCAGCCGGCGTTGTCTCCGTCAGCCGCGCATGGTCCCTGGTGTACTCGACCATGGGAGACGGATTCTGCGCCGTCTGCGCCATGAGGCTGGCAGCAAGAAACAAAAGGATGAGAACCGGCGAAGGGATCCCGCTGAAAGGAACCCTTCTGAACGGCTTGGCATTTCTTTCAAAGAAACTCTGCATTGTGGGGTACCGGGCATTCCGGAGCACATTGTAGAGGATCGGCGCACAGTCTGGGAGCGGCTGACAAATGAGGCTAGGCGGCCATCTCGAAGAGGTTCCGCGCCTGCGGGTCCGCCTGAAGTAGCACATACGTTGCCCGGCAGCGTCGCAGCAGATGGGCATCAATCCGGACTCGATCGACCACAACCGATGGCCCGGCTGAGCCGCCCCCATTCCGCCGCGCCTATGCCCCATCGCATACAATGGTCATTATCCTGGCCGTGGAGGCTCGCCCTGTTCGCCGCGTTTGTGACCAGTCTGAACCCTGCCGCCAGCCTGCCCCGCATCCTGCTTGGCAGGCTGCCGTTGAGGCTTGCCTCGTATCTGGCCTTTGCCCCCCAGAACGGCCTGCGCCACTACCTGAAGACGTTGCAGGAGACCGACCAGACCTTCAGGGGCCTCTACCACTGGAACCCCTTTGACGCCGCGCTGCTCCTGCCCTATTTCGCAGTCATGATCGTTCTGGCCATCTACGGCATTCACCGCTACACGATGTGCTACCTCTATTTCAAGTACCGCAAGAACTATCACCCCGACCCGCCCCGGCACTTCGACGAGCTGCCGCGCGTCACCGTGCAACTGCCCATCTTCAACGAGCAATTCGTCATCGACCGGCTGCTTGAAGCTGTCTGCGCCATGGAGTATCCGCGCGAAAAGCTCGAAATCCAGGTGCTCGACGACTCCACCGACGAAACCCGGGAGGTGGCCGCCGCCATTGTCGAACGCTATGCGGCGCTGGGCCATCCCATCGTCTACATTCACCGCGCCAGCCGCTACGGCTACAAGGCCGGGGCTCTCGACGCCGGGCTTAAAGTGGCCAAGGGCGAATTCGTGGGCATCTTCGACGCCGACTTTGTGCCGCCCCCGGACTGGCTCATGAAGGTGATACACCACTTTGCCGAGCCGGAGATCGGCATGGCGCAGACCCGCTGGACCCACCTCAATCGCGACTACAGCATGTTGACCCAGATCGAGGCCATCCTGCTCGACGGCCACTTTGTGCTGGAGCACGGCGCCCGCGTCCGCTCCGGCGACTTCTTCAACTTCAACGGCACCGCCGGCATGTGGCGCATCAAAGCCATTGCCGACGGCGGCGGCTGGCAGCACGACACCCTGACTGAAGACACCGACTTGAGTTATCGCTCCCAGTTGGCCGGCTGGAAATTCAAATATCTACCCGCCATCGAGTGCCCCGCCGAGCTGCCCATCGAGATGACCGCCTTCAAGACCCAGCAGGCCCGCTGGGCCAAGGGGCTCATCCAGACCAGCATCAAAATCCTGCCCCGGATCTGGCGCTCCAACCAGCCCCGCCGCATCAAAGTCGAGGCCGTCTACCACCTCACCGCCAACCTCAGCTATCCCCTGATGATCATCATGTCCGCGTTGCTGTTGCCGGCCATGATCGTGCGGTTTTACCAGGGCTGGTTCCAAATGCTGCTGATCGACTTTCCGTTGTTCACCGCCTCCAGCTTCTCGATCGCTGTGTTTTACCTCGCGAGCGAGCGTGAGCTGTTCCCCAGGACCTGGATGAAGACCTTTCTCTATCTGCCCTTCCTCATGGCCCTCGGCATCGGTCTCACGGTCACCAACACCAAGGCGGTGATGGAAGCCTTGTTCGGCTACAAGAGCGCCTTTGTGCGCACCCCCAAGTACCGCGTCGCCAAAAAGGGCGAAAGATCCCAGGCCGCCAAGTACCGCAAACGCCTCGTGCTGGCGCCGTGGATCGAGCTGCTCATCGGCTGCTATTTCTTCGCCGCCATTCTCTACACCTTCTCCAACCACAATTACTTCACCGCGCCGTTCCTCATCCTGTTTGTCATCGGCTACTGGTACACCGGCCTGATGAGCCTTCTGCAAGGCCGCTTTGAGCGCTGGCGCACCGGCACCGGCGCCAACACCGACGAATCCAGTCCCAAACCGTTCCCTGTAGGGGTGTAGGACCAGCCCATGCGAGAGCCCATCCCGGAGCCAAAAGTTCGATGGGATCCCCGAAAGGCGTGGACAAATCTTCGCAAGCACAAAGTTTCGTTCGAAGAAGCTGCCACGGTCTTCGATGACAAGCTTTCTGTGACGAAACCGGACCCCGATCACTCCGTATCGGAGAACAGATTTCTCACTCTTGGGCTATCATTCAAACATCGGCTTATTCTCCTCTGCCACACCGAGGACCCCGAGGAAATCCGCATCATCAGCGCAAGATTGCCCACACGGAGCGAACGAGATGCCTACGAAGACCAGTGAATCCACGAAGTTCAAGGACACAATGCGGCCGGAATACGACATGACCGGCGGCGTCCGGGGCAAATACGCAGGCCGCTTTAAGGGCGACGTTGTGATGGTGCCCATCGCTCCCGACGTAGCTGCAGCGTTCCCCGACGCCGACTCCGTGAATGAAGCCCTGCGGGTACTCCTCAAAGCCGCGAAGAAGGTCGCCCCGGCGGCCTGAGACGCAGCCAGCTCTGACTGCCGAGATCCGGCCCCAAACCGTCACGTGTGGGAGCGCCAGGATGCAACGATACGATTGGAGAAGCTTAAATCCTCGTCAAATCGGGAAGTACGCCGAGTACTTCGTGAAAATGGAACTCACGATCCATGGACTCGACATCTACACACCGGAAGTTGACGACAAAGGCATTGATTTCATAGTCAGAAAAAGTGCCGACAAGTACTGGGAAGTGCAAGTGAAATCTGCGCATAAGTCAAAGTACATTTTCTTCCCGAAAAGTAAGTTTGAAATTAATCGGGCCAATCTATTGGTGGCAGTAGTTCTCTTTGTCGCTGGCGAAGTACCCAATATTTACCTGATTCCCGTCCAAGCGTGGAAAACGCCGAACGGCTTGTTCGTCAGCCGTGAATATCCGGGAAAAAAGAGTACCCCCGAATGGGGCCTTCAGCTCTCAAAGAAGAAAATGCCGCTGTTGGCACCGTATGCCTTCGAATCGGTGGTTGGCACTTTGTAGGTGCCCATCGATTTCCCAGCATGAGCATCCAAAACCGGGCTACACTATCCATGAGGCACCCTTGCTAACCGACGAGAAGCTCGAGGATTTTCGCCAGAGTTGGCGCCCCACGCCAGAAAAGGTCGATCTCGCCGTGAAGACGGCCATCGAGGTCGCTCACCCCTCACGTGTCTTCATTTTCGGTTCCTGGGCGCGCGGAGAGGTTAACGACTCAAACGATCTGGATCTTGCTGTCCTTTTTCCCGACGACCGCAATGCCGAGCTGGGCGAATTGCGCAAGGAGCTCTCTTGCAGGCTCAAGGACATTCGCATGAGCATCGATCTCATCGTTGCCTCGGAAGGCTATGCTGCAGAATTTCTTTCCTCAGTCAACAGCGTCTATTACAAAATTCTCCATCAGGGAAAGCTGGTTTATGACAGCGGGAATCGATAGACAGGCGCAGGTCCTACTGACCAAGGCCGCGGAATATGAGACTGTTCTTCTACTGCCTGGCGTCCCAGAAGGCCCCTTTGGATTTCACGTCCAGCAAGCGGTGGAGAAATTGCTTAAGGCTCTGCTGTGTCAGTTGTCCATCGAGTACAGGTTCACCCACAATCTAGACCACCTCGAGCTTCAACTCAGGGACGCCGGAGAGGTGCTTCCGAAGGCCCTTGAAGATTTCTCCAAGATCGGCGCCTTCGCAGTAACCAATCGCTATGACGAAATCCCGGAATTCCACGTGCTGGACCACGAGGCAGCAATCGCCACCGGCCGCCTGATTCGGGAGCACGTCGTTGCCCTCATCTCTGTGCTTTCCGCCACCTCTTAGCCCCCCTCCGTTACAATAGACACAAGCGCCTGCCGCGCCGGGGACTGGAGTCTCCGGCGCCGGCAGGCGCATCAGAACATTATGCTACCCAAAAACCTGCCCGAAGCCCTTACTTTCGATGACGTGCTGCTGGTGCCCGCCTTGAGCGACGTAGTGCCCGTTCAGGTCAGCACGCAGACCCAGCTGACCCGCGACATCACGCTCAACACCCCGCTGCTCTCCTCCGCCATGGACACGGTCACCGAGTCGCGCATGGCCATTGCCATGGCGCAGCAGGGCGGCATCGGCATCGTGCACCGCAATCTCACCATTGCCGACCAGGCCGGCGAGATCGATAAGGTGAAGCGCTCGGAGAGCGGCATGATCGTGGACCCGGTCACCATTGGGCCCGACCAGATGATCGGCGACGCCCTCGAAGTGATGCGCCGCTACAAGATCTCCGGCGTGCCGGTCACGCAGGGCAAGCGGCTGGTCGGCATCCTCACCAACCGCGATCTGCGCTTTGAGACCCGCACCGACATTCCTATCGGCGACGTGATGACCAAGAACAACCTGATCACCGTTCCGGTGGGCACCACGCTCGAAGAGGCCGAGCTGATCCTGCACGAGCACCGTGTGGAGAAGCTGCTGGTAGTCGACGATCAGTACAATCTGAAGGGCCTAATCACCGTCAAGGACATCCAGAAGAAGCTCAAGTATCCCGCCGCCAGCAAGGATGAGCAGGGCCGCCTGCGCGTCGGCGGAGCCATCGGCGCCACCGGCGACTTCCTTGAGCGTGCGGCGGAGCTGGTGCGAGCGCGCGTCGATGTGCTCGCCATCGATTCGGCCCACGGCCACTCCACGCGTGTGCTCGAAGCCATTCGTGAAGTCAAGAAGCAATTCCCGCAGGTGGGCCTGCTGGCTGGCAACGTGGCCACCCATGAAGGCGCGCTGGCGCTCATCGAGGCTGGCGCGGACGCCATCAAGGTGGGCATCGGGCCGGGCTCCATCTGCACCACCCGCATGGTGACCGGCGCGGGTATGCCGCAGATCACGGCCATCGCTGAAGCCTCCCGCGCCGCCCGCGAGCGTGGCATTCCCGTTATCGCCGACGGCGGCATCAAGTACTCCGGCGAAATCACCAAGGCCATCGCCGCCGGGGCCAGCGCGGTCATGATCGGCTCGCTGTTTGCCGGCGTCGACGAGAGTCCCGGCGAAACCATCCTCTACCAGGGCCGCAGCTTCAAGAGCTACCGCGGCATGGGTTCGTTGACCGCCATGAGCCAGGGCTCCGGCGAACGCTACTTCCAAAGCACCGCCGACCTAGCCAGCGCCGAGTTAGGCAGCGAGGGCGTGGTGCAGCGCGAGCGCGCCAGCCAGAATCGTCTCGCCAAGTTTGTGCCCGAGGGCATCGAAGGCCGCGTTCCCTACCGCGGGCCGCTGGAGTCCATGATCTTCCAGCTCGTCGGCGGCCTGCGCTCCGGCATGGGCTACCTGGGTTGCGGCAGCATCGCGGAACTGCAGGAGAAAGCCCAGTTTGTGCGCATCTCCGGCGCCGGCCTGCGCGAGAGTCACGTCCACGACGTGATCATCACCCGGGAGGCGCCCAACTATCATGTCGAGTAATGGGAAGCGCGGCCTGGGTTACTGGATAAACGCCTGGCTGCCGGTCGCTATAGGTATCGCCATCGTCGTGTTGGAGTCTACGGAGCTTTTCGGCGCCGACCACACCAGCGGCCCGCTGCGCCGCATCTACGAGGCCATCTTCGGCCACGTTAGCAATGCCCGCTGGGAGATCATCCACCACTACATCCGCAAGTCCGGCCACTTCTTCTGGTACGGAGCGATTGGCCTCGCATGGCTGCGCGCCTGGTGGATGACCCTGCTCCACTCCCACTTCCTTCCCGACGCCTTCCTCGGGCTTTTGGGAACCGCGTTGGTCGCCAGTTGCGATGAATGGCACCAGACCTTCCTCCCCAACCGCACCGGCTCTCCTTGGGATGTCCTCCTCGATTGCACCGGCGCCATCACCCTCCAGGTCCTGGTCTACGTCTTCATGCGCACATTCAGGCCCAAACGGCTGGCAAGGGTGGAATAAGAATCTAACGCAAGCAATCCGAAAACAAGCACGGGCGTCCGCCGCGGCGGACGCCCGTGTGACGTTCTGAAGTAAGGAAAAAGCAGTTGCAAAAAACCGCTTTACGCGGCTTCTTCTTTGCCTTCTTCCTTTTTCGACTCTTCCAACTGCTTTTCGAGCTCGGCTCTCTTTTTGGCCTTGAGGTCGGTGCGCTTCTGGCGCTTGGCGTCCAGTTGCTTCTCGGCGCCCAACAGTTCGATGAAGGCCTTTTCTGCCCCGTCGCCCTTCTGAAAGCCGGTCCGGACGATGCGCAGGTAGCCGCCCTGGCGGTCGCCGTAGCGCGGAGCCACGGTTTCAAACAGCCGCTCCACGGACTGATCCGTCATGAGAAAGCTGTGCGCCTGACGGCGCGAGTGCAGATCGCCCTTCTTGCCCAGGGTGATCATCTTTTCCACCAGCGGACGGACTGCCTTGGCCTTGGCCAGGGTCGTTTCCACGCGGTCTTCCACCAGAACGGACGTGACCAGGTTCCGCAACAGGGCGCGGCGGTGACTGGTGTTGCGTCCGAGCTTGAATCCTGCATTACGATGGCGCATGATGCAACTCTCTTTCGATTTTAGCTTCTAGCTCTTAGCTACTAGCTTCTAGCTGTTCGGCCCCACCGATAGCTGCTTAACGCGGCAGGGCAAAGCTAGAAGCTAGCGGCTAGAAGTTAGTAGCTGGCTTTAAAAGTTCTCAGCCTCGGTGGGCAACTGCAGATCCACCGAATCCAGCGGCTCGTCCTCGTCGTCGTAGTGGCCGTAGCTGGCGGCCAGCGCGGCAGCCGGCGGGATACTGGTCGGTCCCGGAACCGCGTTGCCGTTGTCGTCGATCTTCATGCCCAGCGAAAGGCCCATCTGCGCCAGGATTTCCTTGATCTCGTTCAGGCTTTTGCGGCCGAAGTTCTTCGTCTTCAGCATCTCGGCCTCGGTCTTTTGCACCAGTTCGCCGATCGACTGAATATTGGCGTTCTTCAGGCAGTTGTAGCTGCGCACTGAGAGCTCAAGCTCTTCCACTGACCGGTTGAGGTTGTCGTTGCGCAGCAGCGTGCGGCCTTCTTCGCCGCGCGCCTCGGCCTCGATCTCCTCCTCGAAGTTGATGAAGATGTTCATGTGGTCCTTCAGCAGCTTGGCCGCCAGGCCCACTGCGTCGGCGGGCAGCACCGCCCCGTTGGTCCACACTTCGAGAGTCAGCTTGTCATAGTCCGTGATCTGCCCCAGGCGGGCGGCTTCCACGACGTAGTTCACGCGCCGCACCGGCGAGTGCACCGAATCCACGGGAATGAAGCCCAGACCCAGGTCGGCGTCGAAATTCTTGTCGGCGGAGATATAGCCGCGCCCACGCTTCAGGCGCATCTCCATATCCAGCTTGCCGCCTTCCGACAGGGTGGCCAGATAAACGTTCCTGTCCAGGATCTCCACGTCGCCGTCGGCTTCGATCATGCCGGAGGTGACTATGCCCGGCTGGTCGGCGCGAAGATACAGCGCCTTCGGTCCCTCGCCCGCAAGTTTGAAGGGAACCTGCTTCAGGTTCAGGATGATGTCGGTGGCATCCTCGACCACGCCGGTGATGGACTGGAACTCGTGCAGCACGCCCTCGATGCGAATCGCGGTTACCGCGGCGCCCTCGATCGAACTCAGCAGCGTGCGGCGCAGGGCGTTGCCGATGGTGGTGCCAAACCCGCGCTCAAAGGGCTGGGCGCTGAACTTGCCAAATGTGTCGCTGAGCGTCTCGGCATCCACTGCCAGCCGCTTCGGCTTCTGAAATCCTCTCCAAAGCATATCTGTCTCGCATTTCCCGCGCGGCTTGTACGTCGCGATGCATTTTGCGGCGGCCGCGCAAGTTCTCCTTCGTTTGAATTCAGCTTCTAGCTTCTAGCTCTTAGCTTTTAGCTCTTCTTTTGCGGGAAACAAATTCAATGTCTCCCACGAGGACGAGCTAGAAGCTAGAGGCTAGAAGCTAGCAGCTAGTTTTTCTTACTTCGAGTAAAGTTCCACGATCAACTGCTCGTTGATCGGCAGGTTGATGTCCTTGCGCTTGGGCAGAGAGAGCACGCGGCCGGTAAGGGTCTCGAAGTTCATCTCCAGCCATGTGGGCACCGGGTTCTGCGCGGCGTACTGCGCGCCCTGCTCCACGATAAGCAGCTTCTTGGCGCTCTCGCGGATGGCGATCTCGTCGCCCGCGTTCACCTGGTAGGAAGGAATGTTCACCTTGCGGCCGTTCACCGTCACGTGACCGTGGCGAACCACCTGGCGTGCCTGGCGCCGCGAGATCGCAAACCCCAGCCGGTAGGCCACGTTGTCCAGCCGCCTCTCCAACTGCTGGATGAGCAATTCGCCCGTGACCCCGGCAGCACGATTGGCCTTTTCGTAGTACTCGCGGAACTGGCCTTCAAGGGTGAAGTACATCCGCTTGGCCTTCTGCTTTTCATGCAGTTGCAGGCCGTAGCCCACAATCTTGGCCTTGCGGTCCTTCCCGTGCTGGCCGGGAGGAAAGTTGCGCTTCTCCAGCGGGCAACGGTCGGAGGCACACTTGGTGCCCTTCAAAAAGAGTTTCGCGCCTTCGCGACGGCAAAGGCGGCAGACTGCTCCGGTATAACGTGCCATTTCTTCTCCTGACTTCGGATGACGGCCGGTTTACGCGTAATGCAGCTTCTAGCTACTAGCTTCTAGCCGCTAGCTCATCGTGCGTGGACGAGGAGCAGCAGCCCGACTCGAGTGGTAGTTCGCTGCATGGGACGTGTCGTCCCGGCCCTTGTTTCAGCTCTTAGCTGCTATCTTCTAGCCGCCAGCTCGCATCGCCGCTTGCTAAGTCGACAAACTTTGACCGAGCAAGAACGAGCTAGAAGCTAGAGGCTAGAGGCTAGAAGCTAATAGCTGCTTCTTAGACTCTTCTCCGCTTCGGCGGACGGCACCCGTTGTGCGGCACCGGCGTCACGTCGCGGATGGAGCGCACTTCAACCCCGGCGGCTGCCAGGGCGCGAATGGCCGACTCACGGCCCGAACCCGGACCCGAGACCCGCACATCCACCGCGCGCAACCCGTGATCGCGAGCCATGCTGGCGGCGTTTGAAGCCGCCTGCTGCGCCGCGAACGGCGTGCCCTTGCGCGAGCCGCGGAACCCCAGCGACCCGGAACTCTTCCAGCTCAGCGTGTTGCCCACCGGATCGGTTATGGTGACGATGGTGTTGTTGAACGAGGCCTGAACGTACGCTATGCCGAACGGCACATTCTTGCGCTCGCGTTTTTTGAACTTCTTGTTCTTGCCGGCCTTGCCGGCTCCAGTCTTGCCCGCTCCAGCCTTCTGCTCTGGTTTCGCCATTAGGTTTTACCCGTCGCTTTCTTCTTGCCGGCAATTGTGCCCTTGCGCGGGCCCTTGCGGGTGCGGGCGTTGGTGTGGGTGCGCTGGCCGCGAACCGGTAGCGACCGCCGGTGACGGTTGCCGCGATAACTCTGGATGTCGATCAGACGCTTGATGTGCATCTGTGTGTCCTTGCGCAGATCGCCCTCGACGTTCCCTTCGTCCTCGATCACCTGCCGGATGCGGTTGACCTCGTCCTCGCCCAGATCCTGGACCTTCTTGAAGGGATCGACATTCGCCTTCTCCAGAATCTTCAGCGCGCGCGGGTTCCCGATGCCGAAGATGTATGTGAGCGCGATCCGTGCCTGCTTGTTGCGGGGCAGATCCACGCCAGAAATACGTGCCATTCTCGTTTCCTTTGCCGCTTCAGGTTATGTGCCCCCGGCCTCAGCCGGTTCGCACCGTGTGTGCTTCTCGCCTCCAGAGGTTCATCGCAAGCCTTGACTCAAGCTAACTAGCCTCTTGCCGAGGGAGTAGGGAACAGGGAGTAGTTCGCATTGCTTATGCTAGCCGCCTTTGCTATTCCCTACTCCCTATTCCCTTTCGTGGAGGTTTCCGCCTATGCCAGCCTCAAACTAGCCCTGGCGCTGCTTGTGCTTTGCGTTCTCGCAGATCACCCTTACCACCCCACGGCGGGTGATGACCTTGCACTTGACGCAAATCTTCTTTACCGATGCTCGGACTTTCATTGCTGCTGCCCTTCTCCGCGCTCAAAATCCAGGCGCGGGCTATCAAAAAAACTTACTTGTAGCGGTAAACGATTCGTCCGCGATTCAAGTCGTAGGGACTCAGTTCCACGGCCACGCGGTCGCCGGGCAAAATGCGAATGAAGTTCTTGCGCATCCTTCCCGAGACATGGGTCAACACCTCGTGATTGTTCTCGAGCTTGACCTTGAACATGGCATTGGGCAACGTCTCGATGACCACTGCCATAACCTCAATCGCGTCTTCCTTCGACAAACCGCATCCAATTCCGCCGCCGCGCCCTGGCGCCACCGGCCTGTTGTGACCGAGCGTGCTACTCGGTTAAGACTCTCGCCCCGGTAGCGGTCACCGCCACCGTGTGCTCAAAATGAGCGCTCATGCTTCCGTCCGCCGCCACCGCCGTCCAACCGTCGCCCAATACCTGGACATCCGGCTTGCCGGCATTCACCATCGGCTCGATGGCGATGACCATCCCCGTGCGCAGCTTCATGCCGCGGCCCCGCTCGCCAAAGTTCGGCACCTGCGGATCTTCGTGCATGTGGACCCCGATGCCGTGGCCCACAAAATCCCGAACCACCGAGAACCCCTCGGCCTCGACCACCCCTTGCACGGCTGCGCCGACGTCGCCCAGGGTCGCCCCCGGCCGCACCGCCGCAATGCCCGCGTGGAGCGACGCTTCCGTCACCGCCAACAGCCGCGCGGCGTCCGCATCGATCGCACCCACCGGCACCGTGATCGCCGCGTCCCCGAAGTAGCCGTCCACCACCACCCCAAAATCCAGCGAAACGATGTCCCCTTCCTTCAGGACCCGCTTGGGCGACGGTATACCATGCACCACCTCGCTGTTCACTGAGGTGCACAGCACGCACGGAAACCCGTGGTAGCCCTTGAAGGCGGCCTTCACGCCCAGTTGGGCTAGCCGCCCTTCCGCGGCCTTCTCCAGATCCAGAGTCGTGGCGCCCGGCTTCACCTTGCTGCGCACCAACTCCAGCACCTCGCGGACCACCTGGCCCGCGCGCCGCATCTTCTCGATCTCCTGGGACGATTTCAGTACCACCGCCACCTGGCCAACTCCACTATTTAGTGCACATACATGCACAAACCCGCCGTCCGGCTACGCTACTGGCGTAACCGCTCGACGGCGGCAACAATTCCGGCCGCGATTGCAACGATCGACCGGTCTCCATCCACTTCCGCAAAACGTCCCTGAGCCCGGTAGTGCTCGACAACCGGCGCGGTCAGGGCCACATAAGCGCGCATGCGCTCCTTGAAGACCTCTTCCGTGTCATCGGCTCGCTGGACCAGCGCTGCGCCCTCTACATTGCAAAATCCATCCCGCGTTGGAGGATTCATGTAGACGTTGTAGATGGTCTGGCAGACAGGACAGTTCCTGCGCCCCGTAATGCGGCGCAATAATTGATTATAGTCCACCTGGATGCTGACGGCAATCACCGGCAGCCCCTGCGCCTGCGCCGCCAACCGGCCATCCAGCCAGCCGGCTTGTCCCAGCGTGCGCGGAAACCCGTCCAGTATGTATCCATTCACCGTGTCGGGCGCCTGCAGGCGCACCGCCACCATCTCATCCACCAGCGAATCGGGCACCAGCTCCCCGCGCCCCATGATTTCCTTGGCTACGCGGCCCAGTTGCGTCCCCTGGGTCACATTGGCGCGCAACAGGTCCCCGGTGGAAATCTGCGGAATTCCCCACAGCTTCACCAGTTCCTTGGCCTGCGTTCCCTTGCCCACGCCCGGCGCACCCAATAAAAGAATCGGGCCGGGAACGGTTGTTTTGTCCGCCGCCCGGCCGCTTTCAACTCCAATTACAGATGAAGACATTACCAGGTTTTCCTTCCGCGTATGCGACCGGAGCGCGGGGAAAAGCCGTCATAGTGTCTCATGATCAGCTGCGATTCGATCTGGTTGACGGTATCCATGGCCACACCCACCACGATCAGCAGTGACGTGCCGCCAAAGTAGAAGTTGACCCCCAAACCGTGCGTCGTCCACGTCGGCATGGTTTCAAAGAACCGGCCGATGAGCCATACCTTGTCGAATCGGATGCCCGAGATCAGGAAGGTGGGCACCAGCGAGATCACGATCAGATACAGCGCGCCCACCAGCGTAATGCGGGTGAGGATGTCGTTGATGAAGTCTGAAGTGCGCTTGCCGGGCCTGATTCCGGGAATGAACGAGCCCGACTTGCGGAAGTTGTCCGCAATGTCGTCCGGCTTCATCACGATGGAGATGTAGAAGTAAGCGAAGAATATGATACCCAGAATGTACAGCAGCTCATACCACGGGTAGCCAGGCTGGAGCGCCTGCACGATGGGCTGCAGGAAACGGTTGTTCTGCACCCACTCCACCTGGCTGAACAGCATGGGTGCCGAGAGAATGGAGCTGGCGAAGATCACCGGCATCACGCCGCCGGAGTTCACCTTCAGGGGCAGATGGCTCGATTGCCCGCCCATCATCCGGCGGCCCACGATCCTCCGCGCGCTCTGGATGGGAATGCGCCGCTCGCTCCGTTCGACGAAGACGATGAACGCCACCACGGCGATCATGCCCACAACCAGCGCGGCCACCGCAATAATGGTGAACGAGCCCCAGGCGTTCGTCTGGATTTTCTGGTACAGTTCCGCCACGCCGCGCGGAAGGCCGGCCACGATGCCCGCAAAGATCAGCAGGCTCATGCCGTTGCCGATGCCGCGGTCGGTAATCTGTTCGCCCAGCCACATGATGAATGCCGTGCCTGTCGTCAGTGTCAGCACCGTCATCAGGTTGAAGCCCATGCCGGGATGCAGCACCAGCCCCTGCTTGGTGAGGATCGCCGCGATGCCGATCGACTGCAGGGCTCCAAGAACCACGGTCACGTAACGCGTCCACTGCGTGATCTTCCGCCGCCCCAGCTCGCCTTCCTTCTGGATGCGCGCCAGCGGCTCATAGACCACCGTCAGCAGTTGGAAGATGATCGAGGCCGTGATGTACGGCATGATGCCTAGCGCAAAAACCGTCATGCGGCGCAGGTTGCCGCCGCCGAACAGGTCCATCAGCCCCAGCGCCGATCCACTCTGCTGGCTGAAAAGCAGTTCCAGCTGGGCGCCGTTCACCCCTGGCGTAGGAATATGCGAGCCCAGCCGGTAGACGGCCAGAATGGCCAGCATGAACAATACCCGCTTGCGCAGGTCGGGAATCCGGAAGATATTGAGAAACTTCTCAAGCATGTCTGGTTATCCGCTTCAGGGCGTTTGCCGCCGCTCGATTCTTTTCGCCTAGTCCATCTTAGAGCATTTCCCGACTCCAACAGAGCATACGGGAACCGGGAGAATGCCGCATATGCGGGCCGTCACGTGTGTTCAGCAATCGCCAGCGCTCCGCACCAGAGCCTGCCGGGTGCCCCAAGTCTCGATTTTGAGACCTGGGAAACCGCCGACCTCGCAGTCTCCGGACAAAGCCGCCTAGGCCGCCGCCGGAGCAATCGGACCGCCCAAAACCACAGCCTTGCCCCCGGCCTTTTCGATCTTCTCGACGGCCGACTTGGAAAACTTGTGCGCGTGGATGGTGATGGCCGCCGTCAATTCGCCGGAGCCGAGAATCTTGATCAGCGCCTTCTTGCTCGACGCCAGGCCCAGCCTCTTGTAGTCGTCCAGCCCGATCTCTTTGACGTCAAGCTCCGCAATCCGGTCCAGGTTCACCACCGTGTACTCGGTCCTGAAGATGTTCGTAAAGCCGCGCTTCGGAAGCCGGCGGTGCAGCGGCATCTGGCCGCCCTCAAACCCCCGCATCAGGCTGAAGCCGGAGCGGGAACCCTGGCCCTTGTGGCCGCGCGTCGATGTCTTGCCCATGCCGGATCCCATGCCCCGGCCCACGCGCTTGCGCCCCGTGTTGGCTTTCTTGGGCGCCCGCAAATTCGATAGATTCTTCGCCATGATTTCCTCGCTGTAGCGCCGGAAGGGCTGATCCCTGCCGACTCGCGTTAACGCAGGTGTCAGTTCCCAGTGGTCAGTTAGACCTTGCCGATTTTGAGAACTGGCAACTGAAAACTGATCACTGACAACTGATCTACTAGTCCTCCAAAATCCACACCAGATGCGGAACGGTCTTCACCATGCCGCGAATCGACTCGTTGTCCACGCGCTCGACGATCTGGTTGAGCCGCGTAAATCCCAGCCCCTTCACCACCGCCTTGTGCCTGGCCGGCGTGGAGTTTTTCGAGCGGTAGTACTGAATGCGAATCATCTTTGTCTCCGCCATGGCTTACATCTCCTCCACGGTCTTGCCGCGCATCGTAGCCACCTCGGCCCGGTCGCGCAACTGCACCAGCGCGTCGAACGTGGCCTTGACCACGTTGTGCGGGTTGGGCGAACCCAGGCTCTTGGTCAGCACATTCTGCACCCCCACCGAGGTCATCACCGCGCGCACCGCGCCGCCGGCGATCACGCCCGTGCCTTCCGGCGCAGGCTTCAGCAGCACCTGCCCCGAGCCGTAGCGGCCCAGCACCTGGTGCGGAATCGTAGTCTGGGTCAGGTTGATCCGGAACAGGTTCTTCTTGGCCGACTCGATCCCCTTGCGTATCGCCTGGGGAACCTCCTTGGCCTTGCCCGAACCGTATCCCACCACGCCCGAAGCGGCGTCGCCCACCACCACCAGCGCGGCAAACGACATGTTCTTGCCGCCCTTCACCACCTTGGTCACGCGATTGATGGCCACCACCTGATCCTTCAGGTTGTACTGGTTGGCATCGAGTTTCTTCTTCAAGATCGTCATTGCTCTCTCTTTTTCCAGTGGTCTGTGAACAGTGATCAGTGGTCAGTTTCGCCGTGCGACTAACCAAGACTTCAACTGTTCCCAGCTCCCCGTTCCCCTTCGTCAACTTCTCAGTGTTCCGCTATCAGTCCGAATCAGCACGGAAAAAACTGATCGCTGATCACTGACAACTGATCGCTGCTTTTAAAACTCCAGCCCGGCCGCGCGGGCCGCGTCGGCCAGCGCCTTGATCCGCCCGTGATACAGGTAGCCGCCGCGATCGAAGACCACCTTCTTGATGCCCTGCTTCACCGCCAGCTCGGCCACTGCCTTGCCGATTTCCCTGGCCGCCGCCACATTGCCGCCGGTCTTGACCTTCAGGCTCAGTGTCGAGGCCGAAACCAGCGTCTCGCCCTTCTGGTCGTCGATCACCTGCGCATAGATGTGGTTCAGCGAGCGGTAAACGTTCAGCCGCGGCCGCTCCCCGGTACCCGCCAGCTTGCGGCGGATGCGCTCGTGAATGCGCTGGCGGATTGCGTTCCTCTTGGTTTGCGTAATCATGGTCTCTCGTTCCTATCAGCGGAGCCGCCCGGCGACCCCGTTCGGTTGTTGTTAGCGGAGCCAGGGCAGTTAGCGGAGTTAGCGATATCAGCGCAGTTCGCTCTTGCTGTTCCCTGTTCCCTAGTCCCTAGTCACTGTTCCCTTACTTCGCTCCGGTCTTCCCGGCCTTCTTCTTCAGTTTCTCGTCCGAGTAGCGCACGCCCTTGTTCTTGTAGGGGTCGGGCTTGCGCAGCGAACGCATATCCGCCGCCACCTGTCCCACCTTCTGCCGGTCGATGCCGGTAATGGTCAGGTGCGTCTGCTTGGGATCGATGGCTACCTCGATGCCCGAGGGCAGCGGAACCTCGATGGGATGCGAGTAGCCCAGCGTGAACACCACCGTTCCCTTGCCCTTCAACTCCGCGCGATAGCCGATGCCTACAATGTCCAGTTCCTTCTTCCAGCCCGCCGTCACACCATGCACGGCGTTGAAAACCAGCGCGCGCGTCAGCCCGTGCACCGCGGCCTGCTTGTCGGTTTCGCGCTTCACGTGCAGTTCCCCGCCGACGGTCTCGAGAGAAATACCCTCGGCGATCAGCGCCGATACCTTGCCCTTGGGCCCCTCGACCAGAACGGTATTGCCCTCGACCTTGTACTTCACCCCCGCGGGCAGCGGGATCGGCTTCTTTCCAATTCGCGACATCGAATCAATCCTTCTCGTGGCTTGCGAGTCCCGCCAGGGCGCCTTCCAACGCCCATACGTTCCACTGCAGCCTGCTTACTCAAGCCAGCCGCTACCGGCCAACTCCGCTAACTGCGCTGGCGGTGAGCTCCCTTTACCACACTTCGCAAAGCAGTTCGCCGCCCACGCCCTCGCGGCGCGCTTGGCGGCCGGTCATAACGCCCTTGGGCGTGGTCATGATGGAGATGCCAAGGCCGCCCTGGACGCGCTTGATCTCGTCGCGGCCGATGTACACACGGCAGCCGGGACGCGAGATGCGCGCCAGGTCGCGGATCGCCGCTTCCTGCCCGCCGTACTTCAGGTACACGCGCAGCACCAGCTTGCCTTCCTCTTCCTGCGTCTTGTAGTTCGAGATATAGCCCTCCTCCTTGAGGATGCGGGCAATCTCGGTCTTCAGCTTCGAAGCCGGTACATCCAGCTTCTGGTGACGCGCCCGGATCGCATTCCGGATCCGCGCCAGAAAATCCGCTACTGGGTCGGTCAAACTCATTCCTTCTCCTTCATTCCCCGTTCGCTCCCCGTCTTGGTTTCTCAAGCTCCAGGGAGAACCCGCGGGAATGTCTGGGCTTGCGCCCCGATCTTCCTAAGTGGTCAGCGGTCAGTTATCCATGGTCAGCAGACCCGTCGGTCAACCTGGGATCCCGCTGATCCCTGATCCCTGCATCTCTACCAGCTCGACTTCACCACGCCCGGAATCTCACCCTTCAGCGCCAGCGCCCGGAAACACAAACGGCAGATGCCGAACTTGCGTAGAAACCCTCGCGGCCGCCCGCAGAGCTGGCACCGGTTGTGCTTGCGGCTGCTGAACTTCGGCTTCCGCGCGTCTTTCACCCTTTTTGCAGTAGTTGCCATAAATCCTCTTCAACAACAGCTACTAGCTTCTAGCTGCTAGCTCCCAGCTTGTTCCCCGCTCAACGAAACCCCGCGCGTGCGGAACAAATCCGAATTCGTTTTGCCTCAGATGCCGATTCCGCCTGAAAAGAAGCTAGAGGCTAGAAGCTAGCAGCTAGAAGCTGTATTTACGCGCCCTGCCGGAAGGGCATTCCGAAATGGCGAAGCAGCGCCCGCGCCTGGTTGTCGTCCTTCGCCGTGGTCACGATGGTGATGTTCATCCCCTTCAGCTTCTCTACCTTCGAGTAATCGATCTCCGGGAAGATCAGTTGGTCGCGCAAGCCGAGCGTATAGTTGCCGCGCCCGTCGAAACTCTTCGTCGAAACCCCGCGAAAATCGCGCACCCGCGGCAGCGCCGTCGAAACCAGCCGGTCCAGAAACTCGTACGCCTTGTCCGACCGCAGCGTAACCATCGCGCCGATCGACATGCCCGCCCGCACCTTGAAGGCCGCAATCGACTTCTTCGCCTTGGTCGTCACCGGCTTTTGCCCGGCGACCTGCGTCAGGTCCGCCACCAGCGGATCCAGCAGCTTGGTGTTCTGCGTTGCCTCGCCCAGGCCCATGTTGATCACGATCTTGTCCAGTTCCGGCACCGCCATCGGATTATCAAGCCCCAGTTCCTTCTGCAGAGCCTGCTTGATCTCTTTGTGATACTTCACTTTCAGTCTTGCCGCCATGTTGCTTTGCTCTCTTTCTTCCGGCGCCCGGAGTGGTTCGCCGCGGCGAACCGTTTACCGTTGCGGAAGGGTTCTGAAAAACAGCTATCAGCTTTCAGCTCTCAGCTCACCCAGCCCGTCAACCCAGCACGAAAAACTGAAAGCTGATGGCTGAAAGCTGCCGTTTTACTTCTTCGTAGGCAGCGTCTGCCCACACTTCTTGCAAATCCTCACCTTGGTGTTGCCCTCAGTCTTCGAGCCCACGCGCACCGGCCCGCAGTTGGGACAGACCAGCGCGACATTGGAAACATTGATCGGCGATTCCTGCTCCGCGATGCCGCCCTTGGTCCGCTGTCCCTGCTTGCTCGAAACCGTCTTCTTGACCACCCGCACATGCTCCACAAGCACCGTGCCCTTGTTGGGGAACACGCGCAGCACGCGGCCCGTCTTGCCCCGGTCCGAGCCCGTCAGGACCTTGACCGTATCGTTGCGACGAATATGTAAACTTGGCATCTCTTCTCCAAAAACAGCTGCTGGCTTCTAAACAACCTCGGGAGCCAGCGAAACAATCTTCAAAAACTTCTTCTCGCGCAGCTCGCGGGCTACCGGCCCAAAGACGCGCGTGCCCACCGGCTCGTGCTGATCGTCGATCACTACCGCCGCGTTTTCATCGAAGCGGATATAGGTGCCGTCGCGCCGCCGGTACTCCTTGCGGGTGCGGACGATCACCGCCTTCACCACTTTGCCCTTCTTGATGGTGCCGTCGGGCGAGGCTTCCTTCACCGCCGCGGTCACAATGTCGCCGAGGCCGGCCTTCTTGCCCAGCCCGCCGCCCAGGGGCAGAATCACTTGCAGCTTGCGCGCGCCGGAGTTGTCGGCCACCGCGAGCATGGTTCTCATTTGCACAGCCATGGGTTCTTCTCCTTAACTCGCCCGCGTCAGTCGGCGGCCTTGATTTCGGTCCCGAGCGCCGCGTCCTCGATCTGGGCCAGCGACGAACGCCGCACGATCTCTTCCAGAGACCACCGCTTCAGCTTGCTCAGCGGACGGGTCTCGCGGATGCGCACCACGTCGCCCAGCCGCGCCGAACTCTGCTCGTCGTGGGCATAGAACTTCTTCGTCGAGCGCACGATCCGCTTGTACTTTGGATGCGCCTTGCGCATCTCCACCTCGACCACAATGGTCTTCTGCATCTTGGTCGAAACCACCTGGCCAACCTTCTCGTTACGCCGCGCGCCTGTTGCCGCCGGCGCCTGCACTGCCTCTTGAGTCGCCGTCATTTAGCGGGCTCCCTTCTTGCTCTCCGCGGCCGTCGAAGCGTCCGCGGCGGCATCTTTGGCCGCCCCGCGGATGCCCAGCTCGCGCTCCTTGGCCACGGTCTTGATCTGTGCGATCTCCTTGCGCAGTTGGCGGAGTTTCTTCACTCCGTCGTTCTGCCCCAGCGAGACCTGGAAGCGAAGCCGGAATAGCTGCTCGGAGGTGGTCTTCTCCTGGTGCACCAGTTCTTCGTCGCTCAAATTGCGAATCTTTTCGAGTTCCATCTCTGTTTCTCTCTCCGGCGCTCAGTGCGTCCCTTGCGAAACGAGCAGCGCGTCAAACTTCGAAGCCCGGCCTACTTCGCCGCGGCGACTACCCTCTCGGCGCCCGGCCGCATCACGAACTTGGTCCTGAGCGGCAGCTTGTTCGACGCCAGCCGCATGGCCTCCTCGGCAACATCCGGAGCCACCCCTTCCATCTCGAACAGGATCTTGCCCGGCCGCACCACCGCGACCCAATGGTCCAGCGCGCCCTTGCCCGAACCCATGCGGACTTCGGCCGGCTTCTTGGTGATCGGCTTGTCCGGGAACAGCCGCAGCCAGATCTTGCCGCCGCGCTTGATAAACCGGGTCATGGCAATACGGCTGGCCTCGATCTGCCGGTCGGTGATGTAACCGCACTCCAGCACCTTCAACCCGTATTCCCCAAAAGAGAGCGAAGACCCGCGCCACGCCTTGCCGCGCCTCTTGCCCTTCTGCTGCTTGCGGAACTTCACCTTCTTTGGCATCAACATAGCAAAACCCTCGAAAACCAGCTACTAGCTCTCAGCTATTAGCTTTCAGCTTCTTCTCGCCCAGACTGCCTCGCTCGCCTCTGCTTTAGCTGATAGCTGAAAGCTGAAGGCTGAACGCTGCCTCTAAAACACCGACGTCCCCACCGGCGGCGCCTGACGCCGCTTCTGCTCGTAGATATCGCCGCGATAGATCCAGGTCTTCACGCCGATCACGCCATACGTCGTATTCGCCTCGGTAAACCCGTAGTCGATATCTGCCCTCAGCGTGTGCAGCGGCAAACGGCCCTGCAGGTACCACTCCGAGCGGGCAATTTCATTGCCGTTCAACCGGCCCGAGACGCGCACCTTGATCCCCTTGCAGCCGAAGCGCAGCGCCGAGTCCACACTTTTCCTCATTGCCCGGCGGAAGCTGACCCTCTTCTCCAGTTGCAGGGCGATGTTTTCCGAAACCAGTTGCGCATCCAGCTCCGGCTTGTTCACCTCGATGATGTCGATGAACACGTCGCGGCTGGTGCGCTTGCCGAGCTCCGTCTTGAGCTTCTCGATCTCCGCGCCCTTGCGGCCGATCACGATCCCCGGCCGTGCGGTGCGGATCAAAAAGCGCAGCTTGTTGCCCGGCCGCTCGATCTCCACCGAGCTCACTCCAGCGGCCTTCAGCTTTTCGCGCAGCTCTGCCTTGAGCTTCACGTCCTCGACCAGGAGCTTGTCATAGTCGCGCTCTGAGAACCAGCGCGAACGCCACGGCTTGTTCACTCCCAGCCGGAATCCGTAAGGATGGACTTTCTGTCCCATGCTTTTCCTCTCAAAACCCTCTAGGCCTTCTTGCCGGCCTTTTTCTTGGTTGCCCCTGCTGTCTTCGCCGCTGCCTTCGGCTCCTCGACCTTCGCCTTGGTTGCCTTGGCCGCCGGCTTCGGCTCCTCGACCTTCGCCTTGGTTGCCTTGGCCGCCGCTTTAGGCTCCTCCACCTTGGTCACCAGGCCCGCCGCGGCCTCGCGCTCGGCTACTGAAAGCACAATGTGCGTCAGCCTGCGCTGGTAGCGGAAGGCCCGTCCCATCGGCGCCGGCCGGATGCGCTTCATGCGCGGTCCGTCGTTGGCCAGCGCCGTCTTGACGTACAGGTTGTCCACGTCCAGATCGGTGCCCTGCTCACCCGACACGTACTTGGCGTTGTCCACCGCCGAGGTCAACAGCTTGTGAATCACCGGGGCGATGCGCTTCTTGGTGAAGGCCGCCGTCGTCAGCGCCTCCTCGACCCCCCGGCCCTTGATAAGGTCCAGCACCAGCCGCGCCTTTTGCGGCGATACGCGCTGGAACTTGGCCTCGGCCCGGTATTCCTTTGTCTCGACTGCCATTGCTTTGCCTTCCTCAATCTCTCAAGCGCCCGAGAAGCCGAAACCCCTCCGCGCCGAATATCGACTACCGCGGCTTGGCCCCGGCCTCGGCGGACTTGCTGCTCCCACCGGTGTGTCCCTTGAACATGCGCGTCGGTGAAAACTCGCCCAGCTTGTGTCCCACCATGTTCTCGGTCACGTACACCGGAACGAATTTCTTGCCGTTGTGGACGGCGATCGTGTGGCCCACAAACTCGGGAAAGATGGTCGACCGCCGCGACCACGTCTTGACCACTTTCTTGTCGTTCGCCTGGTTCAGCACCCCGATCTTCACGGTCAGGTGCGCATCCACGAACGGGCCCTTCTTTGTCGAACGTGCCATAAACTCAGCTCCTAGCTCCTAGCTTCTAGCCTCTAGCCTCTAGCCTCTAACTTCAAAACGCTCATGCTATTGGCCGGCTATTGCCTTGAATCTTCCATGCACCGCAATTAGCTAGAAGCTAGAAGCTAGTAGCCGGCGGCTGTTCTTACTTCGCCCGGCGGCTGATAATAAACGCATCAGTCCGCTTGTTGTTGCGCGTCTTGTAGCCGCGCGTCGGCTGGCCCCACGGGGTTACCGGATGACGGCCGCCCGAAGTCTTGCCTTCGCCGCCGCCGTGCGGGTGGTCCACAGGGTTCATGGTCACGCCGCGGTTGGCCGGGCGAATGCCCTTCCAGCGGTTGCGCCCCGCCTTGCCGATGGACACATTCTCATGGTCCGTGTTGCCCACCTGGCCAATGGTCGCCATGCACTCCGCCAGCACCTTGCGGGTCTCGCCCGAAGGCAGCTTGAGCAGCGCGTAATCGCCCTCTTTGGCCACCAGTTGCGCCTGCGTTCCCGCTGAACGCGCCATCTGCGCGCCCTTGCCCGGCCGCAACTCGATGGCGTGCACCGTGGTGCCCGAGGGAATGTTCTTGAGCGGCAGCGCGTTCCCTACCAAAATGTCCGCTTCCGGACCCGAGGTCACCGTGGCGCCCACCTTCAGGCCAACCGGCTGCAGAATGTAGCGCTTCTCGCCGTCGGCATAGTGAACCAGCGCGATGCGCGCCGAGCGATTGGGATCGTACTCGATCGTCGCCACCCGCCCCGGCACCCCATACTTTTCGCGCTTGAAGTCGATCAGGCGCAGCTTCTGCTTGTGGCCGCCGCCCTGGTGGCGGATGGTCAGGTCGCCCACGTTGCGGCGTCCACCCGTCCGCTGCTTGACCGCCAACAGCGGCTTGTGCGGCGTGTCCGTCGTCAGGTCGTCGTTGACCAGCGTGGTCTGAAAGCGCAACGTCGGCGTTACCGGTCTGTATGTCTTGATTGCCATCGTCTTTGTCCTGGAAAGCCGGCGCTCAAAATCTCATGCGCCGCTTTCCCCGTTTCTCCGGAACCTATCCAATCGTCCTCGGGCTCCGATAATCCTTCTCATGCGCCGATCCATCCGGCCACGCAACCCCTAAAGGTTGCTCACGTACTCCGGCAGCTTCTGGCCGGCCTTCAGCCGGACGTACGCCTTCTTCCAGTCCGGGCGGAAGCCCGCGTACTTGCCGCGGCGCCGTTCCTTGCCAATCACATTGGCGGTGCGGACCGCGGCCACCTTCACCTTGAAGAGCGTCTCCACCGCCTGCTTGACCTCGGTCTTGGTGGCCTCGGGGGCGACGTCGAATACCAGCGTCCCCTCGGTCTCTTTCACGCCCAACCCCTTTTCGGTAATCAGCGGGCGGCGAATCACGGTATAGAGAGTAGGCATTACGCCACCTCCGCATGCGCGGCAAGCTTGGTCGCCGCGGCGACCTTGCGCTTCGACGCATTTTTTTCAAGCATCTCGACCAGTTGCTCGAAGGCGGCCTTCGAGAAAATGGCCCGCTCATAACGCAGCAGATCGTAGGGATGCACCTCGTTGTTCAGCACCAGCTCCACGCCGGCCAGGTTACGCGCGCCCAACAGCAGTGCCTGGGTCAGCGTCTTGCCGTTCTCCACCAGCAGCACCGTGCGCGTCACGTCCAGCTTGTTCAGCGCCGCCCGGTAAAGCTTGGTCTTGGCTTCCTTCAGCTCCAGCGTATCCACAACCGTCAGCTTCCCGTCCGCCAGCTTCGAAGCCAGCGCCGAGCGCAGCGCGCCCAGCAGCTTCTTGCGCGGAAACGCGTACTCGTAGCTGCGCGGCTGCGGTCCATGCACCGTGTAGCCATGGCGCCAAAGTGGCGAGCGAACCGAACCGATGCGCGCCCGGCCCGTGCCCTTTTGCTTCCACAGCTTCTTGCCGGAACCGGCTACCTCAGTGCGGCTCTTGGTGGCTGCTGTGCCCTGGCGCAGCGAAGCGCGGTAGTGCTTCACCGCCTCCCACAGCAGAGCCTCGTTCACCTGGTCGGGCGCAAAAAGCGCGTCCGTCAGCTGGATCGAGCCCACCTTCTCACCGTTCAAATTCAATACATCCACGTTTGCCATCGTCTTCTTCTTCCGCCGTGAGCATCGCTCACGGCTCTCAAACTCTTGTGCGCCGCAAGGCGCGTATGCCGCACCGCAGGTGCTCTGCCGCACCACAGGTTCCTTACTTGCGCTTGGCCTGTGCCTTCTTCGAAGCCTTCAGCGGATCGACCGTGCCGGATCCGGCAAAGCCACGTCGTTCTCGCGGCGGATTCTTGGCCTTCGAGATCAGCACATAGCCTTCGCGAGATCCAGGCACCGCGCCCTCAACCATCAACAAATTCTCTTCAACGTCGATGCCGCGGATGCGCAAATTGCGCACCGTCACCTGCTCGGCGCCCATGTGGCCGGGCATGCGCTGTCCGGGAAACACGCGCGACGGAAAGCTGGAGGCGCCGATCGAACCCTGCACCTGGAACATATGACCATGAGACTTGGGCCCGCCGGCGAAACCGTGGCGGCGCACCACGCCGGCAAAGCCTCTGCCCTTTGAGGTCCCTATCACGTCCACGAACCTGGCTCCGGAGAAGATGTCCACCAGCACGCGGTCGCCGGCCTTGGTGGCCACAACGCCCTCCGCGTCAACCTCAAGATCGACTTCCTTGATGACTTTCACCGGAGGCGCTTCGGTCTTGGCGAAATGCCCCGCCTGGGGCTTGGTCACATTCTTCGTTTTCACGAACTCCACGAGGCCGATCTGCGCGGCTTCGTACCCGTCTCTGGCCAGCGTCTTCAACTGCGTAATCACGCACGGGCCCGCCTGCAGCACCGTGATCGGGTGCACGTCGCCCTTCTCGTCGAAGACCTGCGTCATGCCGATCTTCTTACCCACAATTCCCGTAACTGCCATGTCTTCCTCACCTCATCATGCGATGTTGACTCCATCGCACTGCCGGAATGCTTGACGAGCTTCTAGCTGCTAGCTTCTAGCTCCTAGCCTTTTCTTGCCAGGAATAGGCCATCAACTCGTCGAACTCAAAAACTTCGTTTCGTCATCGCCGCCGATTCCGCCTCAATCGAGCTAGAGGCTAGAAGCTAGCAGCTAGAAGCTCGAAAAATAGCTTCGCTATTTTTCGAACGCCTTGATCTCCACATCGACGCCCGCCGGCAAGTCGAGCTTCATCAGCGCGTCCACCGTCTGCTGCGTCGGCTCGAGAATGTCGATCAGCCGCTTGTGCGTGCGAATCTCGAACGCCTCGCGCGACTTCTTGTCCACGTGCGGCGAACGCAGCACGCAGTATTTGTTCTTGATCGTCGGCAAGGGAATCGGGCCCGCCACCGTTGCTCCGGTGCGCTTGGCCGTCTCCACAATCTCGCCGGTCGAGGTGTCCAGCACGCGATAATCGTATGCCTTCAGCCGGATGCGAATCCTCTGTCCTACCATGCTTGCCCATCTTCCCCGCGAAGGGAGAGCCCGAAAGCTCCCCGACCGCGATAACTGACGACTGTTCCCTGATCCCTTACTTCAGAATCTCCGAGATCGTTCCCGCGCCCACCGTGCGCCCGCCTTCGCGGATCGCAAACCGGAGCCCCTTTTCCAGTGCCACCGGCGTAATCAGCTCCACCTGCAACTGCACGTTGTCGCCCGGCATCACCATCTCCACGCCCTCCGGCAGCTCCGCCACGCCCGTCACGTCCGTGGTGCGGAAGTAGAACTGCGGTCGGTAACCCTTGAAGAACGGCGTGTGACGGCCGCCCTCTTCCTTGCTCAGCACGTACACTTCGCCCTTGAACACCGTGTGCGGCGTGATCGACCCCGGCTTGGCCAGAACCATCCCCCGCTCCACGTCTTCCTTCGGAATGCCGCGCAACAGGATCCCGGCGTTGTCTCCCGCCATGCCCTCGTCCAACTGCTTCTTGAACATCTCCACGCCCGTGCAAACCGTCTTGCGCGTCTCGCGGAAACCCACGATCTCCACGTCCTCGCCCACCTTCACCTTGCCCCGCTCGATGCGCCCCGTCACCACCGTCCCGCGGCCGGAGATCGAGAAAATATCCTCGATCGGCATCAGGAACGGCTTGTCGACAGCCCGGTCCGGCCGCGGAACGTAGTTATCCACCGCCTCCATCAACTCCTCGACCTTGGCTTCCCACTGCGGCTCCCCGTTCAGCGCGCCCAGCGCCGAGCCGCGAATCACGGGCACATCGTCGCCGGGGAACTGGTACTTATTTAGCAGATCCCGCACTTCCAACTCCACCAGCTCGATCAGCTCTTCGTCCTCCACCGCGTCGCACTTGTTCAGGAAGACCACGATGCAGGGCACGCCCACCTGCCGCGCCAAAAGCACGTGCTCCTTGGTCTGCGGCATCGGACCGTCGGTCGCCGCCACCACCAGAATCGCCCCGTCCATCTGCGCCGCCCCGGTAATCATGTTCTTGATGTAATCGGCGTGTCCAGGGCAGTCCACGTGCGCATAGTGGCGCTTGGCGGTCTCGTACTCCACGTGCGCCGTGGCGATGGTGATGCCCCGCTCCCGCTCTTCCGGGGCGTTGTCGATGGAGTCGAACGAACGGAAAACAATTTTCGGGTTGTGCTTTTGCAACACCTTGGTAATGGCCGCCGTCAACGTCGTCTTGCCGTGATCGATGTGACCGATCGTACCCACGTTCACATGCGGCTTGCTGCGATCAAACTTTTCCTTCGCCATAAAAGTCCCTGCATCCCTTTCGTAGCTCGTACTGCCCGTTTCAACCCGGGGCGCCGGCTATCCGGCTCCAGCCCCAAAACCAGTGTTCAGTGATCAGTTGTCAGTTCTCAGTTTTGCCTTGTCTCTTCCAGCCGCATAGCCTTGCTACTTACCGGCTGACCACTGTTCACTGTCCACTGACCACTTGCCTTACTTCCCCTGCGCCCGGCCGATGATCTCGTCGGCAATCATGCGCGGAGCCTCTTCATAGCGCGCGAACTGCATGGAGTACGACGCGCGGCCCTGCGTGGACGAACGAATGTCGTTCACGTAACCAAACATTTCTTTCAGAGGCACGATCGCCTTGATCACCTGCGAGCCGCCTACGCGATCCACGTGCTCGATGCGTCCGCGGCGCGAGTTGATGTCGCCGATGATAACCCCCATGTGCTCCTCGGGAACCGTGACCTCGACAGCCATCACCGGCTCCAGAAGGACCGGCGAGGCCTTGCGCGCGGCTTCCTTGAACGCGATCGATCCCGCAAACTTGAAGGCCATTTCGTTCGAATCCACTTCGTGGTAGCTGCCGTCGTAGAGGGTGACCTTCACGTCCACCATCGGGTAGCCGGCCAGGATGCCCAGTTCCAGCGCGCCCCGCACGCCCTGGTCGATGGGCTTGATGTACTCCTTGGGCACCGAGCCGCTCTTGATGGCGTTGATGAACTCGTAGCCCATGCCCGGCTCGTTGGGCTCCACGCGCAGCTTGCAATGCCCGTAGTTGCCCGAGCCGCCGGTCTGGCGGATGTACTTGCCCTCGGCCTCGGCTTTCTTGCGGATAGTCTCGCGGAAGGCCACCTTGGGCTCGCCCACATTGGCCTCCACCTTGTATTCGCGCTTCATGCGGTCGACCAGAATCTCCAGGTGCAACTCACCCATGCCGCTGATGATCGTCTGCCCCGACTCCTCGTCGGTGTGCACCTTGAAGGTCGGATCCTCGTCGGCCAGCCGCGCCAGCGCCACGCCCATCTTTTCCTGGTCGGCCTTGGTCTTGGGCTCGATGGCCACCGAGATCACCGTCTCCGGAAACACGATCGCGCCCAGAGCGATGGGATGATGCGGATCGCACAGCGTATCGCCCGTCTTCAGATCTTTCAGCCCCACGCACGCGCAGATGTCGCCGGCCAGAATCTCCGACACGTCCTCGCGCTTGTTGGCGTGCATCTTCACCAGGCGTCCAATGCGATCCGTCTTGCCGGTGCGCGGATTGAGAATCGTATCGCCGGTGTTCAGCGAGCCAGAGTAGACGCGCACGAAGCACAGCTTGCCGAAGGGATCGTTGATGATCTTGAAAGCCAGCGCCGCAAGCGGCTCGTTGTCGTCCGGCTTGCGCACCACAATGTTGTGGTGGCGGCGGGGATCGATGCCCTCCACCGGAGGCTTGTCCAGCGGGCTGGGCAGGTAATCCACCACCGCGTCCAGCAGCGTCTGCACACCTTTGTTCTTAAAGGCGCTGCCGCAGATCACCGGGAAAACCTTCAGGTCGATGGTGGCCTGGCGAATGCCCGCCTTCAATTCGTCGATGGTCGGCGTCCCGCCTTCGAGAAACTTCTCGAGAAGCACATCGTCGGTCTCGGCGATGATCTCGATCAACTGCAGCCGGAAGGCCTCGGCCTTCTTCTGCAACGCGGCGGGAATCGGCTCAACGTCGTACTGCGAGCCCATGGCCTCGTCTTTCCAAACCACGGCCTGCATCTCGACCAGGTCGACCACGCCCTTGAAGCCGGCCTCGGCGCCGATGGGAATCTGCAGCGCCACGGGCCTTGCGCCCAGGCGCTTGCGGATGGTCTCCAGAACGTGCTCGAAGTCCGCCCCGTTCTTGTCCATCTTGTTCACGAAACAGATGCGCGGCACGCGGTACTTGTCGCCCTGCCGCCACACCGTCTCGGTCTGCGGCTGCACGCCCGCAACGGAGTCGAACACGGCCACCGCGCCGTCCAGCACACGCAGGCTCCGCTCCACCTCGGCGGTAAAGTCCACGTGGCCGGGCGTATCGATAATATTGATGCGCACATCGCGCCACATGCAGGTGGTTGCGGCCGAAGTGATGGTGATGCCGCGCTCCTGCTCCTGCTCCATGTAATCCATGGTCGCCGTGCCCTCGTGCACCTCGCCTATGCGGTGCGTAATGCCCGTATAGAAAAGGATGCGTTCCGTCGCAGTCGTCTTCCCGGCGTCGATGTGCGCCATGATTCCGATGTTCCGGCAACGATTCAGAGGTATGGTGCGAGCCACGGTGTTTTTTCCCTTGCGAGCGCTCTCGCTCGCGGTTAAGTACCAGTGATCAGTGGACAGTGATCAGTGGTCAGTAAAATCCCCGAATTGCTTGAATCGTATGAATCAATGATCACTGTCCACTGATCACTGATCGCTGTTACGCTACCACCGATAATGCGCAAAGGCCTTGTTGGCCTCGGCCATGCGGTGTACGTCTTCCTTCTTCTTCATCGCCGCCCCGCGCCCGTTGGCCGCGTCCAGCAGTTCGTTCGAAAGCTTGTCGGTCATGCCCTTTTCGCCGCGGCTGCGGCCGAATGTAATCAGCCAGCGGATGGCCAGCGAGGTGCGCCGGTCCGGATTCACCTCGATCGGCACCTGGTAGTTGGCGCCGCCCACTCGCCGCGTCTTGACTTCAAGCAGCGGCTTGCAGTTCTCCACCGCCTTCTTGAAGAGCTTCAGCGCGTCGTCGCCGCCGCCCTTTTCCTCCAGGTTCTTCATCGCCTGGTAGAAGATGCCCTGGGCCGTCGATTTCTTGCCGCCCCACATCATCGAGTTCACAAACTTGGTGACCAGCGTCGATCCGTAGACCGGATCCGGCGCCACTTCCCGCTTCGCAATGTGCCCTTTTCTTGGCATAATTCCTCAAAATCAGATGGTGTTTCAACAACACCCGAACACTCAGATTTCTGGTACAAATGCTGCGCCGTGGCGCGCAAATGAGTCTCTTCCCCTACGCCTTGCCCTTGGCTGGCCCGCCCTTGGCGCGCTTGGCTCCGTACTTCGACCGGCTCTGCTTGCGGTTGGCCACGCCCACTGAATCCAGCGTGCCGCGCACCACGTGATAGCGGACGCCGGGGAGATCTTTCACGCGGCCGCCGCGAATCAGCACGATCGAGTGCTCCTGCAGGTTGTGCCCGATCCCCGGGATATAGGTGGTGACCTCAATCCCGTTGGTCAGCCGCACGCGCGCAACCTTGCGCAGCGCCGAGTTCGGCTTCTTGGGCGTCTGTGTATACACGCGAGTGCAAACGCCGCGCCGCTGCGGCGAGGCCTGCAAGGCGGGTGAGGCCGTCTTGTACCGCGGGGCCGTGCGCCCCTTGCGAACCAACTGATTGAATGTAGGCAAACCAAACTCCTTACGCCAAAAACCGTGCTGCTTCCCACTTCACATGCCGCGCGCAGACCTATGGGGCTTCCCGCTGCGATGATGCGCAACCATTCCCGGTGGCGCACGCGCACGGAAGCCCTATCGTTGCTGCTTCGCGTCTGCCTTCGTTCCAACTTCAGACGAAAACCGGGACGGTGGCCGGGCGCTCGCCGCGGCGAGGCCAACTCCGTTTCGCGGTTCCGGCCCGCATAGCCCTCCAAGGTGGAGAACGCGCGGGCTCCGTAGCGATTTGCCCCTGCCCTCCGCAAGAAGAGAGCGATTCCGGGGATCTGCCGGGCCGGATGACCGCTCCTGGCCCTGGGCATCAACTCCGGCCATCTATCGCCTGGCCAGCGTGCCCATACGCAACCGCCGTTAAGACACACGGCTGCGTTCTTGCGGAACCTTCTAAGAATAACAAGAAACGCGGGTGGGGTCAACGAATTCGGCCCCACCGGAAGGAATTTCCCCGCTCTACTCGATCGAGTGCAGCGCCCAGGCTCCGTTTTCCAGAGAAAAATCGGCCTGGCGCTTGGTGCTCAGCTTGTTGCCGGGGTTGTGCGCGATCGCCTGCAAGGCATCGGGCACACCATCCATGTTTACGGCCTCGGTGAACTCCGCGCCCTTGGCCGTATCCACAGCGGGAAGTATTTCGTCCTGGATATCCTTGACGTCTTTCACCCTGAGGTGATTGGCAACAGCGGTGACCACCACGAAGTGCGCCGCGGTGTTCTGGTCCGGGCGCCACTGAATTACCTCGCCCCCGGCCAGCAGCTTGAGCGCTTTCTTGCCGTCGTCGGTCAGCGTGTAATCCGCCCAGCGATTGTTGGGATAGACCTTGGTCAACTTCCAGTATTTGGCCGTGAGACCCTGTTTCAGGCCCAGATCGTCCACGGTAATACTCACGCCCACCGCCGGAGTCTGGTCGTACTTGGCTTGGATCAAGGCCTTGGCTTTGGCTTGCGTCAGCTCCGGCGCCGACTTGCAGCCGCTCAACAGCAATCCTGTCCCCAGGAGCGCTACAGCTACCAGAACCTTCATATTCACCGCGTTTTTCACTTTCCCTCCATTCACCGCACAAAACGGCTCGATTTCGCTCGACCCGCCATTTTTATCCTACTCTCCGCCACTGTCAATGGGGTTGAAAGTGACCTTGCTCACACTTGCTCGGTTTCTGCCCTGAAAGGCGTAAATCCCATCCTCAAATTCGGGAAAAAGGCCGGCCGTTGCGCTCATTCCTCCCCCCGGCTCAGCGCCCCGCATCCTTTGTGAGCCGGCCCAACAGCAGCTCCAGAAACCCCTTTTCGTCCGACTTCAGGCAGACCTGGGCGTTAGGCGCCCCATCCACCGGTCGCGTAAACCCCTTGTCGTCCACTTCCAGCCGAAGCGGCGTCGCCGGGCAAAGATCCGGCCGGATCGCATACGTCACCGCCACCGGGTCAAACAGCGTCGGCGCCGCGGCTTGCCCCCCAGTGCCAGCCAGCCACTGATGGTAGAGCAGCGTCAACTGGTCGGTGAGCGGCGCTCCATGAGCAAAAATCTCCTCCCGCTCCCTGGTCTCCAGGTGGATTTGCGTCGAGTCCAGCGGCATCATGAAAATCGGAACGCCCGAAGCCAGCAGCGCCCGCGCCCCCGCCGGATCGCGGTTGATGTTCCACTCGGCATCGGCAGGCCGCCTCTCGCCATTGGGCCCGTCATAGCCGCGGTAGACGCTGCCGCCCATCATCACTACCCGCTTCAACTTGCGGAAGGTCGCCGGATCGCGTTCGATCGCCGCCTGCACATTGAACAGCGGACCGATGGCAATCAGCGTGATCTCGCCCGGATGCGCCTGAATCTGCTCCAGCAGAAATCCGGCCGCGTCATGCGTCGCTCGCTGGTGCACCAGGTGGCCTAAGCCTGCCATCATCCGGGCCCGGTCCGCCTCCGATTTTGCGGCCTCCTGCTCGCGCTGCTTCTTGAGGCGAGCCTCATCGGCCAAGCTCGATATTTGAACAGTGGCCCCCCCGCAAGCCTGGTTCGCAGGTGCACTCGCGTACGCGGCCTGTGTAAAGACGTTCTCATGCGCCGTGGGGACACCGGGAATCACGTTGATATCGAAGCGGCAAAGCGCCCCCAGATACCGCTGCACCAGCTTTGCCCGCAGATCTGTATCGCCGTAGGCCGTCGTAACCCCCAACAGCTTCAATTCCGGGCTCCGCATTGCCAGTGCCAGCGCAAAGGCATCGTCGATGTCGTCGCCGATATCGGTGTCCAGAATCGCCAATTGAGGCGGCGTTGCAGGCTGCTGGCCGCCGGCAGCCGCCTGTCCCTCCGCGCCGGCCAACCCGGCAACCAGCATGGCCAGCGCGCCAAACCCTGAAAACAATCGCAAAATCTTCATGCACAACACTCTAACCCCAATCGCCGCCCTCTGCCTTCTCAAATCCGGCCTGCGCAAACCGCCCACGGTGCGTTAGCATCAAACCACGTTTTGGTCTCTTCCCCCCGGAAATCGCGCCCATGCGCTTTGCTTCGACTCTTCGCAGGTTGGCGGCGCTCGCCGTGGTGGCCCAGGCCGCGTGGCTGCCTGCGCAGTCCTTCGACCTGGAGCATGGCCGGGAACCATTGGTCTCGCTCGATGGACCCTGGCGATTTCATCCCGGCGACTCGCCGCTCCAGCCAGGCTCCCAACCAAACGACCCCCAGAAACCCCTGTGGGCCGCGCCCGGCTTCGACGACTCCGCCTGGCCGCTGCTTCAGGGCGGCAAATCCTGGGCCTTTCAGGGCTATCCGGCTATGAGCGGCTACGCCTGGTACCGCTTCACGGTCAGGATTCCGGCCGGCGAAAAGCCCACATCGCTGCTGCTGACGCCCATCGTCACCGCCTACGAAGTCTACGTGGACGGCAACCCCGCCGGCGGATCGGGAGACATGCCTCCCACCGTCGCGCCCAACACCCAGTTCAGTTTTCACCTTTTTCCTCTCACGCGGGCCGGAACCAGCTCCGCTCGCACCGTGCTGGTGGCCATTCGTGTTTGGCACTCCCCCCTCTGGTCAAGCTATATGGGCGGAGGCCCCTGGCAGCGAGGCAACCTGGCTGGCGACCATGAGCTGCTGGCCGCCGAACAGCAGCACCATCAATTGGTGCGCAACGTCAGATTTGTCGACTACTACTCCTACAGCATTGCCGCAGGATTGATCGGCTTCGCCATTTTCTGCCTGTTTCTGTTCCGGCCCGCCGAATGGGAATATCTATGGTTTGCCATCATGTTGCTGGCGCAGGCCGCCGATAGCGTTCTGAATGTCTCGAAGGAAATCTACGCCATTCCGCCAATTCCCGTTTTTGATCTGCTGGATGGCGTACTGTCGGCCGTCATCGTCTTCACGGCGTTTTGCTTCTTTTCCAAAGTCCTGAAGGCCCGCATTGGAGCCTTGGAGAAGACTTTTCTGGCGCTGGTAGCGATCAGTCCGATTCTCAACGTCTGTTACTGGCCCGGCTGGTTGCCGGTAACCGCCTCCGCGGCAAGCCAATTGGTCTGCCTTCTGCCTGCCGCGGCGTGGATCTTCTGGCTGCTGGCCAAGCGTGCTGTGCGCGGCAACCTCGATGCCCGCCTGCTGCTGCTGCCTACCCTTCTGGATCTCGGCTATTACGCGGCCGACAACGTGGCCATTGTGCTCAACCAGGCGGGATGGACCAAACTGCCGCGCGTGCTGGAGTTGCCTATTCCGCTGCCGCCCTTCACCATGCAACTGGGAATCTTCCTCCATGTTTTCTTCCTGCTGGCCATGCTGGTCTTTCTCATCCGGCGGTTTGCCCTGGCCCGGCAGCAGGAGGAGCGAATGGCCGGCGAGTTCGAGGCCGCCCGCCAGATCCAGCAGCTCCTGCTCCCAGACGCCTTGGACCAGTGCCCAGGCTTCAAGGTGGAGTGCGTTTATGAGCCCGCCGACGAGGTGGGCGGCGACTTCTTCCAGCAGATCGGCGATGGCCGCGGCGGTATGTCGATCGTCATCGGCGACGTCAGCGGCAAGGGGCTGCCCGCTGCCATGCTGGTCTCTGTGCTGGTAGGCGCCATCCGCGCCGAGGCAGCCCACGGGGCAGATCCCGTGGCCATGCTCACGTCGCTCAACCAGCGCATGATGGGCCGGTCGCGCGGCGGATTCACCACCTGCCTGGTCGCTCATCTCACCGCCGGCGGCAAGTTGACCATGGCCAACGCGGGCCACCTGCCGCCCTATCTCAACGGGTTGGAAATCGCCGTTCCCGGCGCCCTTCCTCTGGGCGTAGTTGCCCATGCCGAATATGAATGCGCCACGGTGCAACTTGTTCCGGGCGACCGGCTCACCTTTGTCTCCGACGGGGTGGTCGAAGCCCAGGGCAAAACCCCGCCCTGGTGCGGCGACCTCTTCGGCTTCGACCTCACACGCGCCCTCAGCGTCTTCCCCGCGCAGCGCATCGCCGATGCCGCCCGCGGCTTCGGCCAGTCCGACGACATCACCGTGGTCACGGTCGAGTTCTGCGGCGCCGGCATTCCCGTCCTGGCCGGCTGATCGCATCGGCGCGCGGGGAAACCACCCAGCCGTCCCTCTTCATTTTGTGCCCTGTATACCGGCAAAAGGAGTCTTGGGCGCGGTGGCCACGCCCACCAGCGAATCCGCGCAGCCGTAGTAAAGGAACCACCGATCGTGGAAGTACACCAGCCCTTCGGCAAACGTGGTTCCGGCAGCGTATTGCCCCGTCTTCTCATAGGCCATCTCCGGCTTCAGATCCGGATGTTCCGCCTGCTTGAGCAGGTGCGCCGGATGGTGCGCGTCGAACAGCGCTTCGCCCGCTGCGTATGCGTTCGAGCCAAGCTCGGGATCGCCGCCCTCCACTGCATTTTTGCCGTTGTAAACCAACACGATTCCCGCGCTCGTCACCACAGGCGGCGGCCCGGTTTCAGGGAAGCCGCTGTCAAAGTGCCCCGCCCGCGGCCGCAGCAGTTCGATGGGTGCGCCCTGCGCGTCTTCTACCGGGCTCCAGTGAATCAGGTCCGCTGAAGTCGCCAGGTGGACCGCCCCTTCGCCCCAGTACATCCGGTATTTGCCGTCGATCCTGGCCGCTATCAGCCGGCGCTTTTCCGGGTCCAACCGCGTGACAATCCCCGCCGACTTGTATTTCAGCCCGGCATATTTGCCGCCCGCCGCGTTCAGAAACGCCGGCCCATGCTTGGTCCAGTGCATCAGGTCACGCGAACTCGCAATCCCCACCGAGAGCAAATTGCGGTCGCGGTTCCATTGCGTATACGTCAGCACGTAGGTCCCGTCCTCCCGCTCCACGATGCGCGGATCCTCAACTCCACCGGGCCACTCCCGCGCCTCCTGCTTGTCCCTGGCCGGAAAAAACACCGGCGCATCCCGGCGCGTGAAGTGAATCCCGTCCGCGCTCTCTGCCAGCCCCAGCCGCGAGGTGTGCCCCCCAATCGCCATCGCCCCGGAATCGTCTTCTGCGCGGTAAAGCACAAAGACCTTGCCATTCCGCACAATCGCCGCTGGATTGAAGGTGTGCAGCGCCTCCCAGTGCGCGGGCGCCTTCAAAATCGGGTCAGCAAAGGTGGACTCCGCTCGCGGCGCAATCACCGGATTGCCGCTCTCCGGCCGCGTGAACGGCCCGATCTCCCACGGCTGAGCCGTCTGCGCGTGCAACAGCGCCGCGCAAACCAGCGCCGCGGCCAGCAAAAACCTTCCCCGCATCTTCATTCCCATTCACCCCCCATGCCACGCCCGCTAATCCAAAGCATCCCCGCCTCAGCCGTACACCTGTGCCGCGGAACAGAATCAGCTTCCCTCAGTCCGCCGCGCCAGCCGAACCGGCCGCATAAAAACTTAACGCCGCGTCCCCCTGCTCCAGCAGGCGCGTGCGGCCCAGCGTTCCATACCGCTCATCCAGCCGCTCTTTCCTGCGGTGCTCGGCGATCACCAGCCCGCCGGGCGCCAGCAACCGGGCCGAAGCGCCGCCCAGCAACCCCAGCGTAGCCGCATACTCCTGCACTGCATCGTAAGGCGGATCGAGAAACACCACTTCGAAGACCTGTGACGGCCCTTGCTTCCCACCCGGCCCGAATCTACGCAGCCACGTTCCCACGCTCCCCACATGAATCCGGAATCCCGCCGTCAACCCCAGCCTGGCCAAGTTCGCCCGCAGCACTTTCAGCGCCGCCGGCCCCTGCTCCACAAAGTCCACGCCGGCCGCGCCACGGCTCAGCGCCTCCATCCCCACGGCGCCCGAGCCGGCATACAAATCCAGAAAATTTGCGCTCGCAATGCGCGCCGCCAGCACGTTGAAAAGGGTCTCCCGCAGCCGGTCGCCGGTGGGCCGCGTGGCCAGCCCGGCCGGCGCCTCCAGCGTGCGGGAACGAAACTCGCCGGCAATGATGCGCATCGCTGTTCAGCATACCGGACGCGGACCCACTACAATTTACTTATGCGAGGCTGGTCAATCCCCCTGGGACGTTGGATGGGCGTCGAAATGCGCGTCCACGCCTTTTTCCCATTGCTGGCGGTCGTTTGCCTGGCGCTCAGCGCCGCCGACGGCGTGGCGCGCGGCCTGGGCCTGTTCCTGGTGCTGTGCGCGGCGGTCGCGGTGCGCGAGATCGCCCGCCTGCTGGTGGCCGCCTGGCTCGGTCTGCGTCTCCGCGCCGTTCTGCTGCTGCCCATCGGCGGACTCTTCGCCTACGCCAATCCCGAGAGCCAGGAGAACGCCAACCAGGGCGGCGGCGAGTTTGCCATGGCGTTCGCCGGCCCGCTGGCCAACGTAGCCACGGCGCTGGTGCTGGGGGCAACATTTCTTGGCGCGGGCGCCGGTTTCCGGCTCTTCGACCAGCCCTTGATCACCTCCGCTTACCTGTTGCGCAGCATGGTCTGGATGCAGGCCGGCCTGGGCCTCCTGCACCTGGTGCCCGCCTATCCGCTGGACTGCGGCCGCCTCATCCGCGGCAGCTTTGCCCGCAGGCACGGCTTTGCTCCCGCCGGCCGCGCCGCATCCGGCCTGGGCCAGGTCCTGGCGCTCCTCACCATGGTGGCCGGCATGCTGCTCCACAATTACTGGCTCATCATCGCCGGCTTCTTCATCATGATCGGCGCCCAGATTGAAGACCAGGGCGTCTTCTTCCAGTCCGTCGTCGACACCGTCCGCATGCGCGAGGTCATGCTCACCGATTTCGCCACCCTCTCGCCGTCCGACACCCTGGCCGACGCCCTCGTCCGCTGCGTCCACTCCCTGCAGGAGGACTTCCCCGTCGTCCGCGGCCCACAACTGGTCGGCATCGTCTCCCGCCAGCGCATCGTCGACGCCCTGCGCAGCGACGGCAACGGCTACGTGCAGTCGGTCATGTCGCGCGCCTTCCAGGTTGCGCGCCCCGAGGATACGCTCGGAACCACCATCCGCCGCCTCACGGCCGGCCACGGCCTCGCCCTCATTCCCGTCACCGAAAGCGGACGCGTTGTCGGCATTGTCAGCGTGCAGAACCTCATGAGCTCCATGTCCCTGCTCGCCGAGCAGCGCCGCATCGAGCGCCAGGAAAGCGGAGACTGACGCCGCCCATGGCTGCCGATCCTGAAGCGCAGCTTGCCCCCGGCCTCTACCTGGTCGCCACTCCCATCGGCAACCTCGGCGACATCACCCTCCGCGCCCTCGACATCCTCAAGCGCGTGGACCGCATCGCCTGCGAAGACACCCGCCAGACCCAAAAGCTCCTCAACCACTTTGAGATCGCGACCCCCACCGTAAGCTGCCATCAGCACAACGAGCGCCAACGCGCAGCCGAGCTGGTCGAGGCCCTCAAGGCCGGCGCCCGCATCGCCCTGGTCTCCGACGCTGGAATTCCCGGCATCAGCGACCCTGGAGCCTGGCTGGCCGCTGAAGCCATTGCCGCCGGCGTTCCCGTCGTTCCCATTCCCGGAGCCAATGCCGCCCTCAGCGCGCTGGTAGCCTCAGGCCTGCCCACCGGCGAGTTTCAATTCATCGGTTTTCTGCCGGAGAAGGCCGGAGCCCGCCGCAGCCGCCTGGAAGCGCTGGCAGCCGAAGCCGCAAGCTCCCAAACTACGCGCACTCTCATTTTTTACGAAGCCCCTCACCGCATTCTCGGCACGCTGGCCGATCTGGAGGCCGTCTGGGGCCCGGATCTGCGCGTCGTTGTCGCCCGCGAGCTGACCAAGATCCACGAGGAGTTCCTGCGCTCGACGGTAGCCGATGCCCGCCGCGAACTCGCCGCCCGCGATCGCATTCGCGGCGAAATCACCCTGCTGGTTGAGGCTCTGCCCCAAACCCGCGCCCAGTCCGGAACCCCATCCGCAACCGGCGCTTCCGAAGAAATCTCCGTCCGCGTTGCCCGCCTCCAGGCCGAGGCCGGCCCGGAAGCCCGGATAGACGAGAAGGAAGCCCTCAAGCGCCTCGCCCGCGAGCTGGGCCAGTCCAAGAGCGAACTCTATCGCCAGCTTCAGCGCGAGCGCGCGCGGCTCTAAACCGGGTCCCCGGCGACAGGTCCTAGTCGCTGGGGTGGAAAACCCGCTCACCTTGAATCCGCAGGGCTCTGTAAAAAAAAAGAAGAAAAGGATCGCTATTTCGAGAACCGTCACTGCGTCCTCGCCTGCGAACTCCCGGATAATACCAGCATCTCTTTCAGCATCGGCATGGCGCTGCCGAAATGCGGGAAAAGCTCGGCTGATGGGGAGGGCAACCGCCTTTGCCGGGCGGCCAACGGCTCAGTTACGGCCTCATCGGGCACAGGCAGAACCGCACCTTGCTGAATCCGGTACGGATACACGCGTACCCTGGCCAGAAAGAACCACGGATATTGCGTCAGCTCGATATGCTCCACTTCCGCGGCATTGAAGTGTTCGCTTACCCGCCGGAGAGCCAGCTTCAGCGCGCTGGCAATGGCCTCCTGCGAGGTCTCTCCCACGCCGCTCCGCAGCGACCCATCGGCAATCTTGATGAAACTCCACCCGCGCGTCTGAATCCTCTTTTCCAGGCGCCCCACATCTCCCGACCGCATGAAGTTCCACCCCTCGCGAAACTCCTCCGTAGCCACCTTCAGGCCAACGGGCAGTTCGGCCCGTGCGCGTAACAGCACGTTCAATTCAGCAATGGTGCGCATCGGGACAACTCTTTCTTTTTCTCAGCAGTAGTTTTGGGGAAGACTTCCAGGCTGCGCCTCGCGGCTGGGCTCTGGATTGGCCTGCGCAGGCGCCTGATCCGTTGACTGGACGATGGCGTAATGAATCAGGCTGTGGCAATAGATGCAATCTGTTTCTCGTTCCAGGCTGTTCGAGCCGCCGCAAGCCTCGGAAAACGTCCGCAGACATTCCGGGCAGGAAATCGTTGCGTAAGCCTCTCCCGAATTGTCGCCTTCGTTCCGCTCAATCCAGACCGGAGCCAACGCAATTGCATGGCTGGAATGCATGCGCTCCGGCCGGGGAAGGGCGTCGATGATCCTCAACAACGAGCCCACGCTGCTGCCTTTTTGATAGAAGGCGTCCGCGGCCACGCCGGAAGGCACTTCGTCACCCTGGAACGCGCCGCTCATGGCCACCGTCTGGATCGACGGAAACCGGCGCCGCACCACCGCGAGCAACTCGAACCCCGACATGCCCGGCATGTTCAGGTCGGAAAGAAGAATGTCGGGGATTTCCTTCCGCATCTCAATCAGCGCGGAGAACCCGTCCTCGGCCGTGCGCACACGATACCCAATCTCCGCGAGCACGGACGACAACAACGTTCGAATGGAAGGCTCATCGTCTACTATGAGAAGTTTTTCTTTGGTATCGGGCATCTCTCACTCCACCTGGAACCGCACTTAGGGAATTGGAGTGAGTATCCCATGCAACCGATCGCCACGCTGTTCAATTTCATACAGGATTGCCGAAGGCCATTGGCCGGCTTGGGCTTGCTTCCCTCAAATGCCCTCAAGCACCGGCCTTTCGGCGTTGTCGTCCGGCATCTGATCGTGCAGAACCACGTTCAGCAGCGACTTGTGAACCCGGATGCGCCCGTTGTATTCGATAAATCCGAGCTTGCGGAAGCGGTTCATGAAGAAGCTCACGCGCGATCGTGTCGTCCCGATCATCTCCGCCAGCGTCTCCTGCGAGATCTTGGGAAGGAACTGCGCCGGTTCGCCCGGCTGGCCAAACTCCGCCATCAAAAGCAGAATCCTCGCCAGGCGCTTTTCGCTGGAATTGAAAAGCTGATCCACCAGATCCGCCTGAACGCGCATGCTCCGCTCCAGAAGAAACTTCAGAAACAGGTCACTGAACGCATGTTCCTCGTGCATCACGCGGATCATTTCATCCCGCCCGATCTTCAACGCGGTGCAGGCAGTAATGGCCGTCGCCGTAGACAAACGCAGCCCAGACACAGCGGCCAGCGCCCCCTCCCCCACAAACTCGCCTGACGCAACCAGCGTAATCGTGGCTTCCTTGCCGGCTTGCGAAACCACCGTGACCTTCGCACGCCCCTTTTGCAGATAGAAGACGGAATCGGCCGGGTCTCCCTGCGAAAAGAAAGTCGCCTTGGGCGCCAGTTGGACGATTCTTCGCCCCAGCCCGGCGGTGGCCAGGAACGTCTCGACATTGAAGTTTGGCCTTGAAAGATCAACCATCTGAAAGGACCTCCGCCCGGCTCCAGCCTCTGCAAATGCAACTGTTGGAGGGCGCGCAACCGCATCCCCATCGGGTTAACAAAAGAAAGTGCAACGGCGAGCAAAAGATCGTCACTGGGAATCGGAGCCCTGTGTTGTCGGATGCTCCTCATTCAATTGAGCATCCATGTCATCTTGCATGTCATCTTGCCCGGCTGCATACTTCTTGCAGCACTGTAGCTCAGAATCCCACCCTTGGGGAAGGCAATCTGTTCAATTTTGCTCACTTTTCCAGAAATATTTCAAGCCGCCGGAGCGAAAAGTCTCATTGTTTTGAAACGGTCCGGCCGGCAGGTCGGGATTTCAACTCCGAAAGAATCCGTACCGTGGGAGGACCAAATATGCAAGGGGCTTTAGCCGCCGAGAGAATGCAAATTGCTGAAAAGTCCCTCTGCCGTTCCTCCTTCTTCTTCCCATACCCGTTTAGCCCCGGTAAATCCCCGGCCTGGCAAAAACCTCTTCCGGCAACTCGGCAGAATGTAAATTGAGCGCTATTGCTCAGACCCCATCGGGCGACGCCGTTAACGTGAGAACTACCTTGTGCGCCTCAAATGCGCGTAAAGCAAGTGACGCTGCGCATGGGTAGAAAAAGGTGAGATGCATGAAGAGATTTGTGACGTTAGTGGCGTTATTCAGCCTGGGTGCGGCTAGCGCCGCCTGGGCGGAGACTCGCGAAGAAGTGCAGAACCGGGTGGATAATGCAGCCACAGTGCTGCACGAGATCATGGCCGCGCCGGATAAAGGCATTCCGCAAGAAGTACTGGATCACGCAAAGTGCATAGCCGTGGTGCCCCACATGATCAAGGGCGGCTTTGTGTTTGGCGCGGAGAATGGCAAAGGCCTGGCCACGTGCCGGACCGCAAACGGATGGAGCGCGCCGGAGTTCTTTGTCATTACCGGCGGCAGCTGGGGATTGCAGATCGGCGTCGAAGGCGTGGATCTGGTCATGATTTTCCAGGGCGATAGAGGAATGCAGCGGTTGATCGCCGCCAAGTTCCAGCTGGGAGCGGACGCCTCCGCGGCAGCCGGACCGGTTGGACGCCATGCCACTGCCGATACTGACTGGAAGCTGAATACCGAGATCCTCACCTACTCGCGGGCCAAAGGCGCCTTTGCCGGACTCACTCTGACAGGGGCCGATGTTCGCCGCGACGATGACTCCATGGATGCCTTCTACGGAAAGGACGTCACTACACACAGCGTTCTGATGGGCGAAGTCCCTGCACCTGCCTCGGCACGACCGTTCCTTGACGCAGTCAGAGGGGCAAAAGTGCAGGCCCATGCTGCGAATTAGCTCTTTGAAAAATCCCTCTGCCGTTGCTCACTTTTCCATGCCCTGTTGAGCCCCAGGGGAAATGGTCAACCCGGCAAATGCCGCTTCCGGCAACCCGGCTGGATGCCAGAGAGAGCCCTATTGCTCAGACCCCGCCGGACAACCCGGCTAAGGTGAGAAGTACCTTGTGTGCCCCGAATACGCGTAAAACAACAGACGCCACGCATAGGTAGAAAAAAAAGGTGAAATGAATGAAGAAACTTATGACATTCGTGGCAGTACTCAGTTTGACGAGCATCGGCTGGGCGGGAAGTAATCGCGAACAAACAGAAAACCGCTTGGATCATGCGGGAGCAGTACTCCATGAGATCATGTCCGCGCCGGATAGAGGCATACCGGAAGAAGTTCTGGAACATGCAAAGTGCATCGCCGTTGTACCCCACCTGCTCAAGGGCGGCTTTGTCTTTGGCGCGGAGAATGGCAGAGGCGTTGCCACCTGCCGCACCGCAAACGGTTGGAGCGCGCCTGCGTTCTTTACCATTACCGGCGGAAGCTGGGGATTGCAGATCGGCATCGAAGGCGTTGATCTGGTCATGATCATTCAGAACGACACCGGAATGCAGCATTTGATCAACAGCAACTTTGAGCTGGGCGGGGATGCCTCCGCTGCAGCCGGACCAGTTGGCCGCCACGCTTCCGCCGATACCGATTGGAAGCTGGAAACCGAGGTCCTCACCTACTCGCGCGCCAGGGGCGCCTTTGCCGGACTCACGCTGACCGGCGCTGCCATTCGCCGCGACGACGATTCCACTGAAGCCATCTACGGGCACGACGTCTCCACTCGCCACATCCTGCACGGCGAAGAGGCGGTCCCGGCCTGCGCACACTCGTTCCTCGACGCAGTCAGGGACGCTAAGGCCCAGGCGGTTGCTTCCAATTAGCTGTCAGTTGTAGACTGCCGTGGCCGCCCGGAAATGACCCTTCAATTCCGGGCGGCCACTACGCGGAGGAGTTCCTAATGCTCTGGACAATTTTTGTAATTCTTGTGGTTCTCTGGCTGCTCGGCTTCACCCTCCATATCGGAGGCGGCTTGATCCACATCCTGATCGTGATTGCCGTCGTTGTCCTGATCTTCAACCTGATAAGCGGACGCCGCGGCTTGTGAAACATCCGGGGCCTGAGCGGCGTTCTCAGGCCCTGGCCCTCAACCGCATTTTCGCCTGAACCTCACGGCTCCGCGCCGCGCTCCTCCGTCTGCGCCTGCCCGATCTCCCCGATCTCCCCGATCTCCCCGATCAGTTGCTCCAACTGCTCTCGCTTGCGCGCGCTCACATCCAGGAAGCGGATACCCACAAGGCGCCGGTCGTGGATGGCCTGGATCACGCCGCCCAGCCGGAACAGTAGCCCTCCCAGGCGAAACTCCGTCTCCACCCGCGTATAGATGCCCACCTGAAAGCGCTCGTCGGCGCGGATGCGGCAGCCGCCCAGGCTCAGATCGAGAATCCGCCCGCTCAGCCTGGACCCCACGTTGACGAGATAAATGATGGCTGAGGTATCCACCTCGAGCCGCGCCTGCGCCCGCCGTTCAAGCCTGGCTGGCCGTACAGGCCCTCCGCCGGCTGCGGGCTGGGGCCGTTCCGCCACTGCATCGATCCCGGCCTGCCCCTCGGCCTGTTCCCCGGCAGGTTGCCCCGCGGCTCGTTCCTCGGCAGCCTGTCTCCCTTCAGCAAGCCTCTCTGCGCCCTGTGCCCGCCCCCATCTCTCTTGCCCTGACCATTCCGCGGCGGGTTTCTCTTCAGCCTGATTTGCGTCCTTGGCGGCAAGGTCCATTTCCAGTTCGCAGAGCACCTCCAGCAACTCGTCCCGGCGGCGGTCCAGAAGGTCCACAAAGCGAACGCCGAACAAACCTGCGCCATCGGTCCATTCCGTCACCCCGCTGAACCAGAAGGCCACTCCCCGCACTTGGAAAGTAACCTCTACGCGCACCTGCTTGCCGACCGGCAACCGTCCCCTGGTGCTCAGCCGGCACCCATCCATGCTCAGTTCAACGATGCGGCAACCCACGCAGGAGCCTTGATCCGCCAGCAGCAGCATGGCTTCCTCGTCCACCACACAACGGGGCGTCGACCCACGTTCCGGCTCCGGCGCGGCCATCCCTTCCACCTTTGCTTCCTCTTCCATGCCCCGCTCCGCCGGATTTTAAAGATCGGTCAGTGCCCACCGGCCGGCTCCCAGGGAACCGCGGGCGCAGGTTCCTCGGCCTCTCGGCCCTGCAACCGATCGTATTCATACACGTCGCTCGTCGTGCCCAGCCCCTCGTTGTACAGGCTGATCGCCCCAATCAGTTGCTTCAGCTCCTCGCTGAATAGATGAATCGCTTGCAATTGACTGGCCGACGCAGGCAGCTCAAATTGTGAAGTCTTAATGAATTTCTGGTACCCTCGGTCCAGCAAACGCGACACTTCCCCGCCAAACAGTGCTCCCGGTCGCTCCGCAAACGCCGCCGGCACACCCGCCGCATCGCTCCCTGGGACCGGAACCAGCACCGCCCCTGCCCCATGCTTGCCCACCAAAACAGCTCCTGCGACTCCGGCGAGGGGTCGAACATCAAACGAATGCGCGCGCAGGATCTCGAGCGTCTGATCGAAGTTCGGATTGCGGGATTTTCGGCTCATGGTCGCTTTCCAGTCCGCGAGGATGTTGAAATAGGAATCGGCGGAATCTTCCCCCCGCTCCAACCTCGCTCACCCAAATCTCGCATAACCGGAGCGCCTGCCGCAATTTTCCATGGAAATCAACCGAACACACACGCAACACGGCTCCTCCTTGCCTGAACGCATCGGCTCCACGCCGCTCGTCCGTCTTGCCCAGTCGGTCCGGGATCTCCAGGGCATCACCCTCCTCGCCAAGGCCGAGTGGGCCAACCCCGGCGGCAGCGTGAAGGACCGCGCCGCCGCCTCCATGGTCTCCGATGCCCGTGCCCGCGGCCTGCTCGTTCCCGGAAAAACCCTCCTCGACGCCACCAGCGGCAACACCGGCATCGCTTTCGCCATGCTCGGCGCCGCGCTCGGCTTTCCCGTCCAGCTTGCGATGCCCTCCAACGTCTCGCCCGAGCGCAAGCGGATCCTGCATGCCTACGGGGCTGAAGTGGACTGGACCAGCCCGGACCTCGGCTCCGATGGCGCCATTCGCCGCGCACGCGAGATGGCCGGCAACGACCCCGATCGCTATTGCTACATGGACCAGTACTCCAACGACGCCAACTGGCTGGCCCACTACCGCACCACCGGCCTCGAGATCTGGGAGCAGACAGCCGGCCAGGTCACCCACTTCGTCGCCGGCCTCGGAACCAGCGGAACCTTCATGGGAACAACCCGCCGCCTCAAGGAGTTCAACCCCGCCATCCAGGCCATCAGCTTCCAGCCCGACTCGCCCTTCCACGGGCTCGAAGGGCTCAAACACATGGGAACCTCCATCGTTCCCGCCATCTACAACCCCCACCTGTCCGACCGCGCCCTGGAAGTGGACACCGAAGCCGCCTACGACATGGCCCGGCGCCTCGCCCGCGAGGAGGGTCTGCTGGTTGGCATCTCCGCCGCCGCCGCCGTGGTGGCCAGCCTCAAAATAGCGCGGGAAGAAGCCTCCGCCGGCCGCCCCGCCGTCATCGTCACCGTCCTGCCCGACGCGGCCGACAAGTACCTGTCCGAGCGTTTTTGGGAGGGAGAGGAGGATGGATGGGCATACTCCATTTGAATCGCGCTGTTTACGACGCCATCCGCGCCCACGGCGAGGAAACCTGGCCCCACGAGTGCTGCGGCGTCCTCCTCGGCCGGTTTTCCCCCGCAAACGCCTCCACCACCGATGCAGCCGGCAAGGAACTCGGCGGATGGCAGGTCCAGGCCGCCGTCCGCGCCGGAAACACCCGCACCGACTCCGCCCACAACCGCTACCAGATCGCCCCCGTAGAGCTGGTCAAAATCGAGCGCGACGCACGCCGCCAGGGCCTCGACATCGCCGGCTTCTACCACTCCCATCCTGACCACCCCGCCCAGTGGTCCGCCACCGACTTTGCCGAGGCCCACTGGCTGGGCTGCTCCTACGTCATCACCGCCGTCGCACAGGGCAAAGCCACCGTCACCAACTCCTTCCTGCTGGCCGGCGCCACCGAGGAAGACAAGCGCTTCGACCAGGAAACCATCCTCGTCGAAGACCAACCCGGCACACCCGATCCAACCTGAACACCCCTTATTCAAACGGGTTGGACCACCACAAAGCTGTCATCCTGAGCGCAGCGCAGCCAAGTCGAAAGCCTGCCCTGAGCGAAGCCGAAGGGGGCCTGCGGTTGTTCTTGCATTTTGCTCTTACCGCATCGAATCCCGCCCCAACCGAATCTACTCATGGGAGAGGAGCCCTGCGCATGACCATCTTCATCCCCACTCCCTTGCGCCTTTACGCCGGCGGCCAGGATGCCGTAGAACTCGACGCGCCCACCGTCGCCGACGCCCTCGAAGCCCTCACCCAGGCCCATCCCGATCTCCGCAAACACCTCTTCACTGCCGAAGGCAAACTGCGCGCTTTTGTTAACCTGTACTTGAACGACGAGGATGTGCGATACCTCCCAGCCAAGGAGGCCACGGCCGTCACATCAGCCGACACGCTTTCCATCATCCCCTTCATCGCCGGAGGGAACTAGCCGTGACCGCCCATCCGGCTCCGCCGCGGCAAACTGCTTCGGTGCTCAGCCTCTTCAGCAACCGGAACTGCATCAACCCGAAACGTTAACCCGGAGAACCTGGAACCCATGCCAACCATCGCTTCCCCTGCCGAGCTTCCCGAACTCTCGACCGACGACCTCTCGCGCTACTCGCGCCACCTCATCCTCCCCGAAGTGGGCATGGAGGGCCAGCGCCGCCTCAAGGCCTCCCGCGTCCTCTGTGTCGGCACCGGCGGGCTGGGCTCGCCCCTGGCCTTTTATCTCACCGCGGCCGGCATCGGCACCCTCGGCCTGGTCGACTTCGACGTCGTCGACTCGAGCAACCTCCAGCGCCAGATCATCCACTCCACCAAAGACATCGGCCGCAAGAAGCTCGACTCCGCCGAGGAAAAGCTCACCGCCCTCAACCCCTCGATCCACATCGTCAAGCACGAAACCATGCTCACCAGCGCCAACGCCTTCGACATCCTCAAGGACTACGACATCGTCGCCGACGGCACCGACAACTTCCCCACCCGCTACCTGGTCAACGACGCCTGCGTCCTCCTCGGCAAGCCCAATGTCTACGGCTCCATCTTCCGTTTTGAAGGCCAGGCCAGCGTCTTCGCCACCGAGCAGGGCCCGTGTTACCGCTGCCTCTATCCCGAGCCGCCGCCGCCCGGTTTGGTCCCCAGTTGCGCCGAAGGCGGAGTCCTCGGCATTCTTCCCGGCCTGGTCGGCGTCATCCAGGCCACTGAAGCCATCAAGCTCATCCTCGGCAAGGGCGAATCCCTCATCGGCCGCCTGCTTCTGGTCGATGCCCTCAACATGCGTTTCCGCGAACTCAAGCTGCGCAAGAACCCCGAGTGTCCGGTCTGCGGCCTCCACCCCACCGTCACGCAGCTCATCGACTACCAGCAGTTCTGCGGCATCCTGCCCGAACCCACCCCGGAAACCAGTGAAGGAATGATCGTGAAAAACGGGATCCCCCAGCTGACCGTGAAAGAACTCAAGCGCCGCATCGACTCCGGCGAAGATGTTTACATCCTCGACGTTCGCGAACCCTACGAGTACCAGATCGCCCAGATAGGCGGAAAGCTGATCCCCCAGAACGACGTCCCCAAGCGCCTGGCCGAAATCGACCGCAACCGCGAAATCATCGTCCAGTGCCGCTCGGGCGCCCGCTCGCAGCGCATCGCCGAGTTCCTCAAGCAGGCCGGCTACCCCAAAGTCGTCAACCTCGCCGGCGGCATCCTGGCCTGGAGCGACGAAATCGATCCATCTGTGCAAAAATACTGACACGGACCGGAGCCGCCAGCGGCATGAGCGCATTCCTCGAAATCCCGGCACTGCCCCCGCGCAGCATCGTCCTGCATCCTCCTCTGAGCGATGAGGAGTTTGAGCGCCTGTGCGAGAGCTGCGAGTTTGGTTCTGTCGAACGGACCAAGGAAGGAACGATCATCGTGAACGCCCCCGCGGGAGGCATGACCAGCGACGGCAATAGTGAGATCAACCGCCAGTTGCGCAATTGGTGGATTCAGCATCGGCGCGGCCGCGTCTACGACTCCTGCGCGGGCTTCTTTCTGCCCGACGGCTCAAGTCTCAACCCGGATGCCGCGTATGTGACCGCCGAGCAATTGACAGGACTCAAGCGCGACGATCTGGCCCATTTTCTGCGCCTCGCGCCGGCCTTTGTGATTGAGCTCTTGTCGCTCAGCGACAGCCCCGTGGAGGCGGCGAAAAAGATGGAAGCGTGGATTGCCAACGGCGTCGAACTCGGCTGGCTGGTAGACCCTTACGCAAAAGTGGTTCACATCTACGAGCCGGACGCCGCGCCACGCATCGAGACAGGAAGCCGCGCAGCCGGCTCCGGCCCGGTCAAGGGATTCGTCCTCGATCTCGAAGAGGTTTGGCGCTGCTACGAGTAGTTGACCTGCGAGGAGAAAAAACGGCTAAGAGCGCAACAGATCAGGTGATCCGCAGCAGCGGCAACGTGTTTGCCGATCTGGGCCTGCCCGATGCGCCCGAACTCCACACCAAGGCCCGGCTTTGTGCCGCCCTCAATCGGATTGTCGAACGGCAACGGCTCACCCAGGCCGAGGTCGCCGCCGCGCTTGGCATCAACCAGCCGAAGGTCTCTGCGCTCCCGAATTAAAAGCTGGAGGGCTTCTCCGTCGAGCGCCTCATGCACTTTCTCGTGGCACTCGGACAGGACGTGGAAATCCTCGTCAAACCCAGGCCCGGTTCCCGTTCCGCCCGCATCGCCGTCAAAGCCGCCTGATTCCGCAACCATCGTTTCGGCAGCGCATCGCCGAGTTCCTCAAGCGGGCCGGCTACCCCAAAGTCGTCAACCTCGCCGGCGGCATCCTCGCCTGGAGCGACGAAATCGACCCCAGGGTGCAAAAATACTGAGGAATCGGTCAGCAAACGCTTGAAGATTGCCGGGCGGATTCCGAGCAGAGAAGAACCCCCGCAGAAAGGCAATGGTTGACAAACTCGAAACTCCGCAATCGGACCAGGCCGCCTGGGCGCCGCTGGCGAATCGCATGGTTGCTGGGCCTCGGCGTCCTGGTCAACTACTTCGACCGGGTAAACCTCTCCGTTTCGCACGCATCGCTCTACGCCGCATTCGGGATTTCAAACATTGCCTTTGGCTATCTGTCCGGCGCCTACAACTGGACATACATGTTGTGCCAATTGCCGATCGGCGTGCTGCTCGATAAATTCGGCGTGCGGCGCATTGGACGAATCAGCACTTTTATTTGGAGCATCGCGTCCTTCGGCGCGGCAGTTTCATCGAGTCTGGGCGGGTTGTTTGCGGCCAGATTTGTTTTGGGCGTCGGCGAAGCGCCCACTTTTCCTGCCAATGCCAAGGCAATCGGCTACTGGTTTCCTCAAAAGGAACGCAGCCTCCCGACATCCATCTTCGACGCCGCGGCCAAATTCGCTTCCGCCATCGGCGTTCCGCTTATCGGCATTGTTCTACTCCAGATCGGCTGGCGGTGGAGCTTCGCCCTCACCGGCGTGGTCAGCTTTTTTTACTTCCTGCTCTTCTGGCGGATTTATCGCGATCCGGAAGAGGACGCACAATTGAGCCATGGGGAGCGGGAGTACATAAGAGAAGATGCCATCGCTCCCGGCGCGCGGGAAAACATGCTCGCGGAGCCGGCCTCGCTCGGCTATCTCCTGGCGCGGCGCAAGGTGATCGGGCTGGCTATCGGCATGGGTTCATATAACTATGTGTTTTATCTATTGCTGACCTGGCTGCCGAGTTATCTCTCCTTTGCGCTCCATATCGACCTTCTCCATTCGTTTCTTTACACCAGTTTCCCATGGCTTTTTGCCACCCTCACCGACATTCTGGTGGGCGGCTGGCTGGTGGATTCGCTGATTCGGCGCGGTTGGGATGCAAGCCGGGTGCGCCGATTCATACTCATTGGGGGCACCGCTTGCGGGCTTGGAATTTTGGGCGCGGCCAACGCGCATAGTTCGTTGCAGGCTCTCAGCTGGATCAGCATATCCATCGGCGGCCTTTCCGCGGCATCGCCGGTGGGCTGGTCGATTCCGTCGCTCATTGCGACCAGAAACAATGTCGGCAAGGTGGGCGGCATTGTCAATTTTTCCAATCAGCTGTCGGGCATCGCAGCGCCCATCGTTACGGGATATCTGGTCACCGCCCGGCAATCCTACGCGTGGGCCTTCGGCGTGCCGGCGATCTATCTTGCCGTTGGGATCGCCGCATACATATTCCTGCTCGGCAGGATTGAGCCCATGCCTGCCCATCGGGGGCTCTCTGAAGCGATATCATGATCTGTCGCGCGCTGCGGCCGTTCTGCCGCGTGCAATGAAAATGAAGGTTGCGGCCATTCGGCCCTGGCCGAACGCATATCCTTCCCAGGGACAAGGAGGTCGGATGAAAGCGCTCTTGCTTTCCGCATATAAGCAGCTCGACTTAGTGGACATGCCTGCGCCGCGGCCCGCTGCAGACGAGTTGCTGATACGCATCAAGGCTTGTGGCATTTGCGGAAGCGACGTCCACGGATACGATGGCGGCACGGGCCGGCGGCTGCCTCCTGTCGTCATGGGGCACGAGGCGGCCGGGATTGTTGAAGCGGTGGGCAGCGCAGTCGAGAACTATCGTGCCGGCGACCGCGTCACCTTCGATTCGACGGTCTACTGCGGCAAATGCTTCTTCTGCCTGAGGGGCCAGATCAATCTCTGCGATAACCGCGAGGTGATTGGAGTTTCTACGCCTGCCTTCCGGCGCATGGGCGCATTTGCCGAGTTTGTCGCCGTGCCTGCGCGCACCGCCTATCCTTTGCCCGATAACATGACCTACTCCCACGCCGCGCTCATTGAAGCTGTCTCAGTGGCCGTTCATGCCGTGTCGCTCACTCCCATTGCTTTGGACGATACGGCCGTCGTCGTCGGCGCCGGCATGATTGGCCTGCTGGTCTTGCAGGCCGTGCGCCAGGCGGGCGCGGGCCGTGTCTTTGTGGTCGATTTGGATGACACCAGGCTGGCGCTCGCGCGCAGTTTAGGCGCCACACAGACATTCAACTCCCGCAATGCCGACGTGATTCCTCACATCCTCGAACAAACCATGGGACGCGGCGCGGACGTGGCGCTGGAGTGCGTCGGCTCTACCATTCCCGTCAAGCTGGCTCTTGACAGCGTCAGAAAAGGCGGCGCCGTGACTCTGGTTGGCAACGTTGCACCGACGGTCGAGCTAGGCCTGCAATCGGCAGTCACACGCCAGATTCGCCTGCAAGGTTCCTGTGCCTCGTCGGGAGAGTATCCTGCCTGTATCTCGTTGATCTCCCGCGGCGCCATTCGCGTGGAGCCGCTCCTTTCCGCCGTGGCTCCGCTCGAGGATGGCGCCTCATGGTTTCGCCGGTTATACGAGCGCGAACCCGGCCTTCTCAAAGTTGTCCTTCAGCCATGAGGACACAATCCAGGGGACAAAGCCGATGACCGACTCGTTGTTTGACTTATCCGGAAAGGTCGCGCTGGTTACCGGCGCCAGCCGGGGACTGGGGCAATATTTTGCTCGCGCACTGGCCCGCGCCGGCGCTGACATTGCCATCACCAGCCGGGACAAGAACACGCTCTCCGCTTTCGCCGGTGAGATTCAGGCCCTGGGCCGCCAATGCTTCTCCGCGGAGCTGGATGTGCGCGACTACTCCAGCATCCAAGACGCCGTCGCAGCCATAGAAGACCACTTCGGCAAGATCGATATCCTGGTCAACAACGCCGGCTGCAACATTCGCAAACCCGCGCTCGACGTCACCTGGGACGACTGGAACACAATTCTGGAAACCAACCTGCGCGGTTCATTCTTTGTGGCCCAGGCGGCGGCCCGAGGCATGATCCGCCGCGGCTACGGCCGAATCATCAATATTGGGTCGGTTACCAGCGTCGCTGGATACGCGGGACTGGGACCCTACGGCGCCAGCCGGGGCGGCATACGGCAACTCACCATGAGCCTTGCCGATGATTGGGGCAGCGCTGGAATCACCGTGAATTGTCTTGCGCCGGGTTGGTTCAGGACGCAGCAGAATCGGGTGCTGTATGAAAATGCGGCCTGGGTCGAATACATCTGCGACCGCATTCCCGTCAAGCGGCCGGGCCTGCCCGACGATCTCGACGGGGCCATTGTTTTTCTCGCCTCGGAGTCAAGCCGCTACATCACCGGGCAAACACTTTTGGTAGACGGAGGCATATCCACCGGGGCCACCAAGGCAACCGTCTAGGGAATCGCCGCACAAGTCCGTGAAATCCCGCCATCAAACTGTTTTGAATGGGAATCATATCGTTGACTACCTGCCTGATCATCGCTGCACCGTGTGGGACCGCGAGCTGCAGCGGCTGGTTGGGTTCCTGGTATACCAGGATCTGCGGAGATCGGGAAGCTCAACGGCTGGTTGGGTTTATGGCCTACCAGGATTTGCTGTCACCGGGGAGCAGGCTGTTTTCTGCTTGACATCGTGGTGGGAAAAGCGCAGAGTTATGAATGTCGAAGGGTTGAGGTCAGGAACGAAGACGCTACCCTGGCATAAACATCCTTCGGTTATTGATAGGGTCACTCTCCGAGTGACCCTATCGTCTTTTTAGGCTTCTGCTTCAGTCCATCGCCATCGGGGACTACGGAATATAGGTCTGCATACGGCTCCCTGCCACTGCATTCGAACACCGCCTCGTCGTTCACCAGCTTTCCCCTATGGTCCAGTCTCTTGTTGGGATTGCGGATGACCACCGAAGGAGGCGAGGGATCAACCACCGATGCATCCGAGAGCGCGCTCACAATCTGCTCCAAAACCTGATCGATCGTATAGGCATCCGCTACGCATCTGCTGTTATAGAGATGGCGACCATGGAACAGTATCTCGGGACGCAAAGCGGGGAACCCCATGGCGATACGTGCTGCGTTTATCTGGGCAATCTGTTCGGGGGTAAAGAAGCCGACCTTTTCGACCCACGGCTTCTGACCGGATTGCACCCGCAGCAGGTTGCGGCGTATTTTCCTCAGCCCACTGGCGTAGAGGGGCATTATCGTTACCGTCTGGACCGAGTTTACAGACCACATCCGGCGATCACACCAGCATCCGCCCGATTACCGGGCAAAGCCGGTTGTCGAGGGATGACCCTGGCCTTCAAATGGGGTCGGCGTCAGCAAGTCAGCGATATGATTCCCTTTTGAAAGCCCGCGGCTTTTCCCGCCGCTTCCCCGCCCACAAATCCGGGCGCCCGCTCCTTGACGCGTTCTTCGCGGTGGGAAACAAGAACCTCAATGCGCAACCTCCACCGGTCCCGGCCGCGGCGCCTCCCCGCTCCTCCCGTTCTCGTCCAGCTTGCCGAAGATCATCTTCCCGCTCGCCGTCTGGAGCACGCTGGTTACTGAAATGTCCACCGACTTGCCGATCAGCTTGCGCGCGTGATCTACCACCACCATGGTCCCGTCGTCCAGGTAGCCCACCCCCTGGTTGTACTCCTTGCCTTCCTTCAGGATGAGCACATTCATCTTTTCGCCGGGCAGCACCACCGGCTTCAGCGCGTTGGCCAGGTCGTTGATGTTCAGCACTTCCACGTGGTGTAGGTGGGCCACCTTGTTCAGGTTGAAGTCGTTGGTCACCACCTTGGCCTCCCACTTCTTGGCCAGCTCGAGCAGCTTCAGGTCCACCTCGCGGATCGACGGGAAGTCGTCGGGGACGATCTGCACCTGGATGTTGGTGCTCGACTGCATCCGCTGCAGCATATCCAGCCCGCGCCGTCCCCGCTGCCGCTTGGATCCATCGGTCGAGTCGGCCACAATCTGCAGCTCTCGCAGCACGAACTCCGGCACCACCATCATGCCGTCGATGAATCCCGCCTCGGCGATGTCGGCGATCCGTCCGTCGATGATCACGCTGGTGTCAAGCACCTTGGCGCTCTTGCGCGAAGGCCGTTCGGCGCTGAACACCGTGCCCAGCGCCGCCGGGTTCAGCAGGTCGCCCTTGCTGGCCCCCACCAGCAGCCCTACATAGGTCATCAGCAGCAGCACAAAAATCTGCAACGCCGCCGAATTAGCCCCGCTCAATGGCGCCGAACGCAGCACCAGGCAGAAAAGCGCCGCCCCAAAGATGCCCAGCACGCTGCCCGCCACCGCGCCGATCAGCCGCCGCAGCGTTAACGCCCGCACCCGCAGCTCAAAGACGATCACCGCGCCGGCCGCCGCGGCGCCCACGCCCGCACTCACCCATCCTGTCAAGCCGAAGGGATGAAGGAAATAACAGACCCCGGCAAGAAGGGCCACAAAAAGAAGACGAAGCACAACGATATCCATAAAAAGCCAACTCCCGTTGGCGCGGGGAAAACGCTCCAGCCTGGCCCCAAGTGGCGAGTATGCGCACTCTCGCGTGGAATCGTCAAGCGCAGACTGTTGCCGGGGCGAAGAACCCGTATTCCAAAAGGGGAACAATGAAATCGTCAGCGGATGGAACACCTTGGCCAATTCCAGGATTCAGGACCCAGAAGCGGCGAGGGGGCTAGAGTGACGCCGCCACCGAATTCGCCCTTTTCCGCAGCCCGCCTGGCCGCGCCGCAACGCAACCGGCACACTCAACGGATGGGACCTGCGGTACGCCGGGATCTTGGCGGTTCTCAGGCAGCCGGGGCCGCAAGATGAGCTTCCAGCACCTGAAGGAACCGCGCCAGCCAGGCCGGATGGGCCGTCCACGCCGGACCGGTGACCAGCTTTCCATCCACCACCGCGTCGAAAAAGTCCACCGGGACAAAGGTTCCCCCGGCCAACTCCACCTCCGGCGCGCAAGCCGGATAGGCGTTCAGTTTGCGGCCTTTCAGAATGCCCGCCGCAGCCAGCAGTTGAGGCCCGTGGCAGAGGGCGGCAATCGGCTTGTCCGCCTGGTCAAAGGATCGAACCACCTCCAGCACCCGGGCGTTGAGCCGCAGATATTCCGGCGCGCGGCCTCCGGGAACCACCAGCGCGTCATAATCCGCGGGATCGATCTCGTCGAAGGTCGCGTTCAGCGTGAAGTTGTGGCCGCGCTTCTCAGAGTAGGTCTGGTCGCCTTCAAAGTCGTGGATGGCCGTGCGCACCTGCTCGCCTTTTTTCTTGCCGGGACAGACCGCATGGACGGTGTGGCCCACCATTTGCAACGCCTGAAACGGAACCATGATCTCGTAGTCCTCAACAAAATCGCCGGCCAGCAGCAACAGCTTTGCGGATTTCATCGCATTTTCCTCCGTGTCAAGTTTGGCATATGCCCCGTACTCGGGCCGGCCACTGCCTGTTAGAGCTGCAATCGGACCCTCCACCGAGTAAGGAGTGCGGCAACGGCCAGAATGAACGCCGTGAATACAGCGCACTTTACAGCTCCCGGCCAGGAGAAATTGAGGTGCGTGTCGAAGTACCGGATGCCCGCCGCGGCAAGGATGTAAAACCAGAAGTCCGGCAGCAAATAGGTTGTCAATGTATTGGAGCCCGCGGGACGGGCAAAAAAGGCCCATGCGGTCCGTTTTCTTACGTCGCAGATCCAATAAAGCGCGGTGAACGCCAGAACCGCCGCGCCAATGCTATAGAGGCTCCAGGTGGGCGTAGCTCTGATCTTGGAAATGCCGAGCGGAGTGAGTAGCCATCCCGCTGCGAGCGCCGAGAAGCCGAACGCCAGCCCGAGAAGTACCTTCCGGCGAAGCGTCCGCCAACGGTGATCGCCAAGAAAGATGACGGACGTAACGATGCCGGCCAGGGTAACTCCGGCCATGGCTCCGTTACTGAACGGCCAGATATAGTACGGGAAGCTCTCGGTAACGGTAAACCACTGCGCCGCCGTGAGGGCATTCAGCGCCATCATTGCGACAAACCACGCCAGCGGCGCCCAGAGCCAGCGGCGCGTTGGAATGTAGAGAATGGCCACGGCCAGGTAGGTGTAGCCAATCAGGCCGAGAATCTCCGGATAGGAGATATCGATCCAGGAACCGTGTCCAGGTTCCGCGCTGCGGCGGAAAATCGCGAACATCGCAATGACCAGGAGAAGGCCAATGATGCGCAGCCAGCGGTGCAGCGCGGCATAGCGCCTGGATTCGCCATACACATTCAGGAAGAGCGCCGCGCCGGTGAGGGCAACAATCGCCCACACAAAGGGGCTGATGCCCATGCGCGACGCATCGCCTGCTTCGGCATTGGCCAGGATAAGTCCGAGCACCATGAGGCTGGCGGTTCGAAGCGCGACGTGCAGCCAGAGCGCCGGCAGGGACGGGTTCTTCTTCAGCCGCTGCCGGATGGCAAGCGGCATCGACAGTCCGACGGCGAACAGGAAGAAAGGGAAGACCATATCGACATAGGTCATGGCATCGACATCGGCCTTCATGTGGTAATTCCACCAGGGCAGACCCTTGACCTCTCCCAGTTCGTTGACGAAGATCATCACCGTCATGGTGAGGCCGCGGAAGATATCGATGGAGGCCAGCCGTGTTGTGACCGCCTGCCCTGCGATACCAATGGACGGCGTTTGTGCAGTTGTGGTCATTTGCTCGCGCCTTGCGTGTTTGGATTGCTGTGGAGCCCGGCATTGACTGCATCGAGCAGCGCCCCGGTGGCATCGCCCTCATAATCCCAGAACATGACGCCCCGGAGTTTGCGATCGAGCACGTACTTGCATTTCAACGCCAGCGACTCCGGATCTTCATAGGATACGAAGATCCTTTTCTCCGGGTTGTAAAGGAAAGGAACCGAAGCGATGGGGTCCCAGTAGCGGATGAATCCGTTTTTCAGCATCGCCTCCGGCGAATCGCCATACTGCGCGTAGCCATGCGGAACCTCTTTCCCCGGCTGAAACAAACCATGGTTGGTGTCGGGCACCTCGCCCCAGACATGCCCATAAAAGGGAACGCCGAGCACGATTTTCGCGGCTGGAACGCCGGCCTGCTCATACTCCTGAACGGAATTGTCGGCCGAGATCTTCTTGGGGTCGTATTGACTGGTGAACAGGGGCGCATGGTGCCCGGTAACTGCATCGGAGGAAGGCTCGTAGTAGTCGTACGCCATCAGGTTCACCGTATCAACATACTTCTGCACCTTGTCCATCTCGGTATGCGCGAGAAACTCGGACGAAGCGCCGGTAGCAACGGTGATATAGAGCCGCCGGTGAAGCTTCTTTTCCAACTGGTCGAAGCGCATGCGCAGTTCTTTCAGCAACAGCGTGTAATTCCGCTTGTCCTCGGGGCGAAAATGACTTTCGGCGCCGGGCAGCCCCGGATATTCCCAGTCGATGTCCAACCCATCGAGTTGATGGCGATCCATAAACCCGGCCACGCTGGCGATGAAGATGCCACGGCTCTGTCTGGTCAGCGCCATATCGGAAAATGCTCCCGACCACAGCCATCCGCCCACACTGACGAGCACCGTCAGGGAGGGGTTTTCCTGCTTCAGCGCCACCAGCGCGGCCATGTTCCGATCGTCGTTGGCAAAACCATTGACGATGCGGCCACCCTGGATATTGGCGAAGGCATAGTTGATGCGCGTCAGTTTCTGCGCCGCTATCTCGCCCGCGCGAATCGCATTGTTTTGCGGAAAGACATAGGCCACGATGACAGCCTTCGCCGCGGATGCGCCTGCGAATGAAGCAGGACAAGAGCAAAGGCAGCCGATAAGGAGCAGCCATGATCTGAACAGGACACGCGTGTTGGTTGCGATGCGTTGCTCCCCATGCTCTCTCTCATGCGATTGCAACAATGAACAACCTCCTGTCCGCTATGGTTCAGAGCCGATTCAGCCCAGGCAATGGCGTCAACCTCAGGGCGTGCCAAGTGTATCAGTCGCCGCTCAGACGGCAATGTTTCTAGTCAAGTGTGTGAAGAGCTTTGAGGGGACGCGCCATGCATGGGCGCAAAGAAAACACCCGGGCCGGGGCGTCCTGGTTTAACGCGAATTTGCACGTAGGGTTATAGCGCCCAGGGCACATGGATGTTCGCGGATGCTGTCGCACCGCCTCAGAATGCGGCTGCTGCGATTGGGGCCATTCGCCATGGAGAGAGAAAACCGATGGCCAGGTCTTCCTTCTCCAATCCGCTGACGGAAGAGTTGCCGGCTACTCGGGAGTTGGCCGAATCGGCGGCTGTCAGGCAATGTTTACGTTTCAGTAATCCGCGGTCCCCGACCACTGACAGCCGGCTACCGACAACCGATTACTGACAACTCATTACTGACAACTGCTTACGAAGCCACCGCCAATTCCGCCATCGCCGCCAGCCGCACCGCGCCCTTGCGCGGTCCGCGCTTGCGCGCGCTCATCACCTTGATCCGTTCCAGCAGTTCCTGTGCAGAGCAACTCTTCTTCGCCAGCAGCGCATCGGCCGCGTGGATATCGCCGCCCATCCTCTGCGGGTCGCCCAGCAGAATCATGGGAATATGCGGCGCGATCTGTTTCAGCCTGTCCACCAGTTGGCTCCCATTCATCTGCGGCATGCCGTAATCCGTCAGAACCAGGTCCACTTGCGTCCCGGCAAATATGCCGATCGCCTCTTGCCCGGCGGAGGCCGAAAGCACTCGATATCCGTTAGTTGCCAGCATGAACTTGAGCACGGAAAGCTCCTGTTCATTGTCGTCCACGCAGAGAATAACTTTCTTGGGTCGCATGATTTGGGGTAAGCTCCTTGGTTCAATTTCCATGGTTCAGTTTGCTTGTCCGTCCGCTCGGCAACACTCCGTCCTTGCCCGCTCTTCCGGCTGGCTGGCGTGATGGATTACCGGGGTCCGCCGATCGGAGACGAGGCAGCCCTATCCTGGTTGATCTTGCAGCCCGAGTGGCCCTGCGGATTGTGTCGGCGGCCCAGTTGGGCGCGACTTTCCCGCAAGGCTGCTTCTGGCATTCGATATCCAGGAGACTAGCCTTCGCTCGCAATCAGTTTGGGCAGGATGCCTGAGGGCAAGACCGACTTTGGCGCCGGTTAAATTGCTTCAATGAAAGCCAACAGTACGAGCCTTCGAGGTCCGTGGGAAGAGGGAACGGCAAGCGAATTCCACTCTGAAAATCCCCATGAAACAAGGGAAAAATGGCTAGGATGAACACTTATAGTCACTTGCAACGATGAATACCTGTTGAAAGAATGTGCATCACGGCAGGAAAAGCCGTCCTTTTGCCACGAGAACAGTGCTGCCTGCCACGCGCACATCGCTGACCTTCGCCGATTTCACCTGAGCAAAAAGATACAGATCGCTCGGCCGGCCGATCTCCACCCCCTGGCCCAGAGCAATGCGTTGGCCTGCCGCCACGGCGCCACGCTGCACCAGGTAGGCGATGGCGCATCCGGCCGCAGATCCCGTGGCCGGATCCTCACCGCCATAAAACTGCATGCGGGCGCGCCACGCGGGAGCGTCTCCGCCGGTTGGCCCCAGCACATAGAACCACCGCGCCCCGCGCGCCAGCAGCCACGCCGCGGCCTCCTGACGGCTCACCCTGAGTCCCGCCAATGCTTCATGCGACCGCAAGACCACAATGGCGAATGCCGTGCCCGTGGAGACAATCTGCGGCGGCAGCCCGGGGTCCAGATCCTCTTCGGCAAGCCCGGTCAGCCGCGCCACCTCGCCGCGATCCAGCTCCGCGCCAAACTCCGGGTCCCGCTGCGTCATCTCCCCGAAAAGGCTCTCCCCGGCAAAGCGCACCGGAACCGCGCCCACGTTGAGCTTCAGCGTTACCGTGCCGCCCTTGAGGGTATCGGGCGCGTCGAGCTTCAGCACGCTGGCTGTTCCCAGCGTAGGATGGCCGGCAAAGTTCAGCTCCTCCCCGGTAGTGAAGATGCGCACCCGCACGCCCTCAGCCTGTTCCACCGCAGCCGCTCTCCGCTCCACAAACGTGGTCTCCGACAGATTGAATTCGCGCGCAATGGCCTGCATCCGCTCCGGCGTCAGACCCACGCAGTTCATCACCACGGCCAGCGGGTTGCCGGCCAGCGGCGTTTCGGTGAAAACATCCACCACGAAATAATCCAGCTCCATCGATCCCTCTTCAGGGCCGACGCATCTAAACTTCGCTGCGCTGGCAGTTTGTGCCGCGATTCTCACGCGGGCGATTGCTTTCGGAGGGAGCAGGGGCATTTATGCCCCTGAAGAGAGCGCCTGATGGATTGGCCTTCAGGCCCGGGCATCCCTTGGCCGGAAATAAAAGGCCCGGGGCTAAAGCCCTATCGCTTCGAGCATGATTTCAGGGGCATGAATGCCCCTGCTCCCTCCGACGGGACAAACAACGGCAGAGGCATTCGCTTTTTCTGCCGGGAGTTTGTTGAAAAATTAAGATGCGTCGGCCCTGTCCCTGCCCAGGCATCGCTTGACACGCCTCCGCTCACGCTATAGCCTACAGCTATGCTGCCCTGTGCGGTTCTGTGCAATTCTGTGAGAGCACTCGGCAGGCAAAGGATTTCGATGACCAGTTTCTCCACTCCCGCAATCTGTCTGTGCTGCTGCTGTCAGGGCTGCGCCACGCGGGCGTGTTCTCTGGGCTAGATTCCGAAAACAAAGGATCTCCAGACGACCCACCCGCCACAAGGCGCGGTGGGTTTTTTAGTTTCAGAGGTCAGTTGTCAGCAGTCAGTTGTCAGTTGTCAGCAGTCAGTTGTCAGCAGTCAGTTGTCAGCAGTCAGTTGTCAGTTGTCAGTTGTCAGGAAACGGGGAACGGCAACACGGGTTGAGCCGGAGATTATGGGCCTCACAGGCCTGAGGGCTGACGGCTGATCCCTGATCTCTGACCCCTGTTTCACGAGCACCGGTGGCGAAGCGGCTAACGCGCAGGTCTGCAAAACCTGTATTCGCGGGTTCAATTCCCGCCCGGTGCTCCAAGTTCTTTGGACAGAAGGCGTCGTTATTGTATTTCATGGGAGCCGGGAGCGGAGTTTCAGAACCGGGCTTCTTTTTCTGTTCCCTATTCCCTATTCCCTGTTTTCTGTTCCCTGTTTTCTGTTTTCTGTTTTCTGTTCCCTGTTCCCTGTTTTTTCACAGCGCGATCAGTGGCCGGGGAAGGCGCGTGCTGGAGCGATCCAGGAACAGCCTCATGCGCAGAGCCTCTGACCGCTCGAGGGCCACCAGCCGCATCTGCCTGCGGATGTGGTCGCCGTCTACGAGTGCGGCCACTTTCGCCTCGTCGGACTCGGCATCCCTCTCCAGCCGGGCGATCCGCTCTTCAATGGTCCGGCGAAACCGTGGGCTGATCTCAAAGCCTTCATTGGCGGCGCAATTGGTAATCATGGCAGGCTCCTGAGAGCTGGGATTGTCGAGGCTGAAAATTCTTTCATGGGCAGCCTCAAGTTTTTCCCGCCTGTACCGATATTAGAGAAGACTAACTCCACGCGCCAGATTACCGTCGAATGAGTCGAACGTAACAAACTGTCTGAAAACAGGACAACCCGGGCCTTTCTCTAGACTTTTTGCACAACTTATGCGGCCTACCCAAACCTGAAACCGACATTTCCGCCAGGTCTCCGACCGCTTGTTTTTGTACCAGCTCCGTGCCCCATCCTTTCGCCTTTTTTTCCGGTGACGGGGTGGGAAACCGTGAACCCCGATGTGCGAAATCGAGCGGTCAGAGACCTAGTCTTGTGGCGCCGTTGCGTAATAGCCCTTGCGCACCTGCACCTTCATCCCATCCCCTCGGCATTCCACCCCGAGATGCCGGAACGTGCCGTCCAGCTTGAGGTTGCTGGGCGTATAGCTGGCCACATACTGGGTACGCAATTCGTCTTCGATCTGCTGGAAGGCGGCCTCCAGCTTCTTGCCGTTGTTGCCCACATCGATCAGCCGGCCTCCGGTCTCCTCGGTCATCTTCTTCATGGCCGAGAAGCCGCTGTAACCAAAGCCTCCGTAGAAGCCCCGGTCGGCGATCAGAATCGTGTAGACCAGGACGTTGGACTTTTGCGCTGCGGCAATCGCCTCGCCGATCTTGTGGACGCTTCCTTCGTCCTCGCCGTCGGTCAGCAGGATCATCGCCTTGCGTCCCGTCTCCTGGTTCATCTTTTCGTTCGAGGCCAGGAGGACCGCATCGTAAAGCAGCGTCCCCTTGGGTGTTCCGATGGTGGGAATGGTTCCCCCGCCTGCTCCCGGAATCCCCGCCGCTCCATTGCCGCCCGCGGTGTTGATCTCCGCCTTGCTCATGGCCCGCGAAAGCAGCCGGGCGCTGTTGGTGTAGTCCTGCAGCAGGTCCACGTTCACGTCAAAGGAGAGCAGAAACGCTTCGTCCTTTTGCCTCAGCACGCGTTCCAGAAACTGGCTTCCCACCTCCTGCTCCAGGGGCAGCACGCGGTATTGGCTCCCTGAAGTGTCCAGCAGAATGCCCAGCGTAATCGGCTGTTGGGTTTCAGCCACAAAGCTCTTGAGCTTCTGCGGCGCCTTGTCTTCAGTAATGGTGCAGTCGTCCTTGGTCAGGTGGGGAACCAGATTCCCGCCCTTGTCCTTCACCGTGAAGAACACGTCCACCAGGTTGACATTTAGCTTGAAGGTAGCCACCGACTCTTCCTCGGGCCCCGGTGCCGGCGCGGTGCTCACCGGCGGCGCGTCCGGCGAAGGGGCAAGCTGGCCCCACGCCGCCGGAACCACCCCCGGCAGGGCGAGCAACAAAGCGGCAACTCTCCATCGCATGCGCATTCTGGTCCTTTAGACGAAACCTGGACTACGAAGAAAGCATACCTGAACTCTTTCCCGGCTGGCGCGCAACCTGCGCGCTGCCGGCGCGTCTGATACTCTGACGAAGGCAGCCTTGCTGGCTGGTTTTTCGCCAGTTGTCAGCCCTCCGCTGTCAATTCTCAGTTGTTGGTAGCCGCTGACCGCCCGCAACCGACCACTGGAAGCGGCGGATTCACGAGTGATCGGGGATGGTTTTAACCGACCGCTGAAAACTGACAACTGACCCATGGAGAATACCTTTGAAGCTTCGTTTGACGGCAATGGCGCTGGCGGCGCTTCTGAGTTTCAACCCCCATTGGAGCCCGGCGGCTGTGGCCCAACAGCAGCAGCAGGCCGCCGTTCCCGATGCCCCCGCGCCCCAGGCGCCCCCGCCGTTGACGGGCATGGACGGCTCCGCCATCACGCCCGGCAAGGGCGTGGGGAATGAGCCGGTTGCGCCCAATTCGTCCTCGGCTGCTCCTAACCAGCAGGCGCCCAGCAGCCAGGCGCCCTCCACTCAGGGCAAGGACAACTTTCAAACCACCCCTCCTGAGTTGCCCGCAACCGGGGAGGGCGTGGAAAGGACCGACACCTTGATCCGGCTGAACGTCACCTACGTCGAGGTTCCAGTCACCGTCAAGGATCCCAAGGGGAAGCTGGTCCCCGGCCTCACCTGGCGCGATTTCAAGGTCTTCGAGAACGACACGCGCGAACCAGTGAAGGAGTTCGTCGTGGATCCGTTCCCGCTTTCGATCGCCTTTGTGATCGACCAGAGCCTGACCTCCGACGTGATGGCCAAGGTGAACAACTCCCTGGACGCGATTCAGGGCGCACTCACTCCTTATGACGAGGCAGCGGTCTTTGCCTACAGCAACGGGGCCCAGGAGAAGACCGGCTTCACCGGCGGCCAGAGCAGCCGTCTGCCCGCCGTGCTGGCCCTGACCAAGGCCACCGGAACCGAGGAACTGGTGCCCGTCAACAGCGGCCCGCTGGCAGGTTGCAACATCCGCGAGAACGGCAACTGCGTTGACCCCAACATCCAGCAGGGACGTTCGGTCGGCAGCCCCTCGTTCATCACCATTCCCAAGGAGATTCACACCCTCAACGACGCCATTCTGGCCGCCGCCAAGGAGCTGTCGACCCGCCCCAAAGGCCGCCGCCGCATTATCTACGTCATCTCCGACGGCAAGGAAAGCGGAAGCAAGGCCACCTACAAGGAGGTGGTGCGCTATCTCCAGACCAACGAAATTGCCGTCTATGGCACGGCGGTGGGCACCTCCGCCCTTTGGGGCGAGGGCTACGTGAGCCGCATTCACCTGCCCTTCACCATGTACGACAACCGGCTGTACGGCTACACAGTGGCCACCGGCGGTTTTCTTGACTCCGAGCGCGAGCTGAACGGCATCGAGAAAAGCTACGCCAGGATTGCCGAGGAGGCGCGTAACCAGTACACGCTGGTCTACGCCAGCCACGAGTCGATCTACGACGGCAGGTACCGCAAGATCGACGTGCGCGTCGACCGGCCCGGTCTGGAAGTGATCGCCAAGCCCGGCTATTACCCCTCGGCGCAGATGTCCCGGTAGCCCATGAATTCCTCAGGAGCCGCGGCTGGCCTGGGACTGATGTCGGCCGCCACCTGGGGCGGCTCGGACTTTGTGGGCGGCCTGGGCGCGCGCCGCGCTCCCGCCCTGCTGTTGGTGGCTTCCGGCCACATCTTCTCCCTGCTCGTTCTGCTGGCAATCTGCCTCGGAATCCGGCTTGCCGTCCCTGGCCCGCATTTTCTCCTCTATGCCGCGCTGGGCGGCTTTGAGGGCTCACTGGCCCTGGCCGTCTTTTATCGCGCCCTGGCCATGGGCGCCATGGGATTGACCGCGGCCCTCACCGGCCTGCTCACCGCCCTGGTCCCCGTCCTGTTTTCGCTCTTTCACGACGGCCTGCCCACCCCCCTTACCGCCGCAGGATTGGCCATAGGCCTCGCCGCCATCTGGCTCATTACGCACGGACCCGCCGCCAGGGCCCCCGGGGCCAAGGAAATACCCACTCCCCCGGCCGCGCTCCTGCTGGGCGCGCTTGCCGGTCTCGGGTTTGGCACGCAGTTGATTCTCTTCAAAATGGCCAGTGGAGGCGGCATGATGTGGGTCATGACCTCGGCCCGGGCCGCGGGCGTCGTGGCTCTGCTGCTGGTTCTCCTGGCGATGCCGCCCAAAGCGCCATGGCGCGGCTTCTGGCTCTTCGGCATCCTGGCCGGAGCGCTGGACACCGTCGGCAACCTCTTTTATCTCCAGGCCACCCGCTTTGGCCGCCTCGACGTGGCCGCGCTGGTCTGTTCGCTCTACCCGGCCGGCACCATCCTGCTGGCCGCGCTGGTGCTGCGCGAATGGCCCACCCGCAGCCAATGGGCAGGCATCGTCCTGGCGCTGGGCGCCGTGGCGCTTCTCAGCGTTTAGAGCGGCTCAGGATGCAGGTGGAATCCAGCCAGGCCCTTGCGCCGACTTCTTCAGTGCGGGCCATTCGGAAAAGGCCACAACGAAGATCACAATCAGGCTCACGAACGGCACCACCATCAGCAGGCTCAAGGCCGGGGGAAATCCGGCCTTCTTGAATATCTGCCAGAACGGAAGGACCACGATCAGCAAACAAGGAATGAACACTATCCCCAAGACGACGAGGTGCCACGGTTGGAGAAAATCTCCCATAATCGAATCTCCTTCAGATTTCAAACTGTCCGCATGCGCCTGAATCGGGACGCAACCCGGCTATTCCGATCGGGACTTTCAATGAGAATTTCCGATGGCGGGGATTATACACACTGCTTGGCCCGCTCGGGCAGCCGGACGCTTTTCCGCGTTTCCCCCGAAGAGGCCGGGCGGACGCCAATCGCCGCCTCCAGGACGCAAAACGGCCTGTGCATCCGCACAGGCCGTCGGGTTCTCATCGATCAAATTGCACGGCTCCGGCAAGAGCAACCGGCCGGGCTCGAATTCCCGCCCCGGAGTCTTTCGAGCCGCAGCGCCTTACTTGGGTTCGATCGGCGCCGAACTCGGCGGCGCCGGAGCCACATTCTGCTGCACGGTCGGCGCGGGAGCAGGAGGATCGGTCACGCCCTTGATGCCTTCCCTGAAGCCCTTCAAGCCCTCGCCCAGACCCTTACCCAACTCCGGCAGCCGCTTGGCGCCGAACAGCAGGAATGCAACCACGCCCAACACCACCAGGTGCCATGGCTGAAGTAATTCGCCCATCTCATCCTCCTCGCACCGCGCTGAACCGGCACGCATTCTCAGTGGCTATTGTCGCACAAAGCCGTATCCCCGCGCAGGGCCGGCAATCTGCTTACGCTCCGGCAGGCCCCGTGCCCCACCTTCGGCGCGGAACCGCGGTCCCCAGCGACAAGTCTTCCTTGCTGGCTGGGGAGCGGCTTCATCGCGCCCCAGGCTGGAAACCACGAACCACTGGCCAGCCCCTGGTGCGCGGAAGGCCTTAGTTCACCTGCGCCGGCCTGCCCAGCCGCTCCGTCACCATGGTGAAAAATCCGCGCAGGTCTTCCTCTTCGCCCGCGGTCAGCCTGCGGTAGACCTTCATCAGCGGAAACAGACGCGAGCCCCGCACCTCCACAGCCGGAACCGCCGCCACCCCGCCGGGATACTGCGTCATCTCCCAGCTCCCCGCGTACCGCCGCCGCAGCATCTCGCCCAGGTAGCTGCCCCAAAGCCGCACCTCGAAGTCCACATCCAGCTCCGGGCTCTCCCCCACCAGCACCAGGATTTCGTCCAGCCCGTCGATCGATTCAGGGGTAAAGTCCAGTTTCTGCCGGAACTCGCGCTTTCCCAACTCAGCCGCCGCTTGCGCATAGCCCTCCATCATCGCTCCCAGGTCGGGGTAGGCCGCCGACTCCAGACGTTTGCGCAGTTCGCTGTGGCTTGACATCCGATCTCCAGAGTAAATCCTCGGGCGCCCGCATCGTGGCACGAAAATGGAACCGCGCCGCATCTTTGTGGCAGACTGAAAGCAGATGTGGAGGGTTGCGCCGTTGAAGACAGTCAAGCTCCTCGCCCTTGCCGCTATCCTGGCCCTTGCCCCCGGCGCCGCCCGCTCCGCCGGCCGCGACATCTATCCCGATCCGTCGCAGGCCAAGGCCGATTTGGCCGCCGCCCTCAAGACAGCCGCCGCAACCCACAAGCGCATCCTGCTCGATTTTGGCGGCAACTGGTGCGGCGACTGCCAGGTGCTGGACCTCTACTTCCATGACGCCAGGAACTGGCCCATCCTCGAGGCCAACTTCGTCCTGGTTCACGTGAACATCGGGTACATGGACGCCAATCTCGACATCGCCGAAAAATACAAGATTCCTCTCCGCCGGGGCGTGCCTGCGCTGGCCGTCCTCAGCGAAAGAGGAACGCTGCTCTACAGCCAGAAGGGCGGCGAGTTCGAAGCCATGCGCAATCTGGAGTCCTCGGCCCTGACCAGCTTCCTGGTGCAATGGAAGCCCGTCAAAGAGGGCTGCTCGGCCGTGGTGGTGAACTGCTAGGCTGACCGCGGTTGTTCAGAGGGATCGAAGGAATTGATGAAACTTGGCTGCGTGGGGCGAGCCGTCACCGACTTTGGTCGGGTCGATTAGAGCCAACAGGGCAGAGCCATGGTCTATCTTGTGGTATTCGCCTTTGGTATTGGTTCCTTTTGTCGCCTTCTTCAGTGCCGGCTCAACATCCGCCTTACGAATGATCTCGACATTCGTGGCACTACCTGGAAGCGCTTTCGGCAAAAAACCGCCATCGTAAAATCCCGCAAGTGCTTTGCGGTCGGCCAGGAACCACGCCTCCATGGTTTGAACCATCAGGAAAGCTTCACAATTCGGCAGCCCAGCAAAGTCCCATCCGTCCTGTTCATGGAGATGTTGGATTGAAGTGCGTGAGGTAACCGGTCCCTCGGAATCAACCAGGAGGGCCACTTTCTCGTCAGCGCGGCTATTCCCGGCGGCTCTCTTGAACTTGTCAAAGGTCTGCTCACGGCCGCCGGCCGCGACGATTCTCAAGCGGCTCCCCTTTGGCTTGAGTTTTGCGCAGTATTGAGAAAGACCCTCCCTGCATTTCGACTGCGTGGCTTCGATGTTCCCTCCGCCCTCGAAGAAGATCGTGGCGCTCACCAGCGGTTTCCTCCGATTTCCCCACTGGACCAGAGCTGTCCCAGCGAATACTTATCGAGCCAGACCTTCATGCGGTCAGCTTCAAGCCGCTTGATCTCTGTTGCGCCATCGAATTTTTCGCAGACGCATACGCTTTCAGGGTCATCGGAGAAACACTCCACCAGTGTCCGGGAATGCGTGGTCAGGATCAACTGTGTCCGCGTGGATGCGTCGCGCAGCAGATCGGCCAGCGTGGGAAGAATGTCGGGGTGGAGGCCAAGTTCGGGCTCGTCGATGCAGATAACCGGCGGCGGCGCTGGATCGAGCAAGATGATAAGCAACATGAGCCAGCGCAAGGTGCCATCCGAAAGACGAGTGGCCGGAGTGCGGGAACTCAGTCCGTCTTCTTTGACCATGAGGCGCAGATGAGTTCCGAGCAACTCAGTATCCACATCTTTTACAGGTTCATAGAATGTGCGCATCAGTTCAATCAACCGATCAAAAACCGCTTGGTCGCCCCGATCGCGCCACGCTTTGAGAACCTGCGCTAAATTGATCGAATCTCCCGCAAGCCTGTAACTATCGAATCCCACAGGTTGTGGTTCACGAATTTCCGAGCCTCTCCCAAAAACCCAATCACAATAGAGTACTGTCTTGGCCAGCTTCTGTCCCAAGTAAAAAAGCTCCTGATAATTGAACGGATCTACGAGTTGGGCAAGAAGGGACAGCTTGATGTTAAGTGCTTTGGCTTTGGACATCTCACTCGTGCCGACATAAATGAAGGCCGAATCGGGAGAGTCTGAGGGCCTATTAACATATGCAACTCGGCGATGATCCTGGGGAACATCCACCCAGATATTTTCGGAGCGCACATCGAATGAATACGTGGACTGGTTCTTTGTAAACTCAATCTTGTAATTGTGCGGCGCGGTGGTATCGGCTGGCTGGTACGCTATCTGGATTGAGGGAGGCACGGCGGTAGCCGTATTCGGCTTGAGAACTCCTTTCCAAATCCACTCGTCCACGCCACCAGCCTGCGTGACAAATTTCCAAGGGTCCTTATCAGGCAGCTTACTGAGCAGTCCAAGAATCTCAATCAGATTCGACTTCCCGCCGCCATTCGGCCCGATCAAAATGTTTAGCGGCCTAAGCTCGATATCCTCGGTATTCGGCCCGAAGGAGAGCAGGTTGATCGGGCGGATGGACTTCAAAAACGGATGTTGCGCCATGGCTGCACCTCCTCCTTTATTGAATATGCCAGTACGGTATCACTTTACCTCAACCGCATGGGAAAACAGGAGTTCCCGGCCAGGGCACAGTGCCCGAAACAGCAACAGCCCTCTGCGCGGCCTTTGACGAGCAAACCCCTCAGCTGATCGGCGCCAGGTGCTTCGTCTTCGAGTAGGTGTAGATGATGCGGTGGGCGACGGTGATGGTGGAGAGGACGGCCAGCACCCACAGCACCGGGGCCATCACGCCCCAATGGTTGAACAGCGCGCCCAGGATTACCAGCACGATTCGTTCCGGCCGCTCCATGAAACCCACCTTGCACTGCCCGATCAGCGCCTCGGCGCGGGCGCGCGTGTAGCTGACCATCAGTGAAGTGATCATGACGAAAGCCACCAGCGACACATAATAGAAGCGGTTGATGCGGCCGTAATAGACCAGCAGACCGAAGAACAGCACCACGTCGGAGTAGCGATCGATCACCGAGTCGAAGAAGGAGCCGAATACGGTGACCTGGTTGTTGCGCCGGGCCACGCGCCCGTCCACCATGTCGAAGATGCCGGCCCCGAATATCACCATCCCTGCATAGAAAAACATGCGCCCGGAGTTGCTGGCGTTGGCGTGGCCAAACAGAAACGCAGCCACAATATTGATGACCAGACCAACGAGGGTGAGCACGTTCGGAGAGATACGGGTAAGCGCCAGGCCATGCACAATGTGGTCGAGAAGCCAGCCGCAGCCGCGGCCGAAAGCGCTGGTCCAGGTCATTCCAATCTTCCTTGCTACCGCTCTGTGCCGGCGACGGCGGTTCCGTTTTCCTGGTCGCCTTCGCCCGCTTCATCGTGAATGGTGGTCAGTTTCAGAACTTCAAGGTTGCGCTTGCCGTTGGGCGTGACGATGGTCGCAATGTCGCCCACCCGCTTGCCCACCAGGCCGCGCCCAATCGGCGAGGTCGTCGAGATCAGCCCCTTGGAAACGTCGGACTCCTCGCTGGTCACGAGGCGGTAGACAATCTCCTCGTCCTTGGTCGAGTCGTACACCACCACCGTGGAGCCGAAGCCGGCCTTGTCCCTGGGAATATTGGTCAGGTTCACCAGGGAGAGCTCGGCCATGCGCCTCTTCAGTTGGCCCAGCCGCGCATTGACGAAATCCTGCCGCTGCCTCGCCATGTGGTACTCGGCGTTCTCCGACAGATCTCCCATGGCCACGGCCTTCTTGATTTCCGCGGGAAGCTCGTGCGAGAGCTCGTGCTCAAGAATTTTGATCTCTGCGAGAAGCTGCTTTTTAATGTGCTCGGGCATCCATGGTCCGTGGCGGGGAGCGGGGTTGCTCCATCCGCGAGAGGTAAATGAACTCGACTTCTGATTATACGCGGGGGGAGAAGGCAGGGAACAGGGAATAGGGATTAAGGAACAGCCGGTCGTCACGGCTCCAAAAATGGACCGATCCGTTCTCAGCGCTCCGCTGACTTGCCGACCCGCTGCTGTTCTGTTCCCTATTCCCTATTCATTCCCTGTTCCCTATTCCCTGATCCCTAGTCTCTGTTCCCTGATCCAAAAACGACTGCAGAATCAGCGTAGCCGCCACCTGATCCACCACCCGGCGGTGCTCCTGGCGGGCGTGGCCGGCCTCATACAGAATTTGATGGGCCTCGCGCGTGGTCAGCCGCTCATCCCACAGGTGGATCGGCAGGCCAGTCAGCCCGCCCAGTTCGGCGGCAAAAGCCCGCGTCCTGGCCGCCTGCGGGCTCAGTTCGCCGGAGAGGTGAACCGGATTGCCCACCACGATGCCCGCCACGGCAAACCGCCGCGCCAGCCTGGCCAGCGAGCGCAAGTCCTCTCGCAGGCTACGGCGCCGCTCCAGCGTCAGCACCGGCTGCGCCGTCAGCCCCAGCTCGTCCGACACAGCCACCCCGATGCGGCGATTGCCGACGTCGAGACCGAGATATCGGGCGTGAGTCTCCAGCTCTTGGCTCCTCGCTTCCAGCTTAAAGCCCACAGCCCCTGGAAGAAATGCCCTGTTCCGGGCTTCCCGCCCGGTACAATCGAAGGTAGAGAATCCTCACGGGGAATTCTCGCGTCTTTAACAAGCGAAGGGTCAAGAACATCTGAATGGTAGGCCGCAGACGGAAGACAAGAACGAACAAGATTTCTGGCGCGGCGGGAATCCTGCTGGCAGCTTTTCTCCTGGCGCTTCTTGCGGCCGGGGCGGCCGCCTGGCTGGTCTTGGCGCCGTTCGGGCCGAACGCGGAGACGTTTGTCGAGCTGACGCCGGGCTTTTCTTCGGAGCGGATCGGCCAGCAACTGGAGTCGGCGGGCGTGGTGCGCAGCCGGTTTGCCTTCGACCTGGTGCGCTGGTGGAAGCGGGGAACGCTCCAGGCAGGCGAGTACCGGTTCGATCACCCGGTCGCGGTAACGGAGGTCTATGCGCGCATTGAGCGCGGCGATGTTTTTACCAGGGCGGTGACTGTTCCGGAGGGCGCAAACATCTTTGAGATCGCTGCACGGCTGGAACAGGCAGGGCTTGGCGCGCGCCAGGATTTTCTGGACGCGGCGGTAAAACAGGCCGGCCTGGTGGCCGATCTGGACCCCGGAGCAAAGAGCCTGGAGGGTTACCTGTTTCCAGACACGTATCATTTTGAACGCAAGGAAAGTCCGGCACAGATTTGTGCCGCAATGGTCCGGCGCTTCAGGGCGGTGGCCGGCCAACTGGGACTGAAGGGTGACGTGCATGCAGTGGTGACCATGGCTTCGCTGGTCGAACGGGAGACAGCAGTGGATGCGGAGCGTCCGCTGGTGGCCAGCGTCTTCTTGAACCGGCTGGCCAAAAAGATGCCGCTCATGACCGACCCCGCCGTGATCTACGGCCTGGAGCTTCAGGGCCGATGGCGGGGTGGCATCTACCAGAGCGATTTGAGCCGCGATACCGCCTATAACACGTATCTGCACACTGGCCTGCCGCCGGGCCCGATAGCGAACCCGGGCGCCAAGTCGTTGCGAGCGGCCATGGAGCCGGCCAGGACGGACTATTTGTATTTTGTCGCGGCCGGGGCCAATCCCCAGGGACGGTCGCTGTTCTCCCATACCCTGGAAGAGCAAAGCCACAACGTGGCCGGATACCGCCATGCCGTGAAACAGGAAGGTGGCCGATGAGGGCAAACTACCGTCTGGCCTCCGCCGCAGCCCTGTTCCTTCCCCTCCTGCTCTCGGGTTGTTCCCTGTTCCCAACCACTCGAAAACTGCCGGTGCCCAAGGCGCCCGTGATTACCCAAACGGCCACGCCGGAGCAACTGGTTGCCCGGCTGAATGAACGCTGGGCTGCAATCAGTACCCTCACGGCCAAGGTCGAGTTTCAGGCCAGCGTGGCCAAGAGCAAGGAAGGCGTGGCCACGGACTACCCCAGCATCGAGGGGCACATTCTGCTGCGCAAGCCCTCCGATTTGCGCGTGCTGGGGCGGTATTTCGGTGTGCTGGCCTTTGACATGAGCAGCGATGGAAAGAACTTTAGCTTGTCCGTCCCTACCAAAAACAAATTCATCAGAGGCTCCAACTCGCTGAAGAAGAAATCGCTCAACACGTGGGAGAACCTGCGTCCGGGTTTCTTCGTCGATGCCTTGCTGGTGCGGGGGCTGGACCCGGACGATTGGTACTCCGTGGTGATTGACTCGGAAACGCTGGAAGATGCGGCCCGGAAGCACTTGTTCACCGTTCCGGAATACATACTCAGCATCAGCCGCCGCAAACCGGCCACTCAGGAGTTGATACCGGTGCGCGTTGTCACCTTCAGGCGCGACAATCTCCTGCCATATCAACAAGATATATACGACAGCGAAGGCCACCTCGAGACCCATGTCACCTATTCGGCCTACCAGGACTTTGAAGGCAGCCAATACCCTTCCCTGGTCATCATCAAGCGTCCCATCGACGAAATCCAGATTGTCCTCACCGTAGACGATGTGCATGAGAATCAACCGCTTGCCGACGACCAGTTTTTGGTGAAGCCGGCCGATGGCGCCAAGGTGCAGAACCTGGAATAGAGGATTCCGGCCCGGACCGCTATGCGCCAGCAACCACCCCGCCTTCTGTGCTAAAAAGGGAGGTTCCTGCTCATTGTTCCGTCAAGAAAGGACACTCCATGAACCGGAGAACGTTTCTCGCCGCTGCATCCGCCGCCCTCCTCACGGACGCGCTTAGCCCCACTGCAACCCTCGCTGCCGGCGCCCCGGCCCCGGTCAAGCCGATGGATCTGGGCCTGATCATCAGCCCCTTCGGCGCTCCTGAGGCAACCTTCCGCCGCGTACACGAGATCGGCTTTTCCAACTGCTTCCTCTCGCTCGACGAATACATCAACGGCTTCACGCCGCAGCTCGCGGCCCAGTTTGGGGATCTGCTCGCGAAGTACTCTCTGATTGCCACCACGGTCGAAGTGGTCGGTCCCCCGCCGCTCGAATGGAACTTTGCGCGCGGCCCTTCCACCATCGGCCTGGTCCCTCCCAAAACCCGCGCTGCCCGCATCGACGCCCTCCGCCAGGCTTCCGACTTTGCCAAACTGCTCGCCATACCCCAGGTCCAGTCGCATTGCGGCTTTATCCCCGAAGATCCCGCCGATCCTCTCTACGCTGGAACCGTCGAAGCCATCCGCACCGTCGCCGAGTATTGCCAGGGCAATGGACAATACTTCCTGATGGAAACCGGCCAGGAGACCCCGACCACCATGTCGCGCATGATCCGCGACGTGGCGCTGCCCAACCTTGCCGTCGGCCTCGACACGGCCAACCTCATCCTCTACGGCAAAGCCAATCCCGTCGACGCTGTCGATATCATCGGGCCCCATGTGCGCAGCGTCCATGCCAAGGACGGCCGCTGGCCCACCAACCCCAGCGAACTCGGCGAAGAGGTGCTGATCGGCAAAGGGCTGGTCGACTTCAAACAGGTCTTCACCAAGCTGCATCGCCTCGGCTACACCGGCGCCATCACCATCGAGCGCGAAACCTCAGGCCCGCAGCAGATCGAGGATGTGCGCCAGGAGAAGATCTATCTGGAAAAGATCCTCCGCGAAGTCCTGGCGTAAGGGGGGTTCCCCTTCGTCACGCTGTTCTTCAGCCATGCGAAAAGGGATTACGATGAAAAGGAGGGTAAGAACATGGCAGCTCTTGATTGGTCCCAATGTCCCGCCGTCGAAAGCATCCCCGGCAAGGTCAGCGGCGCCTGGGTGTTTCGGGATACCCGCTTGCCCGTCGCGACCGTCATCGAGAACCTTGAGGATCTAAGCGTTGAGGAAGTGATGGAGCAATTCGACGTGACGCGGGAGCAGATCGCGGCAGTACTTAATTTTGTAGCCCAGAGCCTCAACGCCTCAGCGCCAGAGCAACCCCCCGTGCCCGTCGATGCTCATTCTCTTTGACCACGGAACGCCCAAGGGCCTCATCCGCGCCCTTCCCGGCCACAAGGTCATCACGGCCCAATCCCGAGGTTGGGACAGGCTCAACAACGGCGCGTTGCTGAATGCCGCGGAGGAAGCGGCGCTCGATCTCTTGCTCACGACCGACCGGAGAATTCGCTACCAGCAGAACCTCGCCGGACGCAAAATCGCCCTCGTCGTTTTGACCGGCACCACGAAATGGGCGCGTGTCAGACTTCACCTTGAACGCATCGCTGCCGCAGTGAACGCAGCCACACCCGGAAGTTATGCAGAGGTGGACATACCGTTCAAGTAAAGATCGATTCCGTTCCACAAGGAGCAAGTTTCGCCCCGCACTCCTTGCGTGCTGGCAAGGCAATCCAGGCATTCACAATGAAATGAGGACATATGAACCGTCGCCATTTTGTTCAGACCGGAGCGGCAGCCGCTTCCGGCATGATTCTGCTCAAACCCCTCACGGCATTCGGCTACGCAGCCAACTCCGCCGTGCGGCATGGCCTGCTGGGCTGCGGCAACCGCGGCACCGCGGTGGCCAACTCATTCTCCCAGAACACCTCCGCGCAGGTCGTGGCGCTGGCCGATCTTTTCCCCGACCAGCTCGCCGCCGGCCACAGCCACTTCGACCAGCTCAACGCGAGCCTTGGCCGCCCCCCCATCGACACGAAGCTTCTCTTTCACGGCCCCCACGCCTTCGAGCAACTGGCCGCGTCTCCCGACGTCGATCTGATTCAGATCTCCACGCCGCCTTTCTTCCACGTCCAGCATCTTGAAGCCGCGGTCGCTTCGGGCAAGCACGTCTACTGCGAGAAGCCGGTGGGAATCGACGTGCGCCAGGCGCGCCAGGCTCTCGAAATCGCCAAACGCGTCAAGCCCGCGCAAAGCGTCGACGTCGGATTCCAATGCCGCAACGCGCCGCCCATCGCCGCCATCGCGGAAAGGATCAAGGCCGGCGCGCTGGGCAAGATCGCCCTGGTGGCGGGCATCTATTACGCGCCGGCCTCGACGGAAAAGACGCACCCCGGCGCCTCCGCCGACGAGTATCGCCTGCGCAACTGGCTCTGGGACCGCGCCCTCTCGGGCGACATCCTGGTCGAGCAGAATATTCACATCATCGATCTCAGCAACTGGCTTCTTGGCGCCCGTCCGCTCAAGGCGATCGTCACCGGAGGCCGCAACATCCTCACCCACTTCGGCGATTGCTGGGACAATTACCAGGTCGACTTCACCTATCCCGGCGACATTCACCTATCCTTCTCTTCCACCCAGTTTGGCGACTATGGCGTTTTCGATGCCGGTCTGCGCCTCTTTGGCGCCTCAGGCTTCGCCAACGTTCCCTACTCCGGCCCGGTGCAGATTACGGGCGCGCAGGCGTGGGCGTGGCAGGATTCGGCCTCCACCGCTCCCGGCTCCGGCAAGTTCGCGGCCAACGGCGCCTTCAGTGACAATCTGGCCTTTGCCGACCGCGACAAGGAGCGCACGTTTATCGACAGCATCACCTCCGGCAACAGTCACAACCAGATCGCCGCCGGCGTCGAAACCGCTCTCAGCTGCATGCTGGGCCGCATGGCCGGCCTGCAGCACCGCGAAGTAACCTGGGAAGATCTGCTCGCCCATGGCGAAACCTACCAACTCGGATTCAGCCTGGACCAGTTCGCCTGAGAGCAACACCCACCGGCACAGCCGAGCAAGGGACCCGGCCTCGGGGGTCATAAAATCGCGGCAGGGTGCGGCAAGCCGCCGCCACGACTACTTTGCGGCATGGAAAAGAGCGCCCAGATCGGACCTTCCCCCGCCGGAAGCGTACCAGGCCGCCCAGTAATAGGGGTGACGGTAGCGGGGATCCCGAATCAGGGTCTGGCGGGCCGCCGTGAGCGCCTGGGGAACCGTGAGTCCTTTTGCCAGCCCGCCATAGAAGCCGTCCATCATGGGAACGGCGGACGCCGAGTCGATCTGCCAGCGGGTGGCGACTACATCGGGGACGCCGAGCGCGGCCAGCGTGTCCACTATGTCGCCCATGCCGTGATTCCAGCTTTCTTCCTTTTCCCCGTCGAGCAGGCGGGGGAGCAGCGTGCTGGACAGCTCCTCGTCGATTGCGGCCAACGTGGCGGGATCGGCCGCCAGGGCGCGCATGGCCTGCGGCGTGGCCAGGTACCGCTCCATGCGGCTCTGATGGGACTTCAACTGGTTGAACTTCTGCTCCAGGGCCTGCAGGCGGCGGCGGCCTTCGGCCAGCCAGCCAGGGTCCCGCTCGAAGCGCAGGTAGCGATTCCAGGTTTCTACGGCGTTCATCACCTGGCCACGATCCTCCATGACCACGGCTTCGTTGAAGAGCACGACGGGATCGCCGGGGGCCAGCTCGTCGGCGTGGCGAAGGTATTCAAGGGCCGTGGCGCGATCGTTTTCGCTGCCGGTGGCGGCGCCGCGCTGGAAGTAGGCGGCCGCATCGTCTACCAGCAGGCTGGGGGTGGCCGGACCAGCGGCCAGCAGGCGGTCGAGAATCTCAATGGCGGGGTCGAATTTTTCTTCGAGAACATCGGCGCGAGCTTCAAGCTCGAGCCAGTGCGGGTCCCCCGGCGCGGCCTCCAGGTGGTCTTCAATGCGGGCGCGGGCCTCCAGCAGCTTGGCCGATTCGCGGCCGGTTGCGGAGCCGCGAAGATGGGTTCCCGGCGTCACTTCAGCGAAGCCGGCGCCGGGCATGCGCAAATCAAAGATGCGGGCCCGGGTATAGGCCTCGGCAAGCAGGCGCTCGGGGGTATTGGCGCGGTGCCACCAGACCGACATCACGGCAACGATGAGCAGCGATGCGGCAAGTCCCGCGCCTGCCCACAGGTAGAGCCGTGGCAGCCGGTTGCGCACCGGATCATGGAGAGCGCGATGGGGGGTGTGTGCAAGCTGTGAAGCCAGGCCGCGTTGCCCCTCGCGGGATGCGCAAGCCAGCTTGCCAAGCTCAGCCGTCTCTTCCGGCGAGGGATCCGCGGACAGAATGCGCAGGCGCTCCGCGCAGGTGTGGCAAACGGCTCCGTGCGCCAGCAATGCATCCACTTTCGCCCATTCCGCCGGGCGTGCTTCTCCACCGAGCAGCAGGGCCCACTCGCCCGGCTCAGGACAAGGTCCTGCCCAAGGGACGCTCCCCTGGTCCGTGACCGGAGCGCCGGCGCGCGACCGTCGCCCTTCAATCAGCTCTTCGAATGCACGCGATAACGCGTCTCCCGAGGTGACTGAAGAGCTTTCTGAAGCGGGGCCCGTGTTCAAATCGTCATTCATCTCTGCACTCTGTTTAACGGGTTTTCAGACCACATTCCTTTCACGAACGTATTTCCGAATCTAACCGGATTCGCGGGGTCCCTCCGATTTCCGGCGTTCGATCTCCCCGCGCAGCCAGGTCGTCACGCGCCGCAGCGCGCTCTCCACGCCCTTGGCCGTCAGTCCGATGGCGGTCAGGCGGCCAATCTCCTCCGCCGTGAAGCCCTGGCGGTAATAAAGCCAGAACAAGGCGCGGTCGCGTTCGGTCACCACTTCCGGCGCCGAGCGGAGTTTCCGGTCCAGTTCGGCAAGAAGGACGGATCGCTGCATCCGCGCCGCCGGCTGCGCGCCGTCGCCAGGCAACTGCGCTTCCTCTTCGAGCAGCGGCGTGGTTACCACGTTGCCGCCCCTCTTCGCCGAGCGCAGACGCCGGAAATAGTCGTTGGCCACCGAAACGGAAACCATGCGCAGCAGGCCCAGGAAGGAATCTTCTCCGCGCGGCTCGAAATCCCTCAGGATGCGCCGCTCCTGCTCGCACAGTTTCAGGAACACCTCCTGCACGATATCGTCCACCGTTGCCGGGGATGGGTTGCTGACCCACATCCGCGAGACGCGCATCGCCACCACCGAGGCCAGGGGCGTGCAACGGCACACAAACTCCTCCCACTCCGCGGCATCGGCGGAGTGGGCGCAGGATTTGGCCAGATCGTTCACCGAAGTGCGAATTCCGTTCATCGTGCGGGACACCAGTTTACCGCACGGCTGCGGCGATAGTTATCTGTTTGTAAATGAGAATGAACTTTCCGGTAACCCGCGGGCGGCGGTGGGCTTTGAGCCTGTGCTAGTATCCCCGCAAGCGCTTACCAGTCATTTCAGAGGAATCCAGAATGGAATGCAACCTCCGCCCACTCACTCTTGGCGAGATCCTCGACCGCACCGCCCAGCTTTACCGCACAAACTTTGTCCTGTTTGCGGGAATCTCCGCCGTTTATGCCGGCGTCCTCCTGGTGCTGAACCTGCTGCAGATCGGACTGGGGGAACTGTTCCGCGTGCTGCACATGACCCAACAACTGCAATGGCTCACCCTCGGCTTCGTTGCCCTGATCCTGCCCCTGATGTTCATCTTTGCGGGAGCGGCCGTGGCCGCCAACAACCGCGCCGTGGCCTGGGTCAACCTCGGCCAACCGGCCACCATTCGTAGCGCGTATGCCAGCACTCTGCCCCGTCTGGGACGCTATCTGTGGCTGATGACCATCGCCGCCTTCGTCATCTACCTCCCGTTTGTCCTGATCTTCACCGCCTATTCTGTGTTCCTGTTGGGCTACGCGCGCTCCAGCGGAATGGCCCACGCAGCCGCGAAGTCCGACCCTCAGGCAGCAATCGTCATCGCATTGGTCACTTTTGCCTTTCTCGGGCTGGCTCTGCTGGCCAGCGTCTATGCCATCCTGATGGCTTTGCGTTATTCGCTGGCCGTTCCGGCCTCCGTGGTTGAGGACCTGAAAGCCCGCAAGGCTCTCCGCCGCAGCATCGAGCTCAGCAAGGGATCGCGAGGGCGCATCTTCGTTCTGGGCTTGCTGATCGCCGTCATTCAAACCGGGCTGGTGGTCGTGACCCAGATATTCTTTATCCTGGCAGCGATCAAGCAGCACGGTCTGTTGCCGGCGTGGGCGCAGGTGCTGCAGCAGATAATAGGGTTTCTGACCAACAGCTTCATCGGTCCCATGTATGCCACCGGCCTGACCCTTTTCTACTATGACCAGCGCATCCGCAAGGAAGGCTACGACATCGAGTGGATGATGGAGGCTGCCGGGCTGACGGTGCCCGCCCTTGCTGCCGGCCCTGCTCCGGCCGCGACACCGGCCGAAGCGGCGCCATTTGCCGCACCGCCCGGCCCGCCGCCGGAAGCCCACTCAGAGCCCGCTGCGGACTTCGCGCCGGCTGCGCACTCCGAGCCGGAATCGCCGCGGGCCGAAGAGCCTCGCCATTCCACAGATCTAACCCATGCAGCATCCGAGGAGTCTTTATGAACCAATCCCCTTATTCCGCGCCCTATGCACCAACGCCCTTCGCCCCCATGACCTTCGGCCAGATTCTTGACCGCACTTACCGGCTGATGCGCAGTCACCTCAAACTGTTGGTGGGCATTGCGGCGGTTCCGTCCGTGGCGCTCATCCTCATCATCATGTCGATGGAGGCGGTCATTTGGATTCCGATGATCCGCCAGTTCCCCAAACCGCTCCCGCCTGAGGTCCTCCTTCGCTACATGAAGCCGGCGATCTTCATCCCGGCGTTCATCGTGCTCACGGTGCTGAGCATCGCAGTCTTCTCGCTCTATATGGCGGCCGCAAGTTACGCGGCAACCAGATTGGACCTTGGCGTCAAAGTCACCTTTCGCGAAGCCTATGAGCCGGCTTGGCGTCGCGCCGGAAAGTACCTGTGGCTGATGGTGCTTTGCTACGTGTACGCCGCTCTTCCAGCCCTCCTGATCGAGACGATGTTTCTGCTAGGAGCAGGCATGCTTTCCCGAGGTGCATTAAACGCCGGCCCGGCAGTGTTTTTGCTCGCTCCCGTGGCGTTCCTGGCGCTCATTGGGGCCGCTGTTTACGGGATAATCATGGCGCTGTGTCTCTCGCTGGCGTTCCCGGCGTGCGTTGAAGAGGGGCTCAGTGCCGGCGCCGCAATCAAGCGGAGCTTCCAACTCACCCGCGGCGCCAAGGGCCGCATCTTTATAGTGGTGCTCGTCGTCTACGCCATCCTTTATGCCGTGCTTCTGGTTGCCGAACTCGTGGCGATGTTTCTCGCAGCGATTGGCATGTTGGTCGCAATAGCGGCGCACCTTCATCCGGTGGCGCCATGGAGCTATATCGGGTTGGGCGGTTTGGGGATTTGCGGTTTCGGTGCAATCTTTCTATTTACCGCGCTCACATGGGCCGCTTTGACCACTTCTCTGGCGGTGCTCTACCACGACCAGCGCCTGCGCAAGGACAGCCCGTTGCCCGCGCCGCCGCAAGCCGGACAGCCCGTGTGATCCCAACCCTTTACCCAGTCGCCACAGCCCTCGTCTACTATCATCGGCGCATACGCCGCAAGGGCTTTGACATCGAGAGAATGATGGACGCCGCTGGACTGAATTCGACTGGAACTCTGCCCGGCAGCAAAGGGCCGATGGCGCAGGCCGGTACCGAGGAGATTCGGCCTTGACGGCCCGGTCTCTCTTCGCCGCCGCTGCACTGGCCGCGCTTCTGTCCCTGCCGGCGGCTCGCGCCAACGCGCAGTTGTCCGCCGCCCCCGCACCTCCGCCCGCGGGCCAGCCCCATGAAGCTTCGCTCGACGAGTACCGCACTCACCTGCAAGCGCTGGCGACGCTCGTCGAGGCCTGCGCCAAGGCGCGCGACAGCAAAACCTGCGACCCATCGCTGGTGGGACCCGACGATCATGTTCCGCTCACCCAGGCTGCCAATGCCGAGCGCCGCCTGGTGCGCTACGGATGGCTGCGCGTATTGCTTTCCAAAGCCCAGGAAAAAGACACCGCCAAGCCCGAGGCCAAGCCCACAATTGCGGCCAAAGATTCCCCGTCCGAGCAGAACGCACGGCCGCCCAAACCCACCACGACAGAACTCCTCAAGGACGCTGAAACCCGGCTGGCCCGCGACCTGGCTCAGATCGACGCCGCAACCGCAGCCACGCCTGCCCACGATCGGGAACGCGAGGTGATGAGGCAGGTACTGGCCGGGCGCGAGTTCAGCAAACTCGAGGACCCGGCGGCGAATGATACGGTCCTCGAAAAGGTCGGCAACTGGCTCAACCGCCTCTTTGAAAGCGCCGCAAAACTTACCGCCCACTCCGCCTGGTTGGGTCGCCTCATCGTGTGGGGATTTATCCTCGCCGTCTGCGTGGGGCTGGTGTGGGGGTTGATACAACTGGAGCGCAGGGGCCGCATCCGGCTGGCGCCCGAGGACACAGGGCCGGCCGCCGCTGCCGCTTCCGCCCGCGACTGGCAACTGTGGCTTGAGGACGCGCGCCGGGCCGCCGCTGCCGGAAATTGGCGCGAGGCGATTCACTTCCTTTACTGGGCCGCCATTTCACGGCTGGAATCCAAACGTCTATGGCCGGCCGATCGCGCCCGCACCCCCCGCGAATACCTGGCGCTGGTGGCACCTGAAGACCCGCGCAAGGCCGGACTGGCCACGCTGACCGGCAGCTTTGAGCGCATCTGGTACGGCGGCCGGCCAGCCGCGGAGACCGACTACCGGCGCGCCGAGGCTATTGCCGCGGCGCTCATCACAGGGACCGGCGCTTCAGCAGGCGGTGCGCAATGAGGTTTTTCTCCTCGCTCGACGCCGGGGATCGCCGCCTGCTGCTCTGGTGCCTGGGCATTGGACTGGCATTGGCGGTGCTGACCGGCTTTCTGCTGCCCAACGGGAACAGCAACAGCAATCCGCTGCCCTCGACCTATCTTTCCGGCCAGCACGGCGCCCGCGCGGCCTATGAAACGCTGCTCCGCTCCAATTATCCGATTGAACGCTGGGAGCGCCCGCTCGCTGAGTTGGCCGCCACGGCGGGTCCGGAAACGGTGGTGATCTTTGCCGAGCCGTTCACCCGCGAGGAGAGCGACATCAAGGCGGTACGGCAGATTGTGGAGCGCGGCGGCCGCGTGCTCTCCACCGGTTTCTGGGGCGGATACATCCTGCCCGGCGAGGCCAGCGACACGCCGCAGGAGTTCGACTTTGCGGCCTGCGAACTCGCGCCCGAGGGGCTCGATCCGCTCGCCGGATCGGGCCAGGTGTGGATGGTTCCCGAAGCCACCTGGGACGTGGGCAACCCCGCGCACCGCGACGACTACAGTTGCGCCGGCCAGCCCGCGGTGGTCGAGTACGACTGGGGCAAGGGCCGCGTGGTCTGGTGGGCCGGTTCCACGCCGCTTGAAAACGGCTCCCTGGCCCGCGCAAATGATCTTGACCTGCTGCTGAACTCGCTGGGGCCGCGCCAGGGCCACCGCTTCTACTGGGACGAGTCGCTGCACGGCGAAATCCGCTCCACCTGGAGCTATGCCGCCGGGCCGGCGCTCACCCTGCTTCAAATCGGCCTGCCGCTGCTGGGCCTTCTGGTGGTGTTCAGCTTCAGCCGCCGCAGCGGCCCGGTGCGCGATCTCCCCGCTCCGGCGCGGGCCACGCCCATCGAGTTTCTTGAGGCCCTGGGGTCGCTTTATCGCAGCGCGGGCGCGGCCTCCACCACGGTGGCCATTGCCTGGGAGCGGTTCAGGCGGCATGCGTTGCGGTCCGTCGGGGCGAATGGGCTGCGTGGGACTCCGATGGGCGCCTCAGACCTGGCAGCGGCGATCCGTCGCCGTGTCCCCGCGGCCGGCGATACCCTGGAAGCCGATCTGGCCGCCTGCGAAGATACCGCGTGGGGCGAAACAGTGCACCCGCGGGAAGCGCTCAAGCTGATCCAGAAGCTCCACGGGCACGAGGAAATGCTGATCGCCGCCGCAAAACCGCGCGGCCTGACCCCGAAATCCGAAGACATTCATTCCAAAAAGCAGGAAAGGGCTTCATGAGCGAGGAAACGAGTCAAAACGTGAATCAGGACGCGACCCAAGAGCCGCAGTCGCTGCGCGCAACCAGTCAATTGATTGCCCACGGCCGCGGAGAGCTGGGGCGGGTGATCGCGGGCCAGGGAGGGGCGATCGAAGAGGTTCTGATCGCCGTTCTGTGCCAGGGCCACGCGCTGCTTGAAGGTGTGCCGGGCATTGCCAAGACGCTGATCGTCAAAGCTCTCGGCCGGCTGCTGGGCCTCGGCTTCCAGCGCGTGCAGGCCACGCCCGACCTCATGCCGGCCGACATTCTCGGCACCACCATCCTGCGGCCGGGCTCTGAAACCTTCAGCTTCCACCCCGGCCCCGTCTTCACCGATCTGCTTCTTGTCGACGAGATCAACCGCATGCCGCCGCGCACCCAGGCGGCGCTTCTGGAGTGCATGGAGGAGCGCCAGGTCACCAGCGACGGTGTGCGCCGTCCGCTGCCGGGCTGGTTTACGGTCTTCGCCACCCAGAATCCAGTGGATTTTGAGGGCACCTATCCCTTGCCTGAGGCGCAGTTGGACCGCTTTCTGCTCAAGATTCGCGTAGCTTACCCCAGCGAAAAGGAGGAGTTGCAGATTCTGGAGATGCATCACGCCGGATCGGGCGCCGGCCTGCTGGAAGACGCTCAGATCGCGCCCATCCCCGGTGGGTTGCTGGCCTCGGCCCGCGCCGAGGTGCGCTCCATCCGCATCGAGCCGGAGCTCTACACCTACATCCTGGCGCTGGCCCGCCGCACGCGCGAGTGGCCCACGCTGCTGTTGGGCGCCAGCCCCCGCGCGGCGCTGAGCATCATGCTGGTGGCCCAGGCAGCGGCTGCGTTCGATGGCCGCGACTACCTGGTTCCCGACGACGTCAAGCGCGCCGTGCAGCCGGTGCTGCGCCATCGCGTCATGCTCAAGCCCGAGGCCGAACTGGAGGGCTTTGACGCCGACCGCGTGCTCGCCGACGTGATTGCCGCCGTGCCGGTGCCGCGCAAATGAGGGTCCAGAGGCAATTGATTGAGCGCCTGATCTTGAATGGCAGTCACCGAAGTAGTATAAAAGTAGTATGAAAGAGAAGACATCAATCACACTCTCATCCGACCTTCTCGTAGAAGTGGACAGAAATGCGGGCTCAGCAAGGTCTCGTTCCGCATTTATCGAAGGAGTCCTCCGCGAGTACTTCAAAGGGAAGGTCCGTCAAGCGATCCACGAACACGACCTTCAAATCCTCAACGCCAACGCCGACTACTTCAATCGCGAAATGGAAGACGTGCTGCGGTACCAGGCGCCGATCGAATGGACAACGGAAGACGATTGAGGCATTCATGCACCGAGGCGAACTATATCGCGTTCACAATCCACCGGGGGACCCCAGGCGGCACCGCATATTTGTCATTGTCAGCCGGCAGACGATGATTGACGGGCGATCTCCGATGCTGATCTGCGCGCCTGTCTATACGCGCGGGAGCGGCCTCTCGACTCAGGTAAGAGTTGGAACCGACGAAGGGCTGAAGCATGATAGCTGGATCCTGTGCGACAATCTCGCCAGCGTTCCCAAATCCGATCTGAGGCAGTATGTCGGCTCGCTGTCACCGGCGAAGCTCGCGGAAGTCGATCACGCACTCTCCATCGCCCTCGAATTGCGATTCTGAACGATCATGATCTCTCCCTCCCTCCATCCCGGTCCGGTCCGCGCCGTATGCGAGCGCCGCCGCCGCTGGGCCTTCGGCCTCACGCCGCGCAGCATTGGCCTGCTCACGGTGGGCTTCCTACTGCTCATTCCGGGCTTCTGGGACGGCCGCCTGGCCTACGCCATGCCGGCCTGGGAAGCGCTCGTGCTGCTCTTCGCCCTGCTCGACGGCCTGCGTCTGCCCCCCGCCGCCCAACTTACCGCCGCCCGCTCCTGGTCCAATGCTCCGGCCCTCGACTCGGAGACCGAGATCGAGTTGACCATCGAAAACCATGGCCAGACGATCGTCGACTGCCGCTTGGTGGACGATCTGCCGCCGGCGCTGGTTGCCCAGCCGGCCACGCACCGCCTTACCGCGTTCCCTCGCGTGCCGGCCACTCTCCGCTATTGCGTCGAGCCCCAGGAGCGCGGCGACTGTGAGACCGGCTGGCTCTACGTGCGCTACCGCTCGCCTCTTGGCCTGGCCGAGCGCTGGGCCCGTGCGCCTCTTACGCAGACGGTCCGGGTTTATCCGGCCCTGCGCACCGGCGAGGAGCAGCAGATCTTTCTCGCCCGCAGCCGCCAGATCGATCTGCAACTGCGCCAGGCGCGTCTGCGCGGCCTGGGCCGCGATTTCGAGAGCCTGCGCGAGTACCGCGAGGGCGACGACCTCCGCGACATCTGTTGGACAGCCACGGCCCGCCGCGGCGGCCTCATCACCCGCCAGTACCAGACCGAGCGCAGCCAGGCGGTCTGGATCGTCCTCGATTGCGGGCGCCTGATGCGCTCGCGGGTGGCCCTGGCAGCTCCCCCCGGCAAGGCTGCCTTGCCGGTTTCCCAAACAGGCGCCCGCGTCCACTCCAAGCTCGACCACGCCTGCACCACCGCCGTCGCTTTAGCCCAACTGGCGCTCTTCTCCGGCGACCGGGTCGGCTTGCTCGCCTATGGGCAGACCATCCAGCAGCGCCTGCTGCCCGGCCGCGGCGCGGCCCACCTGCGCCAGTTGATCGAGTCCCTCGCCCAGGTTCACGCCGAATCCGGCGAGGCCGACCACCTGCGCGCCACCGCCACGCTCAACCGCCTCCAGCCCCGCCGCTCCTTGATTCTATGGGTCACCGACCTGGCCGAGACCGCCATGCGTCCCGAGGTCATCGACGGCGCAATGCAACTGCTCCGCCGCCACGTCCTCCTGTTCGTCGCCATGGCCCAGCCGGAGGTCGAATCCATCGCCCAGGCCCGCCCCAAAAATCTGGAGCAGATGTTCCGCGCCGCCGCCGCCCAGGAGATGGCCGGCCGCCGCGAACTCCTCCTCGCCCGCCTCCACGAGCAGGGCGCCCTCACCCTCGACCTCAACCCCGAAGCCCTCACCTCCTCCGTGCTGAATCAGTACCTGGCGGTCAAGGAACGGGCGATGGTGTAGTGGAAGGTCAAACTTAGCTAACTTAGCCAAGTTGTGCTAGAGTATTCCCATGCGCACCGCGAACATCGGCGTCCTCAAAAACCGGCTCAGCGCCTACCTGAAATTCGTCCGCAACGGCGAAGAGGTCATCGTCTGCGACCGCAATGTCCCCATTGCCCGCATCCTGCCCCTTGAACCGCCCGACGATTACAACGCTGAGGAGGCGCGGCTCATTGCTGCGGGAATCCTCAACCCGCCCAAAGACCCCAGGCCCATGGACTGGGATGCGTTTTGGGCACTCCCCCGCCCCAATGTTTCCGATGAAGCCGTCAAGGAAGCCATCGACTGGGCCAAAGGCGATCGATAAATGGAACCTGCCTTCTGGGATTCAAGCTCGTTGGTTCCCCTTTGCATCTGGCAACCGTCGACCCTCAGCGCGAAGGCACTCTCCAAACAGTACGGAATGTTCGTTTGGTGGGCCGCACCCGTTGAGATCCGTGGCGCCTTCGCCCGCCTGCTCAGGATAGGACAACTAACGTCCACCGGCCAAGTCCAGGCTCAGGTTGCTCTGGATGAGTTGCGAAGCAACTGGCAGGAGTTGCTCCCCACCGACGAACTGCGCAGCCAAGCCGAGCGCCTGATCGATCGGTTCCCGTTGAAGGCCGCCGACGCCCTGCAACTCGCCGCCGGGCTGGCCTGGACCTCTGGCCGTCCTCGCAGCCGAGCCTTCATCTCCGGCGACACGCAGCTCCTCGAAGCCGCCGGGCAACTCGGGTTCCTGCCTCTCAAAGCCTAGCCTGCTGGTCTTACCATTTCCCCATACCTTTTCCCCCATCCCCGAATCTCCCCACCCCCAAACCTCATCTGAGACAATAATGGCAGTGAATCGAGCGCAACATTTTGTTCCCCGGCAGCCGGGAGCGCCGGCCTTTCTTTCCACCCTGGGCGCGGCGCTGGCCGTGATCGTTCTTTGCTCCGGCGCGGGAGCGTCCATTCATGCCCAGGCCCCCAATCCCACCTCCGCAGCCAACCCCTTTTTCGGCAGCGTCACCGCTCATCCCGTCAGCGATGAGACCCTCAAGCTCTCTCTGGACGAGGCGGTGCGGCGCGGCCTTGAAAACAATCTTGGCCTGAAGGAAGCGGAGAACGGCGAAAAGGCCCTGCACGGAGAAAAGAACGTAGCGCTCCAGGAGTTCCTGCCCACCATCGCCCTCGTCGGCGACACCGGCGCCCACCAGCAAAACCTTGCCGCGCTGGGCTTCGGCCCCGGCGTCATCAAGGACTTTGCGCCGCTGTTTCCCGGCGGCGTGGTGCCCCCAGGCCTCTCCGAAATCACGCGCGACACCCTCACCGAGGGGAAGATCGAATTTAGCCAGATGCTCTTCTCCGGCCCGGTAATTGCCGCCTGGAAGGCCGCCGGCGCGGCGGAGAGAGCGGCCTATTTCGCCAAAATGTCGGCCCGCGGCGAGGTCGTCCAGCAGGTCGCCACGGCCTATCTCCACGCCATTGCCGCCGCCAGCGAGGTGGACAACGCCAAAGCCCTCGAGTCGGAAGACCAGTTGCTGCTCAGCCACGCCCACGCCGCCCACGAAGCCGGAACCGCCGCCAATCTGGACGAATTGCGGGCGCGGGTTCAGCTTCAGGCCCAGCAACAGACCCTCATCGCCGCCGAAAACGCCTTGGAGAAGGACCTGATCCTGCTCAAGCGCGAGATCGGCATCGACCCCGGCCAGAAGATCGCCCTCACTGACGCCGCCCCCTACAGCGATCTGGCCGCGCAGACCCCGGACGAGGTTCGAGAGATCGCCTACAAGAACCGCCAGGACTACCAGAATCTCGAAAATCAGGCCGTCGAATACAAGGCCATCCACTCTGCCTATCGCAGCCAGCGGTTGCCCAGCCTCAGCTTCGGCGGCTACTACGGCGTCAGCGAGGTAACCGGCGTCGGCTCCCACGGAAACTTCGTCGCCCAGGGCACGCTCAGCGTGCCGCTCTTCCGCGAGGCCAAACTGCGCGGCGATGTGGAGTCCGCCCAGGCCCAGTTGTCCGCCGTAGACGCCCAACTGGCTGACCTGCGCGGCCACATCGATCAGCAGGTGCGCGCCGCGCTGCTGGACGTCGGCGCCACGGCCCAACTGGTCGAAGTCGCCCGTTCCAACGTCGACCTTGCCACCCGCGCCCTCAGCGACGAAACCGACCGCGTCAACGCCGGCGTCGACGACAACCTTCCCCTGGTCACCGCCCAGGCAACGCTAGCCGCCGCCCAAAGCAACCTCGTCGAGAGCCTCTTCCAGTACAACCTCTCCAAGCTCGCCCTGGCCCGCGCCGCCGGGGTCATCGAACAACAGTATCGCGTCTATCTGGGGCGATAGGCGTATGGCCGGTGATGGCTTACCAGCCCATCCGGTGAGCCGCTCCGCACGTCGCCCCTGTTCCTTTGAGCGTAACGTAGAGAGTAGAGGCATCCATGCGCGCGGGCAGACAGTTGCAGATCAAATACTACGTGGAGCCTGACCCTGCTGCCCTGGCCCGCCGTGCGGCGCAGTATCTTGTGGAGATGGCCGGGGAAGCGTTGGATTACCACGGGCGGGTGCGCATCGCCATCAGCGGCGGCTCGACCCCCAGGGCTGCCTTCCAGGTGCTGGCCGACCCCAATCAGCCGTGGCGCTGGCGCATGCCCTGGGAAAATCTGGACCTCTACTGGGTGGACGAGCGCTGCGTTCCTCCTGACAACGCCGAGAGCAACTATCGCATGACCCGCGAAGCGCTGCTGGACCAAGTGCCGCTCAAGCCCGGGCAGATTCACCGCATGGAGGGTGAGTTGGAGCCGGAGGTTGCCGCCAACCGCTACGAGTCGGAGCTCCGCAACAGCTTCTGCCTGGAGGGCGCCGAGAGCCCGCGCTTCGACCTCATTGCCCTCGGCATGGGCGATGACGGCCACACCGCATCGCTCTTCCCGCACACTGAGGCCATCCACGAACTCAACAGGCTGGTCACAGCCAATCATGTGCCGCGGATAGATGCCTGGCGCATCACGCTCACCTGGCCGGTCATCAACCACGCCAGTTCTATCTTCTTCCTCATCGCCGGCGCCGATAAAGCCGCTATTTTAAAGGAAGTTTTAACCGGCCCGTGCGACGTGGACCGGCTGCCCAGTCAACTTATATGGCCCGCGAGCGGTATACTTACACTTATTCTGGATAGGGCTGCAGCTGCGCTTTTACCCGCGACAGATGGGGAAGGGTGCGGGTTTTTGGAGAAAGAAAGATGATTCTGGCGGGCGATGTAGGCGGCACCAAGGTTCACCTGGCGCTGTATGACTTTATAAACGGCAAGCTTGAACATTCCCGCGATTTGCAGTTTCCGGCCAGGGACTACTCCGGCCTGGAAGAGATCGTTCAAGAGTTTCTGGGCGCGGACAAGGTGACCGCTGCCTGTTTTGGAGTGCCGGGTCCGGTGCGCGACGGCCGTCTGCGCCTCACCAACCTGCCCTGGACGCTGGACAGCCATGAGCTGTCGGTCGGCCTTGGGATCAACCACGTCTTCCTCATCAACGACCTCGAGGCCAACGGTTACGGCGTGGCCGAGCTGACCGCCGACCAGATCTACACTCTCAGCGCGGGCGATGCCAGCCATATCGGCAACCGCGCCCTGATCGCCGCCGGCACCGGCCTGGGCGAAGGCTACCTGATCTGGAATGGCCACACCCACATCCCCTACCCTTCCGAGGGAGGCCACGTGGACTACGCCCCCCGCAACGAGGACGAGATTGACCTGCTCCGTTTCCTCACCCAGAAGTACAACGGCCGTATCAGCTTCGAGCGCGTGGTCAGCGGCATGGGCCTCACCAACATCTACGAGTTCCTGCTCGAGGTGCGCGGCATCGACGAGCCGGCCTGGCTGGCCAAGCGCATCGCCAGCGAGGACCCCAACGCCGTCATCACCGAACTGGCTCTGTCGGCCAAAAGCGAAATCTGCGAGAAGGCCATGGACATGTTCGTCTCCGCCTATGGCGCCGAAGCCGGCAACCTGGCCCTCAAGGTACTTTCCGTGGGCGGCGTTTACGTCGGCGGCGGCATCGCGCCCCGCATCCTCGAAAAGCTCAAGGACGGCACGTTCATGAAGTCCTTCATCGACAAGGGCCGGCTGAGCCAGTTGCTCATCAATATGCCGGTGCGCGTCATCCTGGAGAGCCGCGCCGCCCTGCTGGGCGCCGCCGCCTACGCTGAAGCCCGCGCCGCCGAGCTCAGTGGCGTCTCCGCCCGCGCCGCATCCATCAAAGCCTAGCGCGTTCGATCCCGTTCGAATCAGTGAGGGCCAGCCGCAACCGGCTGGCCTCAACTGTTTATGGCTGTATAGTTGGCGCCACCGCATCAATCGTCCCGTGATCAAAAGTCGGAACACATCTCACGGCAAGCGCGCTGTCGCCGATTCTTGCGCGCGGAGATTCTCGTCAAACCAGTTCCTCTTCAGCCACAGTGAAACCTGCACCAGCAGGATCAGCGCCGGCACCTCGACCAGCGGGCCAATCACCGCCGCAAAAGCCGCGCCGGAATTGAGGCCGAAGACGGCAACCGCGACCGCGATGGCCAGCTCGAAGTTATTGCTCGCCGCTGTGAACGAGAGCGTAGCCGTCTTCGAGTAATCGGCTCCCACCTTGCGCCCCATCCAGAAACTTACAAAGAACATCGCCACAAAGTAGATGAGCAGCGGCACGGCAATGCGCAGCACGTCCAGCGGAAGCTGGACAATCAGGTTGCCTTTCAGGCTGAACATCACCACGATGGTAAACAGCAGGGCTGCCAGCGTCAGCGGGCCGATGGCGGGCACAAAGCGCGTCTGGTACCAGGCGCGGCCCTTGGCCCGCACCAGCGCTAAGCGCGTCAGCATCCCGGCCAGGAACGGAATCCCCAGGTAAACAAAGACGCCCTCGGCGATCTGGCTCATGCGGATGTCCACCACCACGCTCTTCAATCCAACCAGAGGCGGCAGCACGGCCAGAAAGAACCATGCATAGACGCTGTAGAAAAGCACCTGGAAGACGCTGTTGAAGGCCACGAGCCCCGCGGCGTAATCGGTATCTCCGCGCGCCAGTTCATTCCACACAATCACCATCGCAATGCAGCGGGCCAGCCCGATCAGGATCAGCCCGGTCCTGTACTCCGGGTACCCGCGCAGAAAGATCACCGCCAGCGCAAACATCAGCACCGGCCCGATCACCCAGTTCTGCACCAGCGAGAGCCCCAGCACCTTGCGATTGCGAAAGACATCGCCCAGGCGCTCATACTGCACCTTGGCCAGCGGCGGATACATCATCAGGATCAGGCCCACGGCGATGGGGATGTTCGTCGTGCCTGCCTGAAAGCGCTGCAACAGCGCGGGCACGGCAGGCACAAAGCGCCCCAGGGCGACGCCGGCCGCCATGGCAAGAAAGATCCAGAGCGTCAGAAAACGGTCAATGAACGAAAGCCTGGGGCGTCCGGGCACTGCAACCGGGCAGCAAAGCTGCGGGTCTGTCTGCATTCAATCTCTCCTCTGCGCCAGGGCGCGCAGTTACAGCGGCTCCCGCCCGATTGCCTTCATCCGGTTCTCGATCGCCATCCGGTCCAGCGTCTCCAGCGGCAGGCTGAGGAAGAGCTGCACGCGATTACGTATCTGCCGCAGCGTCTGCGCGAAGGCCGCGCGCTTCTCCTCGTCGCTGCCTTCCACTGCGGCCGGATCGGGAAAGCCCCAGTGCGCCGCCACCGGCTGCCCCGGCCACAACGGGCACATCTCGCCGGCCGCTTTGTCGCAGACCGTCACAATGAAATCCATCTGTGGCGAATCGGGCTGGGCGAACTCATCCCAGCTCTTGCTGCGCAGGCCCTCCAACGGATATCCCAGCGCCTGCACCTGCTCGATGGCGAATGGATTCACCTTGCCCGTGGGATGGCTGCCCGCGCTGAAGGCCTTGAACCGCCCCGCGCCCAGCGTATTGAAGAGCGCCTCGCCGATGATGCTGCGCGCCGAGTTGCCGGTACACAAAACCAGAATGTTGTAGGGCCTTTCCATGATCTTCTCCAATTCGAATGTGCTCAGCCGCAGCAGCCCGGCGCGCAGCACCCTCCGCCCGGCTTGGTCGCCCGGATAAAGGCGCTCATGAATTTGCCCTCCACCAGCGGCGCAATTCGATCCACATCGATGCCCGACTCCATCAGGAACTGCCGCGCATCTTCGATCGAATGCACGCGCGTTGGCTCGATCGAAATCCCGCTGAACCCGGCCTCCGCCAGTTTGCCCGCGTACTCCCGCTCCTCCAGCGCGCCGGCGATGCAGCCCACCCACAGCAGCATGTTCTTGCGCACCTCTTCGGGAACCTCCCCGCGCACCACCACGTCGGAGACGGCGAACCGCCCGCCCGGCTTCAGCACCCGGAACGCCTCCCGCAAAACGCGTCCCTTGTCGGCGGAGAGATTGATCACGCAGTTTGAGATCACCACGTCCACCGATCCATCGGGCAGGGGAATGTTCTCAATCTCGCCCTTCAGGAACTCCACATTCTCCTGGCCCGCCTGGCGATGATTTTCGCGCGCCAGCGCCAGCATATCGTCGGTCATGTCCAGCCCGTACGCTTTTCCCGTTGGTCCCACGCGCCGTGCCGAAAGCAGCACGTCGATGCCGCCGCCCGAGCCAAGGTCCAGCACCGTCTCGCCCGCCTTCAGTTCAATCAGCGCCGTGGGATTGCCGCAGCCCAGCGAAGCCAGCACCGCGCTGGCCGGCAAACCGCTCTTCTGCGCCTCGTCGTAAAGGTTGGTCGTGATCGGGTCGCAACAGCGCAGCGCCGGATCGCCGCAGGCCACACTGCCGCTCTCCCGCACCTGCCGCGCCGCCGCTCCATACTTTTCCTGCACCAATGTCTTCGTATCCATGGTTCGCGCCTCACATTCGCTTAAGCAAATATATTGTACTCGTTCATATTTGTCAACGCGTATACAATATCCGCATGGCCCGCTCCTCCAAACCTGTCCCCCTGGCCCGTCTTTTCGCCGCCCTGGCCGACACCACCCGCCTGCGCCTGCTCAACCTGATGGCCGGCCGCGAAGTCTGTGTCTGCTACTTTGTCCAGATTCTGCTCCAGGGTCAGCCCAAGATCTCGCGCCATCTTGCCTACCTGCGCAAAGCCGGCATCGTCACGGCCCGCCGTGAGGGAAAATGGATGCATTACCGCATCTGCCCCCCGGCCGATGCCGCCGCCGCTTCCATCCTCGCCGTTACTCTGGCTTCGCTCGGCAGCGACAAGCAGATGCAAACCGACCTGGCCAAGCTCGACCGCGCCTGCTGCGCCCCGCAAAAGCTTGTCGTTCCCCAAGGCGCTCCCCGGCCCTCTCTCGTCACCTAGTGCTCTGACCGTGTGATTTCGTACGTGTGATTGGGTGTCGCGGCCTCCCACCCTAGGCGCAAAAACAAAGACGCGCCGAGGGTGGGGCACCCAGTTTTGGTACAAAATTATGCGGTCAAAGGCCTAGCTGCCGGAATCCTGGACGTGGGCTCTGCATACGAACCTTGCAAGTGCGTTCGCCGCAACCCGAGGAATTCAGATACTCTGGCTTGAAGCGCATGAGCTTAGCCCACACAGTCGGAAACACCCGCTATGCCTTTGCCGATCTCCGCGACCTGCTGGCCAAGGCCACGCCCCTGCGCAGCGGAGACGTGCTCGCCGGTCTCGCCGCGGAATCGGCTGAGCAGCGCGTAGCGGCGCAGTTTGCGCTGGCCGATCTCCCGCTCGCGCACTTTCTCTCCGAGCAGGTCATCCCCTATGAAACCGACGAGGTAACCCGCCTGATTGTGGACACTCACGATGCTGAAGCCTTTGCGCCGGTGCGCTCGTTCACCGTGGGCGAGCTCCGCGACTGGCTGCTGTCGGACCAGGCCACAGCGAACCGGCTGGCGGCTCTGGCGCCGGGACTTACTCCGGAAATGGCTGCCGCGGTGAGCAAACTGATGCGCGTGCAGGACCTCATTGCCGCCGCGGCAAAAATCCGTGTGGTCACGCGCTTCCGCACCACCGTTGGCCTTCCCGGTCGCCTGAGTGCCCGCCTCCAGCCTAACCACCCCACTGACTCGCCCGCAGGCATCGCCGCCGCCATTCTGGATGGACTCACTCTCGGCTCCGGCGACGCGGTTATCGGCATCAACCCTGCGGGCGACAACGTGGCCGTGACTACGCGCCTGTTGCGCATGATTGATGCCTTGCGCGTGCGCTTCCAGATTCCCGTGCAGAGCTGCGTTTTGGCCCACGTGACCACCCAACTGGCCGCGCTCAAGGCGGGTGCGCCCGTGGATCTGATCTTCCAGTCCATCGCCGGCACTGAGGCGGCCAACCGCAGCTTTGGCGTGAGCCTGGCGCTGCTGGCCGAGGCCCATGAGGCCGGCCAGGCGCTCCAGCGGGGCGCGGTCTGCGCCGATGGGCAAACAGGCGGCAACATCATGTACTTCGAGACCGGCCAGGGCTCGGCGCTCTCGGCCAACGCCCACCATGGCGTGGATCAGCAGACGCTGGAGGCGCGCGCCTACGCCGTGGCCCGCCATTTCCGGCCCATGCTGGTGAATACCGTGGTGGGCTTCATCGGCCCTGAATATCTGTATGACGGCAAGCAGATTCTGCGCGCCGGCCTGGAAGACCACTTCTGCGGCAAGCTGCTCGGCCTGCCCATGGGCTGCGACGTCTGCTACACCAACCACGCCGAGGCCGACCAGGACGACATGGACACTCTGCTAACCCTGCTGGGCGCGGCCGGCGTCAATTACATCATGGGTGTACCGGGCGCGGACGATGTGATGCTCCATTATCAGAGCACCAGCTTTCACGATGCGCTCTATCTGCGCCGGGTGCTGGGACTGCGGCCGGCCCCGGAGTTTGAAGCATGGCTCGATGGCGAAGGCTTCCACCGGCTGGCGCTGGAGGCCGATCACCCGGAGAGGCTGCTGCAAGCATGAGCGAGATCGCGCGTCCTGTTCCCGCTCCTGTCCCCGCGCTGGCAGCGCGGCTGCGGGCGCTCACCCCGGCTCGCGTGGGACTGGGACGCACCGGCGTGAGCCTTGAGACCCGCGACCTGCTGGACTTTCAGCGCTGCCACGCACAGGCTCGCGACGCCGTCCATGCCCGCCTGGAAGCCGCCGCGCTGGCCGCAAGCCTGGCCGAAATCACCGCATCCGAAGTGCTGCGCCTGCATTCGGCGGCCGTGGACCGCGCCACTTATCTCCAGCGTCCGGATCTTGGCCGCAGACTGGATCAGGCCAGCCGAATTTTGCTTGCCGGCCACGCCGCGCTTGACGTTGCCGGCAAGCTGGAGCCCGGCGCGGCGGTGCTGGCGCTGATCGTGGCGGATGGCCTTTCTGCCCTGGCCGTCGAGCGCCACGTCCCGCCGCTGCTCCAGGAACTGCTGCCCCGGCTGGCAGGCTGGCGGCTCGCCCCAATCGTCGTGGTCGAGCAGGGCCGGGTGGCCATCGGCGACGAGATTGGCGCGGCGCTGGGCGCACAGATCTCCGTGGTGCTCATCGGCGAACGTCCAGGGTTGAGCTCGCCCGACTCGCTGGGCGCTTACATCACCTGGGATCCGCGGCCGGGCCGCACCGACGCCGAGCGCAACTGCATCTCCAACATTCGCGCCGAGGGCCTCAGCTACACCCAGGCAGCCGCCCAATTGGGCTACTATCTGACTGAGGCCTGCCGCAGGCAGCTTACAGGCGTGCCGCTGAAGGAAGAACTTCACTTGCTGAAAGAGGGCTGAGAACGGATGAAGCGTTGGTTGCTGCGGGGGTTGATAGTGCTGGTGGTGGCCTTTGTGGCCGTTTACGGGGGCGATTGGGTCATTTTCAAGCTGCGCGGCTCGCCCCACTCCAAGGTTACCGTGAACCGCTACCTGACCATTCCGCTCAAAGGCAACAAGCAGGAGTTCGACTACCTCGGCTCCGTCGATGTGCCCTGCTCCGTGTCCTTGTTTCCGCAGGCGGGCCAGAACGCCTGCTGGCAACTGCGGAGACACCCCAACCAGGGAACAACCCTGTAAATGTTTTCTGCAGAGAAATATTCCGCGCGAGGCGGGGCAAACATTACCCGGTGATGCGAATCACGCCCAGGAAACACAAGACCGTCTAGCATCGTGGCATCTCTTTCGTTTCCGAGGCGCGATGTATAGCCGTACCCAAAACGAAAACGGCACCTACAACACCCGCTGCCTGGACTGCTTCATGACCATCGCCTTTTGTGTGGAGACAGAAAAGGAGCTGGGTTCTCTTGAGGCCCGGCACATCTGCCCGGAAAAGGTGTTGGCCGTTCTGCTGGCGCAGGAAAGGTCCATCCTGTCGAAATCCCTGCCCAATTAGGCCATCGGAACCAGGGCCGCTCTATTTGTCAGGGGGCGCTGCTGCCGGCTCCTGTGCGTGTGGCGGCCGCGCGTGAGCGCCATCCATCTTTTCGATCAGCGCATTGTCGGCGGCCCTGGTAATGCTGCTGGCCTTGTCGAGTTCGGCCTTTGCCTCGTCTTTCCTTCCCATCGACCGGTAGAGCCGTCCCAGCCGCCAGTGGACGTTCACGTCCTCAGGGGCCAGCCGTGCGGCCTCTTTCATCTCCCGCAGGGCGTCGTCCCGGCGGCCGGCGTCGGCATAAAGGATGCCAAGATCGAGATGAGCCAGTTCCCGCCCCGCGTCGATGCGCAGAGCATTTTCGAGCAGCGGCAGCGCGGCTTCCGGATGGTTCAACTGCATCTGCGTGTCTGCCAGGTAGATCATGGCCTGGACGTGATTCGGATCGTTGGCAAGCTCGGCATGAAACTCGCTCGCCGCCTCAGGGTACTGCCTTTGGGTCCACAGCAGGTAGCCCAGACCGAAGTGTACGTCGGGCTTCTTCGGATCGGCCTTCACCGCGGCGCGGAACTGCTCGATCGCGCCGCCGTGATTCTTCAGCTCATCCTGCGCCTCGCCGGCCAGCATATCGGCCTCCGCCGACTCCGCGTTCAGCATCAGAATCTCGTGATACGTATCCAGAACGCACCGATACTGTTTGGACCATAGGCAACTGTGCGCCAGTGCCAGCCGCAATTGCAGATTTTGCGGATCGCGGGCGGCGGCTTCTTTCAAATAAGGAGCAGCTTCGGCGTATTCTTCCAGGCCGTAGTGCGCCATGCCCAACAGAATGTTCAGGCGCTGGGCCTCGGGTGAGCCTGAAGGCTGGCTCTTGAGCAGCGGCTTGAATTCCTGGATGGCCAACTTCAGTTCGTCGGCTTTGAACAGCGCCAATCCGAGGTTCAAGCGCAGACTGGGAAACGCAGGATTCAGCGCCATGGCCTTGCGATAAAGAGGCACGGCCTCTTTGTAGTGTTCCTGCCGGGCTTCGAGAAGTCCAAGGTGAGCCCAGGGCTCCGGGCTGGAGGGATGGGTCTTTAGGAACGCGCGCCACGCCGTCTCGGCCTCGACGTTCCTGCCCTGTTGTTCCAGGGCGAGCGCTGTTTGCCGCTGGCTCTCCGGCGCCGCGGCGGTCTGGCCAGGGCAAACTGCTGCGCCAAGGGCCAGAGTTATCGTCAGGATCAGGCGGATTCGCAGTTGCGTAGAGGATTTCACTTCTGCACCTTGTCTATTTTATTGGAGATCGGGCAATTGCGGCTGCAAAGAAAAGGGGCGCGGCAGGATTGCCTGCCGCGCCCCGGTTGAAGGTTTTGGTTAGAAGATAAACTTGCCGCCGAGCTCGAAGGTTCTCGGGTCCTGCGCGCTGTTCACGAAACCGAAGTCGGAATTCTGAGGATTGGTGTCAGACAATCCGTTGAACTGGGTGTGGTTGAAGGTGTTGAAGCTGTCGGCACGGAACTCGAAATGAGCGGCCTCGCCGAAAGCAAACGACTTGTACACCGCGGTGCTGAAGTTGGTGCGGCCTGCGCCCACCACGGCATCCTTGCCCATGTTGCCGAAGCCCAGGTTCGGGCCGCCGAGCCAGCCTGCTACAGGCTTCGAGAAGCCTGCACTGCTTACATATTGATAGCCCGAGACTGTGCCAACGGTGGTCTTTCCCTTGGTGTAGGTCGGCTTACCGGCCAGGTCGGGACGGACCGAGTAGTCACCGCCCAAACCAACCGTATCACCGTAGGTGTTCGAAGGAGCAACATTGCCGAACCAGGGCAAGCCGGTCTCGGAAACCACCGTGCCGGAGATTTCCCAGCCACCGAGGAGGGTCCTCGCCAGGCCATCGGCATGATTGAAGAACGGGAGCTTGTACTCGTAATTGCCGCTGAAAACCTGCCGGCGATCCAGGATACCAGACCCCTTGTCGTACTTCATGTTCCAGGGATCGCGTGTGGGGTTGTTGTTGTCCACGTCTACGCTGCCCGGTGTGGAATCGATCTGGTGCGCGTACGTGTAATCCAGTTCAAAGCTGAGGCCGTGTTTATTCTGCTGGCGGAGGCCTCCCTGGAAGCTGTTGTAGGTGCCGGTTTGCGGAGTCGATTGCAATCTGATGTTACCAAAACCCGGATAGGTTCTGGCGATCAAAGAGTCAACCGTCCCGAGCGAACCGCCCGCAGCCGCCTGGCGCGTTGCGTACGGCGTGCTGAGCGGGAAATTGTTGATCGGCACCCAGACGTTCTGGTGCCAGTCGAAGTTGCCGACATATTGCGTGATCATGATCAGCGAAGGAACGATCTCATGCTGCACGCCCAAACTGAACTGCGCTACAGCCGGATCTGGATAGTAAGTGTTCAGCGAGTTAAAGCCTTGTGTGAAGGTCGGCGCAGAAGCCGCCGAGCCAGCCTGCCAGTTGTAGCTGGTGTTGGTGAATTCCACGTTCGTGGGAGCAGGTTGACTGATGAACGGAGGCGATCCGGCAGCGTCGTAGATGTCGTTGCCCTGGATGCGCTCGTAGAACGTACCAAAGCCGCCGCGCACCACGGTCTTGCCGTTGCCAGCTAGATCATAGGAGAAACCAACCCTGGGCATCCAGGTCTTGTAGTCGTTCTTGACCAGTGCGGTCGGTGCGCCTCCCTGGCCGGCAATATCGACGCCGTTCAGATAGAACGTGCCGATCGAGTTGGTTACAAGACCGGAAGCGCCCGTTGCGAAGGAGCCGTCCGAGTTGAAACTGGCTCCCGTGGTAAGCCCCGGCTGGTAATGCGCCGGATTGAAATTGGAAACCTGGTTGTTGCGTTCCCATGTGTGCGGCATCATGTCGTAGCGGAAGCCGTACTGCACACTCAACCTGTTGTTCACATGCCAGTTATCTTCGGCATAGACGGAGATCGTCTGGTTCACGTAGTGGTTAATGGGATTGGCGTTCGCCTGACTGAATTGAGTGGACAGACCAAGCAGGAAGTCCAAATACGAATCGCCCGTGAGTAGGCCCGTGGGACCGGCGGGTGTTGTCGAGGTTGCTACGTTCCAGCCATCGCCGAAGGTGTAGTCTCCCTCTGAATCCTTGCCGATAACCTGGTTCTTGATATAGCGGTTGTACCCGCCGCCAAACTTCATTTGATGTTTGCCCTTCGTCCAGGACAGGCCGTATACTTCGGCATAATCCTCGGCGCCGTTGGTCCAGGGATCGTTTCCAGGACCCCAGGTGGTGCCGACCGTGTTCCACTTGATGTCGGGCAGGCGATTGCCTACGTCGTTGGTCAGCGGGAAGTAAGTCCCGGTGGTCCAGCCCGAGGGCTTGATAAAGCTGGCGCCGCCGGCCGCGACCGGAATGATGGCAATCTTGTTGCCGTTGTAGTTGAACGCAGCTTCGAGCAGTACAGCGGGCGTCAGCGTGCCGGTCAGCTTGACGACCGCGGCGTACGCCGGGTTGCTGAAGTTGGAGCCGACGGTCGGATAGTTGTCGCCCTGCCACTCGGGAGTCGCCTCGACGGTGTCCATCGCGTCATGGACGTAGTGACCGAGGACCTGCCACTTGTCGTTGAAGTTGTGATCGATGCGGAAGAGATCTTCACGCACCGTGACAGGCAGATGGCCGCCGGTCGGGGTGTAGGTACCGTCCGCATTGGTCGACGCCGGAAGATTCTTGGTGGTGTTAAAGAGCAGGGCGTTGGCATCCAGCAGGTCGCCTGGAATCGTATTGCCTGGGAAAGGTTTACCCATCGTCAGGCCATCGGCCGCGAACTTTGCGACCAGAGCCGGATCGGCGACTGTGGGCACGATGACCGCCGTTGCGGGGTTGTAGGTTGGGATCGCGAAGTTGAATGTCGACGCCGAGGAGACTAAATCCGCTGAGGGAAGAGTCTTGATCGAATTGGTCGAGACGCCTGTGACCTCTCTGCGCCACTCTTCGTTATAGAAGAAGAAGGTCTTCTTCTTCTCCGAATTGTAGACGTGAGGAATGAACACCGGACCGCCGAGATTGGCGCCGAAGACGTTATAGCGAAGCTCAGACTTCTCGGCGTCCTGTCCGTGATTGTTGTCAGCCCAATTGTGCGCATCCAGCGCGTCGTTGCGGTCGAACTCCCAAGCTCCACCGTGGAACTTCTTCGTGCCGCTCTTGATGGACATGGTGATGGTGCCGCCGGAGGCTATACCGTAATCGGGAGGATAGTTGCTGGCCAGTACTTGAAACTCGCCCAGCGCGTCCTGGGAAGGCATAACCGACATTTTGCCGCCGGAACCGCGGTCATACGCTTCGGCGCCGTCAATCATCCAGACGTTGTGCGCCTGGTTGAGGCCGTTGAAGCTGATGGAGTAGTTGGCGGTCACGGAGAACGGACTCTCCATGTCCGGCAAGTTGCCGCTGACGCCCAGGCCTAATGCCGCCAGGCCGATCACGTTGCGGCCGTTTGTTGGCAGCTCGGTGATTTGTTGCTCGTTGATGAGCGAGCTAACTACGTTGGAGTCGGACTGTACCGCCAGAGCGTCGGCCACGACTGTCACGGTCTGCGTTTCGGCGCCGACAGTCAGCTTGATGTCGACACGGAACGAACGGGAAATGTCGACTACGACACCCTTTTGCTCGTACGCTTCGAAGCCCTTGGCTGAGACCTTCAGGTTGTAGTTGGCGGCATTCAAGCCGCCGATGTTATACAATCCGGTGCTGTCGCTGGCGGTCGAGTGCGCTTCGCTGGTCGCGGGATCGATAAGCACGACCCTCGCGTCCGAGACCACCGCTCCCGTCTGGTCTGTGATGATGCCGGTGACATTGGAATTGGCCTGCGCAAATGCTCCCGCGCATGCCAACAGGAACAACAACGGCAACAGGAAATACCTGTACCTCGCTTGTCTCATGTGACCATCCTTTTCAAGTTTGTTGCTGTTTGTGTTGCGTACTTCAGTCGCTGCTCCATCGCTACGGTATGAAGCCGCTTGGATGGAACCGGATTCGCGGTCGATCGGCTGACGTCTGAGTTCGGGCCGCTGGTCTTCTTGTGCCTCGACCGGCCTGTCTGCTCCCCAACGCGGCCAGGCCCTCGCCATGCCTTCCGTTAGCACGGAGGGCCGCGAAGGCTGACGGCGATCTGGAACAGATTTGCTCAAATACACCGATTTACCCGATGTCCGGAAACTGCGACCGAGCCATTGAATGCGCGCGCGAACTGAGGATTGTCGGGTAGAAAATCCATTTACGTCCCATTCCTTCCATTCGCTCGACCCGTCTTCCCAGCCCTTTCCAGGCGTCTCCGCCGGTTTGGGCCGCCGGCATTCTGGCGCCGGAATGCGGGGTTCTTTTACGTTCTCTTCCCTGCCGGAGTGCTCCTCTTCAGTTCCGGCAATCCGTTGGCTCCGGGCCGTCCGCGCAGGCTGCAAAGGTTCCTGAGACGGACTTCTGAACGGCCCAATTTCTCCGTGGTATGGAAGAAGAAAATTGCGATTCTCCAATTTTTGGAATCTTTGTACTCAAACGTTTAAGTTCATTGAGCGCAGAACTCCTTCCACTGAGCCGGGAGACATTTAATGCTCAACGACAGGCAGTTGTCAAGTGCAACTTTTGGATGATTCTTTCCGCGCCGCTTCTAAAACTGGGCCGGCGGCTGCGGCTGCGCCCGGAAATGCTAGAAAAAACGGAATTTAGCGGGGCAGTACTTATTTGGCGCCGGTTTCCGAGTTGCCTCTGTTGAAGAGTCAAAAGTGTCCGCCCGGACCGCTCCCCGGCAAAAATCCCGCGAATCAAACGATTAAGCTCCCACCCCGGCAACCCTCCGGCGAGGGCTGTCCGCCGATGAAGCTCAAATCGGATTTGAAAGTTTCCTATAGAAATTAATGTTCTATTGCATCCGCGCCAGGTCCCGCAATTGCCTCGCCGTGGCCTCAAGAAATGTCTCCACGCTGGCCCCTGCATGCGGCTCCAGCCCGGACTTCGCCTGGATCGCCGAGGCCATGCGCAGGGCCAGCGCCTGGCGCGTCGCGAGGCTCATATCCAGCCGCCGGGAAAAGAACCCCTCCAGCACCTCCAGGTCCGCAACCGAGAGCTTGGCGATCCCGCCGGCGGGCAGTGTGAGCGCCGTGTGCGGCTCCGGGATGGGGGCGCTGGGAGTAAAAAGCTTCGCGGTGAAGGTTCGGGAGCCGGAATCGCCCCATAGCGGAGCCTCCGGCTCCCGATCTCTCACCACCAGGGTGCCGGCGGCCAGGTCGCCCAGCCGCTGGTGCTGCCGGGTCACGAACATGGTGATGACGCCGACGGCATAGAAGAACGGAATCTGGTCCACATAGCGCACAAGATTGCGGGCCATGGACTCGAACAGCCCGATGGCGCGCCCGGAGCGCTGGATGACCCTGATCCGCGCCACCCGCTTGCCCGGCGTGCGCCCGTTCCCAAAAGCCTCAAACAGGGTGAAGTAGCCCCAGTTAAGCAGGAAAAAGATAAACAGACGAATGGCAATGGCCCATTGAAACGAAATCCTGGAAAACGCGCTGACCCCAGGCAGAAATAACCTGTAGAGCAGCCAGAGCACAACCAGCCCCGCAAACCAGATTAGGTAATCGACCAGCAGGGCGATGAAACGGCTGCCGATCCCCGCCAGCGGCATCTCGATGGCCACCAGCTCCGGGGTATCGATGCTAAGCTGGTCAGAACTCAGGTCCATGGCGCAAATCCTCTCCAACCAGTGGATTGGGAAGCGCCGGCCCTACTGGGACCGGTTGTCCTCCCTGCTGGCCCAATCCGACGCAAGCGGGTTGGCCCAGCTTTCCCGCGCCGAACTGCGGGAGATGGCCCTACTCTACCGCCAGGTAGCGGCCGACCTCTCCGTGCTCCGCCAGGATTCCACCGCCCGCGCCTATGCGGCGCATGTGAATCAGTTGCTGGCTCGCGCCCACCATATCATCTATTCCGGCCGCAAGACGAATTTGCGCACCCTGTTCCTCTTTCTGCGCGACGAGTATCCGGCCCTCTTCCAGCGCCAGATCGGCTTTGTCCTGGCCTCGCTCGGGGTTTCGCTGGCATGGGGCCTGCTGGGCGCCGCGCTCACCAGCGCCCGCCCGGAGTTCATGCGCCACTTCGTAGGCCCCGAGATGATCGCCACCATGGAGCGCCATGAGATGTGGACCCACTCCGTGGTGAGCGTGGCGCCCATGGCCACGAGCGCCATCATGACCAACAACCTCTCGGTCAGCTTTGTGACCTTCGCCGGGGGCATCGTCTTTGGCCTGGGAACGTTCTTCAATCTCTCCGTCAACGGCATGCTGCTCGGCGTCGTCGGCGCAGCCTGTCACCAATACGGCATGTCGGTGGCATTGTGGAGCTTTGTGGCGCCGCACGGTGCGCTCGAACTGCCCTCGATCGTCATCGCCGGCGCGGCAGGCTTCCGCCTCGGCTACGCCATGCTCTTCCCCGGCGCTCTGCGCTGGAAGGACTCGGTCGCCCAGGGCGGCATCGAAGCCACGCGCCTGGTCTCCGGCATCATTCCCCTGCTGGTGATTGCCGGCTGCCTGGAAGGCTTCTTCTCCCCGTCTGAAGCTCCCGTCTGGCTCAAGTTCACGGTGGGCGGATTGCTCTTCTCGCTCCTGCTGCTGTGGCTCTTCCGGCCGATCAAGGAACCAGCCGCACAAGGGGCCCGAGGCGCATGAGAACGATTCCTGCAAGCCGACTTCAGGGGATTAAACTGCCTCGGTGAGCGCATCGCCGATTTAGCAACAATCCGAAATTACCGCCCGCGTATAAATTATCTATTTATCTTGAGGATGCATGATGTTCATACTCAACAATTCTGCAACCAATATCTACATTGTCTTGATCCCAATTGCCTTCAGATCGCGATTATCGAATCACCCGGCAGAAGCGGGCGAGTTTTGAGGAGCAGGCTGCTATAACCTGGGGCTCTGAATTTGGCCCTGACATTTGCCCCATGCAAGCCCTTGGAAACAAGGGCAGAGGTCGTGGGTCAAAACTTACCCTTTGCGAGACATCCACGGTGTAGCATTCCGTTATGCTCAGTTCGTTACTTTTCCTCGGATTGGCTGTGTCCGCCCAAACGCGCAATGCTGTCACGGCCTCGAATGCTCCGGCTGTTGTGATCGGCCAAACCACGATTAGGTTAGGTATGACCGGTGATGCTGCCGCTGCTCAACTCCAAACGCAGTATCAGGTGAGCGTCCACGGCGCAGCGCCCGCGAGTCAGCTTTGGCTGACGACTACGGGCAACAGCTTTCCATTCGCGGTTTTATATGTGCATGACCGTGTTGTCGTCGGCGTAGAGCATAGCCTTTTAGACCGCGAAATCGAGTCAAGTGACGATCTGTTCAATGCTCTTTTTACAGTTTCCGCGAAGCTGGCCGACGAACATAGGGCAACCTGCCAACTTGACACCGGCTCTGCTTATCTGGCCGATGCTCGTCTGAGCAAAGCGTTCATCACGATGAACTGCGGCCCGTATCGGGTTGTGGTGCTTCGAAATGAGTTCAAGGGTGCAGATGGCAAGTCCATCGCTGGATACATTGTCCGCGAGGAGCTGGGGCAAACAGACTGAAGCTTACCCTTTGTGACGCCGTGGCGTCGGTCGGCATCCGTAAAAAGGCGCATTCGTCAAGAGTGAAACAGGGCGGCGCTATAATTGGCGTCATGGAATACCCCGATGGATGGTCTTTTGTCTGCAAGCTCTGCGGCAAGAAGCATGAAGTGCCGGAGGAAATAGCGCCGTACTGGAAGGATGCCGGGACACTCACTCGGATACCTTCCGGGGAAGTGACGCTTGGATGTTCGGAAAATCCTGGAACGGCGCAATACTCATTTTCCGACTTCAGCGCTTTTAAGGTTGACTAGCCGCGCTTCAACAGCGCCGGAAAATTACCCCTTGTGCCCCAAAGCCTGCATGAACGGAAACGCAGGTTTGTACAGATGGCATGGCATGGATTGCTCTTCCAACCCTTCACGCTCCAGTGTGTAGTGTTGCGGATGTTGGCCGCAAAGAACTCCAGGAACCGGATGTCGGCGCGGTCGGCGGCGGCGGTGACCTGGGCGGGGAGCATGGGAGCGAGTGGATGGGGAAAAGAAGCGAGCCGGTTCATGGCTCGGCCTCATTAGATTGTCGCGGCAGTGCTAAGACAATTGTGACCCCGCTACTCATTGTTGGTTTGGGAAACTTCCGTGGCTTGGATGGCCGCTGTTGGATAATCGCATGATCGAGAATTCCTCATGAAGGAGCAAGTCCATGCAAGCGAATCTGGTCACAAGGACCACGACGTGGATAGTCGTGGCCTCAGCCATAATTTGGGTAGGGATAATGCACGCGCAGGATCTCTTTAGGCGCGCTGCACCATTCGATCTACATATCACGGACGTTCGTAGCCTCGGGCCTGAAAAGAGAGTGGGGTTCAGTAAGTCTTTGGAACTCTATGCAGTGACAGGGTACGGTCAACAGATGTCCTATGTCCTCTACTGTACGAAAGCAGCCCCTGATCCGGGCAGGGCCTACACAGCTCTTGATGAGTACGTCGTTTCCGACCTCTCTCCATTGCACCTGTGGCCGGTGGAAAGGAGCACCATTGATCTTCCGCAGGGCGCGAAGAAGAAGGGCCGATTGTACAGGGTCATCATCATTCAAAACATCGCGTCAGGACCAAAGCCGGACCTAGCTTGCGATATTCACTCTGAGCAAGCTCTGCAGCCAAGCCCGCAATGAGTTAGCCAGGTGGCAAGGTTCTTGCTGCCATTGCCAAGGCTCTACGGCACTGCAATTTCCTTCGTTAAGACTTGGCAGAGTAAATAGCAGGACGCTTCGCTCAGAAACGAGGCGTACGAGACTGCGTCTGCTGAATCCGGAAGCATTCGCGCTTGGAGGAGGTCAACTGGATATTTCTTATCGGCGGCAGCCTTGCGCAGGTCGACTCCATGGGCCAGCTTGCTGCGCAGGGTATACAGGTGAATTGCTATATCCTCTACGGTATCGGGGGGCGAGCTGGCATTCCAGTTGGGGAACACCCTTGTGGATGGTCCGAGACAGTCGCACAGCTTTTGCTTGAAGCAGTTCCTGTTCGCGCTGTCGAAAATGGCTTCCAAGCCCATCATCCAAAGGAGTCCCGCTATCAAGGGATGAAAATGCTCAAGGCCTAGCTGAAGCAGGATGACTGCGTTTCTTCTCTCGGCGTTTGGCCCATTCATCACTTGCTTGATGCTCTCGATTGCAGCGGGCACCCGTTTAAGCAATTCCTGATCAAACCTTCTTCTTATCGCCCATGGCCCAGGCTCCATTGGGGGGCGACGTTCTATGGCTGCCTGCAACTCGGAGTGAGCATCATGAGCTGCATCGTAGGACTGGCAGAAGAAGAGAAGGCCTTGCGTCTGTACAGGCTTCAGCACCTGAAGTGCCATCAGGCCGCACAGAAAGGCGCTCCTCATCTCTTCGTATGTCTTTGTTGAATACGACAGCGGCTCAAGGGACAGCGGTTCATACCTGTAAATGATGTATCGACTAAATTCAGCGCTCTCCTCCCATTGCAAGCCCGTCATTGAGCATTTGTTCCTCGCCGACAGGAGATAGTCATTTGGCTTCACCAAAGAGAACCCGTTTCCAAGGTCCACTTCCGCGTCATCGCCTACCTCTACATCATGCAGTCCTGAGAACATGCATTGCATCGTGCCTCCCTATGCCTGCTCGGTTTCTGTCTCTGGCTTTGTTGCCGTGCTCGGCTTCGCTGGTTTGTCTTACTGAAGCGCCCCTGCTTAACAAGGTTGGCTCAGCATCTCAGGCCTCGTTATCGCGTAAAGGGCTTGCCGTGTACATCGGTGATGTAGAAACCGGAAGTATCGTTCTTCGGGTAAATGCTCGCGTCCTTAGGGTGTCCCTGGCACGCTTTGCGAATACCACCCACCGCTGCGATGCCCATGTGAATGCTCCCCGTCCCGAGAACCTTGGTCGCGTCATCCGAATCAGGGAGGTGGCCGTAGTTGCGTTCAAAATAGTCGATGCGCATGGGCGAAGTGTAGGACAGATGCGCCCATTGCCGCAAACCCGTGAAATGGGCTGTCAGAGCACCGGCCTTCTAAGCCGGTGCTCTATTCCCGATCAGCTTCTGCGGAATTCCGGGTTTACGATAACAGTGGGATAACCGGCCAATTTACGTTTATGCCAACAATTGCAAATCGCCCGATCTGGTGCGGGTGAGAGGCGTGTTGTATTATTCTTCAGCCGGTTTCTTCTTACTTCAGCTTG
>Ga0224554_1000033_pt1 | contig 115656 bp, 83 predicted proteins | sample 714S22024metaG_FD_180666 | JGI IMG/M metagenome (GOLD analysis project Ga0224554, IMG submission 180666) | Peat soil microbial communities from Stordalen Mire, Sweden - 717 S2 20-24 | ecosystem: Environmental > Terrestrial > Soil > Wetlands > Peat | place: Sweden: Norrbotten County, Stordalen... | reverse complement strand
CGGTGTTCAAAAAAGCGGACAGGTTTGAGTCCGCACCCCGTCGCGCCGGAAAATCCAGAAAATACCCGGGACTATCGAGGTAAAATTAGACCGTTCTTGTTGACTCTATGTCAGGAGTTCTGGAGTCGTCCACCGCAACGACTGCCCCGGGCGAGACATTGTTGGCAGCAGTAGAACCAGCTTGACAGTTCGCGTTCATCTCTGCGTCGCAATTCACTCCCTGTAATAAAAATTGATGACTATACGGTTTTTGACCTCTGTGTAATCTAGATGCCAATGAGCTACATGTCTCGCGCAACCAGACTGTTCACAGGTCAAAGCCTGCCACAGAAAAGTCCGTCCGGCAATATCCGGAAGCTGGCGGGACAGGCGTCATCCGCAACCAATCAGACCCCCGGGAGGCCAACGGTGAGGTTTGAATGCTTCAAATCGCAAGATTTCTGCACGAGCCAACAAGATGTCGATGCCATCAGATCCTTGAACAACGAGTCATTGAGCGGTGCCCTGGCTGCCTGCTGCTTTCAAGAAGATTGTCCGTTAAAGGATTTCGAATCCGCGGTTCTCAGGGAAGCCATTGACCGTTTGCAACACCCACCCAACTGGCGCCTTAGCCGCGGCGGGAGCCGTTTAGTCAATCGCTTGTGAAACCACCACTATCGTTGCTGCTGCCGTCCGGTCTGACAATCGTGTTATCCGGTGGAAATCTTGGCCCGGGCCGGCACTTTTTGTCCGAGTTCAGGCATGATGTCAGGATATTATGCAGGACAACTTGAAAACGCCATTTAGCCCTTTGGAAGCACTCTGCGTCTTTCGCGATCCACGCCATGCAGCCGGCAGAACAAGGGCTTGGGAGTCAAAAAAGGCATCGGAACACTGCCAAGAAAAACCGGGGGTGGACTGGAAAAAGCTTTGCAAACCTCGGGCGAGGGAAAAAAAATCGCCAAATGGCCCCGCGCTGTTCGTGGGCAAGAATTCCAATGGGAAATTCCAACTCAGACAGAGGAAACGCGGCGCCCGCTGGTGGTTGTGCAACCAGCCGGCGAATTATCCACCGATTTGCGGCGTAAGCATTGGCAGTGTCGCCGAAATTATTGCAATTTGAAAATGAAAATGAAAATTATTCCAGTTATTCGCACTCTTATTGCCGGCGTGTGCGCCGCGCTATGGGTCACACCAATTGCCGCCGCCGATTCGCCACGCGAACACCTTTTGCTTGACTCTGGCTGGAGGTTCCATCTCGGTGACGAGTGGCCGGGTGCGATGCACTTGGAAAATTCCGGCGCCGATTCCGGACCGGCCTCGGAACGGTTCACCGACACCTACTGGCGCGTCGTCAGCTTGCCGCACGATTGGGCGGTTGAACTGCCGTTCGACCCGTCAGGCGACGGCAGCCATGGTTTCAAAATGGTGGGGGGAAAGTATCCGGCCAACAGCATCGCCTGGTACCGCCGCGCGTTTGAATTGCCGCAAGCAGACGAAGGCAAACGCATCTGGCTGGCGTTCGACGGCGTATTTCGCGACGCGACGGTCTGGGTCAACGGCTGGCGCGTGAGACATCATGAGGGCGGTTACTATCCGTTCCGCGAGGACATCACGGACGTGTTGCATTTCGGCGGCACGAACACCGTCGCCGTGCGCGTGGATGCCACGAAAACCGAGGGCTGGTTTTACGAAGGCGCGGGCATCTACCGTCACGCTTGGCTGGACAAAACCGCGGCGGTGGCCATCGCCCCGGATGGGATTTTTGTCTGTCCGCAATTCGAGAACAACGTTCCGTCCGACAAGGCGCAGATCAATGTCGAAGTCAGCGTGCTGAACACCCTCAGCAACGCCGCCTCGGCGGAGGTGAGCTGCGAAATCATTTCGCCCGAAGGCAGATCGTTGGCCGGCTTCAAACAATCGGTGGAGGCGCAAGGCGGATCACGGGCCACGGCAAAACTGACATCGGAAGTTTCTTCGCCGGCGTTGTGGACGCCGGACCTGCCGCAACTTTGCAAACTCCTCACCTCCGTTTCTGTTGGTAGCAAAATTATTGACCAGGAAGAAACCCGGTTTGGCATTCGCACCGTGGCCTTTGACGCGGCGAATGGCTTTTTGCTGAACGGCAAACATTACGAAGTTTACGGCACCTGCAATCACCAGGACCATGCCGGGGTGGGCGCGGCCATCCCGGATGCGTTGCAGGATTTTCGCGTCAAGAAACTGAAGGAGTTCGGCTGCAACGCCATCCGCACCTCGCACAACCCGCCCACGCCGGAATTGCTGGACGCCTGCGACCGGCTCGGCATGTTGGTCCTGGACGAGAGCCGGTTGATGGGCAGCGATTCAGAGAACATGAAGAAGTGGGACGATCAAATCCGCCGTGACCGCAATCATCCGTGCGTGGCCATCTGGTGCATCGCCAACGAGCAATTCGGTGTGCAGGACACGCCGCAGGCGGCCAGCGTCGCGCGCACGATGCAGGACTACGCCAGGAAGCTCGATCCTACACGCCCGGTGACCTATGCCTCCCCGGAAGGCGACGTTTTCTACGGTATCAATTCCGTCATCGAAGTGCGTGGGTGGAATTATCACTACGGTCCGGACATGGACAAATATCACGCCGAGCATCCGAACCAGCCAAACGTCGGCACCGAGCAGGCCAGCGTCATTGGCACGCGCGGCATTTACACCAACGACCGTCCGCATGGTTACGTCAGCGCCTGCGATGTCGTATGGCCTGGCTGGACGACGACTGCCGAAAGCTGGTGGAGTTACTTCGCCGGCCGTCCATGGCTCTCCGGCGCTTTCGTCTGGACCGGTTTCGATTATCGCGGCGAGCCGACGCCGTATTGGTGGCCGTGCGTCAACTCGCACTTCGGCATTCTCGACACGTGCGGTTTCCCGAAGGATGTTTTCTATTATTACAAGTCGTGGTGGACGACGAACACTGTGCTGCACCTGTTGCCGCACTGGAACTGGCCGGGCAGGGAAGGGCAGGAAATTCCCGTCCAGGCCTTCAGCAATTGCAAGCAGGTGGAACTGTTTTTGAACGGCGCCTCGCTCGGCAAACAGGCGATGAAGCTGAATTCCAAATTGAGCTGGCAGGTGAAATACGCGCCGGGGACTTTGAGCGCGAAAGGATTTGACGACGCCGGCAACGTCATCGCCGAAACAAAAGTCGAAACGACCGGCGAGGCCGCGCAAATCCAACTCACGCCGGACGGCCGGACAATCAACGCCGACGGCGAGGACCTGGCGGTGTTCACGGTGGCCGCGCTCGACGCGCATGGCCGCGTCGTGCCGGTGGCGCAGAACAAAATTGATCTCAGCATTGCAGGCGCGGGCAGGATCATCGGGGTGGGCAACGGCGACCCCAGTTGCCACGAGCCGGACACCCTTTTCCCCACCACGCCCGTGCGCACCGTTGCCGTGAGCGACTGGCGCTGGCAGCTTGCAAAAATTCCGCATGACAGCAGCGCGGCGCCGGAATACGCGAATGATTTTGATGATTCAGCCTGGAACACCCTCAAAGCCAACCCCGACGGCGAGACCGGCGAATTGACGATCAAAACGGAGAACACCTCGGCGATTTACCGCGCGCATCTCAAGCTGACGGAAGAAGACTTGAGCGATTCCGGGGTGCAAATTCGTTTCCCCGGCGGCGACGACGAGGGCTGGTATTTCGTGAACAACCAGTATCTGGGCGAGACCCATGACTGGCAGGCTCGCGCGGCGTTTGACATCAGGAAATACCTTCACGCCGGCGACAATGTCATTGCCGTGGGGGTGAACAACCTCGGCGGCCAGGGCGGTTTGTATCCCAACGTGAGCGTGGACGTCATAGGCAAAGCAAGCATCCCGCAATGGTCGCGCAGCCTGTTCAACGGCTTGGCGCAGATTATCGTGCAATCCACGCGCGACGCCGGAGAATTCAAATTGACGGCGACCGCCGACGGCCTCGCGCCGGCGACCGCCACGGCGCAAACGCAATCCTGTGTCCTGCGTCCATCCGTGCCGTGAGCCGGCGGCGCAAACAAAAAGCAACATAAACGGATGAGCATATGAAACACTCCCTTTTTAAAAAAGCCGCCCGTTGCGCTTTCACATTGATCGAACTGCTCATCGTCATCGCCATCATCGCGATCCTTGCGGCCATGCTCTTGCCGGCGCTGGCCGCCGCCAAAAATCGCGCCTATACCATTACCGACATCAATAACTGCAAGCAGACGATGATGGGGATGACGATGTATTGCGGCGACAACCGTGACTATATGCCAAATTGCAGTTGGGGACTATCCATGGATAACTGGGTTACATCCGCCAATCCGCCATCCACGGCTTTGGTTGCCCCCCATTCCCCCAATAATTTTCAAAGAGACTATGACTGGCAGGTAAGTTGGTTCACCGGCATTCAAGCGAGTGAGCCTTCAAGCCCGGTGCCTGCCAAATGTGGTTTGCTTTATCAATACCTCAAGAATCCAAAGCTTTTCCTTTGTCCCATGGATGCGGTGAATCCGCTTTACCTGGAGCGACCAGAACTCATCAGCACCTATATGTGGAATGGCGTTGTTGGGGGTTACGGAAATATCCAGCCCGCTAATACAACTTATAAATTATCCCAGTTCACGCCGCCATGTATCCTGCAATGGGAAAGTAACGAAACAAATTTGAGCGCTGGTTTTTGGGGCGACTTTGCAAACAAGCCATTGGAAGAAAGCACAGATTCAAGCTTCTCCCGGCGTCATGGAAACGGCATCCAAATTGGCAGAATGGACGGCAGCGCCGGTCGCGAACTCTGGGTTAATATGAATACGTGGGCTCACGCCACTACCAACAAAAATGTTTTGTGGTGTAATCCAGGATCCACCTCCGGCCACTGACCAGCTTGGTTTTCCAATGCCGTGAAATTGAGAATCGTTTCAGTCTGCGCCGCGGCGCTGTTTTCCGCGTGTCTTTGCGCTGGGCAACCGTATTTCGTTTCGCCGTCGGGCGACGACGCGAACGCCGGCACGCTGGAAAAACCGTTCGCCACCCTGCAACGCGCGCAACAGGCGGCACGCCAGAAGCATGGCGGGGTTTTTCTGCGTGGTGGCACCTACTATTTGCCCGCGACGCTCGTCTTCAGCGCCCAAGATTCCGGCACGAAAGACGCGCCAGTGGTTTTCCAAAACTATCAAAATGAGAAGCCGGTCATTAGCGGCGGTGTCAGACTCGAAAATCTGGGCTGGCAGCCTTATACCAACGGAATTTTTAAGGCGAAAGTTCCGGCGGATTTCCAGACAGAGGATATTTTCGTCAACGGCGAGCGGCAGATTCTGGCGCGTTACCCGAACTTTGACCCGCAAGCGCAATACTTCGACGGGTTTGCGGCCGATGCCATTTCCGAGCAACGGGCGGCGCGATGGGCCGATCCGGCGGGAGGTTATTTCCACGCGATGCACCCAGCGCTGTGGGGCGATTTCACCTGGCGCATCACCGGCAAGGACACCAACAATCAGGTGAAACTCGAGGGCGGCTGGCAGAACAATCGCGGCGCGGCGGCGCACTGGCAAATCCGCTTTGTGGAAAATATCTTCGAGGAATTGGATGCGCCTGGCGAATGGTTTCTGAATTCCAAGACGCACGCGCTGTATTTTTATCCGTCCGCCCGGCTTGTTTTGAAGAACGCAGTTGTGGAGGCCGCGCGCCTGCGAACGCTGGTTGAATTTCGCGGCGACGAGCGGCTCCCGGTGAAGTGGATCACATTGCGCGGGCTGATGTTTTGCCAGGCGGCGCGCACGGTCATGGACACGAAGGAGCCGCTGCTGCGTTCGGATTGGGCCATCTGTCGTTGCGGGGCGATTTTTTTCAACGGCGCGGAAGACTGCGCGCTGGAAGACTGCTTCATTGATCAGGCTGGCGGCAACGCCGTCTTCGTCAACAATTACAATCGCCGGCTGGCCATTCGCGGAACGCAAATCGCCAGCGCGGGCGCAAGCGGGATTTGTTTTGTCGGCGACCCGCTGGCCGCGCGCAGCCCGCTGTTCAACTATTACCAGGCTCACCAGCTTGCCGGGATTGACCGCGTGCCCGGGCCGAAAACCGGCAATTACCCGGCGGACTGCCTCGTGGACGATTGCCTGATCCATCTGACGGGGCGCGTGGAAAAACAAACCGCCGGTGTGGAAATCGACCTCGCCCAGGGCGTCACCGTCCGGCACTGTTCCATTTACGACATGCCGCGCGCCGGCATCAACATCGGCGATGGCTGCTGGGGCGGGCACGTCATCGAATTTTGCGACGTTTTTGACACGGTGAAGGAGACGAGCGATCACGGCTCTTTTAATTCGTGGGGACGCGACCGTTACTGGCGGCCCAACATCGGCGAAGTCAACGCGTGGGTGAAAGAGGTCCCGGAATTGCCGAAACTGGACGCGGTGAAACCCGTCATGCTCGCCAACAACCGCTGGCGCTGCGATCATGGCTGGGACATAGACCTGGACGACGGCTCGTCATATTACATCCTCACGAACAACCTTTGCCTGCATGGGGGTATCAAGAACCGAGAGGGCTTCGGGCGCGTGGTCGAAAACAACATCCTCGTGGACGCCGGTTTTGATCCACACGTCTGGTATGAAGAAAGCGGCGACATTTTCCGGCGTAACATCGTTTGGACGGCGTATCGTCCGGCCAACATGCCTCCTCCACCGTGGGGGGCGGAAATGGATTTCAACCTGGCGCAGAATGACGGCGCGGCAACGAACGCGCCTGCGGCGCAATTGCAGCAGCAAAGCGGACGCGATGAACATTCCATCGTGGCCAACGCGCAATTCATTGATCCGGCGCATGGCGATTATCGCGTGAAGGACGGCTCGCCCGCGCTGGCCCTGGGCTTCGTCAATTTTTCGATGGACCAATTTGGCGTGCAAAAACCGGAACTTAAAGCCATTGCGCGCGTTCCGCGGTTGCCGCAGCCGAAAATGCCCGCGGCCGCATCCGGCGCGGGCGCCGCCGCGCCCGCGACGTGGCTCGGCGCCAGCGTGCGCAACATTGCTGGCGAAGGCGAGAGATCCGCATTCGGTCTGCCCGCTGTGACAGGTGTTTTGGTACTGGCAGTTCCGGCGGACTCGGCCCTGGCCAAAGGCGGGCTGCAAAGAGGTGATGTCATTCTTTCCGTCAACGGCGGGAAGACGCTCGACACGTTGGCGTTGCTGCGGCAAGCTTCGGCGATGCCCGCCGGGATTCCCTTGAAAATCGGGATCTCTCGGGATCAAAAGGAACATGTTGTGCAGTGGATTCCGTGAAAATCCATGAAACCGAACCTGATCAAATTGAATATGGTGAAAACTCTTTCCGCCGTATGCATCGTTTTTACACTCACTTTCGTCTCGTTCGCGCGCGCGGATGTCTCTGACGCCGCCAATCTGGATCAGGGATGGCGACTGTGGCTGGACCCAAGAGCGGCTTGGCAGGATGATACTCTCTATCTTCCCGGAGACGTGAAAATCGAGAACCTGCCGGTGAATCCGCCGACAGGAGGATGGGTGGTGCTCGACGACCAGGCCGGCATCGGCGTGTCCCTGCCGGCAACCGTTGAAGAATACTACTTCAACAGGGCGCCGGCGCGCACGGCTGGTTCGACATCGCCATCGGCGATCGTCGCGGCTGATGGATACTATCAGGGCGTTTCGTGGTGGTATCGTCCGTTTACACCGCCGGTCCTGCGACCTGGTGAACGGTTGGTTTTCTATTTCCCCGCCGCCCGCCTGCGCAGCGAGGTCTACGTTAATGGCAAGCTGGCAGGCTACAACATCATATCCGAGGCGCCATTCACCGCCGATGCCACGGATGCCATCAACCCCGGCGGAACGAACCTGCTGGCCATGCGCATCACCAACCCGGGAGGCAGACTGGATTGGATGGACTTCCTCACGATGACTTGGGGCAAATATACACTGCCGGCGACCCATGCCTTCGGCGGCCTGGCCGGGGGCGTGGAGATGCAGGTGCGCGCGCCGGTCAGCGTGAGCGATCTGGCGGTATTTAACAAACCCGACCCCTGCTCGGTTCACGTCCAAGCCGAAATTTCATCCACCGGGCAGACCTACGACGGGCCGGTCAACTTTTCCATCACCCGGGACCACAACGTTGTCTTCAAGCAAGGCAAAAATGTTCATGTTCCGCCCGGCGGAACCATCATTGCTTCGATTGATGCGACCGTCGCCGGTGCCCAGTTCTGGGACATTGATCACCCGAATCTCTATGAGGCCTCCGCTAACCTGCCGACGGTCGCGCATTCCGATCGCAGCATGACCTTTGGCTTTCGCTGGCTGGGGGTCAAAGGCCTTGGAACCGACGCGAAGCTTCATTTGAACGACCGTCGGATCGTGCCACGCTCCTCGATTTCATGGGGCTTCTGGGCTCCGAACGGCATTTTCCCCGATGAGGCTGCCGTAGGACGCGAGATCGCGGCGATGAAAGCCTTCGGCCTCGACTCTCTTCAAAACCACCGCCACATGCCCAAGGCCGTCGAAATCAATGGCTTTGACCGGGTCGGGTTCCTGCTTTACTGCGAAGCTGGCGGCGGCGTGTTTGCCTTCCAAGGCGCGCAATCAGAGCCTCCGCACACGAGCATTCAGGTCAACTACGACGGCAAGCCCGTCGAACTCGATTTCCTCAACCGCTACCAACTCGACAAGGAATTAGCCATGATCCGGGCATTCCGGTCCCACCCCTGCGTCAGTCTCTGGACCCTCCAGAACGAGACCGACCCCGACGTCAACAACCCCCGGATGCGCTACGCGCTCGAGCAAATGCACGAGGCCGACCCCTCCCGCGCAGTCCTCCTCAAATCCGGCGTGAGCAGCGGAAAGCAGGTGTGGTTGCTCCCATACAGTGACACCTGGATGAAAGACGATGGAACCGGTTGCTCCGGCTGGAGGGATGAGCACACGGCAATGGATTCGCCCGGCGTGTGGATCGATGCGATGTATAAATCGCCCGATGATTTCAAATACCGCACCGACAACAAAAAAGAAATTGTCGCGTGGGGCGAAATGGCGACCGGCGCCTCCCCCGACGATCACGCCGCGATCATCAACTGGTATAAGACACACCACCAAACAGGATACGATTCGGCAGCCCACGAGATGATTCTTACGGCTTACGAAAAATTCCTGGACGACCATCAATTTCGCCCGGCATTTCCAACCGCCGAAACGCTCTTCCGACAGGCGGGAGCGAAACATTATTTCTCCGCCGCGCATCTGCTGGAAAACGCCCGCATGTGCGACGCCGTTGACTACATCGTCCTTTCCGGCTGGGAATCTACCACGATTGACAATCACAGCGGGCTTGTAGATTCATTGCGCCAACTCAAGGCGGACGCCACGCTTATCCATCAGGCCGCGCAACCGGAGGTTCTCGTCATCAGGCCGCGGCATTACGTGATCGCAAAGGGCGATGCCGCCGTGGTCGATGTTCACCAGATTAATGAGCAAAATCTGACCGGCTCCTGGCGGCTGACGGTGACGGCCTCCATGACAGATGGCAAGCCGTTATTTCAAGCGGATTACCCAGTCGAGCTGATCGGCGGCGAAACCTTCGGCCAACTGCTCAAACAGGACATCCAGTTCAAGGTCAACCAGCCCGGTTTCGTCACGATCCACGCCGCGTTAAGCTCCAAGGCCGGTGGCCGGCCTGCGATCGAGCAGGACGAGCCATTGCTCATCATTGACCCGCAGCCAGCAGCGCTGAAAGACACGATCGCCTGCGCCGGCGAATCCGAAGCGATGATCGCCGCGGTCAAGCGTCATTTCAACGCCGATGCCGTGGCCTTTTCGGCCCGCCTTGGAAAGGTGCCGACCATCCTTCTGGCCACATCCGCCGGAGGCATGGAAGGCTGGCAGTCAAGCTATACCGACGCGCCCGTTGCCAACACCGATGACCCGGAACTCTACAAACAGCAGATGTGGGGCCTGGCCGGACCAATCCATACTTGGCACGGTCTGGCGCCCGGCAAGATCACCGTCAAGCTCTACATGGACGACGGCTACATGGGCGGGCCGGGCCAGCGGGTCTTTGACGTCGCGATCAACGACGTGATCTTCGCCAAAGATATGGATATTTTCGCCAGAGCGGGCGGGAAAGATCGGGCGCTCGTGGAATCGTTCGTTGTCGATTCCCCCGAGGGATTAATTCGCCTTTCGGTGCCGCGCGTCAAGTCCGACCACGCGACACTGGCCGCCGTGGAGTTGCGGGATTCGTCGGGCAAGGTGGTGCGGGCGGCTTTCCGGAACAAGCCTTGCACCGATCCGGCCGGTAACGTGTGGACGCCCATTTCCCAACAAGATGATTACTGGAAGCCGGACCTTGGTGCCGCCATCGAACGGGCGCGGCGCGATGGCACGCGCGTCGTCCTGCTCACCACCGGCGGCAGCGACGCTGAACAAATCGCATCAGTATTGGCCGCGCAAGGGCTTGTCAAGTATTCCGGACCAGTTGGCTCTTCTGGACCGCCATGGATGGGGTTCTGGTTCTTCGGGCGCAAGCACCGGCTGCTCGCCGGGCTGCCATCGAACTGTGTGTTCGACTGGCCATACCAGATTACCAGCGGCGATGGCCTGATGCTTTCCGGCTCCGGCGTCGAGTCCGTCATCGGTTACGGCAAAGATCACGATCCAAACGTTGGCGTCGCTGCCGCTATCATCCCCTGTGGCCGGGGCAAAATCGTGCTCCTGGCGCTGCCCGGACTCGTCGATTCCTTCGTCAGCGGTGATTCCACTAAATTTCAACCAGTGACCGCAAAAAGGCTGATGTTCAATGCGCTCAACCAATAGTTCCGAGGCCACAGCCCTAACCTATCGCGCGCCCCGTGGCAGCCGTGAATAGCTGAATCCAGGCCGACTTAAACCAAAAAAATGACAATAAATCGAACAATATTGACCATATTGGCACTGGGCTGTTCGCTCGCCACCATCAGCATCGCCGCGCCAGATCAGATTCCATATGCCACGATGCAGGTGATTTCAAAGGGTGATTCCGACTCCGTCATTGCTGAAAAAGCGGCGAAGGTTTTGCCGCGCGCCAATCAGACGGACTGGATGCGGCTGGAACGGACGTTCTTCCTCCACTTCGGGGTGAACACGTTCAACGGCGTCGAGTGGGGCAGCGGACATGAAGACCCTTCGATTTTCAATCCCGCGGAACTGGACGCAAACCAATGGCTCAGCGCGATGCAAAAATTCGGCGGCAAAATGATCGTGCTCGTCTGCAAACACCATGACGGATTTTGCATGTGGCCGACTCGCTACACGCCGCATTCGGTCGTGGCCAGTCCGTGGCGTGATGGCAAGGGCGACGTGGTGCGGGAAGCGGCCAACGCCGCTCGCGCCCACGGCCTCAAGCTGGGTGTTTACCTTTCACCCGCCGACCTTTATCAGTTGAGAACCAATACTAAAAATCCGGGCGGTTATTATGGCAACGGCAGCAGTAATGTCCTCTCGGTCATCCCCACCGATCCGGCCAGCTTCAAGAACAATCCGGCTCTGAGTCGCGCGCCGGCGGCGGGTTTTACGAATTACACCTACGAAGTGGACGACTACAATCGTTACTTCCTGAACCAGCTTTACGAATTGCTGACGGAATACGGGCCGATCCAGGAAGTCTGGTTCGACGGCGCGAATCCAGATCCGAGTGTCCATGAGACTTACAACTACGCCGCGTGGTATGATCTGATCCGCCGTCTTCAGCCCGGAGCGGTCATCATGGGCAAAGGGCCGGACGTGCGCTGGGTGGGCAATGAAGGCGGCCTTGGCCGCACGACGGAATGGAGCGTCATTCCGCTGCCGCAACCGCCCGATACCTTCATCTGGCCGGACATGCAGGCAGGAGACTTGGGCAGCCGCGCGAGACTCACGCCCGGCTCGCATCTCTGGTGGTATCCGGCGGAAGTGAACGTCACCATTCTCGCCGGCGGCCAATGGTTTTGGGCGCCTGGCAAGCGGCCCAGAAGTGTTTCGCAGTTGTTGGATATTTATTTCTCGTCCATCGGTCGCAATGGAAATCTCATCTTGAATCTTTCGCCGGACAGGCGCGGCTTGATCCCGGACGATCAGCTCGCCACCTTGAGCCGGATGGCGAAGGTGGTCAACGATACTTTCGCCACCAACTTCGCTGTTGGCGGCAAGCTCACTGCCGACACCGCCAACGCCACCAACAGTCCGTCTCTGGTTTTGGACGGAAACCTCGACACTTGGTGGGAAGCGGCGCAAGGTCATCTCAACGGCACACTCACCTTGACACTTCAAACCCCCGTCACCTTTGATGTCGTTTCGTTGCAGGAAGCGGTGGATCAGCGCGGCCAAAGAATTGAATCCTTTGCCATTGAAATGTGGAACGGCACGGCGTGGGTCACCGCGGAAAAAGTCCCGTCAGACGAACTCACGACCGTCGGACATCGCCGGCTCATACGGCTGAAATCGCCCGTGACCACCAGTCAGGTGCGCATTCGCATCACCGGCTCACGCCTGGAACCGACGATGGCGGAAATGGGACTCTTCAAGCTATCTGCGGCCGCTTTGCCTCCCATCATATCAGATCGTGACACCAACGGGTTGGTGCGCCTCAACAATTCCGCCGGTTGTCGGATGGTTTACACGGTGGACGGCACCGAGCCGATGACCAACTCGGCTGTTTACAATTTACCGATCGCGATGCCGTTGAGCGGCACCTTGCAGGCGGCGTGCCTGTTGCCGGACGGACAACTCGGCGTGCTGGCTTCCAAGCCTTTCGCCGGTCTGTTGCCAATTGGCTGGAAGATTGTCGGCGTGGACAGCCAGGAAACTGCCGGGGCTGACAACGCCGCAACCAACGCGATTGACAACAACTCGTCCACCTTCTGGCATACCCGTTGGAATGACGATCTGACATTGCCGCATTACATCACGGTCGACATGGGCACATCACACGGGATTGCCGGGTTTACCTATCTCCCGCGGCAAGACGGAAACCTCAACGGCACCGTCGAACGTTATCGCTTTGAAACGAGCGTGGATGGAGCCAACTGGACAACCAACGTTGCATCGGGAACGTTCGCCAATATTCGGAACAACCCGTCTCTCCAGGAAGCCACATTTGCTCCGGTCATCGCCCGGTTTTTCCGCTTCACGGCCTTGCGGGAGATAAATGCGAACGGCTGGACGAGCGCGGCTGAAATCTCCGTCTTGCCCGCTGGCGGGAGAGGTGACTGACGGTGGAATAACGGCGCGACCGCTGTCGATAGAATTGACGACTGGTCGGGCTTTTTGATTTGTAGTACATTTCACTACATGTCATCATTTAAGGTTGAGGATTGCCCGGGGAAATTTCGTCTGATTCCCGGTATTTTGCGTTTATTCCTGTTGATTTTGGGTTTGCTGTCCGGAGGGGGGACGGCGTGGGCGCAGGCTTACAACTGGAAACCCGTCGTGATCAATGGCGGCGGCTATGTGGACGGCATCGTGTTCCATCCAAATGCGCCGGGGTTGATGTATTGCCGCACGGACATCGGCGGCGCGTATCGTTGGAATGCGACGAATAATACGTGGACTCAATTGTTGGACTTCGTTGGCTACCCGAATAATGATGGGAGTCTGATGGGCACCGAAAGCATCGGACTCGATCCGCAGGACACGAACCGGCTTTATCTCGCCTGTGGCTGGATGGGGGCGGGGAGTCCCAGTGGAATCATGATTTCGACCAATCAAGGTGCGAGCTTCACCGACATCAACTCTCCGTTCGTGATTGAATCCAACGACGACGGTCGCGGCAGCGGCGAACGTTTCGGTGTGGATCCCAACCTTGGCAACATTGTTTTCTACGGTACGCACCTTGCCGGGTTGTGGAAAAGCACGAGCCATGCCGTGGACTGGGCTCAAGTCACCAGTTTCCCCGTCACCACCACCACTACTAACGGCGTCGGGATCCTATTCGTGGAGTTCATCGCGAGCAGCGGAACCCCGGGCAGCGCAACGCCGGTGATTTGGGTGGGCGTGTCGCGAGGCGGCACAAATCTTTTTCGCAGCAGCGACGGCGGAGCGACGTGGACGGGCATTAATACCAACGGTGTTCCGCAGGGCTATATGCCGCATCACGCATCGCAGGACGGGCTGGGCAACATGTATATTACGTTCTGCGATGCGCCAGGGCCAAACGGCGTCAGTTATGGCGCGGTGCGCAAATTCAATCTTACGACGTTGACTTCGATTGCTGTCACGCCGCCCACGGGGGAGGGCGGATTTGGTGGCGTGACGGTGGACGCCGAAAACCCGAACACGGTCGCGGTGAGCACGATTGATTGTTGGTGGCCGCAGAATTATATTTATCGCAGCACCAACGGGGGGACAAATTGGACCCAGACCTACAGCGGGGCCACGGATTGTTCGAGCGCGCCGTGGATGGGGAGCGGCGGACTGGTCGTCCAGGGTTGGAGCGACGATCTTAAAATCGATCCGTTCAACTCCGCCCACCTCTTTTTCACCAGCGGCGGCGGCGTTTTTTCCAGCTTCAATTTCACGGCGGCGCAGCCGTCCTGGGAGTTCCAATCGGTCGGCATCGAGGAAATGGTTTTCTGCAACACCGGAACGGGGATCGTCAGTCCGCCCGGCGGGCCGCAGCTTTTTAGTGTGTTTGGCGACATCGGTGGTTTTGCAGATTACAATCTTGATGTTTCTCCCCCGACTACGAATTATTTCTCCCCGAGCGGCAACAACAATTACGACATTGATTTCGCCGAAAAAAAACCAAACCTCGTGGTCCGCACTTTTTACGGCCCGAATGCTTCCGGCACGACTGTTCTTAGCGGCTTTTTTTCCACCAATGCGGGAAGCACCTGGACGCAATTTGCGACGGAACCGGCGGCGGCAACGAATGGCCCCGGCCTCGTTGTCATTTCTGCGGATGGCAGCCGGCTGGTCTGGGCAATTCCGGGTTCCCCTTCGTTCTATTCCACGAATAACGGGGCCACTTGGACTCAATGCGCTGGCAGCAATCCGACGCCGCCGAATTCGTGGGAGCAGCCCTATCCGTTCTCCGACCGCGTGAACTCCAACAAGTTTTACATCTACATGCCGGACTCGGGCGTTGTCTATGTCAGCACCAATGGCGGCGCCAGCTTTTTCGCCGGAGCGACACTTACCGCGTGGGCAGACAGTATGCACACCACGTTCGGCCAGGAAGGCCACGTGTGGGTGGCGATTGACAATGGCCTGTGGTGTTCGACCAACTCCGCCGCGAGCTTCTTCCAAGTGCCTGGCGTGCAGGCCGCGCACACCGTGGGTTTTGGCAAGTCCAAGAACAGCGGCGGTTATCCGGCCATCTACTTGCATGGAAAAATCAGTAACATTTGGGGCGTCTATCGCTCCGATGACCAGGCCGCAACCTGGACGCGGATCAATGACAACCAGCATCAATACGGCGGCATCGCGCAAGTCACCGGCGACCCGAAAATCTACGGCCGATGTTACATTGGGGCCCTTGGCATCGTTTACGGTGATCTGCCCAACCAACCGCCATTCACGCCCACCGGCCTGACTGCGACTTCTTCCAACGCGGCGGTTTCACTGACTTGGAATGCGTCTGACCTCGCGAACAGCTACATGATTGGCCGCTCAACAACCACCGGCGGACCTTACACCGACATTGCGACCGGTGTGACGGCGACAACTTATCTGGACACCGGCCTGATCAACGGCGCGACTTACTATTACGTCGTCGCCGCCACCAACGCTTACGGCCTCAGTTCCAACTCCGCCGAGGTAAACGCAACGCCGGCAGTTTGGGTTTGGACAGGCGTTGACATCGGCGCGGTCGGCGCGCCTGGCAGCACCAGCCAAAGCGGCAACACCATAACCGTCACCGGCGCGGGAGCCGACATCTATGGCACGGCCGATGCCTTTCAATTCACCTCCCAGTTGATCAGCGGCAACTGTGATATTCGGGCTTTGGTGACTTCAGTGCAGGATATCAATGCCTGGTCCAAGGCCGGGGTGATGATTCGCCAATCCCTCAGTGACAGTGATGCGAATATCGCCATGGTCATGACTCCTGGCAACGGGGCGGAAATGCAATACCGAAGCACCGCCGGCGGCAGCACCTCCGAAGTCAGCCACAGCGGTCTAAGCGCGCCCTACTGGGTGCGTTTGACCAGGACGAACAACACCTTTATGTGTTACACGGCGCCGGACGGGACAAACTGGACGCAGTTGGGATCCACACAAACGATCTCCATGACGACCAACGTTTATGCCGGCCTGGCCGTGACAAGCCACGATCAAGGGGTTCTCTGCACGGCCACCTTTGAGGACGTTTCCATCGTCTCGCTGCCCACTCCATGGCAGACGGCGGACATTGGGGCCGCGGGTGTGACCGGCAGCGCCTTTGATCCGAATGGAATTCTCACTTTGTTTGGGTCTGGCGAGGATCTTTTCAGCACGACGGACGCATTTCGCTACGTGTATTTGCCTGCTGGCGGGGATTGTGACATCGGCGCGCAGGTTTTGACAGTGGGGGACACCGACCCGTGGGCCATGGCCGGGGTGATGATTCGCCAATCACTCGCCGCCAATGATGTCAATGTCGCAACCATTGTGACGCCGGGCAACGGGGTCAGCTTCCAATACCGCACCACCGCAGGAGGAACCAGCGCCGGAACCAGCACTGGCGGAATCACAGCGCCCTATTGGGTGCGCGCCATCCGTACCGGCAACACCTTTGCCGGCTATATGTCGCCGGACGGAATAAATTGGACGCAACAGGGAGCCACGCAGACGATTGCGATGACCACCAACGGATATTACATCGGCCTTCCCGTAACGAGTCATAACAGCAACTACATTTGCGACGCGACTTTCACCAATGTGGTGGTGAGCACCAATGTGACTTACGGCGGTTCAGGGACTGGGAATCCATCGCTGGTAAATCTGACGTTAACAACCGCTGCCTCGGGCTCGGGAACTGCCTCAGGGAATTTGGTCCTGGAATGGCCTTACCAGGGGAATTTGAGCGGCGCGGCGTTGTATTATACCCCCAGTCTGGCGCCGCCGATCACGTGGACATTGGTGACAAACAGACTGATCCTGTCGAGCAATCAATGGTCGGTGACGCTGCCGGAGAACACCAACACGAGCGCCGGGTTCTATAAATTAGCCCCGGCGAATTAAGCCGGAACCATTCAAGAGGAATACAACCCGGATTTCCCATAAGCCTTTGCCGCCCCGTTCCTTCTGTATTTGGCCCATCTGGCTCAGGCCGCGGCAGCAATCGCGGCCCGGCCAGCACGGGACATGCGACGTTTCTTCCTTTTGGTGGTAAATGGACTTCGTATTCCGACACCGCTACCGCCCCCAATCGAATCGAGTTGGGCTTGCAGTGTCTCGATCGCTGCGATTTTCCTAACTGCAATGCCGTGAGCCAGACGCCGGGCTAACGGCGGCTGGAGCGAGACCAAAACGATTTGAACCCGATGAAAAGACGCGCCCACTGAACGTTGCGGCAGACCGTTGGCGGAAAAAATCTCGCCGACGGAGCGCCAGCGTGTGTGCCTCGGCCATCGTCCTCGACACGCGCCCGGATGGTCTTTATCTCGAAATCCGAAACCTTACTGCATGGTTACGGCTTAGATGCTGCTGGTTCAGGTTCAGGCCCCAAAGGCGATCTTGATCCTGCCTGTCGTTCTCCAGGGGGGGTGGGGCCACCTTTCGCGAACCGCAAGCGGAGTCGCAAAAGGGTGTCCGGATCGTCCGGGCCGACGATCGACCTCTGGCGACGTAGCCGGTGCCAGCAACGCACCCACCGGGGCCGTGAACCGTTTACAGTGATCCGCGTAAAAGGCGGCTGCCGCCATAGTGGCCGGAATCTATTTAGCAGAGGCATTCTCCTCCGCCTGCCGGCCTTTTTCCCGGCTCTTCGTTTTGCCGCCGGGTGCCCGATTCGATGCAGTCAGCAGCCCACCCAAACCGCTGGTGATCCGCACCTTCTTGGCCAGGTAATACCGTTCGCTCGTGCTGATGGTGCTGTGGCGCAATGCCTGTGACGCCGCGTATATCCCGTGCTTTTGATTCACCCATGAACCGAATTCCTTGCGGAGCTCGTGCAGAGGTTTATTGGACTTGATGCCTCTGCCCCGCAGCCAAGCCGTCAAATGTTCAAAGTGCTGGTTGGCACGGTAATAAGTGCGATTCAGGCCGGGCTGGGGCTGGAGGTGGGAATTTAAAACAAAGCCAGTGCCATCAAGCGGACGAGATTCCTTCAGTTCATCTAAAACTTCCGGATCGACTTCAACGGCCGCTTCGGAGCCATCCGTTTTCACGTTCAGGAATTCGGTATTGCCAATCCGGATCAAGCCATTGTTCCAATCAAAGGCCGTCCACTCCAGGCCATCCATTTCCGCCCGGCGCAGTCCGCAGAACAGGCCCAGGAGAAATGCCTTGTAACATTCCCGGTGCTGAGCCTTAAGTTCGTTCTTCGCGTCCGCGATCAATGATTCCACCTTGATTGTGCTCACATATTTGGTCGACCCGGATTTTTCCAAGTCGATGCCGGCGAAGGGCAGGGGATCTGGCAGCCGAACACTGATGAACCGCAGCAACTTCTTGCTGAAAAGGCTCCGCGCGCTGCGAATATAGCTGTTTACCGTGCGCCGGACGCTTTGGATCCGACCGGGATTGGTGCCGCGATTTTTGATATACGCCACCTTCCAGGCTTGGATTCGTTCAGGGGTAATGGCGTTCAGTTTGATCGAATCAATCTTTCCGACCCATTCGGAGTGGCCGGTTTGCTGGTAATTGAATTTCTCTCTTCCACCATCAATTCTGAAAATACCGCTCACGATGGTTCGAAAGCTCACGCTGTAATTTCGAAGCGTTATGGGTTTAAGCCCTGATTTAGCCGCGACCTAGTTCAAAAAATCACCCACTGTGGGATCGGCCTTCTTAACGACCATTTCAGGATTGAACAGGGCCATAGCCGCATCCCAGCCTTCGCTTACGACTTTTAAATAAATGTCCCGGGCCTTGACGGCGGCGATTTCGGCATTGTTGGTTCCCAACACAAAACTGCGCCGAATGCCTCGATGTTGAATCCGCACGGACCATTCATTCACTTCGACGAACACGCCGTGACCGTCTTATCCAGCCTTGCGGCCTTGCAAAAAGCGACAGGCCTGTCCGCAATTTGCGCCTTTGGAACGATTTAATAACAAGGCGCACGGCAGGAAAGGAGTGGCATGAAAACCGCTAAACAACAGGAACTATGAAAACAAAACAGCTAGTTAAATTCAGTCTGCTGCCTTGTCTGGCAGTGATGCTAACGCAAGTGGCGGTCGTTCCGGCGCACGGCGCCGAATCCAACGAGGGGCGGGGCCAATTCACGGCATCGGACTACAAATTTGCCAGGGATGCCGCCCGCGGGGGCATGTTCGAAGTGAATCTTGGCAATCTGGCCCTGTCCACATCCAAGAACACCGGGGTGCAGCAATTTGGCCAGCGGATGGTCACCGAGCATCGCCAAGCCGGCCAGAATTTGCAGCAGATTGCATCGAGGAAAAACGCGACGCTGCCCACGGAAGTGTCCAGCCACCAGCAGAAAGAAGTGGACCGGCTGTCAAAACTTTCAGGCCCCGAGTTTGACAAGGCCTACGTGATGGTCATGATCAAGGCCCATAAAGCCGATGAAAAAGCGTTCAAAAAAGAGTCGGAGGACGGAGACGACGCCGATCTCAAGGCATTCGCCGCCGATACGTTGACGATGGTGCGAGACCATTTGAAAGCGGCCGAAGATCTTGACAAGACCATCAAACAGGAAGTGTCATCGAACATGGGTCACCAATTCCAGCCGTGATGGCGCCGTAGCGCGAAGGAGATGTCATGATCAAGAAAATCAAGTCCGGCCAGTACCGGCTTTATTCGAGGAAGCCCAGCCCCGCGACCGGCAAACGGAGGAATTTGGGCGCCTTTGATTCGCTGCTGGCGGCGGCGTTGCATGAGCGTTCCGTGCAATTCTTTAAACGCCGGTCCTGACCGGGATCAGACCAAACTGTTTATTCCAGCCCCATTTTTTTGCGCTTGCGGTAAATGGTGCCGTCGTCGATTCCCAGGATGCGCGCCGCTTCCGCGACGCTGCCGGCGCGCTCCAGGACTTTGCGGATGTGGTATTCCTCCACTTTCTCCAGGGAAATGAGTTCGCCGGGCTGGGGCGCGGCTTCCATGTGGCCGATGCCTGCGGTGCCGGCGCCGTCCAGCGGGAGGTCTTCCGCCCCGATCCGGCTTTCCCGGCCCAGGATCACGGCCCTCTCGATGGCGTTGCGCAATTCGCGCAGGTTGCCCGGCCAGCCGTAGCCGTTGATCCGCCCCAGCGCTTCGCCGGAGAATTCCACCGCGTTGCGCCCGCATTGGCGGGCAAAGTGTTTGAGGTAATGTTCGGCCAAGCGGGCCAGGTCGCCCGGCCGGCTGCGCAAGGGCGGGACCTCCACCGCAATGACGTTGAGCCGGAAATACAGGTCCTCGCGAAACGCCCCCTCGGTCATGCGCTTTTTCAAGTCACGGTTGGTGGCGGCGATGATGCGCAAGTCGGCCCGGCGGGTGATGTTCTCCCCCAGCCGCTCGTATTCCTGTTCCTGCAGGAGGCGCAAGAGCTTGGGCTGGATTTCCAGGGGCAAATCCCCGATTTCATCCAGGAACAGGGTGCCGCCGTCGGCGGCTTTGACCTTGCCCCAACGGTCCTTGACCGCGCCGGTGAAGGCCCCCTTGGTGTGGCCGAAGAGTTCGCTTTCCAGCAGTTCCTTGGAGAGGCTGGGACAACTGACGGTGACCAGGGGTTTATCGGCCAGGTGGCTTTGCTGATGGATGACGCGGGCCAGGGCGCTTTTGCCGGTGCCGCTTTCGCCCAGGAGGAGGATGGAGGCGGGGGTGCGGGCGGCCTTGGAGAGCACATCCATGATTTCCTTCATGCGGGGGGTGGCGAAATCCAGGAGCAATTCGGGGTTTTGGGATTTGCTTTCCGTGACCTCGCGTTCGAGGCGCTCGATGTTGCGGCTCATCTGGCTGAAACGCTGCAAACGGGCGACGACGCGGTGGAATTGCTCGCGGGTGAAGGGTTTTTCCAGGAAATCGAGGGCGCCGCGGCGCATGGCTTCGACGGCAGTATTGACAGTGCCTTGGGCGGTGAAAATGACCACGGGCAGATTGGGATAACTGCGGAGGATCTGCGGGAGCAAGTCCAGGCCGGATTCCTGGCCGAGCCTGACGTCCAGGAGCACGGCATCAAAATCATTTTCCTTGAGGTTGGCCAGGGCCGCTTCGCCGGACGCGGCGGGCTGGGCGAAATGGCCCTCGTGTTCGATAATATAAGAGGCGGCGTCCCGGAATGTTTTGTCGTCGTCTATGACCAGAAAATCCATGTTTGATCAGGAATGGGCCTGGGGAATAGGGAAGCGGAGGATGAAGGTGGCGCCCTGTCCGGGAAGGCTCTGGCAGGTCAATTCACCATTCATGGCCTGCACCAGTTTTTTTGCTATGCTAAGGCCCAGGCCTGAGGAAGGCTCGCCGGCGGTGGGGCGGGCGGAGAGCCGGGCGTAACGGTGGAACAGGCGGGTTTTGTCTTCTTCCGTGAAACCAGGCCCTTCATCCCGGATGTGGCACTCCACATGGCCAGGGCTGCGTTGCAAGGAAACAAAAATTTTCTTGTCAGGCGGGGAGAATTTGATGGCGTTGGAAATCAAGTTGTCGAACACCTGATCCAGCGCGGCGGGATCGGCTTGAATGGGAGCGCCCTCCTGGAGCGGAGCATGGTGCAGGACAAGCTCCTTGGCGCGGGCAGCGTCCGCATATTGGCGCAGGGCGCGTCCGGCGGCCTCGGAAAGGTCAACCGGTTCAAGATGGATTTTGAAGCCCCGGTCGGCGGCGGCGTTGGCCAGCAGGGCCTTGATGAAGATCCGCATCTGGTTGCTGGAAGTCCAGATGTTCTCCGCCATAAAGCGCAGTTTGGGATCCCCGTTGGCGTGGTCGAGCAAAAACCGGGCACTCATATTCATGCCGGCGAGGTTGTTCTGGAGGTAGTGCGAAATCATGCCCAGCAGTTCTTCCTTCTCCTGCGCCAATAGCTTCAGATGGTCGCGGGCGGTTTTGAGCATGAGATGGGTCCGGATGCGGGAGAGCAATTCGGACTTGTCAAAGGGCTGGGCCAGGTAATCCGCGCCGCCGCTCTCCAAAGCCCGCACGAGCAGGTTTTTATCGTTGGCAGGCGAAAAGAAAATGATGGGGATGTCGGCCCACTCCTTATTTTCCTGGATGCGTTTGCAGAATTCAAATCCGTCCATGCCGCGCATGAGGAGCTTGAGGAGGATAAGGTCGGGAGAGCGGGCGGCCATGTGATTGAGGGCCTCGGTTTCGCTCGTGGCCGGGAGGATCTCGAAGCCCACCCGGCCGAGCATGCCGCGGAGCTGACGAACATGGGATTCGTCATCATCCGCGAGCAGAAGGCAATCGGCGGCGGCGCCGACCGTCATGGGCAAGGCGCCGGCCGATTCGGCGGAGGCAACCGTTTGCGAATTTTCTTCCATAAAAATTGGCGCAAGATGATCCTGAAAACTTCCAGACGGAACAACGACCCAGCAGAATAGCACGGAGACACCCAATCGTCCAACCGTTCATGAGCGAGAGGGGGAAGGTGGCGACGCAAGTCATTTCATCGCAACAACTTGCAATGATATTCTCGAAGGGGCAAAGCCCGGCGCGGCTCAGATTCGCCGGCCCTGAATGAGGCGCACGAGAATCACGACCACGGCCAGTACCAGCAGGATATGAATGAACCCTCCGAGGGTGTATGAGGAAACCATTCCCAACAGCCAGAGAATGATCAAGACGATGGCAAGCGTTTCAAGCATAAGGTTTTTCCCCTTCTATTTTTTGATAGATTTAGTTGGCGGTGCTGGCGGTTTCTTTGATTTGCAGTTGATTATCCACTTTCGACGCCGGGACAACGCGGGCCGCGATGTCGCCGAGGCGGCGTTTTTCACTGGAATCCGCGACTGTTCCGCGCAAGGTGACGAGTCCGTTGAGAGTAGTGACCTTCACGGCCCGCGCGTCCACGGAAAGGCCGTCAGTGTCCAATATTTCCTTCTGAATTTGGGCGGTGATTTGCAGGTCACCCGGATTCGTCCCTTGCTCCAAGGGCGATTGAATCGCGCCCTTGACTTCGGGGGCGTTTTGGGCGGAGCCAGTCATGCCGGGCAGGAAATAAGGCAGAACATGATACGACTGGTAAACCGCGGTGGCCTGATCCCGGTCGATCCGGGGCCAGTTCCGCGAAGGAAAATGCGGCGCATTGCCCAACGCTTCCTTCGTGGTTTCCAGTGTCAGGACGCCGCGGCTGGCATCGGGATGGAGTGCTTCGGGCGGCACGGCGCTCAGCTCGCCGCGCAAACCAAGAAAGCTCCCCGTTGCAATGACGGCTTCCACGACCCTGCCTTGCGGCAGGTCAACGGCCAGATTCTCCAGTTTGCCGAGTTTTTCGTCCTGATGATTCAGGGTCTCCATCCCGATCAACCGGCTGGCACGCAGCGCTTCACCCAGGCGCAGCAGGAGCGGGTTGCGGGGATTTTGCGCCTGATATGCCGGAACAAGGAAGTAGGGCGTGCTTCCGTAGTATTGATACACTTCCTCCACGCGGGCCTGTGCCATGCAATCCTGCCATTTCGAAAGGTCAACCGCAGGAGCGCCGTTCAATTTGTCCGCTGCCAGGATGAGGCTCACCCTCTTGCCGTTATCTGCGACGGTGAAAAACTCCGGGGGCACCGCGACCAGCTTGCTGTCCAGGCCCAAAAAGCCCCCCCTGGCCAGGATCGCCTCCACAACTCTTCCGTTGTTCAAGTCAATCGCCAAGTCCCTGACCGTGCCCACATCCTTATCTTGAGAGTCCTTCACCGTGCAGCCGAGAATGACGCTGGCCCGGACAGGCTGGCCAAATTGGCCCAGAGCATCCGTGGCAATGGACGAAACCAGAACAGAACCAAGAATTAGAAATCCTTTTGTTTTCATGAGTACGCACCTTTCATTTTGCTTCACTGCTTAAACCATGCCATCCCCGCTTGCCTTGCCTTTCCTGCAAAAGCGAGCTGAAGAGGCGCACTTTGCGCGGATTGAACTGAGCGATGCCGCATTTTGCAGCATCGTTTGGGTGAGAGTGGGAGAAGCCCGGCCAATGCGGAATGCGGGTGATGGTTGCGCAATCTGCAAAAAAGTGGCTCAAGCGTTTCGTGAGGCAATTGCGTAAATGATTGGTGTCGAGGGCGAAGCGGAATTCCTCTTGCGTGGCATTATTCCTGCAGACAATCGGTCATGCCGGCAGGAGCCTGCTCGGCAGAATGTAATGAACAACTGTCAAAACTTTCGCATTCCATGAACATACAAACTGTTGCATCGGGCAGGACCAGGGCATTCCGAAACGCCCTCGACGCCGGGCCGAGAGCTGCGGCGCCGGGCACAACACAGGCGTCTGACGGGCACAAAGAAGTGAATTTTGAACTGGTCGCCAGTTTAGCCAAGGAGGTGTTGCTGGCCGGGGACTTCACTGGATGGGAGAAAACTCCGATCAAACTGCGCAAAGGGGAGCGCGGCGCCTGGCGCGCGACGGTCAAACTGCCCCCCGGTCAGTACCGCTACAAATTCCTGGTGGACGGCCAATGGCGGGATGATCCGCGCGCCGCAGCCAGGTGCCCGAATCCGTTTGGGAGCTGTGACAGCCTGCTGGCAATCTCCTAAAGCGGAGTATTAAATCCCATGCCCAAGCTTCTGCGGATCCTGATTGTCGAGGATTCCGAGGACGATGCTTTCTTTACCGTGCAGGAGCTGGCCCGGGGCGGCTTTGAACCGGAATTCGAGCGGGTGGAGACGCTGGCCGCGCTGGATTCCACCTTGGATCGCCAGAGCTGGGACGTGATCATTTGCGATCATGCCATGCCGGGCTTTACCAGCTTGGAAGCCTTGCATTTAATCAAACGCCGGCAGTGCGACACTCCATTTATAATTGTCTCGGGAGTCATCGGGGAGGAAACAGCCGTGAAGGCGATGAAGGCGGGAGCCAGCGATTACGTCATGAAGAATGCGCTGGGCCGCCTGGTTCCGTCCATCGAGCGCGAATTGGTGGAGGCCTCCAACCGCCGCATTCTGCGCCAGGCGGAAAAGGCGCTGCGGCGCAGCCAACATGATCTGAACGACTTTTTCGAAAACGCCCCCATCAGCCTGCATTGGGCGGCGCCGGATGGGACCATTTTACGGGCCAACGCGACGGAACTGAGGCTGCTGGGCTACGCGGCGGAGGAGTATCTGGGGCATTCCGTCGCCGAATATTTTGTTGACAGTGAAGTGGCGGAGGATGCCCTCCAGGAATTGCGTGGCGGGGAAGATCTGCTGGATTACCCGGCCCGCCTGCGCCGCCGGGATGGCACGGTCAGGGAGACGCTCATCTGCGCCAACGCGCTTTGGGAGGATGGCAAGTTTGTCCGCTCCCGCTGGTTCACTTTGGACGTGACCGACCGGATGCATTACGAACTGGTCAGCGGCTATCTGGGATCGATTGTGGAGTCCTCGGAGGACGCGATCATCGGCACGGACTTGAAAGGCAACATCGTGAGCTGGAACGAGGGGGCGACCCGCCTCTACGGATATACCGCGGCGGAAGCCCGGGGACATTCGATTCTGATGCTGGCGCCGCCGAACCGGCTGGAGGAATCGCCGGATCATTTCACCCGCATCTTGAGAGAACAACAGGTGGAGCGCTATGAGACCTTTCATCTTCCGAAAGACGGCCCGGTCATTCCGGTTTCCGTGACGCGTTCGCCCATCAGGGACAGCCAGGGAAAGATCATCGGTGTTTCAGCGATTGAGCGCGACATCACCAAAAGCAGGCAGGAAGAGCAGGAACGCCTGCTTTTGATCCGGGAACTTTCCCGCGCCCTGGCCCGCGTCAAGACGCTGCGGGGTTTGCTGCCCATCTGCACCTCTTGCAAGAGAATTCGCGATGATCGCGGCGATTGGAACCAAATCGAGCCTTTCCTTCAGGAACATACGCAGGCCGAAATCACCCATGGCATCTGTCCGGATTGCGAGGCTCAACTCAAGGGCGAACTGGAGGCGTAGCTTGCGGGGGAGGCGCGACTTTTCAGCAGCTTCTCCAACTGCAGGACCATGGTTTGCTGCTCCTCCTCCAAGGGTTCCTTTTTGAAATAGGCGTCCGCCCCCAGCTCCCGGCTGCGGGCAATGTCCCCGGGCAGGAAGGAGCCGGAAAGGACCACGACACGCAACTTCCCGCGCCGATGGGTCTGGAGCCATTCCAGCACCTCATGCCCCGTCTTTTTCGGCAGTTTCAAATCGAGCAAAACCAGGTCGGGATATGGAAATTTTTCCCGGTTGCTGAAATCGCCATGTCCGGCCAGATACGAAATGGCGGCATCGCCATCGCACACCTCGGCCACGACCACGAACCCCGGGTTTTTGCGCAAGGCTCTTCGCACGAAGAGCCGGTCGTCGTCGGAATCATCCACCAGTAGAACTGAATATGTTTCTGTTGCCATTTGCGCCTGGAAGGTGGGGGGTCTTTCGATTCATCCGGAAGCGGCGCGGCCGTTGCCGATTGTAAAATAAAACGCGGCGCCTTTCTGCTCCGCGGCCTCGGCCCAAACGCGCCCGCCATGCTTGCGGACGATCCTCTCCACCATGGCCAACCCGATGCCCGTGCCCTCAAACTCCGCCACGGGATGGAGGCGCTGAAAGACTCCGAAGAGTTTATCCGAGTATTTCATGTCGAAGCCGACGCCATTGTCGCGGACAAAGAGCGCTGTTTCACCGTCCACATTTGTCTGGCCGATCTCAATGACGGCCATGTCCCGCGGCCGGGTATATTTGACGGCATTGCAAAGCAAATTGATGAAGACCTGCCTGATTAATTGAGGATCGCAAGCCACCGCGGGCAGATCCTCGATTTTCCATTGGATGCGGCGGCCAGGCATATCTGACTTGAGGGCAGCGACCACATCCTCGACGATCTCCTTGAGACCGACCTGCTGGCGTTTCAGCTCTTGTTTTCCAATGAGGGACAAGTTGAGCAAACCGGAGATTAACTGCGTCAAGTACTTCGTGCGCGCGGCTATGCGCTGCAAGTATTGGCCGGGTTCCGGCGGCATTTTGGGCGCCCATTCCGCCTCCAGCAGTTGCACGTAACTTTGGATGTTGCGCAAGGGGGCTTGCAAATCGTGGGCGACCGAATAGGTGAAGGCTTCGAGTTCGCGGTTGGCGGCGGCCAATTCAGCGGTGCGATCCAGGACGCGCTTCTCCAGTCCGGCGTTGATATGGCGGATGGCTTCCTCGACGCGCTGGCGTTCGGCAATTTCCCGGCGCAGGGATTCATTGGCCACGGCGAGTTGGAAGGTGCGGTTTTTGACGCGGATTCCCAATTCATCGTGGGCCTGGCGCAACCCCTCGGCCTGGCGCTTTAATTGCCGGTTTGTTTTGAATAATTCGACAAAAACCGAAACTTTTGTGCGCAGCACCTCGGGCAGAATAGGCGTGAGAATGTAGTCCACCGCGCCTAGGGAATACCCCCGCGTGACGTGCGTTTCGGTGTCGCTGACGGCGGTGGTGAAAATAATCGGCGTATGCTCCAGACTTTTGCGCTGGCGGATCAGGAAAGCTGTTTCAAACCCATCCAGCCCCGGCATATTCACATCCAAAAGGATGACGGCGAACTCCTGGTCCAACAAGAGTCGAAGGGCCTCCTTGCCGGAGTGGACGGTGACGATGTTCTGGCCCAAGTTTGCCAGGATGGCTTCCATGGCCATGCATTTGTCGTGGCGGTCATCGACCAACAGAATGCCGGCTTTGTCCTCCGGCGGTTGACCCTCCGCCGCAGGATCGACTGCGGAAGTTTCTTCCGCAACGGTTTCAATACCGTCCACCGCGGGTGGCTGGCTCGTAATCATGATCTGTCAGCGATAAAGCCACAGGCGCAGCAGGGACAACAACTCTGTGCTGTCCACCGGCTTGGCAATGTAGTCCGAAGCCCCTGCATCGATGCACTTCTCGCGGTCGCCTTTCATGGCCTTGGCCGTGAGAGCGATGACGGGGAGAGTCCGGAACCTGGCAAATTTCCGGATGGCCCGCATGGTGTCATAACCGTCCATGTCGGGCATCATGATGTCTGTCAGCACGACATGAATGTCCGGGATGCCTTGCAGTTTCTCCAAGGCCAGTTTGCCGGTTTCGGCGGAGAAGATTTGCATGCCATATCGCTCCAGCAGGCTGGTCATGGCGAAGATATTTCGGATGTCATCATCGACGATCAAAATCTTCTTGTCTTTGAGGATGGCCTCGGTTTCGTGCAGCTTTTGGATGCCGCTTTTCCTGGCTTCCGGCATCTGGTTGATGTCGCTGTGCAGGAACAAGGCAATCTCGTCCACGAGCCGTTCCGGGGAGCGGGCCTCTTTCAGGTTCATGGTCTGGCTGAGCCGTTTTAGGTGGGCTTCATCCTTTTTGGATAGATCCCTGGTGACATGGACGATCAGGGGAATGTCCTCCAGATGCGGGTCCTTTTTGATCTCCTCGATGAACTCAAAGTCCGCCGAGTCGGCCGCATCCAGTTCGATCACCGCGGCGTCGAAGTGATTGTCCTTGAGTTTGACCAGGGCTTCCTGGCCGGGGCCGGTGGAATCAACATGGATGCCCGCGTCGCGCACCAGGTCGATCAACGCATTGCGGCGTGTTTCGTCCGCAGTCATTACCAGCAAATGCCGCATGTGCGGCTTGGTGGTCGCGTCAATCCGGGCAAAGACTTCCTGGAGCAATTCCCTTGATTTGAGCGGTTTGGTCAACGCGCCGATGGCGCCCATGCGCAAGCCGCGCAGCCGCTCTTCCTCCGTGGTAATGATATGAACCGGAATGTGGCGGGTCTCGCCGTCATCCTTCAACCGGGCCAGCACCCGCCAGCCGTCGATGTCCGACAGATTGATGTCCAGAGTGATGGCGTCGAACTTGCGTTCGCGCGCCAGGGTGAGGGCGTCGGCCCCGCGCGGGGCGATAATGCCCTTGAAACCGTTTTCATGCGCCACTTCGAGGAGGAACTGCGCAAACCCGGTGTCGTTTTCCACAATCAACAAGGTCTTGTCGCCCGGCTGAATGGCGGCGCCGTCATCCTCGAATTGCCCCACCGGTTCAGCCGCCGATTCGCGCGCGGCGCCGGGGAAACCGAGGTCATCGGAGGCGACGAGCGCGTCCGGGACCGGCGCGACCAGTGAGGCGGGGCGTTTAGGCGGTTTGACGGGAGCGTAATTCTGCGGGAGGTACAGCGTGAAAACGCTGCCTTCGTCCGGAACGCTGGTGAGGCGGATTTCGCCGCCCAGCAGGCGGGCGATTTCGCGGCTGATGGCCAGACCCAGACCCGTGCCGCCATATTTGCGGCTGGTGCTTCCGTCCGCCTGTTGGAACGCTTCAAAGATGATTTGTTGCTTGTCGGCGGGAATGCCGATGCCCGTATCCGTCACGGCAAAGGCTAGGACCGATTTGGCGCGGTTGAGCGTTTCGTTTTCGATATTCCAGCCTTCGGTGACGGAGGACACGGAAAGGGCGACTTTGCCCTTCTCGGTGAACTTGAAGGCGTTGGAAAGAAGATTCTTGAGTATCTGTTGCAGGCGCTTGGCATCGGTCTGGATGGTGCGGGGCAAATTGGGCGCGCGCTCGACCTCGAAGGCCAGCTTTCTGGCGTCCGCCACGTGGCGGAAGGTGCGCTCCACATAATCCTGCAACTCCCGCAAGGCCACGTCGCCCACATCGACAATGACCGTGCCCGATTCGATCTTGGAGAGATCCAGGATGTCATTGATCAACGCCAGCAGGTCGTTGCCCGAAGCGTGGATGGTCCTGGCAAACTCGACTTGTTTGCCGGTGAGATTCTCGTCCTTGTTCTTGGAGAGTTCGTCCGAGAGAATCAACAGGCTGTTCAAGGGCGTGCGCAGTTCGTGCGACATGTTGGCCAGGAATTCGGATTTGTACTTGGAGGTGAGGGCCAATTGCTTGGCTTTTTCTTCGAGGGCCTGGCGCGCCTGTTCCACTTCGCGGTTTTTGCGTTCCACTTCGACGTTTTGGTCGGCGAGCAACTTGGCCTTTTCGCCGAGTTGCTGGTTGGTCTGCTGCAACTCCTGCTGCTGGCTTTGCAGTTCCTTGGCCAGGGACTGGGATTGTTTGAGCAAATCCTCGGTGCGGGTGTTGGCCTCGATGGTGTTGAGCACGATGCCGATACTTTCGGTCAACTGATCCAGAAAGGCCTGGTGGGCCGGACTGAAGCGGTCAAAGGACGCGAGTTCAATGACGGCTTTGACCTGGCCTTCAAACACGACTGGAAGAACCAGGACATTGAGCGGAGACGCCTCGCCCAGGCCGGACCCGATGGTGATGTAATCCTGGGGGACCTTGCTCAGAAGGATTTTCTCCTTTTCCAAGGCGCACTGGCCGACCAGACCTTCGCCGAGCTTGAAACGGTTCTCGCCGTGTTTGCGTTCGCGATGGGCGTAACTGGCCAGAAGTTTCAAATAAGGATCGTTGTCCTTGCCGGAGTCCATCGTATAGAACACGCCTTGTTGGGCTGAAACCACCGGGGCCAGTTCCGAGAGGATGAGCCGGCCCACCGTCAGCAGGTCTTTCTGGCCCTGCAACATGCGGGAGAACTTGGCCAGGTTCGTCTTGAGCCAGTCCTGCTCGCTGTTCTTCAAGGTCGTGTCTTTGAGGTTGCGGATCATTTCGTTGATGTTGTCCTTCAAGGCGGCGACTTCGCCCAGCGCTTCCACGGTGATGGAGCGGGTCAAGTCGCCCTTGGTCACCGCCGTGGCCACTTCCGCAATGGCCCGCACCTGGGTGGTGAGATTGGCGGCCAGTTGGTTCACGTTGTCAGTCAAGTCCTTCCAGGTACCGGCGGCGCCCGGCACGCTGGCTTGCCCGCCCAGCTTGCCCTCGACACCCACTTCGCGCGCCACCGAGGTGACCTGGTCGGCAAACGTGGCCAGAGTGTCGGTCATGTTGTTGATCGTTTCGGCTAGTTCCGCAATTTCACCCTTGGCTTCCACCGTTAATTTGCGCTTCAGGTTGCCGTTGGCCACTGCCGTGACGACGATGGCAATACCGCGCACCTGATTCGTCAGGTTGCCGGCCATCAGGTTCACATTATCCGTCAAATCCTTCCACGTGCCGGCGACGCCTTTGACGTCGGCCTGTCCTCCCAGTTTGCCTTCCGTGCCGACTTCGCGGGCCACGCGCGTCACCTCGGAGGCGAAGGAGCGAAGCTGGTCCACCATCGTATTGATCGTGTCCTTCAATTCCAGGATTTCGCCGCGGACATCGACGGTGATCTTTTTGGAAAGGTCGCCGTTGGCCACGGCGGTCGTCACCGCCGCGATGTTGCGCACCTGGTCGGTGAGGTTGCCGGCCATGAAATTGACGTTATCCGTCAGGTCCTTCCAGGTGCCGCCGACACCCTTCACATCGGCCTGACCGCCCAGTTTTCCTTCCGTGCCGACTTCGCGGGCCACGCGGGTCACTTCGGAGGCGAAGGAGCTGAGTTGATCGACCATCGTGTTGATGGTGTTTTTCAGTTCGAGAATTTCGCCTTTGACATCGACGGTGATTTTCTTGGAAAGGTCGCCGTTGGCCACGGCGGTCGTTACCGCCGCGATGTTGCGCACCTGGCCAGTGAGATTGCCGGCCATGAAATTGACGTTGTCCGTCAGGTCTTTCCAGGTTCCGGCCACGCCTTTGACTTCCGCTTGCCCGCCGAGTTTTCCTTCGGTGCCCACCTCGCGGGCCACGCGGGTCACTTCCGCCGCAAAAGAACTGAGTTGGTCCACCATCGTGTTGATCGTATCCTTGAGTTCCAGGATTTCCCCGCGGACATCGACGGTGATTTTTTTGGAAAGGTCGCCATTGGCCACGGCCGTTGTCACCGCCGCGATGTTGCGCACTTGGGCCGTGAGATTGCCGGCCATGGAATTGACCGAGTCGGTCAAGTCCTTCCAGGTTCCAGCCACGCCGCGCACGTCGGCTTGACCGCCCAGTTTTCCTTCCGTGCCGACTTCGCGGGCCACGCGCGTCACCTCGGAGGCAAAGGAGTTCAATTGATCCACCATGGTGTTAATGGTGTTCTTCAATTCAAGGATTTCGCCTTTGACATCGACGGTGATTTTCTTGGAAAGGTCGCCGTTGGCCACGGCGGTCGTCACGGCTGCGATGTTGCGCACCTGGTCGGTGAGGTTGCCGGCCATGGAATTCACCGAATCAGTAAGGTCCTTCCAGGTACCGGCCACGCCGCGCACGTCGGCTTGACCGCCCAGTTTACCCTCCGTGCCGACTTCGCGGGCCACGCGCGTCACCTCTGCCGCAAAGGAACTGAGTTGGTCCACCATGGTGTTAATGGTGTTCTTCAATTCAAGGATTTCGCCTTTGACATCGACGGTGATTTTCTTGGACAAGTCGCCCTTGGCCACAGCGGTGGTCACGGCGGCAATGTTGCGCACCTGGGAAGTAAGGTTGCCGGCCATGAAATTGACGTTATCGGTCAGGTCCTTCCAGGTGCCGCCGACACCCTTCACATCCGCTTGTCCGCCCAGTTTTCCTTCCGTGCCGACTTCGCGGGCCACGCGCGTCACTTCGGAGGCGAAGGAGTTCAATTGGTCCACCATCGTGTTGATGGTGTCCTTGAGTTCCAGGATTTCGCCGCGCACATCGACGGTGATTTTCTTGGAAAGATCGCCGTTGGCCACGGCCGTGGTCACCGCCGCGATGTTGCGCACTTGCGAAGTGAGATTGCCGGCCATGGAATTGACGGAATCGGTCAAGTCCTTCCACGTCCCGGCCACGCCTTTGACTTCCGCCTGTCCGCCGAGTTCGCCTTCGGTGCCGACCTCGCGGGCCACGCGCGTCACTTCCGCGGCAAAGGAGCTGAGTTGGTCCACCATGGTGTTGATGGTGATTTTCAATTCGAGGATTTCACCTTTGACATCGACGGTGATTTTTTTTGAAAGGTCGCCGTTGGCCACGGCGGTGGTCACCTCGGCAATATTGCGGACTTGGGCCGTCAGGTTTCCGGCCATGGAATTGACGGAATCGGTCAAGTCCTTCCAAGTGCCGGCAACGCCTTTAACTTCGGCTTGTCCGCCGAGTTTTCCCTCGGTGCCGACCTCGCGGGCCACGCGCGTCACTTCGGAGGCGAAGGAACTCAATTGGTCCACCAGCGTGTTGAGGGTGTTTTTCATTTCCAGGATTTCACCTTTGACATCGACCGTGATTTTTTTCGACAAATCCCCGTTGGCGATGGCGCTGGTCACGGTGGCGATGTTGCGGACCTGGGCCGTGAGGTTGCCGGCCATCAGGTTGACGTTGTCGGTCAAGTCCTTCCACGTGCCGGCGACGCCTTTCACGTCAGCCTGTCCGCCCAGTTTTCCTTCCGTGCCCACTTCGCGGGCCACGCGTGTCACTTCGGAGGCGAAGGAGCGGAGTTGGTCCACCATCGTATTGATCGTGTCCTTGAGTTCCAGGATTTCGCCTCGGACATCGACGGTGATCTTTTTGGAAAGGTCGCCGTTGGCCACGGCGGTCGTTACCGCCGCGATGTTGCGCACCTGGCCGGTCAGGTTGCCGGCCATGGAATTCACGGAATCGGTCAAGTCCTTCCAGGTTCCGGCCACACCTTTCACGTCGGCTTGTCCGCCCAGTTTACCTTCCGTGCCCACTTCGCGGGCCACGCGGGTCACTTCGGAGGCGAAGGAACTGAGTTGGTCGACCATCGTGTTGATGGTGTTTTTCAGTTCGAGGATTTCGCCTTTGACATCGACGGTGATTTTCTTGGAAAGGTCGCCGTTGGCCACGGCGGTCGTTACCGCCGCGATGTTGCGCACCTGGCCGGTCAAGTTGCGCGCCATGGAATTGACGTTATCCGTCAAGTCCTTCCAGGTGCCGGCCACGCCTTTGACATCGGCCTGTCCGCCGAGTTTCCCTTCCGTGCCCACTTCGCGGGCCACGCGAGTGACTTCGGAGGCGAAGGAGCGAAGCTGGTCCACCATGGTGTTGATGGTGTCTTTGAGTTCGAGAATCTCGCCTTTGACATCGACGGTAATCTTCTTGGAAAGGTCGCCGTTGGCCACCGCCGTGGTCACGGCGGCGATGTTGCGCACCTGGCCGGTCAGGTTGCCTGCCATGGAGTTGACGGAATCGGTCAAGTCCTTCCAGGTTCCGGCGACGCCTTTGACCTTGGCTTGACCGCCCAGTTTGCCCTCCGTGCCCACTTCGCGGGCCACACGCGTGACTTCGGAGGCGAAGGAGCTGAGCTGGTTGACCATCGTATTGACAGTTTTGGCGGTGCGAAGAAATTCACCTTCGAGCGGGCGTCCTTCGATTTCAAGCGCCATGGTCTGGGAGAGGTCGCCCTTGGCCACCGCGCCGATGACGCGGGCGGTTTCACTCGTGGGATGCACCAAGTCGCCGATCAGCGTGTTGACCGAGGCCACCGCATCCGCCCACGAACCAGTCACCTCGCCAATGGAGGCGCGCTGGTTGATTTTTCCCTCCTTGCCGACGACGCGGCTCAGGCGTTCCAACTCCTGCGCCATTCTTTCGTTGCGCTCGATGACGTCGTTAAAGGCGTCCGCTATTTTTCCCGCCGTTCCATTCCAATCAAGGGGCAGGCGCACCGTAAAGTCACCCTTCTTCAATGCGATAAGGGCCTTGAGCAATTGCCGGCTGCTGGCATCGCCGTTAATGGCTTCCGCCGGCACAAAACGCGGCAGCAGGGCGTCTTCCTGCATGTCCTGAACTTCCCGGGTTGCCTGCCGGTTATTGTGAGTATTGTTGCTTTTCTTCATAGGATGTAATGAGAGTAAGTCGATTCCATGCCTGCCGGAGCGAAGTCAGGCTTGTTCCCCGCAAGAGCGGAATGCCGGGTAGCATGGCTGTGCTCGCAACGCTTGGTTTATGCATTGTATCAAGTAAGCTTATCATGGCATTTTGCATGGGAAAGTCAATGATTCTTCATGCTATTCCCTACTTTTTATTTTAATTTATTTGCGGGAGTGACTGCCGGATGGCATGGAAGAAATAAAACCGTATTCCAGCGCGAATTCTGTCGCAAAATGCCTGAAAAACAGTCAGTCGGTTTGCAAATTGCAAACAGAAGTCTGCCGAACGACTCCTAGACCAGATGGAGTTCCCGGGCGGGTTCCAATTCCATCCGTTTGCGCTTGCGATAAATGGTGGCCTGATCGATGCCGAGAACCCGGGCAGCTTTGGCGACGCAGCCCATGCGTTCCAAGACTTTGCGGATGTGGTATTCCTCCACTTTCTCCAGGGAAATGAGTTCGCCGGGCTGGGGCGCGGCTTCCATGTGGCCGATGCCTGCGGTGCCGGCGCCGTCCAGCGGGAGGTCTTCCGCCCCGATCCGGCTTTCCCGGCCCAGGATCACGGCCCTCTCGATGGCGTTGCGCAATTCGCGCAGGTTGCCCGGCCAGCCGTAGCCGTTGATCCGCCCCAGCGCTTCGCCGGAGAATTCCACCGCGTTGCGCCCGCATTGGCGGGCAAAGTGTTTGAGGTAATGTTCGGCCAAGCGGGCCAGGTCGCCCGGCCGGCTGCGCAAGGGCGGGACCTCCACCGCAATGACGTTGAGCCGGAAATACAGGTCCTCGCGAAACGCCCCCTCGGTCATGCGCTTTTTCAAGTCACGGTTGGTGGCGGCGATGATGCGCAAGTCGGCCCGGCGGGTGATGTTCTCCCCCAGCCGCTCGTATTCCTGTTCCTGCAGGAGGCGCAAGAGCTTGGGCTGGATTTCCAGGGGCAAATCCCCGATTTCATCCAGGAACAGGGTGCCGCCGTCGGCGGCTTTGACCTTGCCCCAACGGTCCTTGACCGCGCCGGTGAAGGCCCCCTTGGTGTGGCCGAAGAGTTCGCTTTCCAGCAGTTCCTTGGAGAGGCTGGGACAACTGACGGTGACCAGGGGTTTATCGGCCAGGTGGCTTTGCTGATGGATGACGCGGGCCAGGGCGCTTTTGCCGGTGCCGCTTTCGCCCAGGAGGAGGATGGAGGCGGGGGTGCGGGCGGCCTTGGAGAGCACATCCATGATTTCCTTCATGCGGGGGGTGGCGAAATCCAGGAGCAATTCGGGGTTTTGGGATTTGCTTTCCGTGACCTCGCGTTCGAGGCGCTCGATGTTGCGGCTCATCTGGCTGAAACGCTGCAAACGGGCGACGACGCGGTGGAATTGCTCGCGGGTGAAGGGTTTTTCCAGGAAATCGAGGGCGCCGCGGCGCATGGCTTCGACGGCAGTATTGACAGTGCCTTGGGCGGTGAAAATGACCACGGGCAGATTGGGATAACTGCGGAGGATCTGCGGGAGCAAGTCCAAACCGCTTTCCCCGCCCAGATTGACGTCGAGCAAAGCGGCGTCAAAATCACTTTCCTTGAGGTTGGCCAGGGCCGCTTCGCCGGACGCGGCGGGCTGGGCGAAATGGCCCTCGTGTTCGATGAGATAACAAGCCGCGTCGCGGAAGGTCTTGTCATCGTCTATGACTAAAAAATCCATAAATCATGGGAGAAAGGCGAAAATATCCTCTCAATCGCGATTTCGTCGTGCTTAAACCATGCCACAACGGACGCATCTCAATTTCATGCGAGAACATTCGTGAAATGGGCTTTTTATTCCCGTTCCCTGCGAGAGGAGGGGGATAGAGAGGGAGAGGGGGAAGGCTGAACCCTTTCCCCGACAGAGAGAAGGCTTGCATTATACGAAAAACGGGGCCGAACTCTCCGCATTCTGCGAAAAGCCGCCCCTTCTCAGCCAAACCACAGGAATAAAAAACTAAATTCTATAAACGCGAGTGGATCAGGACGGGGTGACGTTTAATTGGAGCCAGTACTTCAGAATGATTCGGACGCCCTGGCCGAATTCCGCGAGGCAGGGGACCTTTTGAAGGTAAGATGTGACTCCGAGCTGGTAGGCGCGTTCCACGTCCGCCATTTGGGTGGAGACGGTGAGCATGACCACGGGGAGGTTCTTCAGGCCGGGATGGGACCGGATCATTTGCAACACCTCATGCCCGTCGCGTTTGGGCATTTTGATGTCAAGAAAAACGACATCCGGCAAAGGGTGGACTGTCTGATCCGCGTATTCGCCTGTTCCCGAAAGATAATCGATGGCCATGGCGCCGTCGGTCACCACTTCGAGTCGATGGGGAATGCCCGTGCGCTGGCAAGCCATTTTCATGACAAAAATGTCGTCCGGATTATCTTCGACCAGCAGCACAGTCTTCATGGGTGCGCAATATGGCAGAAGCTTCCGCATTAGCCAGAGGGATTTCCGGGAATTTGCAGTTTGCGAATACCCTGAATGCGAAGCCTTCGCATTTTGCGGGTTTGTTCAGGCATCACTTGCCCAAGGGGTTGACTATCAGGGTCATTTCGGTGGCACGGCTCTAGCTGAGAGAATCGCTGGCGAAGATGAAGGAGGAGAGGTGGATGAAAACGAATTTGCTGAAGTCAATTATTTTGGCCTGCGCGGTAATTATTCTTGAAGCTGGGTGCCGTGTCCAAGCCCTGGCGCCAGGGACTGAGGTGGAAGTTTCCGTCGCCCCCCCTCCTGCGCAGGTGGATGTTGTAACGGCGATGCCAGGGCCGGATTTTGTCTGGATTGGAGGAGTGTGGGTATGGGGACCGGGCGGATGGGTCTGGCAACACGGTCATTGGGACCGCCCGCCACATCCCGGAGCGGTGTGGGTGCCGCACAGCTATGTTTATCGCGGTGGCAGGCATGTTTTTGTCCGAGGTGGATGGAGATAAGAACCATGATGGGGGCGGAAGTCCCTGTGTGAAGGAAAGGAAAACTGATGAAAATGAAGAACCTGATTCTGGGCGCATTGCTCCTTGTACTTGCGGCGGGGTGCAACAAGGAAAGTGACAATGCCAACGGCAGCGCCACAATTCCGGCGACGAACGCGCCGGTCGTGACCAACAGTCCGGCAACGACCAATTAAACGCACCCGGGAAGAAAACCCGGGTAGTAATAGGCATCCGTGAACACATTCTTTCCAAGAACGGGTTCGGAGGCGGAATGGAATGCGGCCTATTACCGGTTGGAGGACTACTTTCGTGCATTGCGGCTGGTGAATAAAATGCACCAAAGCCAGATCATCCTGCGAATACTGGAACGAGCGGCGGCGCGGCATGCACGGGATGCGACGCAGAGTCCCACGGTGCTGGCGATGGAGGAAGCGGGCGCCGCCATGGAACAATGGTTCCAAACAATCCTGGGGGCAAGGGAACGCATCGCTGTGGTGGGATTGATCTCGCTGCTGGCCGTTGACGCGCCCGCCCGGTGGCCGATCCTGTTTCTGCGCGATGAACTGCCTCGCGAGTTCGTGCGCGAGATGCGGGATAGCGATGTCCGGGCCGGGCCGGATTTGCAGGTGTCCAGCATGGTGCCGAGGCCGATCGATGTGAGTCCATTGCTGGATCCGCTGCATTTGTCGGGGGCCTGGGAGAAGATAAGCAGTTGGAGCCTCGCCATTCTGGCGGTGGTGGTCGGTCTTGCTGCGTTCTCCGTCTCGTTGTTCCTAATCTCGCGATGACGAAATGAATCCATGTCGCCACCTCCCAAAGTACTGCGCGACCAGGCATTTCGCCGCCGCCTTTTTTTGGCTTCCGTAGTATTCCTGCTGGTCATTCTGGCGGCGGTCCCGATGGGCCGGATGCTGTCGCACAGTGGCTGGACGATGGCAAAGGCCGTCTTCCTCGCACTATTCATCGTCCTGTTGGTTCAGGTGGTTTTTTCATCGGTTGTGGCGGCTGTTGGTTGGTGGCTGCTTGAGCGCGGCGAGGAAACGTCCCCACTCAGCAATGCGGCGGCGGCGCCGGACACGGACCTGCCCGCCACGGCCATCGTGATGCCGATTTACAACGAAGACGTGAACCGTGTCTTCCAAGGGTTGCGTTTCATGAACCAATCGCTGCAAAAAACCGGACGGGCCGGCGCATTCGATTTTTTCATCCTGAGCGACACGAGTGATACCAACTGCTGGATAGCCGAGGAGAAGGCCTGGTTCGAACTCTGCAAGGAAACGCAGGGGTTTGGCCGGTTTTTCTATCGCAGGCGCCGGGTCCGTCTGCATCACAAAAGCGGGAACATCGCGGATTTTTGCCGGCGCTGGGGCGCAATCTATCGCTACATGATCGTGCTGGACGTGGACAGCATCATGACGGGAGAAACATTTGTGCGACTGGTGGGTTTGATGGAGGAGCGCCCCTCCGCGGGCATCATCCAGACCAGCACACGTCCGATCCTGGGGCAAAGCCTGTTCCAACGGATCGATCAATTTGCGGCATTTGCCTACCGGCCGCTCTTCGTGGCGGGCATGAGCCTGTGGCAACTGGGCGATGCCACGTTCTGGGGCCACAATGCCATTGTCCGCTTGAAGCCCTTCATGCGGCATTGCGCGATGCCGGAACTGCCCGAGGTCGGCCCGCTGGGGAGGCAGGTTCTGAGCCACGACACCATCGAAGCCGCGTTGATGAGGCGGAGCGGTTACGAGGTGTGGCAGACGCGCGATGCGGACGGCAGTTACGAGCAAGGACCGCCCCACCTGCCGGCCAGTTTGCAGCGCGACCGGCGGTGGTGCCACGGCAATTTGCAGCACGTCTGGTTCCTGTTCGAGCGCGGCCTGAAGACCGTCAGCCGATTTAATATATTGACAGGCATCCTGGCGTATGTGAATTCGCCCATTTGGCTGCTGTCCATGGTGCTGGGTGTTGTGCTGGCAGCGCGTCAAGACGGGGGAGGGACGGGCCGGCAGGGGGGCGGACCGAACCCCGTGGCGGTATCGGGAATTCTTTATGTCTTCGTAATGGGACTGCTGCTTCTGCCCAAATTTTTGGGAGCTGTGCTGCTCATGCAATCGCCGGAAAAGCTCAGACTTTTCGGAAGCCGCGCCAAAGTGGCGATGAATGTGGCGGCCGAAACCCTCCACTCCATGCTGCTGGCTCCGATCCTGATGCTGTTTCACACATTATTTGTGCTGGCTTCCTGTTGCGGGGCGAAGGTGAATTGGGGGCCGCAAACGCGGGCGGATGAACGAGGACGGGGTTGGCACACATGGATGGGCATCCTGGGAATCGCCACCGTGCTTGCCCTGGCGGCAGCTGACGTAGTGATGAAAGAGTTGCCGTCGCTGCTGCCCTGGCTGGTCCCTGTTTTGGCCGGCCCGATCCTGGCCGTTCCTTTCGCTTACTTCACCGCATCCGGCCGGCTGGGCCTGCGCGCCAGGGCGGCGGGCTGGTTTGTCACGCCCGAAGAGGTGGAACCGCCGGAGGAATTGGAAAAGATGGACGAACCATTTATCCAGCCGCCACATCCCTTTTTTCGCGCCGGACAATACGCCCCGGATTACGGGCTTTTGCAGGCGGTGCTGGATCCTTACATCAACGCCATCCACGTTTCCCTGCTGCGCCAGAGAACGGATACCAGTTCGCGCACCCGGGAATACATGGCGCTTCTGGCGGATCGATTGCTGCTGGACGGCCCGTTTTCCCTCACGCCGGCGGAAAAGAGAACCCTGCTGTGGGATGCCGACGCCATGCTGGCGATGCATCAAAAACTATGGGGCAGCCCGGCATCGCATTTGCACGATTGGTGGCAGGCGGCGTTCCGGCGCTACGTTGAAACCAGCGCGCTTTCCACCCGTCGAACAGTCTCTGTTTAAACCTTTATTCCAATGAAAACATCCCATTGTTCTAATGCGTGCATTTGGGGCGTCACGGTCCTGGCGCTGTTGGCGTTGCTGTGCAGCGGTTGCATCACGCGGCGGCAGACCGATCCGGAACACACGGCGACGGAGCAGCTTCTATTGAGCAGGGCGGCGGATCGTGCGGCGTTCGACACGAAGCTTGACCAATTCGCGCACAAGAAAATCTATGTGGATGCGACCTATTTTGCCGGATACGATTCCAAAGATTACGATGCCAAATATGCCATTGGCGCGATCCGGGACGCGTTGAGCAGCGCAGGAGCCCTGCTGGTCGATGACAAGAAGGCCAGCGAGATCACCATCGAGGCGCGGAATGGGGCGCTCTCCGCGGATGAACGGACTTTATTCATTGGAATACCATCAGTCCCCATCCCGAACTCCCTTGTTACAATGATAGGAACTCCTGAAGTGGCGCTGTATAAATCGATGAAAACGAAATCGACGGCCAAGTTTGCGCTGCTGGCGTATTCGACACAATCCAGGGAACACCTTTATTCCAGCGGGGCCATGGTCGGAAGATCCCATGACCATCATTACACGGTTATCGTCTTTGTCGGGTGGCAGGGGACGGACGTTCCGGAAATGCGAAAAGCGAAGAAAATAAAATAATGCGGGTTCACCACGTCTTCCCCGAACTCAATTTCAAGATGGCAACGGCATCGGGCTCCAGGGTCATGCTGGTGTTGTCCAATCCAACCACCGGAGCGGAGGACATCAAGACCTGCCATTTGCCGCCGGGCAATGGGATTTGCCGAGGGGCGCGGCCAAGATTGCAGGCCACGACGCAAGAAGGTCGTTCCACCACCAGCCACTGCTCCGATTCATTCAGCCGGGTCTGGATGAGACTCATGCGGGAATCGCGCACGGCAGGTTCCGTCCGGCGCAAGGCAATCAAACGCCTGTGCCAGTCCAGGATGCCGGCATAAGACGGCTGCAGAGGCTCGGACCAATCGAGTTTGCATTGTTCAAAAGTCCCGCGCGCCTGCGGATCGTGGAAGTCGCCCAGATTCCAGCCGTAGGACGCCAATTCCCGGCGCCGCCCTTCGCGGACCTGCTGGCCGAGGGCCGGGTCCTGGTGATCTGTAAAGTATAAGAATGGCGTGGCGGCGCCCCATTCCTCGCCTTGAAAGAGCAGGGGGATGAAAGGGGAAGTCATGACAAGCGCGGCGGCTATTTTCAACCGGCCGGGACTCATGAGCCGGCTGCTGCGCTCGCCTTGGGGGCGATTGCCCACCTGGTCGTGATTCTGGATATAGCCCACAAAACGGCGCCCATCCAGGCCGGTGGGAGGCCGGCCATGAGGCCGCCGGCGATAAGCTGAATAGCCGCCTTCAAAAACATAGGCGTTGCTCAAGGCCCTGGCTACGCCGGCCAGGGTCCCAAAATCAGCGTAGTAGCCGTGCTTTTCGCCGGTCAGGACCGAATGAAGCGCGTGATGAAAATCATCACTCCATTGCGCATGCAGGCCGAACCCGCCACGATCGCGCCCCCATAGCAGGCGGGGATCGTTTAAATCGCTCTCCGGGATGAGCACCAGGGGACGGTTCAATTGCGCCTGGAGCTGCTCCACCTCGTCGGCAAGTTGTTCCAGGAAAGGAATGGCGGAGGCATCAAAAATGCCGTGGACGGCGTCGAGGCGCAGTCCGTCAAAATGATAATCCCGCAGCCACATCAGGGCATTGTCACAAAAAAAGCGGCGCACCTGCCCGCAATCCGCGCCGTCGAAGTTAAGGCCCTCGCCCCACGGGGATGAGTAGCGCCGGCTGAAATACGGGGCGTATTTGCCGAGATAATTTCCCGCCGGGCCAAGATGATTATAGACGACGTCGAGAAGCACGGCCAGGCGGTGGGCATGGCAGGCATCCACCAGGCGCTTGAGCTGTTCCGGCCCGCCGTAGGCATGATGCGGCGCGTAAAGGTCCACCCCGTCGTAACCCCAGCCGCGGGATCCGGAGAATTCGTTCACCGGCATCAACTCCAAATGTGTGACGCCGAGCCCGGCGAGATAATCCAGCTTTTCGATGACCGCCTCGAAAGTGCCTTGCGGGGTAAAGGCGCCGACATGGCACTCATAGATCACCGCTGAGGAAAGCGGTGGAGGCTGCCAGTTTGCATCCGTCCATTTAAAATCCGCGTGGCACAGAAGCCGGGAAGGGCTGTCAATTCCCTGCGGCTGCCAGGGTGAGCGTGGATCCGGAAACGGGCCTTCTCCGTCCAGAATAAAACCATAGTCGCTGCCTGGAGTGGCGGCGGGGACGGCCGCCGTCCACCAGCCGGCCTGGTTGACGGTCATGGAAAAATTTTCCGCGCCGACCCGGACCTCCACTTTTTTCGGCAACGGCGCCCAAACGCAAAAGGTATGCATCAGGGGATTTCCTCCCTTGCGAGCAGCGCCACGGGAAATTTGCCCAGCAGAGCGGACAGCGGCGCGGCTCCCTGCGGCGCCGTTTCGTCCGTGAGTTGGTTTCGCCAGGCGCCGGGCGGCATTTCGAGCAGGGTATCGCCCCAGTCATCGTGGAGAGCGATTACCAGGCGCGGCGCGAGTGCGATCAAATTCTCCCCGCGTTTGAAGGCAATGGCGTGCGCAGCCGCCCTGCCGCGCGCCGCCATCGGCTCGTATTGGGCGGAAATCGCGAACAAATCGGGCCGTTGCGACCTAAAATTTAAAACCCTTCGAATGAGCCACAGCTTGGGCAATCCAGACTCCCACTCCTGCCATGCCTCTTGCGCCGACAGCGTGGCAGCTTCGGCCAGCAGTTCCTTCCGAACTGCAAAGTCCACCTGCCGCCGGTTGTCGGGATCCACCAGACTGAGGTCCCACAGTTCGGCGCCTTGATAAAAGTCCGGAACTCCCGGCGCGGTCAGCTTGAAAAGAGTCTGCGTGAGTGAATTGATGCAGCCTGGTTTGACCAGCGGGGCGGCAAAACCCGCCAGATCAGCCACAAAATCAAGGTCGGCAAGTGTGGCGGTGACAAACTCGCGCAACGCCTGGTCATATTCCGGGTCGCCCAAGGCTGCGCGCGTGTGTTCCTTGGCCTCATGGGCCGCCTTCTCCATGTAAGCCACGGCTCGCTCCGTCGGCAATGGCCAGGCCCCGACGAGTGTTTGGTAATACAGATACTCGGCGTTGCGGTCGGGCCAGCCATTGCGGCGGTGACGCCGGTTCATGGCGGACCAACGGTCCACGGCCCCGCGCCACTCCCGGGGCATTTCGGAAAGAAGGCAGAGCCTGGCGCGCACGTCCTCACTGCGCTTGGTGTCGTGGGTGGAGGTGGACAACATGCTGGCCGGCCAATGGGATTGCCGGGCGCGGCAGGATTGATGAAATTCGTCAATGCCAATGCCAAAGCGGCCGGGGTTGCCCCCCACTTCATTAAGCGCCACGAACCGGTTGAAACAATAAAAGGCGGTGTCTTCCAGGCCCTTGGCCATGACTGCGGCGCTAAACTGTTGGAACCGCCCGACGAATTCGTCTTCCAGGCTGCCCGGCTGCTTGAGGAGCAGCAGATTCGTGAGAAACTCGAAGAGGTCCGGCGGCAGATCCGGTTGGTTGCGCCGCGCTTCCTGCGCGGCTATACGGATATAACGGGCGTCCGTTGCCGTGACAGCTCCATGGCCTGGCCGCACATAACTTCTATAAACAGGGAAATAGGCGGTGAATTCTATCAGGGCGCAGGCCATTTCCCCGTGAGTGAAATCACAATAGAGCCAGCCTGCCGCGGCGATGCGAAGCAACAGGCCTGTCAGGCGCTCCACCTCGGCGGCCAGCAGAGACCGTGAGACGAGACGCTTTTTGTCGCGCGCCACCTCCGGATAGTCCGGGTCGGACCCGCTGACCATGCGGTACACATCGCCGAGCGGTTTCTCGCCCTGTGGATCGACGAACAGGTCTCCGACGCGGTTGAGGAAGTCATAGCCGGTGGTGCCTGCGACCGGCCAGGTTGCGGGGAGGGACTCGTCCTGCCCCAGGATTTTTTCCACAACAATCCATGTATTTGGCGCCATTTCTTTGAGGCGCAGTAGAAACTCTTCCGGGTCGCGCAAACCGTCGGGGTGGTCCACGCGCAGTCCATCGAGCCAGCCGCGTTGCAGCCATTGGCCGGTCAGGGCAAAGGCTTGACGAAAAACGCGTTCATCCTCCATGCGAAGGCCCGGCAGCGTGGTGATGTTGAAAAAGCGCCTGTAATTCAGTTCGCTGTCGCCGCGGCCATGCCACGCCAGGCGATAATATTGGCGCTCGATCAGGGCGTTCAAGGCAGCGGGGTCGGCGTTGATCTCCTCCTGACTAGCATTCAAGGACTGCCAGGACGGCGCGTTGACGGGAAACACGTTGTCGCCGTAGCGCAACAGGCAGGCATCTTCGCGCGATTCAATTTGCAACTGGCGTTTGGCCAGGACCCGGTTGTAGCGGTCGCCCAGGATGGGGACGAGAACCTTGCCCCGCAAGCGGGGATCGGGGGGATTCCAGTCGATGTCGAAGTAACTGGCGAAGGGGCTTTGCGGCCCATGTGCCAAAACGTCCCACCACCAGCGGTTTTCCGGCCCGCCGATACCCATGTGGTTTGGGACGATGTCGATCACCAGGCCCATGCGACGGGCGCGCAGGGCTGCGACCAGTTCCGCCAAGTCCTCTTCGGTGCCCAGTTCGAGGTTTAACTGGCTGAAATCGCAGGTATCGTAGCCATGCAAGCTGTGCGGGCAGGCCCTGAATAGAGGTGACGCATAAATGTGGGAAATGCCCAGCTCATGGAGGTACGGGACAAGCGCCAATGCCTCGCGCAGAGGAAATCTTTCGTTGAGTTGCAAACGATAAGTTGCCCGCGGCACCCGGTTGGCTGTGTTGGACAGGGGAACCATGGTGGAAGCTCACTTTGGCCGGGCCATTGAGGAAAAGCCCAGCTTGTCACCCAGCATGACAAACTTTTCCACCCAAGTTTTGACTTGCTCATTGCCTTGGCCGGCTTTTTCGCGCATCTTCGGCAGCGCGGCCATCATGACGTCGAAATAGGCGTTCTGAGGCTTCCAAAGGTTGATCTGAAACGGCGTGCTGTGCGTGAGTTCAGCCGCATCCAGGAGTCTCTGCAATGCATCCAAGTCGCTGAAGGACGAGACAAAACGATCGCTGACGCGGTCAAAATAGCCTTTCAGAGCATAGGCAAGGTCTTCGTTGTAGAGAGTCACATGGGTTGACCCGCACTCGACGAGCAGGGCGCGGACACGCTCCAAATCCATCGAATCGCTTTCGAATTGGCGGCGCAACTCGGTATTGAGCACGATCTCGGTCGCCATCCCCAAGGCCTTGAGCGGCGGGGCATGCACATCCGCCATCAGCCGCCGCAGTGGCGCATAATGGTCCGTGATCTGGCGAAGGGTGTTGTAAATCTCATCGCGCGGACTGGCGAGGATTTGGTCCAGAATCCGGCGTTGTTCATCGCGGAAGAGATTTCCCACCGCATAGTGGACCGGTCCGAAATGGCGGTCCATGACGCGGATCATTTCCGGAAAGTCCCCGTGGTCGAAAGGGGCGCGCAATTCCTGCACCAGTTTGGCGTAATCGGCGGGATTGCCGTCCTGGCGGACCGCGCAGTTAATAGTGTGATCGCCCGTGTGAAAAACGGCATAGGTCAGGACGTCGGAGCTGCGGGAGTTGAGAAAGACAATCTTGATGCGTCCGGTGGCAAGGCGCGTCTTGCCGACGGTAAACAACTGGCGGTCCTCCTGCCGGATGGTAAAGGCGTAAATGCGGGTCTCCTCGGAATAGGATTGAAAGAGCGAACTTATGGCATAATGGGCCGCGATGGATTCCCGTGTCATGATGGCCGGTTTGACATATTTGTCATAAATCCGGCGGCCGTCGTGCGGGTCGGGAAGATTGCTCTCCGCTTTGGCAAGGAGATCCAAAAAGCCTTCCTCAAGAGTTTCGCCGAAATGGCCGGCAAGCTGAATGGCGCGGGCGGCATATTGAATTATCTGAACGGTTTCAATCCCGGACAATTCGTCGAAGAACCAGCCGCAACTGGTGAACATGAGCAAGGCATGACGCTGCATTTCAAGCAGGCGCAGGGCCTTGGTTTCGTCCTCTTCATTGAGCGGGTGGCCGGCGTGCTGCCCGAAGAATCGCTCGATGCTTTCGGAGGATCGATCTAGAATGACACTAATGTAGGCGTTGCGCGCGGCCCACGGATCTTTTAGGAGGTTGATGGCTCTGGCTTCATAGCAGGCCGCCAGCTTTTCCCTCAGCCAGTCGAGCGCGACGCGCAGAGGCTCGCGCCAGCGCTGGTTCCAGTCCGGGTGACCGCCCGAGTTGCAACCGCAGTCCCGCCGCCAGCGGTCCACCCCATGCGAGCAACTCCAGGCGCTGGCTTGGTGGACTTGAGCTTCGTGGGTGGGGGGATGTTTCTCCAAATACTCGGCGTAGATCGTCAGGCGCGCCTTTCCTTCGCTTTCAATCAAACGCAGGGCGTAGGCGAGCGCCATGTCGCCGTAGGTGAAGTGGTGGCCGTAGGACTCGCCGTCAGTGGCCACGTTCACCAATTGGTCCCGCCCGCGCGCGTCGTCAAAGCATCCCAGCAGTCGCCGGGCCAGGGTTTCGCCGTTGGCCAGCAAATGTTCGAACGCCACCGCCTTGGCCACGCCGGCGTCGTAAAAGAAAACCGCGATGGAACGGCCCGAGGGCAACTTCACCAGGTACGGCATGGAAGGATCCACCTTGCCGCCGTTGACATCCTGCCAGTCCTGGCTCTCGAGAGGCCGGACCCGGCTGGCCTGGTAAGGGGACAGAATGGTGAATTTGATTTCCTGCTCGGCCAGAACATCGAGCGTCTCATCATCGACGGCCGTTTCCGGCAACCACATGCCCTCCGTTTTGCGGCCGAACCGGGCTTCAAAGTCGGTCATGCCCCAGACCACTTGAGTGACTTTGTCCCGGCGGCTGGCCAGCGGCATGATAATATGATTATAGCACTGCGCCAGGGCGGTGCCGTGCCCGGAGAATTGTTTTTGGCTTGCCTTGTCAGCCTCCAGGATCGCTTGGTGGATATCGGGGGCTTTTTCCTTCATCCAGGAGAGCAGGGTGGGGCCGAAATTGAAGCTGATTTTGGCGTAATTGCTGACGATGCGCTCGATGCGCCCCGCGCCATCAACCAGGCGGGCGTAAGCGTTGGGGGCGTAACACTGCGCTGTCACGCGTTCATTCCAATCGTGATAGGGGGAGGCAGAGTCCTGCATTTCCACCGCCTCAAGCCACGGATTCTCGCGCGGTGGTTGGTAAAAGTGCCCATGAATGCAAATAAATTTATCCATTATGATTGCCCTTCCGGTGTTGCCATTTTAGGCGAGTGGGTGGCGTCATTCGTCATAAATCCCTGGCCTGACCTCCAAAAACCTTCGTTGCCGCCGCCGTGTCATAAGAACTCCATTTCCCTTTTTTGCTTCGCGCCGCGGAAATGCGGCGCTTGTAGCGGCATTGCTGCTATTCTCGTGCCATGTTCTGTATCTGCATTTAATGGCTGGATCGATGCTATTTGCGTTCGTGCGCCGCGAATTTGGCCGGCGCATACGTCGCAAAATGCAAGGGGTCTCTCTTGTGTTTCGCAAATCGCCAGTTCCGCCCTATCAAAACCGCGTTTCTTTTTCCATAACCTTCTCAAAATCAAACCTTTGTTGACTCAGGAAGGATGGCACGAACGTAGCTGGGTATAATGCCGGAAGGCGAGTGCACGGATTGTGGAAAATTGCCAGAGACATGCAGGGAAACCTCGAAACGACCGCGATGGAACCTTTCCGGGCCTCGCCTTCCATCTTTATTAAAAAACTCAAACTGAAGGTTTTATGGCACGTTTTGATTCCAACAACAACGACTACGAACGAGGATTCATCTTTCAATCAGGAGGGCACTCCCTGTTTCTTGACACGGTCTTCATGCTCGAATCATCCGGGCAGGCGGACGCCGCCCGATTGCTTCGCGCCAAACCCATTCCCAAGAAGGGCGGCGCGAAGAACCAAAAGCTTTTCCGCCGGGCGAAATAGCCGCTTCACTGCAATTTGAACGGCATCCTGACGACGGTTGCGTAGAGCGATGAGAGGGTGTCGGCGATGGGTTGCTCACGCGTATCGGCGGCAAAGCGGACGGTGTCCGCAGCCTCGAAATCATGCACGATGATGCAGTAGGTGTTGTTGGCCATGACGCCGAGCAGTTCGCCGGTTTTGCTGAAAACCAGATCGCCGGTGGAGGGATTGAATTTGCCAAACAATCCCTTGAGCGAATTACGGTCCATTTTGAGGTAGAGCGGCTCGGATAAATCGATTTGGAACTGGCACTGGCCATAGTAATCTCCACGCGCGCCAATGACCACGGCATCTTGGAATTTATAAGGATCGCTGGAAGTACGATAGACCTTGCACCCCAATTCCCGGGCCTTTTCCGCGGACACAGGCATCAAGGCCACCCGTGGATCAGGAAGAAAGAAAGCGAGCGTATTGAGGGGAAACGCGGCGGAGCCGTGGAAAATGGAGCCAGTCAGCCCTGACCAAGGCGTCCCCGGGTTCCAGAGCGTCAGCAGAGTGTCTTTCATATGGCACACCGCAAAGGTGTTGGTGCCGTCGTTAACCAGAATGGTCTGGCTCTGTTTGTCCCTCTTGGCTTCCCCGCCAAAGAAGCCGGGGCGGGCGCCATCGAAGCTGATGGTGACACGATTGGTGGCAAACTGCTCGAAGATGGCGTTGGGCGCCAGGGAGATGTTGTTTCGGATTTCCTGGACGATTTCGGATGATTTTGTGGCCAGGGCACTGACGCCCTGGGAAAGTTTTGCATTTTCCTGACGTTGGGAATTCAGGTCCTCCCTGGCCAGGGCCAATTGTTCGGCGGCGGCGCGCTTTTCAGCCTCAGTCAATTGCAGTTGATTGGCCAAATGCTCGCGCTCGGCGGCAAAGAAGCGGTTGCTCTTTTCCAAATCGGAAAGTTGCTGTTGCAGCGCGGCCGCTTTGTCCTGTTGTTTCCGGATCTCGGCTTCCTGCGAGGCGCGTTGTTCCCTTGATGCGACGGTTTCAACTTGAAGTTGCTGGCTGAGATTGTTGACGTTGCTTTGGGCAAGAGTCATTTGGCGGAGGAGATCGGTTTGCTCCACCTTGAGGCGCACCTCCTGTTTTTGGAAGGCCTGGAGTTGCTCGTCGCGTTGATTCAAGAGCAGTTGCTGCCGTCCGGCTGCGGCCTGGGTTTTGGAGAGATCGGCGGAGAGTTCATCCTGTTTTCGCCGTTCCTCCTCAAGCGCCAGGCGCATGACGTCGCCCAGGTCCTGGCGGCCGCCGATCCGGTTTGTTTCGCCGGGATTGGCCAGGCTGGCAACCGGGCGCGCCCCTGTCGGGTTAGCCGCGCTGTTGATATCCGCGCTGGAGAAGGCCAGCAGGCTGACGAGCAGAAAGTCGCAAATGACAATAAGAATGGTGCGGTTCATGGCGCAGTAACAAAAGTGTGCGCGGACATGGGAGCCGGTTCCTCCGCCGGGGCCAGATCCTCTTCCGCCTGGAGCAGCAACCGGCGGCGGGCGGGGCGCACATTAAAGATCTTCAGTATGGATACGAAAATGATGCCGAACGATGTGGAAGAATAGGCGGCCATGAGACTGAACTGGAGCACGCCCAGGGAAACGAGGATGAGGCAGATGATGGTGCCGACAAATCCAAGGTAAAGGCCGGCATCAAACAAATGGTCCTCGTTTTCCAGGAGCTTGAGTTTGACGCGGGCCGGCACGTTTTGGCGCAAGGTTTCAGCCAGCCTGGCGAGGCAGGCGGCGTAGATCAAGGCTTGCAGAATGAAGAACAACAGCAAGGTCAACAGGCTCATGGTCATATTTGGAGTGTTCATAATCGATGGTATTGCGCGGGTGGTCTGGCTCGTGGCCGGGCCGCCCACCGATGGCAGCCGCAGTCGAAAGGGGGCGCCCCCCTTTTGATTCTCCTGGGCGAGAAACGGCTCGCTCAAAAGCAATGCGGCAAGCAAAACCCCCGACGCAAATAGAATCTCGCGCGCCAAAACGGATCCACGCGCAGGTCGCGGCCCCGTGCCTTGTGGCGCCTGCGGCCAGACTAGGCGCAGCGCCACGGCAATGAAGAACCCACCGGAGAAATAGAAAAGCCATTTTAACGCCAGCGCCCGCCGCGGAGTTTGCAAGGCATACCCGGCTGCCGTGCGGAACCAGCCGTTGAAAGGCGCCCGGCCAGCCAGACGCTGGCGCAATGAGGAGACATAAAGCCGCTGATCGCGCTTCAAAAGCTCGTTCACACCGCCTGCGCCAAAGCGTTCGCTCCGGACGAGATCCTGCAGTCCTGTCTGGCTGTATTTGGAAAGATAATGGGCGACGGCGGAAGGTCTTTGGGACATTTCCACCGCGGCGTAAAGGACGGGCAACCGTTCTCCGGCATTGCGGACTGAGTCCGCCAGGTCGGTAAGGGTCCGGGGATCGTCAATCCCGCCCATGAATGTCAACAAGTGCCGCCAATCGAAACGCTGTCCCAGCGACAATTCATCCATCAGGATTTCCTCAATGGGGGCGGAATTTTCGCGGTGATTGGCCGTCCTGGCTCTGTCAAGAATGGCGGCGGCAAGGCCCGGCTGCAAATGCCCGCCTTCCAGCAGCAAACCGCACAAGGCAACCGCGGTGTCAAAAGCCTGCCCGGAAGCCGAGGAGGATGGGGGAAAAAGCACCGTGTTGGTCAACGCCCGGCAGCGCAGCAATTCCCGAACGGCGGGCAAAGGTGATGCTTCCAGCAATGCCAGGGCCTTTTCCCGGTTTTCCGCGCGTATGAGAAACGCTGCGACTGGATTCGTCGCGGGGTCAAGCCCGGGCAGTCCCGAGGGGGCTGGATGCCGTATCAGATCCGTCGGGCGTTGCCTGTCCGCGGCCTGGAGGACGGCGGCATCAACAGCTTTTAAGTGAGCCGGCATCAACCAGCCGCACAACAGCATGACCAAGCCGGCGATGAGACAGGCCGAACATAAAAAAATGCTGCTCCTTTGCGCGTTCATTCCAATATGAAGCATCCAGCCAGCCGCTCAACGGGCAAAGGTCGGCCCTTCCCTGGATAAACTTCATCAGGACAGAACAATAAGCTAATGACGTGCCAAACGCGGGAGTGGCGCCTTCCTCGGCGGAGTGCGGCGCATTTGTATTGCCTCCCGGCAAAAGCGATGCGCCCGTCTGCATTTCGCAACTGATGAAATGCAAATTGCATGGCAAATTCCGCGGCGGAAAATTGCTTCCGTGCGCAATAAATCTGGCACGGATTCCGCTAACGAACGGACTATGCAACAGTTGAATCATCAACAATCCCCCGACCGCCTGCTGAATTTCAGTGCCAGACCTGTTTTCAGGATTTTCATGGCTTGCGAAGACCAGGCGGCGTCTTTTCAAGCCCGGAAAGTGCAGAGCCAGGTGGAGGCATTGTGCGGCGACGAAATTGTCATTGTCTCCAAGTTTTGGAGTTTCGCCCTGTTGCGCCAGGAACAATTGAGAGACTATGCCGCGATCGAGGCGGCCGAGGCGGAGATGATCGTCATTTCCTGTCGCGCCGGCAGCGATCTGCCGCCGCATGTGAAAGCTTGGATGGAACGCTGGCCCGTTCGTCCGCAAGCCAGCCAGGCGGCCTTGGTGGCGTTGATCAGCCACGACGGGGAAACTTGGACGGAGTTGCATGACCATATCGCCTATATGCGGCAAATCGCGGAAAGCCGGGGCCTGGATTTTTTCTGCAATCACGATGGCGGGGAATTACTGGACATCCCCAAAGCGGCTTACCGATCTATTGAAGTCACGATGGCTTCGCCCGAGCCTGCTGGTTTCGATCGCACCCCTTGGATTACAGGGGGCATAAACGATTAAGCGGCTGTGATCACAGCACGTACTCGGCAACGAAGTCGTGTCCGGCAATGCTGTGTTCGAGTTTGAACCCGACTTTCCGGCAGATGTGCTGCATGGCGTGGTTGTCGGCCATGATGTCGGCGGCGATGCGCGCCAGTTTTTCCTCGCGGCCAACTTGCACCAGACGCTTGAGCAACTCGGTGCCAAGGCCCTGTTTCTGACAACGGTCGGTGACGAGCAGGGCGAATTCGGCCTCGTTGGCGCCATGCACTTTGCTGAGGCGGCCCACGCCCAGGATTTCGCGGCGGCCGGTTTTGGTGTCGGTGCTCTCGGCCACCAGCGCAATTTCGCGGTCGTAATCGTTGAAACAAATGCGGGTCAAGCGTTCGTGCGCGACGCGTTGCGATAATTTCAAGGCGCTGAAATAGCGGTGATAAACGCTTTCCTCGGAAAGGGTTTCGTGGAACTTGACCATGAGCGGCTCATCCTCCGGGCGGATGGGACGGACGACGATCTGCGTCTTGTTGGCCAACTGCGCTGTTGTCACATATTGGGTCGGGTAGGGGCGGATGGCGGGTTTGGGCAGTTTCTTTGCCGGAATGGCGGGATCATGCAGCACGACGCGGGCATCCAGAGCGAAGATGCGCTCGGATGAAACGAGCAATGGATTGATGTCGATTTCCGCAATGCAGGGCTGCTCGATGACCAACTGGCTGAAGCGCACCAGGGTTTGTTCCAGCGCAGTGATGTTGATCGGCTGGCGTCCACGGACCCCCTTGAGGGCGGTGAAGATGCGGGTGTGTTCCATCATGCGGCGCGCGAGGGTGGCGTTGAGCGGCGGCAGCCCAAGGGCGCGGTCCTTATAGACCTCGACCAATTGTCCTCCCGTGCCGAATAACAACACCGGCCCGAACTGCGCATCAATGCTGCTGCCCAGAATCAATTCGTAACCGTCCAGCTTGATCATGGGCTGCACCGTCACGCCGAGGAAATGTTCCGCGCCGGCTTTTTTGGCGACGGCGGCTTCAATGGCGCGCCAGGCCTGACGCACGGCCGAGGCCGTGCGGAGATTCAATTGCACACCCCCCACGTCGGTCTTGTGCGTGATGGTTTCGGAATACAATTTTAGCACGACGGGGAAGCCCAGATGCGCCGCAATTTTTACGGCGTCAAGCTCGGTATGGGCGATGTGCGTTTCCACGGTGGGAATGCCGTAGGCGGCGAGCAGTTGCTTGGACTCGTGTTCGGTCAAAATGGTGCGGCCCGTCTTGCGCGCGGCCTGCAGCAGTCTCTCGACCTTCGGGAGGTCGATGCGGGCGTGGTCGGAATCATCCGTGGTGGCGGGCGTTTCGTAAAGAGAGCGGAGATTGTCGCTGTAACGCCACATGTAATAAAAGGCCCGGGCGGCGCGGTCGGGATACTTAAAAGTGGGAATGTTGGCGGCGTTGAGAATGTCTTCACCCCCCTCGACTTCGCCCGCGCCCATCCAACTGGCCAGGATGGGTTTGTTATCCAGCTTGGGCATCCTGGCCAATTGGTCGCCGGTGGCGGTGGCGTCCGTCATGGCTTGGGGCGTGAGGATGACCAGCAGTCCGTCGGTATTCGGGTCTTTGACCGCCAACTCCGAGGCCTGGGCGTACAGCTCCGCGCCGGCATCGCCGATGATGTCCACCGGATTGTTATGGCTCCAGGTCGGCGGAAGGATTTTGTTCAGGGCCGCCATTGTTTCGGGCGTGAGGTTTGCCAGTTGCGCGCCGCTGGTGATGAGGGCGTCGGTGGCTAGTACGCCGGGGCCGCCGGCGTTGGTGACGATGGCAAGGCGCGGGCCTTTCGGGCGGGGCTGTTTGGCCAGCACTTCCGCCATGTCGAACAGTTCCGAAATGGTCTCCACCCGCAGGACGCCGACGCGCTGGAAGGCGGCTTGCAACACTTCGTCGCTGCCGGTAAGCGAGCCGGTGTGGGAGGCGGCGGCCTTGGCGGCCTGTTCGGTGCGCCCGGGCTTGATCACGATGATCGGTTTGGTCAGCGAAACTTCACGTGCGGCAGACAGGAACCCGCGCGCGTCGCCGATGGTCTCCATGTAGATGATGATGCTCTTGGTGCTTGGATCGTCCCCAAGGTAGTAAATGAGATCGCTCCAACCCACGTCGAGCATCGAGCCGAGGGAGGCAAAAGCGCTGAAACCGACGTTTTCCTTCAAGCTCCAGTCCAGGATGGCGGTGCAGAGCGCGCCGCTCTGGCTCAGGAAGGCGACGTTGCCGGCTTTGGCGATGGTCGTGGCGAAAGTGGCGTTCAATCCGATCTTTGGAATCATGACGCCGAGACAATTCGGCCCGACCACCCGCATACCGCCACTCTGCGCGTCGGCGAGGATGGTTTGTTCGAGCTTCTCTCCTGCTTTGCCAATTTCCTTGAAACCGGCCGAAATGATGATGGCGCCCGGCACACCCGCCTGGGCGCAATCGCGGATGACTGACGGCACCGCGGTCGCCGGGGTGCAAATCACCGCCAAATCCACCTTTTCCGGCACTGCGCCGATGCTGGGATAAGCCTTGACGCACAACACGGAGGAACGTTTGGGGTTGACAGGATAAACCACACCCTCGAAGCCTCCTCGCCCGAGATTCTGGAAGACAGTCCGTCCCACGCTGCCCTTGGTTTCCGTCGCGCCGATGACGGCGATGACCTTTGGGGCAAGGATGTGGTTGAGGGGATGGCGTCGCGTGCGCAGGATGTCGTGGGCGGATTCGATGGTGTGGGGGCCGCGGGACGAAGGCGGGGTGGTTTCAGGCTTTTCAACCTCTTTAACGTCAGGCGTTATCGTTTTCATTTGCAAACTGGTCGTAAAATTAGGGCCGGAACCCACCGGCTGACATGGAGTTATTCAATCATTCTCGGACTAAGTTGGCCGGAATGCCGCCTGTCCACTGCACGCTCCTTGGCAAACACTCACCGTATTTTGCCGCCGGGAATGATGACAACAAATGCCGGCGTTTGGCAAGGCCCGTTCTTGTCAATATGACGGGCAAAAAATGGCTAATATTTACCAAGGAGGGGATAGTGCCTTCTGCGCCCCGCGCTTAAGCTAATGTTAGTTTTATGACGATAAAAGTGTCGGTCAACTCCAGTTATGATCCGGCCTGCCGCGGATAAGAGAATGCACATGTCCATATCTCCAGATGTAAGCGAGGGCGTTGAGAAAAATCGGGCGGTCCCCGTGGCAACCGCCATCGGCTGTCCGCGCAATTTTCTCGACAACCGCTTCGTCTATACAGTGGTGTCGGCGCGGGCGCGCGGTCTGGCCATTGGCATCAACATGAACCCCGACCGTCATTGCAACTTTGACTGCGTGTATTGCGAGGTGAACCGTAATTTGCCCGTCGTGGAACAACAACTGGACGTTGCGGTGATGGCCGAGGAATTGGACAGAACACTCCTGCTGGTGCGCTCGGGCAGAATCCGGGAACACGCGGCCTACCGCGGTTTGGGTGACGACTTGATGCAATTGCGCCACGTGGCGTTGAGCGGCGATGGCGAACCGACGCAGTGCCCTAATTTTGCCGAGGCGATCCAGGTGGTGGTCCATTTGCGGGCGCGCACCCCCCATGCGTTCTTCAAACTGGCCCTGATCACCAACGGCTCCGGGTTGGATTTGCGTCAGGTGCAAAAGAGCCTGCAATATTTTACGCCCGACGATGAAATCTGGATCAAGCTGGACGTGGGCACGCAGGATTACATGGATCGCGTCAACCGATCCCAAGTGCCCCTGGACAAGGTGCTTGAGAACATCCTGCTGGTCGGACGGAGGCGACCAGTCGTCATTCAGAGTTTGTTCCCATTGGCCTTTGGCGAGGAACCCCCGCCGCAGGAAATTGACGCATATATCTCCCGATTGAAGGAGCTGAAAAACAACGGGGCGCGCATATCGCTCGTGCAGATTTATTCCGCGACGAGGCCGATCGCGCATCCCGATTGCGGGCACATGCCGCTGAGGAAGCTGTCGCGCATCAGCCATCGGATCAAGGTGGAAACGGGACTAAAAGCGGAAGTGTTCTAACCGCGGCGCGGGGCGCGGACGGCGCAGCCTAGGGAAAAACCTTAGATGGACTAGTGATATTCCTCAAGACACGCATGGCATAATGCCTGATTGATGGTGGAAGGGGATCGGTGCTATTTTGCTCACATGACGACAAAATATGCAAAGCAGGCCACAGACAAGACGATGACCCGCCACGACAACAAGGATTTGATCGAGAGCCTGATCAATTCGAAGATTTTCCAGGATTACGAGCGGGCGTTCAGCGAAACAACGGGGTTGCCCGTCTCGTTGCGTCCGGTGGAATCGTGGCAGTTGCCGCACCACGGCAAGCGGCACGAGAACCCTTTGTGCGCCATGCTGGCCGAAAAGAGCCGATCCTGCGCCACCTGCCTGCAAATGCAGCAACAGCTTTCGGAAGGAGCCAGATTTGAGCCGGCGACCGTGACGTGCCAGCTTGGGCTGGTGGACACGGCGGTGCCGGTGCGGTTGGGGGAGCAATTAATCGGCTTCCTGCAAACCGGCCAGGTGCTGCGCAAAAAGGCCTCCCCTTCGCAAATCGAGCGCACCTCCAGGCTCATCGCGGAATGGGGGTTGGAAATGAGCGATGAACGCCTGCAAAGCGTCTATTTCGGGACCAAAGTCTTGTCGTCCAAACAATACGAAGCGATGGTCAAATTGCTCAGCATCTTTGCCGAGCACATCTCGGTGGTCAGCAACCAAATTGTGGTGCATCGTGAAAATGCGGAATCGCCGGTCATCAAGCGGGCCAAGGAATTCATCGTGGAAAATCAGGCGGAAGACCTTTCCCTGGGCCAGGTGGCCAAGGCGGTCAACACCAGCACCTTCCACTTTTGCAAGATGTTCAAAAAAGCCACCGGCTTGAACTTCACCGAGTATGTGTCCCGTGTTCGGGTGGAGAAGGCGCGAAACCTTCTGCTCAACCCAAACCTGCGCATCAGCGAAATTGCCTACGAGGTCGGTTTCCAGTCTCTCACGCATTTCAACCGCGTGTTCAAGAAGATCACCGGGCAATCGCCGACGGATTACCGGAGCCAACTGGCGCCGGCGTGAAGTCTCGGAGCGGAATTTCAACATGAAGCCGTGATGAAGCCGTGATGGAGCCGCGATCCAAAATAACCAGGGCTGGGCTGGTGAAAAAGCTGAAAGCTTTGGAGGACGGGCTTGGTGCGGGCCATGCGGGAGCGGGTTCGCCCGGGGCGCGGCAATTGGAGCCGATCCAGGAACTGCGCGACCTGAAATTGGCGCTGGACGCCCACTCCATCGTGGCCATCACCGACGCGCGCGGCCGCATTACCTACGTCAACGACAAGTTTTGCGAGATATCCAAGTATCCCCGCGAGGATTTGCTGGGCCAGGACCATCGCATCATCAATTCCAAGTTTCATCCCAGGGAGTTTTTCCACGATCTGTGGACGACCATTGCCCGCGGCAAGGTTTGGAAGGGGGAAATTCGCAATCGCGCCAGGGACGGCAGTTATTATTGGGTGGATACGACCATCTTTCCCTTCCTCAACGCGGACGGCAAGCCGGCGCAGTACATCGCCATCCGCACGGACATTACGGAGCGCAAACGGACGGAGGTCAAGCTGGCGGAACTGGCGCAAAGCCTGGCGGAGAAAAACAAGGAATTGGAAACAGTGGTCTATATTGCATCGCACGATTTGCGTTCCCCCCTCGTCAACATCCAGGGATTCACCAAGGAACTGAAACGCGACTGTGATCGAATTCTCGAGTTGATGGCGGACGGCCAGCCTTCGGCCGGGAAGTACCAAGAGTTAAGATCGATTATGCGCGGGGACATGCCCGAAGCGATGGAATTTATCCACGCCGGCGTGGTCAAGATTGACACTTTGCTGGCCGGCTTTCTTCGTTTCTCGCGACTGGGCCGGGCGGCCCTGACGATCCGGCGGCTCAACATGACGGCGATGCTGGCCAGCATAGCGCAAACCGTTGAATTTCAGCTCCAGCAAGCCGCCGCCACCTTGCAAGTTGGAACCTTGCCGGACTGCCGCGGCGACGCCATTCAAATCAACCAGGTCTTTTCCAATTTGATCGACAACGCGATTAAATATCGCAGCCCGAACCGCCCGGGGCTGATTGAAGTCTCCGGCCGCGTTGAAAACGGCCTGTGCATCTATGCGGTCAAGGACAACGGCATCGGCATTGCGCCGGAGCACCAGGCCCGGGTGTTCGAGATTTTCCACCGACTCAACCCTGCCGCTTCCGAGGGGGAAGGACTGGGGTTGACCATCGCCCAGAAGATACTGGAGCGCCAGGAGGGCAAAATATGGGTGGAGTCGAAACCCGGTCATGGCAGCGTTTTTTTTGTTTCTTTGCCCGCAATTTAAGGTGTACATAGTTGTGCATGACGAAAGAAGTCGTTGTCTTGATCGCCGATGATGATTTGGGCCACATCCGCCTGATTGAAAAGAACCTCCGTCGCGCCGGATTGCACAATCCCATCGAGCGGTTTGACAACGGCCAGGACATTTTGGATTTTCTGTTTGGCCGGGGGGAGCATCATCGGGCCAGGGAAGCCCCCTATCTGCTCCTGCTGGATATCCGCATGCCCAAAGTCGATGGCGTGGAAGTGCTCCGCCAGATCAAGTCGGACCCGGAGTTGAAGAAAGTTCCCGTCATCATGCTGACCACCACGGATGATCCGCGCGAGGTCGAACATTGCCACGAGCTGGGTTGCAGCAATTACGTGGTCAAACCGGTGGATTACGAGAAATTCTCCGAGGCGATCAAGCAGTTCGGCCTGTTCATCGCGCTGGTCCAAGTGCCGGAGATCCGCACGTGACTCGAGCATGAGCAACCGCAAACCAGCCGCGCAGCTTCTCGTTGTCGATGACGATCGCGGGCTGTTGCGCCTGGCGGCCAGGACGCTGGAACGCGTGGGTTTTTCCGTCGCCACCGCCAACTCCGGCGCGGATGCCATCGCCTGGTTGAAAGAGCACCCCCTGGACTTGCTTTTGTTGGATTTGAAGCTCCAGGATTTCGACGCCCCGCAGATCATCCGCCAACTTTCAGACCTCAATCGCCTGCCTCCCTTCCTCATCATCACCGGGCAGGGCGATGAACGGGTGGCCGTCGAGATGATGAAGAGCGGCGCGCGGGATTATCTGGTCAAAGGCGCCGGGTTTTTGGAGGTTCTGCCCTCGGTCGTGGCGCGCGTGCTGGCGCAGATTGACCAGGACAAGAAACTGGCGGCGGCGGAGCATGCCTTGCGCTTGAGTGAGGAACGGTTCCGGGTCGCGTTGGTTCATTCTCCCATCATGGTATTCAATCAGGACACCGGGCTGACTTACACCTGGGTCCACAACCAGTCGGTGCTCCAAACGGGCCGGGATATGCTTGGCAAGACCGACGCGGAACTCTTTCCCGCCGAAGAGGCGGACCGCTTGACGCAGATCAAGGCGCGCGTTTTGATGGCCGGGACCGGGCTGCGCCAGGAGGTTTCCCTCGCCGCGAACGGGGAAAAACATTTTTATGACCTGACGGTTGAACCCGTCAGGGATGCAGCGGGCCGGATTACGGGCATCACCGGCGCGGCCATGGAAGTCACGGAGCGCAAGCGGTTGGAGGAGGAAATCCTGAACATCAGCGAAATGGAGCAGCGCCGCATCGGCCAGGACCTGCACGACGGCATCTGCCAGCATCTGGCGGGGATAGAATTGAAGAGCCAATCCCTGGCCGAAATCCTGGAGAAGAAAGCCAGGGGCCAGGCGGCTCAAGCGGTGCAAATTGCCGGGCACGTCCGTGACGTCATAGCGCAGGCACGCTCCCTGGCCCGCGGCTTGTCACCCTTCATTCTCGAAGCCGAAGGCTGCGCGTCGGCCCTGAAGGGACTGGCTGCGAACACGGAAAAGATGTTCAACGTCAAGTGCAGTTTCCAGACTGGCGACCCGGTATTGATTTCCGATCAGGCCGCGGCCACCCACCTTTATCGCATCGCGCAGGAAGCGGTTTCCAACGCCATCAAACACGGCAAGGCCAGCGCCGTCGAAATCAGCCTTTCCAATGCGAACGACAAAATTCTCCTGGCGGTCAGCGATAACGGCATCGGGATTCGATCGCAGGGCCGGACCGCCACCGGCATGGGCTTGCGCATCATGCAGTATCGGGCGGGAATGATCGGGGCCACTTTGCTGGTGCAGTCCCAGGGCAACGGCGGGACAAGAATCGTTTGTTTTCTGCAAAAAACCGGGGAGCGGACGGCGAAATGAAAGCAACAAAAAAAACAACCCGGGCGCAAACCAAGATCCTCATCGTGGACGATCATCCCATGATGCGGGAAGGCCTGGCGCAATTGATTGGGCAGCAGCCGGACATGATGGTGTGCGGTGAAGCGGGGGACGCGCACGAGGCTTTGGACAAAGTCAGGGTGCTCAAGCCGAACCTGGTTTTGGCGGACATCACGCTGCCCGGACGAAACGGCCTGGAGATGATCAAAGACATCCACGCGCTGGATCCCGGCATTTTGGTGTTGGCCATTTCCATGCATGATGAAGCGTTTTATGCCGAACGCGTATTGCGCGCCGGCGGCCGGGGCTACGTGATGAAACAGGAAGGCGGCAAAAAAATCATGGAAGCCATCCGCCAGGTTTCGGCCGGCCATGTCTTTGTCAGCGAAAAAATGTCGGCCAGGATTTTGGAGCTTTTTTCCGGCGCGCGGCCGGAAGCAAACCAGTCGCCCTTGGCCAACCTGACCGACCGTGAATTGGAGGTTTTCGAATTGATAGGGCAGGGGATGGGGACAAAGGAATTGGCCGGGCAAATGCACGTCAGCCCCAAAACCGTCGAAGTCCATCGCGCCAACATCAAGGCCAAACTCCGCATCAAAAGCATGGGGGAACTGATCCGCTACGCCGTCCGTTGGGTGGAGTCGGAGAAGCGGGAAGAATAGGGGCGCCGCCCTGCCTGCGCGGGCCGTCGCGGGGCTTGACATTTTTCCCCGCTCTGGCAATTTTCGCCTTTTATTTAATGAGTATAAAAGGAGACCAATGTTCCCGCGCCCCGGGAAATATCAAGAGGCGGGAGGCGCGGGTTTGCAATTTTTTAAGGATCACTGTGACTGCGATTGCCAGTTTGGGTTTGGCCGCCGCGAGTTTTGGGCAGCCGACGTTTGTCGATATTCACGGCAGCCTCAGCGTCAAAGGCAACAAGATCGTCGATCAACATGGCAGCCCCACAACGCTGCATGGAATGTCGATGTACTGTTGGGCTGAAGGCGGGACGAAATTTTACAACCCCAGCGCCATCAACCATCTGGTGCGCGACTGGAAATGCAGCGTAATTCGCATCGCCGTCCTGCCCCACGCCTACAAAATCAATCCCGGGAAGGAGTTGGAGCGGGTCAAGACCGTGATCGATGCATGCATTGCCAACGGCGTTTATGCGATTATCGACTGGCATTCCATGAAGGGCGCGCAAAACGACATTCCCTCGGCCCAGGCCTTTTTCTCGACCGTGGCCAGGGCCTACGGAAAAACCCCCAACATCATGTATGAACCGTGGAACGAGCCGGAGCAGGAATCGTGGCCGGTGATCAAGGCCTATCACGAGGCCATCATCGCCACCCTCCGCCCCATTGACCCGGACAACATCATCATCTGCGGCAACCGGAAATATGACGAGAATTGCGCCGAGGCCTCCGAGGACCCCATCACCTGCACATCCAACATCGCGTATTCGATTCATTACTACGCCGCCACGCACAAGCAATGGCTGCGCGACGACGGAGCCATTGCCCTGAAGAATGGCGTGGCGCTTTTTGCCACCGAATACGGCACCACCCGGGCCGACGGCAACGGCATGTGTGACCTCGCCGAATCGCAAAGGTGGTGGGACTGGCTCGATGCCAATAACGTCGGCTGCGCCAACTGGTCAGTCGCCGACATGACCGAGACCTCCGCCGCCTTTCAACCCGGCACAAGCGCGACTGGCCCCTGGACGGATCCGATGCTCAAACGCTCGGGGTTGATCGTGCGGAACTATATCATGAGCAAGCACTCCCCTGTAGCGAGTCAACGATAACGGCGCGGCGGATCAATGTTCCGCCATTTGGGGTTGCGGCTGGAAGCTCGCCTCGTCATCGGTTTCCAGCCACTCGAACAAGGTGGCTTCTTCAAACTCCAGCCCCAGTTTCCGGCAGCTTTCCGTGACCTCCTTCTTGCGGTCCGGCTCCTGCAGCGTGGGAATGTCCTTCAGCCTGACCGCCTCCACCTGGTCCGACCATGCCATGATTTCGCCGGGTGACTTGGGAACGCCCGTTTGTTGCAGCCACGCGGCTGCGTCTTCGTAGTTCTGACAGGAGGCGACAGCGGCCTTGAACTGGTCGCCATTGATGCCCTTGAAGCTGAAGAGTTGATTGTCCAATGGGCAGTCGAAGTGGTATTCCCCCAAATTTCCCGCAATACTGGCGCGGCACTTATCCACCGTCCGGGCCAGAATGGCAAAGCCGCCGAAACGTTCGCGCGGACTGTGGGGCGGCTGTTTGGTCAGGTCTCGATCTACAATGGGTGTTTTCATAATGCTTCCTTCCTTTTGACTGTAAGTCCAATAGAATTGCGCGGAAGGCGGACCTGGCTTCTCCCCTTGGCTGGTTTGTCTCCCTTTTTGCCCAAAATTCACCCCTTCCCTCTTTCCCAGAAGCATCAGCCCGCCTTCCGCATTTCGCCTTCTCATTTAGCTCAAACCATGCCATGGCCTGAACAGGGGCATTCCAAGCGCGTCGTCGTCATCATTCGCCGTTTTTTGCCAGCAACCCTTGCAAATTGCGAGGCGCCTGGATGGTTTTTACATAAAATTCCGTCGTTTTCCTTGAATCATCCGCGCCGCGCAAACCACTTCCGCGCGGCAAAAAGCATCAAAGGTCAAAGGGGAGCTTTGTCCATCAGGTTGCATTCATGTGCCCTTTTCCAAGCGTGAAGTTTGGGACCAACACTCTTCCGGCTGCCCATGTGCAACCGGTCCGCAATCTGTTGAATCGTCAGCGTCGTTGTCCCTTCGCAGTCGCGCCGCCAACGCCAGTTTGTCCGAATCAACTTTAAACTGGTCAGTCTGTAACTTTATGACCTTTTTCCTTTCCGTGTACCATGAATTAGCCGCCCCGGGATTCCCATCGGCCCGCTTCCAACCCCTGTGAAAGTCGTCAAGACAGAATGTCCAATAGTTGCGCACTGACGCCCTTTGACAAATTGCGGCGCGCTCGAACGAGTTTCCGGGCTGGCGGGCATCCTTTCGTGGATGGTGAATTTACGTGGCAGTTCGTCTTGTGCGGCCTTGGGCATTTTGTTTTACTTGCCGGGATATATGCAACAGCGGCGACGATTATCTTTGACCGACATGCTGGTGGTTTGGGGCTTTCTGCTGTCGTTCCTCGGTTTATGCGTCGCGGGTTGTTACGAGGCTTTCAAGATTGTGGCGGTGATCCCGTCCGCCTTTGAATCCTCATCCGCCGTCTGGCGCAATCCGATGGGGGCGTCGCAAGACGAGTACCCGCCGAATCGGCCTGGAGCCAGGGGGATGACCGCGCAGCAACGCAGGCAGTACGGCGAACGCGCCGAACAGCAAGACCGATAACCTGAATCCTTTTGTTTTACTTCGCCTGCGCCAGCTTGGCCGGGGTCATGGGCTGGGTGGACATCCGCTCGTAAAGGGCGAATTTGGTCAATACTTCATCCTGCGCGGCGTCAAGTATTGCTTTGCTTTGCGCCGGATCCGCGCTGGCAACCGTTTGAAAACGGCGTTCCGAGGCCCAGAGTTTTTCCAGGGGAACTTTGGGCGCGGCGGAATCCAGTTTCATTGCCGGTTGGCCCACTTCCAGACGGCGCGGATCAAATCGGTAGAGCGGCCAGAAGCCGGTGTCCACCGCCAGTTTCTGCTGGTCCAGTCCGAGTCCCATCGCGTAGCCGTGCTCGATGCAGGGGCCGTAGGCGATGATGAGGGAGGTGCCGGGGTAGGACTCGGCTTCCTCGAAGGCCTTGACGGTTTGCGCATCCTTTGAGCCAAACGCGACCTGGGCCACATAAGCGGTGCCGTAAGTCATGGCGATCAGGCCAAGGTCCTTCCTGCCGGAGCGCTTGCCGGAAACGGCGAACCTTGCCGATGCGCCCCGGGGGGTGGCCTTGGATTGCTGCCCGCCGGTGTTGGAATAAACCTCAGTGTCAAGCACAAGAATATTGACCTTGGCATTCATGGCGATGACATGGTCGAGGCCACCGAAACCGATGTCGTAAGCCCAGCCGTCGCCCCCCACGATCCAGACGGATTTCCGGACCAGCGCATCGGCCAGGACATGGAGGAGGGGGACTTCCGGGGCGGTCAATTTTTGCAGCCTCAGGCGCAACTCGCAGACGCGCTCGCGTTGGGCGGCGATCTCCGCTTCGGTGTCCTGTTTGGCGCCCAGCAGCGCTTCAACAAGGTCTCCGCCAAGTTGCGGCGCAAGTTTTCCAACCATCTCCCGCGCGAATTCAGTTTGCTTGTCCAGCGCGATCCTCTGGCCGAAGCCGTATTCGGCATTGTCCTCGAAGAGCGAGTTGGACCAGGCCGGGCCGCGGTTGGCTTTGTTGACGGTGTAAGGCGTCGTCGGCAGATTGCCGCCATAAATGGAGGAGCACCCGGTGGCGTTGGCGATGATGAGGCGGTCGCCGGACATTTGCGTGAGAAGTTTGACATAGGGCGTCTCGCCGCAACCGGCGCAGGCCCCGGAAAACTCGAAGAGCGGCTCGCGGAATTGGGATCCTTTGACATCCATCGCCAGGCGCGTGCGGTCGGGCGAAGGCAGGTTGAGGAAGAACTCGAAGTTGGCCTTCTCCTGCTCGAGCAATTCGGGCATGGGCTTCATGTTGATCGCCTTATGCTTCGGATCGGTCTTTGATTTGACCGGGCAAACCGCCACGCAAAGCGTGCAGCCGGTGCAATCTTCCGGCGCCACTTGCAGCGAGAACAGGGAATCCTTCCATTCCTGCGAGCGAAAGCCGGTGGATTTAAATTGGGCGGGGGCGCCGGCCGCTTCGGCGGCGGGATAAAACTTCGCGCGGATGGCGGCGTGCGGACAAACCAGGACGCACTTGTTGCATTGGATGCAAATGGACGAGTCCCAGACGGGAATTTCCAGGGCAATGGCCCGCTTTTCCCACCGGGTGGTGCCGGAGGGCCATGTGCCATCCACGGGAAACGCGCTCACGGGCAGCAAATCCCCCTTGTCGGCCAGCATCACCGCGGTGACGCGCTGGACAAAATCGGGCGCGGAAAGCGCGACGATGGGCGTTTGCTGGCGCTCGGTGGAAGTGGCGTCGGGAATTTTGACTTCATGCAAGGCGGCCAGGGTCTGGTCCACCGCGGCGAAATTCTTTTCAACCACGGACTCACCCTTCCGCGCATAGGTTTTGCGAATGGCCTTTTTGATCTGGGCGATGGCCTCTTCGCGAGGGAGCACGTTGGAAATGGCGAAAAAGCACGTCTGCATGATCGTATTGATGCGCCCGCCCATGCCGGTGGCTTTGGCCACGGAATACGCGTCGATGACATAGCATTTGAGCTTTCTGGCGATGATTCCCCGCTGGACCTCGACGGGAAAATGATTCCAGACATCCTTGGGGCCGAACGGCGAGTTGAGCAGCAGCGTGCCACCCTCCTTCGCGTAATCGACCACGTTGTACCGCTCCAAAAACGGCCATTGATGGCAGGCCACGAAATCCGCGTGCTTGATCAGATAGGGCGAATGGATGGGATTCGGCCCAAAACGCAGATGTGAAATGGTGCCGGCCCCGGATTTTTTGGAGTCATAGACGAAATAGCCCTGTGCGTGGAGATCAGTGTCCTCGCCGATGATTTTGATGGAGTTTTTGTTGGCCCCGACGGTCCCGTCCGCGCCCAGCCCGAAAAAGACGGCGCGCACCACGTCTTTGGGTTCGATGTCAAATTCCGGGTCGAACGCCAGGGAAGTGTGAGTGACGTCATCGACGATGCCGCAGGTGAAATGGTTTTTGGGCGTGCTGCGCTGCAGGGCGTCAAATACAGACTTGGCCATTGCCGGTGTGAATTCCTTGGAGGACAGGCCGTAACGGCCGCCCACGACGATCGGTTCGGAGTCAAATGATGCCAGCCCCCTGTCGCACGCCTCGCGCAAGGCGGCCACGATGTCGATGTAAAGCGGTTCGCCGATGGCGCCCGGTTCCTTGGTGCGGTCCAGGACGGCGATGTGGCGCGTGCTGGAAGGCAACGCGGCGGCAAACGCCTCGACGGAAAACGGACGGTAAAGGCGGACCCTCAAAACGCCGGTTTTTTCGCCGTGCTGGTTGAGCCACTCCGCTGTTTGCGAGGCTGTTTCCCCGCCCGAACCCATGATCACGATGACGCGGTCCGCCTGCGGATGGCCGGCGTACTCGAAGAGTTGGTATCGTCGGCCGGTGATCCCGGCGAACCGGTTCATGATCTCCTGCACGATGCCGGGCGTGCGGTCATAATAAGGATTGCACGCTTCCCGTGCCTGGAAGAACACATCGGGATTTTGGGCCGTGCCGCGAATGCAGGGGCGGTCCGGGGAAAGCCCGTGATTGCGGAAGGCCTGAATGGGCAGGGCGTAATCATCCATGAACGCTTTTAATTGTTCGCTGGTCAACACGCGGATTTTGGCCACTTCATGCGAGGTGCGGAACCCATCGAAGAAATGCAGGAAGGGCACGCGCGATTCGAGGGTGGCGGCATGGGCGATGGCGGCGAAGTCCTGCGCCTCCTGGACGGACCCTGACGAGAGCATGGCGAAGCCGGTTTGGCGGCAGGCCATGACGTCGGAATGATCGCCGAAAATGGAAAGGGCGTGCGTGGCCAAAGTGCGGGCCGTGACGTGCATGCAGAAGGGCAGCAGTTCGCCGGCAATTTTGTACATATTGGGGATCATCAACAACAGACCCTGCGAGGCGGTGAACGTCGTGCTCAACGAGCCGACTTGCAACATGCCATGCAGCGCGCCGGCCGCGCCGGCTTCCGACTGCATCTCGACCACGCGCGGGACGGTGCCGTAGAGATTGGGACGGCCCTGTGCCGACCATTGATCGCACCATTCGGCCATGGGCGAGGAGGGGGTGATCGGGTAAATGGCGACAGTTTCGACCAGTCGATAAGCGACAGAGGCTGCGGCCTCGTTTCCGTCCAGCGTGGCGAAAGTAACGGCGGGCGATGTTAGGGATTTTGACGATGCACTCATAGTTTGATGATATTCGAATTTATAACAAAAGAAAGCTTTCCCAGCAACCACCCGGGCGCGCAGCCCAAGCCAATGACGAGGCACGCCAGGAGCGCGATTGGCACCAGAGCGGCAAGGGAGGGACGAAAAGGCGTTGCGCCGACGGAAAGCTCGCCGGCGTAAATCTGTTTGAGCACTTGCAGGTAGTAATAGAGCGAGATCGTGCCCGCGGCGATGGCCACGATGACGAGCCACAGCATGGCGAGATGGGGGGCGCCGGCGGTTGCCGCGGTGAAAACGTAAAATTTCCCGAAAAAACCAGAAAGTGGCGGGATGCCAGCCAGCGAGAGCATGAAGACAAACATGCAGGCGGAGAGCAGGGGCGCGCGCCGGCCAAGGCCGGCCCAATCGGACAGGCGGTCGCGGGTGCCGGAGTTTTCCACCACCGACACAACGGCGAATGCGCCGAGGACGGTCAGCGCGTAAGTGATCACGTAGAAGAAAAGCGACGGAAGCATTTGCCGCGAGTTGCCAAAAAATGCCAGCAAAGCATAACCGCCATGGGCGATGGCCGAGTAGGCGAGCAACCGTTTGACACTGTTCTGCACGAGGGCGGCGATGTTCCCCACGATCATGGAGAGGATCGCGAAAACGGCCAGCAGCGGCATCCATCCGGCCCGGAACCCTTCCCAAGCGGCGCTGCCGTGCAGCGGGGCAAATCCGGCCACGATGATTCTCGCCAGCACGAAGAAGCCCGCCACCTTCGAGGCGGAAGCGATGAAACAGGCGATGGGAGTCGGAGCGCCCTCGTAGACATCGGGCGCCCAGAAATGAAACGGCGCCGACGCCACTTTGAAGGCGAAGCCGGCCAGGGTCATGACCAGCGCCAAATAACAAACCGCCTCGACGGGCTGCGTTGCCAGTTTGTCGGCGATGGAACCGAGTTCGAGCGTGCCGGTCAAGCCGTAGAGGAGGCTGATGCCAAACAGAGTCGATGCCGCCGCCACGCTGCCGAAGAGAAAGTATTTCAGGGCCGCTTCGGCTGACGGCAGGCTGGATTTGTTGAAGGCGGTCAGGACATAAAGCGGGACGCTGAGCATTTCGAGAGCGATAAAAATGACCAAAAGGTTTTCCGAACTGACCAGGAGCATCAGACCCGCAGCGGCAAGGAGCAGGAGCGCAAAATATTCGCCGAGATGGCGCGAGAATCGCGCGCCGAACGAAAGTACCGCGACCACGAGGGTCAAAGCGAGAAGCACCAGTTTCATGAACTGTGTCAGAGGAGTCAAAGCGAGCATTTCGGATGCAGTGTAATCGTGCCAACAGGCGATCCAGCCCATGGCGGCCACGCAGCCCAGGCAGGCCATCGTGCCGGCGACTGCGGCGCGAACGGGCACCGTTTTGCGGCGCGCGATCGTTATATCGATAACTAGCGCCAACAATCCACACAGAATGATGAGTTCTTCGGGGATGAGCGGGATCATCCAGGCCAGGGACGAGTTCATGGCAGGCCTCCCTTCCAGAGAGGTTGGAACTGGGGCGAATGGAGCGCCGGATCAATTAAAGTCAATAATATATTTGGCCAGAGTCCGATGAGGATGGCGGTTCCCAGCAGCAAGAACGCCCCGGCGCGTTCGGGAATGGACACGGGTTCCAACTTGTTGATGGAGGCGGACTTGGGTTCGTTCTCGGCGAAGAGGGCCTTCATCCAGACGCGGACCATGTAGGCGAAGCCGAGGAGGATTCCGATTCCGGCAAAAATGGTCAGGCGCGGGAAGACCGACCAGGAACCGACCAGGACCTGCAATTCCGCGACAAACCCGCTGAATCCGGGCAGGCCGATTGACGCAACTCCCGCCAGGACAAAGACAACGGACACGAACGGGGCCAGCACGCTCAGGTTCATGGGTTGAAGCTCGCTTAATTGACGCGTATGGGTGCGGTCGTAAATCATCCGGCCAACAACGGCGAAGAGAAGACCGGCGACAATGCCGTGGGAGAACATTTGCAGCACAGCGCCGCTGAGGCCGATTTGCGTCAGGGTCATCAGGCCCAGCAAGACAAAGCCCATGTGGCTGACGCTGGAATAACCGATGACAAATTTCAGGTCCCGTTGCACCAGCGCGACCGAAGCGCCATAGACGATGCCAATGACAGCGAGCAGGGCGATTTCGTTTTGCCAGAAGCGAAGCCCGTAGGGGAAGAGGGTCATGGCGACGCGCAACGCGCCGTAAGCGCCGAGTTTCATCACCACGCCCGCCAGCAACATGGAAGCAGCGGTGGGGGCGGCGACGTGGCCGGTGGGGGCCCAGGTGTGGAACGGCCAGAGGCCGGCCAGCACCGCAAACCCAACAAAGACCAGCAGGAACGCCCAGATTTGAAAAGCCGGCGGGAAGGGATATTTCGCCAGTTCGAGCAACTCGAAGGTCCGTGAGCCGGAGACAACGTAGGCGGCGATCAAACCGATCAACACCATGGCGCTGCCCGCGAGCGAGTAGAGGGCCAGCTTCATCGCGGCGTATTCGCGGCGGGTCGATCCCCAAACGGCGATGAGGAAGTATTTTGGAATGATGGCGATTTCGTAAAAGACGAAGAGCAGGAAGAGATCGAAGCTCAGAAAAACCCCATAAACGCCGCCGATGAGCGCGAGATAAAGGGCGAAAAACTCCCTGGCGCGGCGCTCGATATTCCACGAGAACAAGACGCCCGAGACCGCCGCGATCCCGGTGAGCAGCACCAGTGTGACGCTGACGCCGTCCGCCGCCAGGTGAAAGCGGATGCCCAAATCGGCGATCCACGAAATATTGACCAAATCCGCGACCGCGCCGGATGGGGCAAGTCTTTCGTATTGCGCCGCGCCAACCAACGCGGCCACAAGTCCCGCCAGGGCAGTGAACAGCGCCATGAAGCGCGCCGCGCGCCGGCTTTCCGCCGGCAGCAGCACCTGAGCCGCCGCGCCCAGAAATGAAATGTAAATGGTCCAGGCCAGCATGGTCAAAAATGTTTCAAAATCGCCAGCGCGGCCGGATTGGACACGCTGATGAGGATTTGCGGACAAATGCCGAGCAGGAACATCAATGTGATGACCGGCGCAAGCGTGAGCCGTTCACCGGTGGTCAGGTCTTTCCAGCCCGTCCAGCGGCTTTGCACAGGCCCGCTGAACACCCGCTGCAAAATCGCGAGCATAAAAATCGCCGTGATGAGCAAACCGAGTGTGGAGACCGCCGCCGCCCATCCCGCCAAGGGCAGGGAACCTTTGAAAATCAGGAATTCGCCGACAAACCCGGACAAGCCGGGCAACCCGAGCGAGGCGAAGAGGGTGATGCCCAACAAGCCGCAAAAGACCGGCGCGGCCTTGCGCAGGCCGCCGAAATCGTCCAAACCGCGCAAGCCGCCGCTGCGTTGCTCGATCAAGCCGACGAAATAAAACAGAGCGGAGGCGGTCAAGCCGTGAGAGAACATTTGCAGCATGACGCCATTGAGGGCGGCGGCTTTCTCGGTGGTCCAAGCCACGCCGGGGGCGGTCAGTTGCACGGCGGCAAAAATGCCCAGCAGGCAGTAACCGATATGGTTCATGGAGGAATAAGCGGCCATCCGTTTCAAATCGCGCTGGGCCAGGGCCGCGGCCGCCGAAAAGACGATGGTGACGACGGCGAGGCAGAGGAGCGGGGTTTGCATGGCGCGCATTTGCCCCGGAAAGAGCGGCAGGAGAATCCGCAGGAAACCATAGACACCCATTTTCGACATTGCGCCGGTCAGGAGCATGGATGTGCCGGTGGGGGCCTCGGCGTAGGCGGATGGCAGCCAGGTATGAAAGGGCATCAAGGGCGCTTTGACGGCGAACCCGAGGAACACGCCGAGAAAAACGACGGCGGCGAGCGATTCTTTGGACTTGAAAAGCGAACCGCCCAGCGTGGCAAACAGCGCGTTATCCAGGCCGCCATGACGGGCCACATCGGCCAGTTGGTCGAAATCAAAGAGACCCGTCGCGGCGTAAATGGCGAGGAAGGCCAGGAGCATGGCCACGCTGCCGGCAAGTGTATAGATGAAAAACTGGACGGCTGCCTGTGAGCGCCGCGGGCCGCCCCACATTTTGATGAGGAAAAACGCCGGGATCAGGCCCAGTTCCCAATAGATGAACCAATGGAAGAAATTCAGCGCGGTAAAGGTGCCGAACAGGCCGGCTTCCAAAAACAGGATCAGCGCAAAATAAAGTCCCGGAATCCGCCCGATGTTCCAGGAGGCGAGCATGGCAAAGGGAACGATCAGGGCAGAGAGCAGAACCATCAAAAGCCCCAAGCCATCAATGCCGAGGTGGTAATCAATGCCGAGCGACGCCACCCACGCGTAGCGCTCGACGAACTGCCAGCCGGCGCTCCCGGTGTCGAACTCCGCCCACAACAAGGCCGCGCCAGCCAGGGCAAGGAGGCTGGCGGCGAAGGCGATGCGCCGGGAAAGATTGGGTCTGCTCGATGCAAGCAGCGTTGCCACGCCGCCAAGGAGGGGGACCAGGGTCAGCAGGGTCAGCAGGGGAAGCGTACTCATTTGCACCCCCAGATCAAGGCCAGCAGCAGCAGGCCCAAGCCCAGGCCGGCGATTCGCAAATAGCGTTGGACGCGGCCATTTTGCATCCATGACAGAAATCCGCCCGCGCCGCGCAATTCGGCGCAGCCGAGATCGAAACCGGCATTGATGCCGGAGTCGTCAAAGGAGCGATTGAGGCGCGAGCACAGAACCGTGAGGGCTGAGAGAGCATTGACCGCGCCTCCCCATATCACGCGGTCCATCCAATCGGCGAAGCGCGCAAAGGCGGCGTTGAGCCGCAGGAAGGTCGCGGCATAAATCTCGTCGATGAAGAGTTTATTTTGGAGCAGGCCGAAGAGGCCGGGAAGGGATTTCTGCATCGGATCGATTTCCCGGGAGCTTTGCAGGGCGGCTTTCCCGTAAATTCTCCAACCGAGGAAGAAAGCCGCGCCGACGACCACGGTGGAAAGCAGGAGCAGAGCGAGTTGCGGTCCGGCGATCAGCGCCGCCGGCTCCAGCGAAGCGCTTTCTCCATTCAAATAAGAGTGGAACCAGGGCCAGGCGGGCGTTCCCAAAAATCCAACCAGCACGGCGAACACGGCGAGGATGGCGAGAGGGATCGTCATTACCGGGGGACTTTCATGAGCGGGACTTGCCGCATCGACCGGTTTGCCGAGAAACACCAGGCTTGCCTGGCGGGTCATGTAGAAGGCGGTCAGAAACGCGCCCGCCGCGCCGAGACAGAAGGGCACCGTTGAAACGGGCCAGGCCCAGGCCGCGCGCAGGATATCGTCCTTGCTCCAAAAGCCGGAAAAGAACAGCGGCACGCCGCAGAGGGCCATCATGCCGACGGCGTAAGTTGCAAAGGTCCAGGGCATGAGCTTGCGAAGGCCGCCCATTTTGCGAATGTCCTGTTCGCCGTGGCAACCGTGGATGACCGAGCCTGCGCCGAGGAAGAGGAGGGACTTGAAGAAGGCGTGAGTGATGAGATGAAACATTCCCACCGCCACCCCGCCCACGCCCAAGCCCATCATCATGTAGCCGAGTTGAGAAATTGTGGAATAAGCGATGATGCGCTTGATGTCATTTTGAGCCACGGCAATGGCGGCGGCAAAAACGGCGGTGATCGCGCCCACCCAGGTGATGACCTGGAGCGCGGCCGGATGAGGCCCCGCGCTCATGAGAGGATATGCGCGGGCAACCAGAAACACACCCGCCGCCACCATGGTGGCCGCATGAATCAGCGCGCTGACGGGCGTCGGGCCTTCCATCGCGTCCGGGAGCCAGACGTGCAAGGGCACCTGGCCTGATTTGCCGACAGCGCCGGCAAAGATCAGCAGGGCAATGGCGGTGGAGAGAGCCATGCCGCCGACGGTCGTGGCGGCGGCCAGGCGCGCCAGGGAGGATTGCTCCAGGCAGCCGTGGCCGTGGTCGTAAAAGAGGAGAGTGCCGCTTTGGGAATAGAGCCAGAGCATGCCGAGCAGGAGGGCGATGTCGCCAATGCGCGTGGTGATGAAGGCCTTTTTTGCGGCGGCGGCGGCGGCGGGTTTCTCGTACCAGAACCCGATGAGGAGATAAGACGACAGCCCGACCAATTCCCAACAGATAAAGAGCAGGAGAAGGCTGTTGGCGATGACAATGCCGAGCATGGCGGCGGCGAAGAGCGACATGAAACAGAAGAACCGCGTGAAATTCCAGTCGTGCGCCATGTAACCGAGGCTGTAAATGAAGATGAGCAGCGCCAAAAGCCCGACCATCATCAACATGATGGCGGTCAACGGATCCAGCACCCAGCCCAACGGGACGGTTGTGTCCGCGAGATCGAACCAGTTAAAACTCCAGGTCTGGCGGAAGGGATGCGCGCTCAAGTTGGTGAAAAACGCGACGGATGAGAGCAGCCAGGAAACGGCCACACCGCCAATTGCCAGCGAAGCCGCCAGCCGCCGTTGATCGCGTTTGAGCAACGCGCCCAACCCGGCCATGAGCAAGGGCAGGGCCGGGATCAACCACAGATATTGGACGGGGTATTTCATGGCTCAACCTTTCAGCGAATCCAATCGGTCCACCTGTATGGTTTTTCGCTGACGGTAGATGGCAATGACCAGCGCCAATCCCACCGCGGCCTCGGCGGCGGCGATGGCGATGGAAAAGAGGACGAACATCACGCCGGTCAAGGCTTCCGGGTGAGGGCCGTAGCGCCAGAAGGCGATGAAATTCAAGTTGGCCGCGTTGAGCATCAATTCGATGCCGATCAACACGATGATGGCGCTGCGCCGGGCGACCGCGCCCGCGAAACCGATGCTGAACAGCAGGGCGGAGAGAATGAGATAATGGGAAAGAGGCGCGCTCATCGCGAATTCAACGCCTCCAGGGGTTCAGCGGGCTTGGGCGCCACATCGCGCGCCGGCTGTTTCGTCTCCGGTTCGTCACGCATGGCGATGACCACCGCTCCCAGCAATGCACCCGTCAAAAGAACCCCGATCATCTCCAGCGGCAGGATGTAGCGGGTCATCAATTCCCCGCCGATTCTCCTGACCGGAGCTTCCGCCCCGGAGGGGGCGAGGCGATGCAGACTGGGGCTGTGGAGGATGGCAACGGCCATTGCCGCCAGCACCAGGGCGGCGACGGCGGCACCGGCCATCCAGGACGGGGAAGACTGCTTGTTGCCTGGAGCCACCTCATCGCCGCGTGTCAACAGCACGGCAAAGACGATCAGAATCGCAATCGCGCCAACATAGACCAGCAGTTGGGCGAAACCCACGAACTCCGCGTCAAGCTGGAGGTAGATCATGGCCAGGCCGGCAAAAGCGGCGGCGGCGCACAAGGCGCAATGCACCAGGCGCCGCAGGGTCATCGCGGCGGCGGCGAAAGCCACGGTGAAGACGGCGATCAGATAGAATGCGATCTCACCCGGCATAGTCATAATGGCGTTGCGTGGGTTTCGTGCCGTTCCAAATTCGCGCCAGCCAGACGAAGGGAACGACGAGGAGGCCCGCGCAAAGCAGCCAGCGCACGGGCATCGCGGCCGGGACTTTCCACCACAGGGCCGCCACGAAGAGGTTGATCAGCGCGAGGGGGACAAGGAATTTCCAGGCAAAATTCAACAATTGGTCCAGCCGGAGTCGCGGCAGGGTCGCCCTTGCCCAGATAAAAAGAAAAATCAGCGCGCCGAATTTTGCCGTGAACCAGCCCCAGGAAGGGAACCATTGCAGCCAGGGGGCCGGCGCCTGCCATCCGCCGAGGAACAACGTCACGGCCAGACCCGTCACGGCAAAGAGGCCGAGATATTCGCCGAGGAAGAACAAGGCGTATTTGAACCCGGAATACTCCGTGAGAAAGCCGGCGATCAACTCCGATTCGCCTTCGGGCAGGTCAAAGGGGCAACGATTGGATTCGGCGGCGGCGGCGATGAGGAACAGGGCAAAGCCGGCCAGGCCCCAGGGGGTGAAGACATTCCATCGCGGGACGAAGCCCCAAACGAAGTTGGATTGGGCCTGGACGATGTCGGGCAAGGACAACGAACCCGCCGCCATCAACACGGGAACGCCGGCCAGCACGAGAGGGACTTCGTAGCTGATCATTTGCGCGATGGCCCGCATGGCCCCGACCAGCGAATATTTATTTTGACTGGACCATCCGGCCATGAAGACCGCCAGTTCGGAGGCGGAACCAATGGCAAAAAAGAACAGAATCCCCGCGTCCATTTCGATGGCGCTCATGTTGCGGCCGAAGGGCAGGACGGCGAAGGCCAGCCAAACCGGCACAGTCAGCGCCACCGGCGCGAGAAAATGCAGCGCCTTGTCGGCGGAAAAAGGGACAATGTCCTCCTTGGTCAGCATCTTAACGCCGTCGGCCAGCGGCTGGAAAAAGCCGCAGGGACCAACGCGATTCGGGCCGAAGCGATTTTGCATGCGGCCCAGTATTTTGCGCTCGAGGATGGTGGTGAGGGCAAAGCAGCTCCCGAAAACGGCCATGAGACCCGCGATGCTGAGCAACATCAAGACGAGGGGCTGCAGGGGCGCCGGCGCCAGTCCGGCCATTCCGTGTTGCACTGAGATAAAAATCTGGTCCAAGGCGTTCATACGGCTGCTGGAACGGGAGCGGCCGCCTTTTTGGCCTGGGCTTTGCGTTGTTCCGCGGCGCGGGCGGCGTCCACGGTGGCGGCCTCGAGGGGATGAATTTTGTGAAAGTAATCGTTGGGTTTGGCCAGGTCCGTCTTCTCCAGGATCATTTTGCGATCGACACCGGACAACTCGAAGACGTGGTCCATTTTGATGGAATCGAACGGGCAAACCTCGGCGCAGATGCCGCACTCCATGCAGACGGCCATGTCGATGTTGAACACCTTGGGATGGAATTGCATTTTGCCGAGGTAATCCGGCTTTTTCAGGGTGTCCTTGACGATGTGGATGCAATGGGCCGGGCACTCCACCGCACAAATGGAACAGGCCGTGCAACGCAAGCCGGCCAGAGGTTCGTTGCCGTCGAAAACCAGGAAAGGAAACGTGCGCGCGTTCTCTTGGGGCGGCAGTTTCTCCTCCGGGTACTGCACAGTGGTCAGGCGCGCTGGATCATAGTAGCTGCCCTGGAAATTGCGCCAGGTCTCGACCAACCCCCGAAGAATGCCAAGGCCCAGCATCAGCGATCCACCTCCCCGAGCACAATATCAATGCTGCCCAGGATGATGACGACGTCCGCGATGGCATGGCCCAGGCACATATCTTCGAGGACGGTCAGGTTGATGAGGCTTGGCGGGCGGACGCGATAACGATAGGGCGCGGACCCGCCGTCGCTGATGAGATAGAAGCCCAATTCGCCTTTGGGCGATTCGATGCGGCCGTAGGCTTCGCCGGGTTTGGGCCGCAAGTTGCGAAGTTTGGCCTTGGGATCGATGATCGCCCCGGCGGGGATGTCGTGCAGGGCCTGGCCGAGAATCTTAAGGGACTCCCGCATTTCCAAAATCCGCATCATGTAACGGTCAAAAACATCGCCGCACCGGCCCAGCGGCACGCGGAATTTGAAGCGATTATAAATGCCGTATTGGTCCACTTTGCGGATATCATAATTGACACCGCTGGCGCGCAGTCCCGGGCCCGTCACCCCGGCGTTGACCGCGAGGCCGGCCGGCAGCACGCCCACGCCCTGGCTGCGGGCGCAAAGGATTTCGTTCCCGTTCAGCAGGGCCTCGAAGTGGTCGAGGAAGGAGTCGAAACCGGCCACGACCGTGGCGGCCTGCTCCAGCCAGCCGGCCGTGAGATCGCAACGGCAGCCGCCGAAACGCATGTAATTGCACATCATGCGCGAGCCGGTCAGGGACTCGAACAGGTCAAGAATTTTTTCCCGTTCGCGAAAAGCGTACATCATCGGGGTGCCCAGCGCGCCCATGTCCTGCAAAAGGAATCCCGCCAGGCAGGCGTGGTTGAACAGGCGGGTCAATTCTGCGACAATGACGCGGATGTATTCGGCCCGTTCCGGCACGGCCAGGCCGGTCAGCTTCTCCACGCTCAGGACATAGGCCCAATTGTTGGTCATGGAGCAGATGTAATCCAGCCGGTCGGTATAGGGGATGGAGGCGAGGTAACTGTTTTTCTCCGCGATTTTTTCGTGGTTGCGATGCAGGTAGCCGAAAACGGGCGTGAGTTTGACCACGGTTTCGCCGTCCAACACCACGTTCATGCGAAACACGCCGTGAGTGGAGGGGTGGTGCGGTCCCATGGCCACTTCGAGGAGGTCATGGCTGATGGAATCGACGGCGGCAGGGGCCTGAATCCCGGGCGGCGCGATCATGGCAGCACCTCCGCGGCATCCGCCGGGACATAATCCTTGCGCATGGGATGATCGACAAAGTTGTCCCACATCAGGATGCGGCGCAAATCGGGGTGCCCTTGGAAAAAGATGCCAAAAAGATCGAATATCTCCCGCTCCTGGAATTCGCAACTGCGCCAGATGGGTGTGAGCGAAGGCAGTGCGGCGTTGTCGGCGCGGTTGGCGGTTCGCAGGCGGATGACCAGCGGCCCGCGGCCCAGCGCCATGGAATAGAGATGATAAACGGCTTCGAGGAAGGCGGGAGTCTTGCGTTCGACGAGTTCCTCGGTTTCATTTTCCACGCCGTCAACAACTTTTTTTCTCTTTACCTTCTCTTTGACGGTCTTCTCCGGCCAGTCCACGCCCGTGGCGTTGGAGGCGTAGTCGAAACGCAGCGCGGGATCGTCGCGCAAGAACTTTGCGATCTGGCGCGCCTGCGTCGGAGCGAGGAGCAGGGAAGGCTGGCTGGCCGGGCTGCCATTGGGAATGACTTCCACCTGCGCGTCCGGAAAGGCGGCCAGGATGCGGTCTTTGATTTGTTCAGGAGTTTGCATCAGGCATCCTCGTGCAAGCGCGGCCCCACCAGGTCATGCGGCCCAAATTCCGGGACGGGAAATTCGCCGGGCGCGTTTGCGTCCAGGTGCCGCGGGCGTTCCGGGCCGGTGAGGCGCTGGCCCGCTATTTTCTGTTGCAAATGGATCAGGCCCTCCAGCAAGGCTTCGGGGCGGGGAGGGCAGCCGGGGATATAGATATCCACGGGGAGATAGAGGTCGATTCCTTGCAAAACATTGTAGCCGTCGCGGAACGGTCCGCCGGAGATGGCGCAGGAGCCCATGGCGATGACGTATTTCGGCTCGGGCATCTGGTTGAACAGACGCACGACTTGCGGCGCCATTTTCTTGGTGATGGTGCCGGAAACGATCATCAGGTCCGCCTGGCGGGGGGAGGGCCGGAAGACCTCGGCGCCGAAGCGGGCGATGTCGAAGCGGGCCATGGAGGCGGCGATCATCTCAATGGCGCAGCAGGCCAGGCCGAATTGCAGGGGCCACAGGGAATTTTTCCGCCCCCAGTTGTACAGATCCTCGACGGTGGTGAGAACCACTCCCTGGCGGGTGAGATCGTTTTGAGGTTGCTGGTTCATGCGGGTGATTATTTGAGGGCCAGAATCCCCCTGGCCCAGGCCCAGGCCAGCCCCTCGGCCAGCAACAGGACGAACAACAACATCGCGAAACATGCCGCGACAGAAAGCCCCTTGAAGGCGGCGGCAAACGGCAGCAAAAACATGGTCTCAACGTCGAAGATCAGGAAAATGATCCCGTAGAGATAATATTCAAATTTGAATTGCACCCAACCCGTCGGCTGGGCGTCGAGGCCGCATTCGTAATTGGCATTTTTGACCGCTCCCGGCTTGCGCGGCGAGAAGAACCGCGCCCACAGCCAGGCAATGGCCAGCGGGGCCAGCGCGAAAACGAGCGCAGCCAAGCAAAAAATCGCCAGGAACAAATAGGGATGCATAGTCCTTGCCTTGCTCAGACCGTCAGGGGTTCGACGATAATCATCTGAGCCAACTGTGAGCTTAAAGCCAGGCGCGCGTTGCACACCAGACAAATCAGATTGGATTGTCGCACGAGCAGCCGGACCACTTGCTTTTCGCCAAAGCCGATCTCCCGCAGGCGCTGGTTGACGTTGGGCGGAGCGGAAAGCTCCTTGATGCGCACGGACACGCCCGCCTTGACGCGGCTGAGCCGGCAGGTGTAAGGCGTCCGGCACTGGCAGCCGCCATCGGATATATTGCGGTCATCGCACTGGGTCATTTGGGCAAACGCATTCATTGTTCGATCCACTTTCTGAGTCAACTTACAAGTGCGGTTGGCGCCTCACTCCACAATTCTTGCCATAGACACGCCATATTTTGATTGATGCCAAAGCCGGGCAAATGGCCTCCGGACCGGTTCTGACCAATAAATGTCCAGTAATTCGCAAATCGCGTGTAGTTTAACCCCATTTTATAAGGGATGGTGACCACGAAATGAAAAGCGCATAAGAGTGAATAATAGCGAAATCAGTTATGACAAAAATGCAAAATCTCAGGCGCGGCGCGTGGGCCGGAAGGAGGCTGGCATGATGTTCGTGGCGGGAATCAGCTTTAAAACCGCGCCGGTTGCGTTGCGCGAACAACTGGCCGTGGCGCCGTCGCGCCTCCTCGAAACGGCGGCGCGCCTGAAACTTCAGGGCGGCCTTTCAGAAATCGTCCTGATCTGCACTTGCAACCGGGTCGAGCTATATGGCGTGGCCGGGAGCGCCGAAGGGCTGGACGGATTGCTGGCGTCGCTCGCGCGCAGTGAGGTGGACGTCGCCCCATATATTTATCTTCACACGGAAGCCGCCGCCGCGCGCCATCTCTTCGCGGTCGCCAGCGGCCTTGAATCCATGGTGCTGGGCGAAACGGAAATCACGGGCCAAATCAAGACGGCCTACGAGGCGGCCCGGGCCGCGAACCTGACCGGGCGGGTGCTGAACGGGGCTTTTCAACGCGCCTTTCAAGTGGTCAAGGCCGTCCGCACCGGGACGCAAATCGGACGCGGGGCCACTTCGGTGGGCAGTGTTGCTGTGCAATTGGCCGAAAAAATTCTTGGAGGCGATTTTCACGAGAAGACGGTCATGATCATCGGCGCGGGCAAAATGGGGGAAGCGTGCGTCCGGCACATTGCCAAAAAGGGCATCCGCTCCATCATCGTGGCCAATCGCTCGCTGGAACACGCGGCGGAACTGGCGCGCGAATTCGGCGGGCGGGCGGTCAATTATATGGATGACGGTTTGGCGGCGATGCGCGAGGCGGACATCGTGGTCAGCTCGACGGGCTGCCCGGAAACGATCCTGGACCGCGAGGACGCGGAGGCGGTGATGCGGCAGCGTCCGAATCGCCCGTTATTTCTGATTGACATTGCCGTGCCGCGGGACATCGCGGTCGAGGTGGAACAACTCGAGAATGTGTTTCTCTACAATATTGACCACCTGGAGCATCTGATGCGCGAGAACGTGCGGGTGCGGGAGCAGGAGGTGTCGCGGTGCCATGAAATCATCGAGGAACACACCGTGGCGCTCATGGCCAAACTCAACGGCGCTCCCGGAAGACCGGAATCGGTCCGGCCGCATCCCCAAATGGACTGGCCCTTCCAAAGTCCCGTCGCCTCTTATGCGAAGTGAATTTTAATCCAACTGAAACCCTTACCCACCCCCCCATCACCGAAAATTTAAAACACCCCATATGAAAATGAAAAATCCGACCAAAATGGCGCAAACATGTTTATTGACAATTGCGCTCCTCAGCATCGCTGGAACATTGTTGGCGACGCCGGCTTCGCCGTTTGCCCTCAGCGCCCGGGTCGTGCCGCGGCCCCTGACGCCTGGAGATATCACAAGTTATGGATTGCCGGCCAGCCTGGAGGTTTCGGGCGGGCTGAACACGTTTGCGATCGGCACGCCGGCCTACCTGGAGGTGGAGGTGACGATGAGCAACACGTATGCCTCGACCATTACGAATGTGACCTGGAGTTTGACGTCGCCGATAGGGTCCGCGGCGGTGTTGAGCGCCAATCCGTTGACGACCAATGTGCCTGTGTTCCTGCCGTCAGACCGGTTGATCTATCAGGTGTCTCCGGTGAGTGGACGCATGGTGTTGCGCCCGGACATAGCGGGTGATTACACGGTGAAGGCCGTCGTTGCCAGCACCAGCGGGACGACAAACGTGAGCGCAAACTTCAACGTGGGAACCTATTATGGCGTGGACGTATGCGAGGGTTGCCACACTGATTCCACTATTGGCTCCCTTGTGGTGCCGGAAATCTACCCCTCCTGGTCAACCACTGCTCATGCCAGTATTTTTACACTGGGCGTTGAGGGGATTCTTGCCGGCAACCATTATAGCGTGAACTGCATTAAGTGCCACACCACCGGATACGATACCAACGCCAGCGCGCTGCTTGACGGCGGGTTTTACGGTATCCAGCAGCAGGATGGGTGGATGTTCCCGACCAATTTGGCCAACACCAATCTGGCCAGCACCAACTGGACGTCGATGCCCGAAAATTTGCGGAGCGTGGCCAATATTACGTGCGAAAACTGTCACGGCCCAGGCAGTCAACACATCCTCCCGGCAATTGAAACCGCATCGGGCACTGTTAATACGAATTACCCCGGACTGGACATTTCCTACAACGTTGGCGTGTGCGAGCAATGCCATGACGACGCGCCGGGCCACGCCCAAGGGACGCAATGGTACGCCTCAAGCCACGCGGTGACAACGACCAGTCCGACCAGCGCCTCGGACGTGGCCTCCGGCGCCGCCGAATACTGCGTGCGATGCCATAACACCCCTGGCTTCATTGCCATTGTCTCGAACAACGCGGCCCATAACGGGATCGTCACATCGACGAACGTGGCCTACTCCGCCATTGGCTGCCAGGCCTGCCATGAGCCGCACGGCCAGACGATTCCCACCAACGCCGCTTATCTGCTCCGGGTCGTCTCTTCGGCGAAGTTCGGGGATGGCACGGTTGTCACCAACGGGGGAGAGGGAATTTTGTGCATGACCTGCCATCAAAGCCGCAACGGATCGGCGGTCACCAACGTGGCGAATTGGCCCAGATGGATTCCGACCTGGCCGGGAGCAATAATAGGAGCCACCGGGCCCAGCTCGCGCGATTTTGGCCCGCACGACAATCCGCAGGGAGACATGCTCGAAGGCATCAACGCCATTACCTATGGATTGTCGATTCCCAGTTCGGCCCACCGCTTGTCCGTCACTAACTCGTGCGTCGGTTGCCATATGCAAACCATTTCTCCTTCAACCAATTCCAATGGTTCAATCAATCCCGCATTTGTCCTGTCGGGCGGTCATACTTGGGAGATGAGTTACAATGCCTACACCACCAATGGTAGCACGATTACCACAAACACAATTGACCAGGTGGCTGTTTGCAACCAGTGCCATGGCGGGATCACCAACTTCGACTTCCCGGTGGAGGACTACGCCAACGTTGGCACCATCCTTGGCGTCCAAACCGAAGTTCAGATTCTGCTGAATCAGTTGTCCACGTTGCTGCCGAACTCGCATGGCATCGTGGACGGGACGGTGAAGACCAGTCTTTCTGTCACGACCAACTGGACGACGGCGCAATTGCAAGCCGCTTACAACTTCCAGTTTGTTTCCGCGGATGGCAGCCTGGGCATCCACAATGCCCCGTTTGCGACCGGTCTTCTCAATGCGTCGATCGCGGACCTGATTGGTCCGGCTGTGCCCGGCAGTTTTGATGCATGGGCGACGAATTACTTCGGCTCACTGACCAATCCCGAAGCCACGGCCTTTGCAGATCCGACTGGCGACGGTGTGCCGAACTGGTTGAAGTTTGCCCTGGGCCTTGATCCTCTGATAAGGGCCACCTCACTGCCCAACGGGGTTGTCTACGCGAATGGCAACGCCCTGGGCGGCAACACCCCGACCAACACCCTGGCGATCACCACCGCGGCGGACATAACCTGGGACACGGTGGCCGGCACGAGCTATCAGATCCAGGAAGTTACTTCCCTGAGCGGCGGCTGGCAAAATGTTGGAAGTCCGATTGCGGCGACAAACACCGCCTCCTTGAGCTATTTGACGCCGACGGCGGGCAATGTGCAACAATACTTCCGCGTGGTCAGTTCGCCGACGCCCTAGGCGGGCCTAACATTGAGCTTGTCTTATGAGGCGGGTCAGACCAGATTATGGCCCGCCTCAGTAAATGAATGCCAGGACGCTGATGAATGCCGTGCCGACACAGCCTCATGAGGTTGCGGGGAATCGGTCGCCCGGTCAGCCCGCCCGGTCCGGGCGCATCCTTCCGGCCCTGGCCTTCTTCCTGGCGGGCGCGGCCCTGAGCGCCCTTTGGTTTACCCGCGCCGCCTGGCACCATTCCAGCGCGGATTCCCCGCCGGCGCTTTCCGCCGCAACGACGGGGGTTTTGAGCCATCTGGATGCGCCGGTGGAAATCCGTTATTACTCCATGCTGGATGCGTCCAGCGTGCCGGAGCCTGTGCAGGCATTTGCCGGGCGCGTGGATCAATTGCTCGGTCAATACGAGCAGGCGGGTGGCGGCCGGGTCCGGGTGGTTCGATGCGAATCCTTCTCCAACTCCAGCGCGAACGCGGCGGAGGCCGACGGCATCACGGCTTTCAACAACGACAAGGGGAACGCTTGTTTTCTGGGAATTGCCTTGGTGTGCGGCGGTCAAAAGGAATCGCTGCCGCGGCTTGTCCCGGAGTGGGAGCAGGCGTTGGAACCTGACTTGACCCGCGCCATTACCCGCGCCATTGCCCGAGCCGACGAGTCCAGACCAGGAGCACAGCGAGTGGCCCGGGTTGACACTTCCAATCTGGTTGCAGTGCGGAAAGCTATTCCAGACCTTGATGCGCTATCACTGGAGGAAGGCACGCGAATTCTGCGCGATGCGTCAATGGTCAAATTCAAGCAGGCTGTGAAGGAAATGGACGCAAGTTTGAAGGATGCCGAGCAACGTTTGATCCAGTCGCAGGGCAACCAGTCCGAGGCCGCCCAGCAGGCTGCGGCGGAGGAACTGCGGAAAATCCAGGCGGATGGAACGCGGAAAATCCAGCAAATTGCGCAGGACTCCCACGCTCAAATTGCCGCCCTGCAACAACTCAAGAAAGCCTCGCCTTGAGCCGGCGCGCCAATGATATGGTCCTCTCCCTCCATGGGCCTCGCGGCGCGATCACGACAACCATTCTATTGATGGTCGTGCTTCTGGCCGGCTTGCGCGCCGGCGGGCAGAACGTTCAACATTTGAGCATCACGGAACCGGGCGGGATGCCCGGGGCGCCCGTCATAACCGGGGTGACGCCCGTGACGAACCGAGTTAAGGTGACCGGTGTGGAGGTGACATGGGATGGCCCCTCCGGTTATTACCAGTTGTTTGAGAGTCCGGACACCAACAAGCCGGTTTGGAAGGCGCTGACGCGACACAATCTCCTGTCCCGAAGGGCCACCGTTCCGGCCCGTTATAGCAACTCCTTTTTCAAGGTCTCAGGCCCAACGGCACTGTACGCCGGATCTGAAACGTGCCTTGAATGTCATGCGCCTGTTCTGAAAACCCAGATACATACCCGCCATGCGGCCGCGTTTAGCAACGCACGGTTCGAGGCCGACGGGGGCCAGACCAACAAATCCTGCCTGGCTTGCCACACGGTGGGATTCGATTTGCCAACGGGATTTCTCAACCAGCCCAAAACACCGCATCTGGCCGGCGTGCAATGCGAGAACTGCCATGGCCCGGCGGCCCTTCACGAGGCCAATCCCGATGATCCATCGGTCCGGCCGCGCGTCGAGGTGGCTTCGCAGGTCTGCGGCGCATGCCACAACGGTCCCTGGCATCCCACTTTCGATGAATGGACCGACAGCGCCCATGTGCTGGTCACGAATTTGCTGGTCACCAATTTTAATGCCTCCAATGAAATGGTGGTGACAAATCTTAATCTGAATGCCGCCAATCAAATCAATCATTGCGGCCGGTGTCATTCCGGCTCCGTGCGCGTAAGCCTGCTGGAAACCAATCCATTGCCGGCGGGAGATGCGGATATCGGAATTGTTTGCGCCACCTGTCACGACCCCCATCAAACCAACGCCAACCCCGCCCAACTTCGCAATCCCATCGTGTCCACCAACGACTACTTCATGCCGACCAACGGCACATTCGCCAAGCTTTACAAACCCGATGTCAACATTTGCGCCCAGTGCCACAATCACGCCGGGGCGTCGTGGACCAACAACGAGTGCGAGCCGCATCACTCCGCGCAGTACAACATGTTGCTGGGCGCCATTGGCGAGTTGGAGACGGGGCTTGCCCCTTACCAGCCGGGCGCGCACGCGCTGGCAGTCACCAATCAGTGCGTCGGATGTCACATGCAGACAACGCCGTTTGTGAGCGAAGCCCAGCCAGCCGTCACAGGCCACAGTTTTAAAGTGGAATCGTATGACGTCTGCATCAACTGCCATTTCACGACACCTTCGCCCATCAATGAATTATTGATGAGTTTTTTGGTGATGGCGTGGACCAATTCGATAGATAGTGAGGTTCAGACGGTAAAATTTGACCTGGACTATTGGGCGACCAACGCTGCCCCCGCATCGTTGGCCAAGTACGGGACCCTGGCCTGGGAATACACCACGCCAGGCGGGCTGTCGTCGGGCGGTCCGGGGCCAAATGCGAAAGAGCAGCTTTTGATTCCGGAGAATATCCGCAAGGCCCGTTTTAACCTTTACGTGGTGCGGAATGACGGCACATTGGGCATTCATAATCCGGCCTATGCCGGAACTCTGCTTGAGGCGGCGGATGACTGGATTGCGCAGGAATTGGGCCAGTGAAGCGCCCTGAACGAAGCTATGATCAATCGTAACTTCCGCAAATTCGCAACGCCCGGTCCGGTGTCGGCGCGGGCGCTGGCCCTGGTGGCTGGCCCGTTGGCGCTGCTTCTTCTCGTGATTTCCTGTGGCACCGTGACGCGTTCCGTGGTCGTGCTGCCGGATGTGCCGGGGGCAAAATACATTGGGTCCAAGGAGTGCGAACAATGCCACGACAAAATCTACAGAGACTTCGCCACAGCCGATCATGCCCGGTTGATCGCTTACGGGACCAATGCGCTCAGTGCCGGCTGCGAATCGTGTCATGGACCATGCAGCCTGCACTCTGATTCCGGCGGAGAGGTGTTGCCGCCCTTCAGTTTTACCTCGGGCCGTCCCGGTTCGGGCAGTTTTGGCGCGCGCGTCATCGCTCCGCCGCCCCGCGCCACGGAAACCGTTTGCTACCAGTGCCACGCCGACGTGCGCGGCCAGTTCAGCCTGCCCATCCACCATCCCGTGACGGAGGACAAACTGAGTTGCGTCGCCTGCCATTCGCCGCACCAAGGCTCGATTAATGTCGGCGGCGGCACATCGCTTCTTTCAGAAAATGAAGCCTGCATTCGCTGCCATCCCGCCCAGCGCGGGCCTTACGTGTTCGAGCACGAGGCGATGCGCGAGGGATGCACGAGCTGTCATCAGCCGCACGGTTCGGTCAATGCCAAGCTATTGTCCGTGCGCAACGCCAACCTCTGCTTGAAGTGCCACTTCCAGCAATCCACCGGGGGCCGTCTTTTCATCGGCGGGACCGATCACACCTTGCGCGTGCAGCAGGGCACCTGCTGGACGGCTGGCTGCCACGAGGCCGTTCACGGTTCGCGCGTCAGTCCCTCCTTGCGATTTTAACCCCCAGCCCCGCGCCGATGAAAATAACCAGCCTCTCCCAGCCCAAGCGAAGCCGGCAGCGTTGGGCGTGGCTGCTGGGTTTGTGCGTGGCGGCATCGGCCGTTGTGGCGGCTGACACCAATGCGCCGCCTCCGCTGACCCCGGAGCAAATGTTCGAGGGCGGGACAAACTCCTACAACAACTGGATCGAGTTTTCCGCCGGCGGAAACCTGGTCAGCGGCAGCAAGCCCAATTTCCAACAGCAGCAACAGATCGCCGGCTCCGCCTTTGGCGGGCTGGACGGTTTCCATTTTATAACCAATCTCGACAAGAAAACCACGATGACTCTGGACGCGCGGGCCATTGCCGATGAGCACGATTACAAGTTGAAGCTGGGCATCGATCGCGAGAACACCGGCTATCTGCATCTTTCCTACAACGAATCCCGCACCTGGTCGGACGGAGACGGCGGTTTTTTCCCGCCTTCGGACGTTTTTTACTCGCTCTCGAAAGATGCGCTCGGGCTGGATCGCGGGGCCTTCACCCTGGAAGCCGGGCTGACGCCGGAAAAGGGGATCAACGCCGTGTTCAAATACACGCACTCCTTCCGCGAGGGTGAGGAAGGTTCCACCCTCCGGGGAGACGCCCATCCCGGCAGCACCACGCTGGTGCAGGGTCTCAGCCCCTCGGTCGAGGACATCCATGAGCATGACGACAGTTTCCAACTCGATTTGTCCGACCATATCAAAAAGACAGACTTGGGCCTGGGGCTGCGCTATGACACGGGCAACATGAACGACACGTTGAAGTTCACGGAATACCCGGGCGAACCCATCCAGCAAAAAATCACCGATCAACAAGGAACCACCTACGACGTGTTTGATGTCCACACCTCTTCGGAAACCTGGTTCAAAACCAACGTCATGTTCTCCTCCGGCTTCGCCTATTCGCACCTGGACAACACCTTTTCCGGCAGCCGCATTTACGGGTCTGATTTCGATGTCGGTTACGCGCCCAATGCCAATTATGGCTTCGGTTACTTTGATTTGGGCGGGCGGTCGCACATGAACGAATACGTCGTGGACATGAACCTCCTCTACAAGCCGGGGCCTTATTTTACCATCATCCCTTCCGTGCGCCTCCAAAAGGACGATGAGGACGCGGACACCAGCGGAGTCGAAACCCTTGGCGCCTTCTCGCCCGTCACTTTTAATTCCTCGGGAGACGCCGGGGACCTTGATGTGCGCGGTCGGCTGGATCTGGCTTACAAAGGCTTCACCAACTGGGTGCTGCACGCCCGCGTGGATATCACCGAGGTGGACGGGAACCTGGATCAATATGGCGGATTGATTCCCATCAATGGCATCGGCATTCCCGGCGCGCAAAGCCAGATCGACGAGCGAAACTTCATCCAAAAGTACGCCGCCGGGGCCAGGTGGTACCCCTCGCGCCGCGTCACGGTGGACGCGGGCGGTTATTTTAAACAGGATGATTACCACTATGTCAACCCGGTGGACAGCACCCCGGACAACAGCGCCACCGCCTATCCGGGCTATCTGGCGATGCAAAAATTCGCGACCTACGACGGCAACCTCCGGCTGACGGTGAGACTCAGGCAAAACTTGAGCCTGATCAGCCGTTATGAATACCAATGGTCCACCATCCATACCGCACCTGACTCCCTGGCGGGCCTGCCGGACGCCGAGTCCTCCACCATGCAAAGCCATATCATTGCGCAGGACGTCAATTGGACCCCCTGGCCCCGCCTAAACCTGCAAGCCGGCCTTAATTATGTCTTGAGCGACACCGCCACCCCGGCCTCGGATGCCACCCAGGCCATCCTCGACGCCCGCAACAACTATTGGACCGTGAATTTTTCCTCGGGCTTTGTGGTGGACGACAAAACGGACCTCAATCTGAGCTATGTCTATTACGACGCGGACGATTACGTGGACAACTCTCCCGAAGGGGTCCCGTACGGGGCGGGCGGCCAGGAGCACTCCGTCACGTTGACGCTGACCCGCCGGATCAGCGAAAGAATCCGCCTCTCATTGAAGTATGGATACTACCGCTATCTTGATGAGGCCACAGGCGGCAACGCCGACTTCGGCGCGAGCCTGGTTTACGCCACCTTGCGTTATCGCTTTTAAAGGGGTTCCGACTTGGACTCGCGCCGACAGACTTGGAACAAACATTTGACATTTTCACGGCAATCCGGACAATGGGCTTGGAACGCTAATAATTAACATTATGAAACTGACAAAATTCCATCTGATCATTCTTGCCCTTGCGGCAAGCACCACAGCCCTCACCGCCGCCGAAGCCAACGCCATCTGGGAGAAAAGCTGCCAAAAGTGCCACGGCACCGATGGCACCGGGGACACGAAAATGGGGAAGAAATTGGAGATTAAGGACCTGACCGACGCCAAATATCAGGCTTCCTTCACCGATGAGCAGGCGACCAAGGCCATCAAGGAGGGCATCAAAGATGGGGACAAGACCAAGATGAAAGCTAACGACGATTTGTCGGACGACGAAATCAAGGCGCTGGTCGCGAAGGTTCGCGCCTTCAAAAAATAGCCGGGGCTTTGGCGCTGGGAATCCCCGGCGACAACCAGGCCTTTTGCGAAACGGCCGGTTTGTTCGAAGGGCAGCCTGCCAGGACCGCCTGTTGCGTCTGATGAAATTCGTCGCATTATGGCTGCTTGTCCTCGCGGAGTTTGTTTTCTGCAACAAACTGCGCGCACAAACGCTTGGTGCCGTTGACGATGTTGTGTTCACCCTGCCAAACGCTTCCATCGTCATAGCGGTTCTGACCAATGATCTCGTTGTCAGCAGCAACCAAACCGCGATTCTTCGCGTCACACAGCCGTTGCACGGCAGGGTCATCCTCAACCCGGGCTCAATTTCAAATGCGGTGCTGTCACGGTTGTTCCAGTTCGCCGCGACTCAACTGAGCAACAGCGTGGCGCGGATCGCGCAAACAAATTTCTATCCGTGGATGACGGATACGAACGGCGCCTGGGAGGTCGAGACGGTGGATGACAACAACTGGATTACCGGATTTTTCCCCGGCTCGCTCTGGCTGATTTATGAGCACACGGGCGACCCCAATTACCTGACCTGGGCGGAAGATTGGATGGGCGCAATCGCGCCGGAACAATTCTCCACGAATACGGATGATGTCGGATTCATGATCAACACCAGCTACGGCAACGGCTGGCGCCTGACCGGGAATCCGGCTTACCAAGCCGTGATGCTGCAAACGGCGCAGTCGTTCTCAAATCGTTTCAACCCTTTCGTTGGCTGCCTGGCCGATGACACCTTGCTTGCCACCAATACGAATCCGCCTCCGTTCCAAGTCATCATGGATACGATGATGAACGCGGAATTGCTCTACGCCGCCCATGATCTGGGGGGCAGCTCGAATTTGACCAACATCGCCGTGAGCCACGCCGGACGGACTCTGACCAATCAAATTCGCGCCGACGGCAGCACCTTTCACATGATCATCTATAATGACACCAACGGCGCGGTGCTGTCTCAGGGCAATCGCGTTGATATTCCGCCGCTCGACACCTGGGCGCGCGGCCATTCGTGGGCCATACATGGTTTTACGACGGCTTATCAGGAAACCGGCGACCCGCGCTTCCTGGCCGCGGCACAGCAGACGGCGGATTTTTACATCAACCAGGTTCCTGCGGACTTCGTGCCTTATTGGTATTTCCAAACCAACGGATTGCCACCCAGCCCGCCCATTAGAGACTCCTCCGCGGCCGCCGTCACGCTTTCGGCGCTGGTTGAATTGAGCCAGCTTGCCACCAACTCAGTCGACGCTTCCCGGCATTGGCAGGCCGCGCTCAACATCTTCAATTCCCTCAGTTCCACCAACTATCTTGCCCAAGGGACCGCCAGCAGCGGCATATTGTTGCACGGCGATTCAGTGGACACCCTCACTGACACCACGCTCATCTACGGCGACTACTATTTCCTCGAAGCATTGAATCGCTTGAACACTCTCTACGGTCAAACCACCCTCACTTACGTGCCGGACACGAATTTTTCCGGCGTCGATTCATTCACCTATCAAGCGTGCGACAGCAGCGGAGCCAGTTCGAGCGCGGCTGTTTCAGTGACGGTGGGGTTGCCGAACCCGACCCTTGCCGTCTCTTCCGCCGTTGTCCGGACCATTTCATTTCCAACGTCCGCGACCAACTCATACTTTGTCCAGTATGCAAACAGCATGAATTCCCCCATGACTTGGAACGTGCTGGCCACGAACATTGCGGGCACCGGTTCGGTCCGTTCCATCACCGACACAAACATTGCCTCTCAACGCTTTTACCGGCTGGGCATGAACTTTTGACCGGCTTCGGAACAGGGTCAAATTCTGAACGGGGTCCGGCCGACTCGTCCGATGCTCAGGAAATCAAGGAAACCCAAGCCCGTAATACCGGACAGAGTAATTCGTCCACTGCGGATCGCTGAAATGGAAAGTGTTGGTGAGCATCACGTTCGTTACCGCGGTCCAAACCGGCCAGGCCAGATTGGTGCAGGCTTCCACCACGATGGGAATATTGGTGGTTGTGCGGTTGGTGATGGTGAATCCAAAGCAATTGCTCTGCACACCAATGCTTATGCCATTCGAAACGATCAGCGGATTCCATGGCACTGTCGTAAGACCAGCACTGGAAGAGAAGGCACCCCATCCTGTCGTGCCAGGCAAATAGCAGATTGACGGATTTTCACCACTAAATGCAAAAGAATCGACAGTGGGAGCGTTGGTTCATGGCGGCAATTTGCGGCCCAGGCAAACGCCATTTACAGGAGCAGTTTCCGCGAAAATAGTTAAAATACTAATTTGACTATTGAATAGACAAGGCATATATGTAGTCAAAGAAAGTGGGAATGATGAGGGATGAATTAATAAGCCCCGCCTTCGCAGAGCTGCGGCGCGGCAAGCGCCCTTTGGCGAAGGCGGCCCTGACGACCGTGATGCCTTGCGTGTCGCGCCACAGCCTGGCGACGGCGGATCGCGCCAGTTTGTCAAAGTCCCGTCAGCAACAGGATGACGGCAGAAGCCCCGGCGTGAAGGTGGACTTGACGCGCCGAAGCCGCTTCGGCGAAGGCGGATCACACCCCCATCAAAGCGGGTCGCGCCGAATCGCAGCAAGTCGCAGTGATTTTAAAAGGGATTTCGCTTTGACTCCTACCGCTTACGACCGGATGTTCCCGCTAATGCCCGCATTCCTGGAGGGATCGACAACACCATGCAACTCGAAAGCATTTTTGGGTTATTGTTCACCTGTTGCATTCGGAACACGCTGCCCCCCAATGAGTTCCGATGGAAGTGCGTCCCTTCTGTTTCGTGCCGATTCGGGGTAATTCGTGCTAAATCGTGCCAAAAAGAATAAATGAAAAATGAGAGATTCGCGATGACCAGTTTTCAATTCAGAGTCAGCGTTTTGCCTGCGCCCACGAACTGCAACCCGTCGCTGGCGGAATCCCGGAACGAAAGCGGACCTGTCCGCCGTAGCTGTTTCAGCGAAGGCGGATCATACCGACTAAAAGCGACTCAAAGTGATTTCTCCAGTCAGGGCTTCCTAGCCAGTTTTTACGCACGTCATTGAAAATGAACGACTTGCAATAAAACCGCGCTCAAACCGGATCAATCAGTGATAACTAAGATAATCCCCTGGAACACGACGGCCAGCCAGCCTTCGTTACTTGAATTTGATGAGACGCGCGTTCACATCCGTGTGGGTGAGTGGCGTGGACCAGGCAAAGGCGCCGCCGCCGCCGCCGCCACGGCCATAGCCGCCTCCTGCGCCTCCCAGTGTAAGCGTGCCGATTTGATAAGTTTGGCTATAGTAAATCAGCGCGGCGTCGGCATGCTGTTCATGGACAGCCTTGGCCACTCCGTCTTCACTGTGGGCGGTAACGTCGCCGATAACCACATATGGCCGGTTCGGCAATTGGCCCGGCGCATAAAGGGTGGCGCCATCCACCACTTTGACGAATCCCCCGGGCTGGGTGCTCCAATTCTCCTGCTGGCCGACGTACGGGGAGTAATTATACCCCGTGCTGCAGCCGCAGAGCAAAAACAACAGAAGTGCAGGTATTATCTTTTTCATATCATATCTCCTTACGGGGATCCGGTCCCAATCTTGCAAAGGAAAGTCCTCAACCTTTCTGGGCGTACTTCTGCCCCAGACCGGCTCAATTGTCAAGTCCATCCCCCGGGGAGCGTTTTTCCTAATTCTAATCTTCTTCCCATGACCAACCAAAAGGTTACGATTACAATTAAGATCACGAACGGATCATGCGAACGCCAACTCTAATCAAGGCGATTGCCTCCAGCGCCGACCCGCGCCGCGCAAAGGCCGGCGTCGCTCAATTGCGCCAGACCGCGGCCGCCGGCATCTTGGACAGGCTTTCCGGCGAGCAGGCGCGGATTCTGGCCTCCATCTTGGGCGGTTCCCAGGCCTTGAGCGAATTGCTCGCGGGCCGTCCCGACTGGCTGCCCCCGCTTCTGGAGCCGGGTTTTCTGAACTTCCCGCGACACGAGGAGGGGCTGCGGCACCAGATCGGGCGCTGGTTGGAACCTCTGCTCGAACGCCAGGATTATGAGGCGGCCTTTGCCTCGTTGCGCCAGTTCAAACAGCGCGAGATGTTGCGCATCGCCGCCCGCGATCTGGCCCGTCTCACAGGCGCATTGGAGATCACGCGCGAGATTTCCCAGGTGGCCGATGTTTGCCTGGACGTTGTTTGCCGCCTTTGCCGACAAAGCCTGGCCTCGCGCCTGGGACAGCCTTTTTATCTCGACGCGGACGGGCGCTGGCAGGAAAGCCAGTTTTGCGTGCTGGGCCTCGGAAAGCTCGGCGGGCATGAGTTGAATTACAGCTCGGACGTGGATGTTCTTTTTGTTTATAGCGAGGAGGGCAATGTATTCAAAACGCCGCCCAAGCCCGGCGAGCAGCCTGGAAAAGGATTGTCCAATCACCAGTTTTTCACCCGCTTGGCCGAAAAATGGATCGCCGAAGTCGTGCCCATGACGCCGGACGGCAGCCTCTTCCGCGTCGATGCGCGCCTACGCCCGGAAGGCAAGTCCGGGCCGCTGGTGCGGTCGCTCGAAAGCTATGAGAGTTATTACGCGCAATGGGGCCAGACCTGGGAACGCATGATGTTGATCAAGGCCCGGCCCGTGGCGGGCGACAAGGCCTTGGGCGACGAATTTGTTGAGATGGTGCAGTCGTTTCGCTATCCGCGCTCCTTGAGCCAGCGCACCATCGGCGAAGTCGCGGCGGTGAAGAAACGCATCGAAAAGGAAGTTGTCAAGGCTGGCGAATTGGATCGCAACGTCAAGTTGGGCCGGGGCGGGATTCGTGAGATCGAGTTCATTGTCCAGACCCTTCAGATTCTGCGCGCCGGCCGCATCCCATTCCTGCAAGGCGCCTCCACCGTGCCGGTTTTGCGCAAACTGGCGGAATATGCCCTGCTGTCCGGGCCGGACGCGAAGCGACTGGAGGAAGCCTACATTTTTCTGCGCGACGTCGAGCATCGCCTGCAAATGGAGGCCGGCCAGCAGACCCACACCATCCCCGCCGACCGCAGGGCCTGCCAGCGCCTGGCCCGTTTGATGGGTTTTGCATCCCTGCCGGCCTTCGAAACCGCGCGCCGCGCCCACACCGGCCACGTGCGCCGGATTTATGATCTCCTCCTGGCCGGCGACGAACCGGAGCCGTCCTCCATGCTGCCCGACGACGCCGAAGACTCCGAAAAGACGTGGCTGGAATTGTTTTCCCGTCATTCTTTTCGCGATCCCGCCCGCGCCTGGCAAATGGTGCAAATCTTCCTGCACGGCCCCGGCTATGTCCATGTTTCGCCGCGCACCGTCGAACTGGCGCGCGAGTTGTTGCCCCGATTTCTGGCCCTTTGTCCGCAAACCACGGGCGGAGCGCCGCGCCCGCCAAAAACCGGCCCGGTGCTGTCCGACCCGGATCGTGTCCTGGTGCGGTTGGACAGTTTTATTGACGCCTATGGCGCGCGGGCCACTTTGTACGAGCTGTGGACGCAGACACCGTCGCTTTTCGAAATGTTGCTGCTGCTGTTTGACCGCTCCGAATTCCTTGCCGAAAGAGCCATTCGCACGCCCGACCTCGTCGATGAACTGGAAACCAGCGGACGCGTGCGCCGGCAAAAGAGCGCCGCCGAAACCCTGCGGGATTTGCGCCGTGGCTCGGGCGACGCCGACCAGCGCCTCTGGTTGCGGCGCTATCATCAGGCCGAATTGATGCGCATCGGGCTGCGCGACATTTTTGGCCTGGCCGATTTCGAACAGAACCTGCTCGAACTCTCAGCCCTGGCCGACGCCTGCCTGCAATACGCGCTGGAAATCGTTGCGCGTCAGGCCCGGTTCAAGAGCCTGCCCCTCTGCGTCGTCGGATTGGGGAAATTGGGTGGCCGGGAAATCAACTACGGTTCCGACCTGGACATTATTTTCGTGACGAACTGCGCAGCGAAGAGCCTGCCTCGGCTCCAGCGCCTTGCCGCCGCCTTTCTGGACCTGCTCGGCGGCCAGACGGAGATGGGCGCATTATTTCATCTTGACACACGCCTGCGTCCCGATGGCGGGAAAGGGCTGCTCGTCAACACGCTCGAAGCCTGCGGGGAATATTACCGCAAACGGGCCGGCCTTTGGGAGATTCAGGCGCTGACCCGCGTCCGGCCCATTGCCGGCGATCTCGAGGCTGGCGCGCAATTCCAGCAACTGGCCGCCGCGCTGGCCGATTTCAGTCCGGAGAATGTGGCGGCCGGATTCGCCGTTCCTTCCGCGCGCGCCGGCAAATCATCCGGACAGGCCGGCCTGGCCGCCTACACGCCCGGCTGGATGAAGGAAATCGACGCCATGCGCGAGCGCACCGTCCGGGAGCGGACCCCGCCCGGCAAGGACCGCCTGGCCATCAAAACGGGTGTGGGTGGCCTGATGGACGCCGAATTCCTGGCGCAGGCCTTTTGCCTGGCCCGCGGCTGGCAGGAGGCCAACTCGCTCAGCGCCTTGCGGCGGGGTGGCGAAGAGGGCCTGCTGGACAGCGCAGACGCCGAGTCCCTATTGCGCAACTACACAACATTGCGTCGCATCGAATGCATCCTGCGGCGCTGGAGTTACGAAGGTGAAATTCTGCTGCCCGAAGATGAACCGGCCCAGTACCGCGTGGCCGTGCGCTGCGGCTTCGCCGGCCCTGGCGACTTCATGCAAGCGCTGGATTCGACCCGGGCCTCGATCCGGGCGGTTTACGTCAAGTACTTTCGCAGTGGCGCCGCGTGACTGGATACCGGTGTTGAATCGAGGGCGCGTCAATGCTAAAGTGGGGCTGCAACTGAAAGCATCGAATGCCTATTTACGAATATGAATTATGCGAAGGCGACTGCGTCGTCTGCGGGGGGACATTTACCCTGCGCCGTCCCTTGGATGCCGCGCCATTGAAAGTCTGCCCTGCCTGCCGTCGCCCGGTGCGCAAGATCATCTCGACCTTCAATTCCCCGGTCAAACTCAAACCGCTGTCCGTTTCCGATGCGAAAAAGGCCGGCTTCACCGTCCTCAAGCGCCTCGGCAAGGGCGAATACGAGAAACAATAATCAGAAGCTCCGATTGCCCAGTGCCGGATGCAGCCAATTTCACTCGTAACTCTTTCGCACAAATTCCCGGACAACCGACATCTCCTGTTCGCCGGCGATAGTGTGGCCCTTGACGAATTCGTGCCACTCGATTTGCAGGCCGGCCCGTCGCAGGATTTCGAGTTGCGGGCGGACTTGTGCGATGGGGATGAGCGGGTCCTGCGTGCCGTGCGTCAGCAGAAAACGCTGGCTGGCGGCTTCCGGCGCAAGTTCCTTGACCAACCGTTCCGGCTCATGCGCGTAGCCGCTGATGCCGACAATCCCCGCCAGATGATGCCGGTAACGCGCGCCAATTTCAATCGACATAAGGCAGCCTTGGGAGAAGCCGGAGAAAACGATCCCGCCAAGTGGAAAGCCTTTGCCCGGCAGTTGGTCCAGTAATTGGAAGAGCAAATCACGGCTGCGCTTGATCCCGCTTACCGGATCCCCCAGGTCGTACCAGGCGAATCCGCCGTAATACGGATCGGGGGCATCGACCAACAGGTAATTCAGCCACGGCAACCCCATGGCTTCGGACCACCAGCGATACCCCGCCACGCTGTCGCCCAGCCCGTGCAGCACGATCATGAGACGCTGGCTGCTGGCTTGATTTGCGGCAATGAACTCGGTGTTGAGCATGGGCTTTAGCGGGGTGGGGTGGCAAACGGGCTTGGCGCCAGCTTGAAACGCGGGAATTGCCCCTTGCTGTTGCGCGCCGGGGTCCGGCTGGGCGAGGCGCCCGCAGCCGCCCTGAGAAGTTCGTTTTGACTGCGGTGGAGGACCGCGCCCCGCCGGGGCCGCTGGCGTTTGTAGGAGCCGCTCGAAGTCAATAAGCGCGCCTTGACGTTGTCTTTCAAGGCCGTTTCCAGCAACTCGCCCTGGACACGCTCGCGCAAATTGCCGTCGTCGATCGGGAACACGACCTCGATGCGCCGGAAGAAACTTCGCGGCGTCCAATCAGCGCTGCCAATAAAAATATCGGGCTGGCAGGCGTTCTCGAAATAGAAGACCCGGCTGTGTTCCACGAAACGGTCCACGATGCTGCGCACGGTGATGTGTTCGCTCACCCCTTTGATGCCCGGCCGCAAACAACAGATGCCGCGCACGATCAGGTCAATCCTGACCCCGGCGCGCGAAGCCTCATAAAGCGCCGCGATGATCCGCGGGTCCGAGAGGCTGTTCATGCGGGCGATGATGCGCGCCGGCAGCTTCTTCCTGGCGTGCTCCGTTTCGCGCTCAATCAATTTCAGCATCCGGGCGTGCAGTTCGAAGGGTGAAATCAGCAGCTTTTTCGTGCCCTGAAACTGGCAGATCCCGGTCAATAAATTGAACAAACTGGCCGCATCCTCGCCAAAGGACGGACGACAGGTGAGCAAGCCGACGTCGGTGTAAAATCGGGCCGTGGCGGGATTGTAGTTGCCGGTGCTCAAATGCAGGTAACGGCGGATGGCGTCACTATCCTTGCGCACCACCAGGCACATCTTGGCGTGGATTTTGCAGCCCACCAGCCCGTAAACGACATGCACCCCCGCCTCCTCCAGGCGGCGCGGCCAAAGAACGCCATGCGAGTCTTCATCCGGGGCCTTGAGTTCCACCACCGCCGCGACTTGTTTGCCGTTCTGCACCGCCTCCATCAGCGCGCCGACGATTTGCGGATCGCCGCCCGTCCGGTAAAGGGTCTGCTTGATGGCCAGCACATTGGGGTCCGCCGCGGCCTGTTTCAGAAAATCCACCACGCTGCCGAAGTTTTCATAAGGATGATGCAGCAAAATGTCGCCCCGGCGAATGACACCGAAGAAATCCGTATCCTCGCGCAGGGCGGCGGGCGGCGGCGCAACCCATGGCGGCTCGCGCAATTCCGGCGAATGATCTCCTTCGGCCACGGCCATCAGGCGGACGGGGTTGATCGGTCCGTTGATGACAAACAAGTCCTCGTTTTTCAGCCCCAGGTTCTCCAGCAGCATGGCGCGGATTTCCGGCGGGCAACCCGGCTCGACTTCCAGGCGCACCGCGTCGCCGCGGCGGCGGCCCTGCAATTCGCTCTCCACCGCTTTGAGCAAGCCGGACGCCTCCTCTTCATTGGCGTAAAGCTCGCCATTGCGCGTCACCCGGAAATTCCAGCAGCCGGGAATTTTTGTCCCCGGAAACAAATCCGCCAGATAGTGCCCGATGACCTCGCCCAGGAACAGATACTGCCGCTGCTTTGAGCCGGGGTGGGGCAGTTGCACCAGCCGCGGCAATACGCGCGGTACCTGAACCACGGCCAGCCGCTGCTGCGCCTCGCCCCCCGACGCGCTCACTTCCAGCTGGACAATCATGTTGAGCGATTTGTTGAGCAACTGCGGAAACGGGTGGGCCGTGTCCAACCCGAGCGGCGTCAGCACGGGCCGGATCTGCGCCCGATAAAAATGCTCCACCCAGTTCAAGTCCGCTTTCGACAGTTCCGCAAACCGCAGAAAACGAATGCCATGCCGTGCCAGTTCCGGACGAAGTTCGTTCCGCCAGCAGGCGTACTGGCGCTCCACCAGCCGGCGCACCCTGCGGTGGACGGCCTGCAACGTTTCCGTCGCCGTCAACCCATCCGCGCTCCGCTCCACCACGGCGCTTTCTATTTGTTGCTTCAGCCCGGCCACCCTCACCTCGAAAAATTCATCGAGGTTGGAACTGAACGCGCAGAAGAACTTGACACGCTCGAGCAAGGGCGTGGACGGGTCCAATGCTTCCTCCAGGACGCGCTGATTGAACTCCAGCCAGCTCAATTCGCGATTGAGCAAGTGGTGCGGTTCAAGTTTGGACGGCTCCGGGGACATAACAACATTGCCCGGCCGGTCACCTGACAGAAATTAAATAGTGCCTTTGCATTGAGAGCAGCATATTGTCCAATCGACCCTAAAAGCAATGGCGGGTTATCCTGCAACCGTTTGCAGTGGGGGTTGGACCGTGGAAGTGTCCAAAAATGAGGAAAGTGTCTCAATTGTGAACACGCGCCTTGGACCGGCGTAAAGTGCTGGGAATCAATGGGAAGCGTTTAGACCGGCCACAGGTGGATGCCATGAATCGCGCTGGCACCGAAGGTGCTGATTAAAAGCAGGTTGCAATAGTGAGACAGGGGTGCCATGTTATTAGAAAGAGGGGGCACGCGAGTTGGAATAGATGAGCAATATTAATTGAATGAAAGTATGAAAATGAGACAGAAATCACTCATCAAACCAACGATGGTGGCGTTCATCGGCTGGGCCATCATGGCCGGTCCCGCGGCCACTGCATACGCCAATTCAGTCACTTTTAGTGATGTAACCGACTGGAGCACCACGCCTGTGGAATTTGTAAATATCAATGCTCCTTTTTTGAATTATTCCGGCGGCGTATATGCCGGAATCAACACTCTTCAGGTCAACGATAATGGGAATATAACCATCGACAACGGCTTCTGCATTGATCCGTTTCACTGGAGCGTCAGCGGACCGGCGGATTACTCCATCGTCCCCTTGATCGGCGCGCCGAAGGACGCCGATCAATACTCTGTCCAACTGAATGCGTTCACCGCGACGGAAATCGAGGATTTGTGGGCGATGTATTATTCTCCGACGATGAGTTCCCCCAGCGCAGCCGGTCTGCAGATCGCGATATGGGAACTTGTTTCTTCAAACGCTGTCGCCACCGGCAATCTCCCCGCCGCTGATGCCATTAGCGTAACCAGCATCTATGATTCTGTGGCCGCCAGCGATCTTGATTCGCTGTCAACTTTTAACGGCTCGCCCGCAAATCTTCTCGCCTTGACCGGCCCCGGGCAGGATTACGTGATTGCCGCTGTTCCCGATGGTGGAGAAACTTTTCTCATGCTGGTCCTGACGTTGGGCGCATTGGTTGTGGCCAGGCCGGCCCTGATCAAAATCGCCGCGCCATTGCGGAAAGCAAAAGCTGTGGCGGCCAATCGTCGGTGATTTGCCTAAGCTGAATGAACGGTCAAGTTCCCGGTCGAACTTCGAGACAGCCCCGGTTCTAAAGCGGGAGTGTTCGCATTGGCCCCGGGCGGATTCTCCGTCAGGGTTGTTTCCTCAACCCTGGCTTCCTCGAGCATCTGCAGAGCTTCTGCGTCGTCCGCATCCTGCTTGAGAATCAATTGACACGCTTCCTCCGCCGCCTCGCGCAATCCAGCCCTGAGATGAATCCGCGCCAGGACTTTGAGGGCCACGACGTTGGTCGGATCAATCGAGAGCGCATGGATGGCAGCCCGCTCCGCCTCGTTGGAGAGATCGGGCAATGAAGAAGGCGGTTCCGGGTCAAGTGCCGCCATGCGCGGCTCGATGGGGAGGCTGGGCCGGGCGAAAGAGTTCTCATGCAAGGCGACCCAGGCTTGTTCATTGTCGCGCGCGTCAACCAACGCGCGGGCCGGGCGAAGCCCTTCAGTCAGCGCCGTGCAAAGGACGCCGCAAAGAGCGCCGGCAGTCGGCTCAAAACACACTTTATCCACGTCGTCCGGAACCATCAGCTCAGGGGTGCCTCCCACACGGCTCGCGACAAAGGCGGTTCCCGCCACCAGGCATTCGAGCACGCGGTAGGGGGAGTTTTCGAGCAGCGACGGGATGACGGCGAGACGGTTTTTCTGCCGGAGATACTCCATTGTCCTGTCCGCGTTGTGGCCGGTGAGAATCTGTGATGGAAACAGCCATCGTTGCGCGCGTTTCTGCACATAGGTGCGCGCCGGGACGCCCTCCACGATGGACTCGGCGCCGAGGAATGTTACGATCCGGATCCTTTTTGCAATGGCGGTGGGGATGGCGTCGAGCGCGTCGCAGAACAGGACAACACCCTTGCGCGTTTCCAGCGTGCCGAAATAAACCAACTCGTCGATTTCGCGGCAGTGCGCAACGAACGGCGCTTCGGCGGACCGGGCGTAGTGGGGCAGGATGTTGGGCTGCACATGGCATTGCTTGGGCAGTTCCCACTGTTGGCGGGAAACCCAGTTGAGCAGATACTGACTTGGGCTGACGACCGCATCTGCCAACGCCACCGTCCGCCGCTCCATGAACTCCGTATCCGCCTCGGCCGAATCTTTCACATACTCCTGATCGACGGCCTTGAGCCACGCGCTCATGCTGTGAAGACCCACACAAATGGTTGTGTGCCCGAAGGCCAGGCCATGATGTTTGGCCGTGAGGGTGTGGTAGCCGGGTCCCTGCCGGTCGGGAAAATGAATGATGTCGAACCGGTCGTTCCGTTTCAGCCAATGATAAGTCTCGTAGGATTTGATGAGATGGAGGGGCGCCACCATCCTCGAATCATGCAGCCGGGGCACGGCGATCAGTGTCAGGCCGTCGCGCTTGTATTTTTCGACCCACTGCTCCCAGGCATGGGGGGAGGAATCCTTGGCGCCGAGAAAGAGGCAGGTGACGTTATGTCCGGCCGCGACCAGGGCCTGGCCCAGGGCGGTGTAGGCGACGCCTGTGCTGGAATGACGGGTGAGGCCAATGAAATCCGGGCTGGCAATGCAAATATTTAATCTCCGTTTCCCGGCGGGCGCTTTGGCGGCAACGGCGGGCTGATCCTCGGGCATGTTGGCAGCGTTGGCATTCATAGATATACCTAATGTCGTCTTTTGAAGAAAGCGAGGGTCCTTCGGCCCCGCGGCGCCTTATGCTTGTCAGTCGAGCGAAGACGGGCGGTTTCCGCGGCGTCATGGTCAAAACCAAATTCGTTCATCTTCTTGATCCAGTATTGCGTGGGCTGGCAATTGACGTGGTGATAACCCGGCTGGCCGGGTTCGGCGTGCGTCAGGCAGACGTAACGGCAGGCGCGAAACGAGGCCATGAAATTCGGGATGAATTCCTCCTCGATATGCTCGACAAACCCGGCGCACCAGGCCAGGTCCAAAAGCATCGAGGGAACAAACGGGCCGGAACTGTAATCGTGTTCGACAATGTTCGCGCGGCACTGGCTCTTTTCCAGCGCTTCCTTCCAGCCTTCCACGCCAAGAGTGTAAATGCCCCGGTCGGTGAACCATTTGGTGCTCCACCCGGCTCCCGCGCCGACGTCCAGCACGCTCTCCACTTGGTATTTCTCAATCAGATAATCCCACACGTCGGGCAGGAAAGTGGCGGTGTCCGGAGCCTTCAGGGGAGCGCCGCCCAAATGTCCGTCTCCATCCGGCGCGGCGCACTTGCGCAGGGCCGCGTCCTGATAACCGAGCGAGTTGAGCGCCAGACAAATAATTTCGAAGCCCGCTCCGTGGCAAAACTCATTAACCGCCCGCGCCACGCCGTACTTAATGCCTTCCAACGGCGAATACGCCGTGTAGTTGGCGCAGAGGATGCACCCGTTGTCCTTGATCTTGCGCCCCGCCTGTTCCAAGGCGCGCGCCGTGGCCGTGTAAGACGGGTCGGTATGAAGATGGATCAGATCGAAATGCCGGTCTGGCTGGGCGGCCAGATGCTCCGCCGCCTCGCCTTCATGAAGTTCCACGATGCCCTGTTCCATCGCCGCAGTGAAAGGCGAATCGTCGAACGCGGTGAAATCGCGGTCGCACAAATGCAGTTTGGATGGCTTGAGCACGGACAGGATTTCGCGTCCAAACCAGCCGGTCCGGGCGTTGGTTTCCATACACACGCCGCCTTTGGGCAGAAGGGGGAGGATGTGCTCGCGACCCGGCACAACCCGCGTGTTCTTCAGATGCAACAGGGCCAGCGGCGGCGCCGTCACATCAGCGAACCAGGCTTGCGGATGGGCCGGGTGGCGGCGGGAACCTTGCTCCGCTTTGGCGGCGGGGCCTGTTCGTGAAAGATCAGCGAAGACAAACGCCTCGTTGGCAAAATCAAGCAGTTGTTCGGGGAGAAGCGTGGCGTTTTGGCCTTCGGCCGGGAGCCGGGTGTTGTCGGCGGTGGTGAGGGCGGACATAAATCCATGGGCCGCGGGTTCAGCCGGCAACTGGGTGGATATCAGTACTGATCATTTTTGGCTCCGTTGCTTTTCGGCCAGGAGGCCGGTCTTTCCTGCCTGGGCGCGGCCAGGTGAGGCAGTTTCGTCCGGCTGTCGGTCAGGGATTCCTTGTTGTTCCTCTGAATCTCGTCATAGACTTCCTGGCGGTGGACGGGAATTTCCATGGGAGCGTCTATGCCCACCTTCACAACATCTCCTTCCAGTCGCATAATCTTGATGATGATGCGACCGTCGATCACGATGCTTTCACCGGGCTTGCGAGAGAGAATCAGCATGGCACAGTGGCGGTGAAGATCAGGAAACGGGCAGAGGATGGCGCACGGGATACCGCGCGGCGTTGACCGGGACGACTTGTTTGCCAACCCAGGTCCGGCGATTGATGACGATGGGGCCTTTGAGATTGATGGTGGCCTGTCCGCCGTTCCGCAATGTGACAATGTTCAGGACAAAAGCGTCCGCAGGGTCTTCCAATTCCAGGAATTCCACGTCCTGTTGATCCAGTTCGGGCTTGTAATCCGGAACCGCTGCTCCCGGGGGCACGACCAGGAAGGAGTGCTTGGGATCTTGCAGCATCTGGAACCACAAGAAAGGCGCTTCATCGGGTTTCGTCAGCAGACTGTAATTCTTCACGCGCTCGAAGCCCAGCAATCCGTAGGGAAGCACCACGACGCCTTTGCCTCCGTTGGTGGGCGTGGCTGGCTTGGGTGCAGGCTTCTCAGTTTCGATCAGTTCCAAGGTATTCATGCCAATATATTTGTTGTAACGTTGATTTGACTTAGCAAGGCACATGCCACCGATTTTTTGGCCCCAAACACGGCAATTCGGCGCAGAATACGTCCGCTGGATGGGTAAAAAAGACCCCTGTCTGGCGGGCAACCCGGCCAATTCTGCCATGTTACCGGCAGCGCCCCCGTCTTCAAACCGGTCTTCTTGGATCCGACATTCAGATAAACAACGACTCGCAAAATGCCAAAAAATAATGCCAAAATATGATAGTTGACCCACGGCACAACGCCCGGTATTCTCCGCGCGATGAAATTATTGGCTGGTCTGCCACGGTTCGTGCGCGTAGTCGTTGTTGACTGACGCGGCCTGAGGCATTGTTCCGGCTCACAGGTCGCCCGTTGTCCCCGCTGGACACGGGTTTTTTGATTTATGCGACATACCATATCGGTGCTGGTGGAAAACAAGTTCGGCGTGCTGACGCGCGTGGCGGCCCTCTTCAGCGGACGCGGCTATAACATTGACACACTCAATGTCGCCCCGACGCAGGAGCCGGACACGTCCCGCATGACCATCGTCACGCACGGCGATGAGGCAACCCTGGAGCAAATCGTCAAGCAGCTCAACAAGCTGGTCAACGTCCTGGAAGTGCATGACTTCCACGAGTCCGATTGCATCGACCGCGAGTTGATCCTGGTGCGCGTGGCCGTGGATGCCAAATCCCGGGCCGAGATCATGCAAATGACCGATATTTTCCGGGCCAGGATCGTCGATGTGCAATCCAAAAGCCTGACCATCGAAATGACGGGCGATGAAGGGAAGATCGAAAAATTTCTGGGCCTGATGAAGGCCTTTGGTGTGCTGGAATTGTCCCGCACAGGAAAAATCGCGCTGGCGCGAAAATAAAGCTCAACCCAAACTCACTCCCATGCCTGCAAAAGGATGCCTTGACCGGCCCCGAAAGCAGTTTAGCATGACACGAACATAAAAAAAGTTACTACAATCTTATGGCAATAATTAATTTTGGCGGAACAAAGGAACAGGTCGTCACGCGGAAGGAATTCCCGATGGCGAAGGCGCACAAGGTGCTGAAGGGCGAGACAATCGCCGTCATCGGCTACGGCGTGCAGGGGCCGGCCCAGTCGCTGAACCTGCGCGACAACGGCTTCAAGGTCATTATTGGCCAGGCCAGCGTATTTAAGCGCGACTGGGACCGGGCGGTCAAGGACGGCTGGGCGCCGGGCAAGACGTTGTTCGAGATCGACGAGGCTGTGCGCCGGGGCACGATCATCCAGATGCTGGTGTCGGACGCCGCCCAGCGGGCCATCTGGCCGCTGGTCAAAAAGAATCTGAAGGCTGGCGCCGCGCTCTATTTCTCGCACGGCTTTTCCATTGCCTACAGGAAGTTGACCGGGGTGGTGCCGCCCAAGAACGTGGATGTGATCATGGTGGCCCCCAAAGGCTCCGGCACTTCGGTCCGACGCAATTTTCTCACGGGCGCAGGCATCAATTCGAGCTTTGCGGTCGAGCAGGACGCCACCGGCCGCGCCAAAGACCGCTGCATGGCGGTCGGCATCGGCATCGGCTCGGGCTATTTGTTCCCGACCACGTTCCAGCACGAAGTGTTCAGCGATTTGACCGGCGAGCGCGGCGTGTTGATGGGCGCGCTGGCCGGCATCATGGAAGCGCAATATGAAGTGCTTCGCGCTCACAATCACAGCCCCAGCGAGGCGTTCAATGAGACGGTCGAGGAACTTACGCAGAGCCTTATCCGGCTGGTGGACGAAAACGGCATGGATTGGATGTATTCGAACTGCTCCGCCACGGCCCAGCGCGGCGCCCTGGACTGGAAGCCGCGCTTCAAGAAAGCCGTGCTGCCGGTCTTTAAGGCGCTTTATGAGCGCGTCAAGAGCGGCAAGGAATGCGCCCGTGTGCTCTCCAGTTGTGGCAAGCCCAATTACCAGAAGCAGTTGAGCAAAGAGCTCGCTGTGATCGGCGACTCGGAAATGTGGCAGGCCGGCAAGGCCGTCCGCGCGTTGCGCCCTCATGAAGCTGCGCGGGCCATCGCCGCCGGCACCAAGGGCATCGGCGGCCGGGCAGCCAATTAACTGACAGGACACGTACTGGAGCGAGGCGAGTCTCGATTCGAAATCGGGTCTCCTCTCGCTGATTTTCAGGCCGCTTTATCGCTGGTCTTTCCGCCAATCCAATCGAGCAGTAGAAAGACGCAGACAAAAAACGGGAATACTCCATAGAAGGTGTCGCTCACGGAATGAGAATGCCTGTCAACCGCCCTGAACACCGTCAGGCAAAACAGGGCGGCGAGCACGCAGATCACCGTGCCGGGAACTGATACCGGCAGATAGAACCAGCCAAATCGCTTAAACCATTGTGTTTTCATAATCGTGATGTTTGCCACGATGACGACACTTACTTTGTATCACAAAGTGAACCGGGTCAAGTTGTTTTTCACTTTTACTCAGTCAATGCGACCGCCCAAAACAGCAAAAGCTGTGGCGCGATGTGCATTAAACCAGCTTCTTATGTTCCTTGCTCTCGGCGAGTTTCCGGACCAGGTCCCTGACCTTCTGCGCCTGGCTTTTGTGGGCCAAGAGAACGGCGTCGTCGGTTTGCACGAGGATGGCGTCGCGCAGGCCCACCACGGCGATGGGCGTCCGGTTTTTTGTCCTTGCGTCAAATATAATGTTGCGCGCGCCATCGACATGCACGAAGTCCCCCACGGCGCAATTGCCTTCCGCGTCGGATTTGAGATGCCGGGCCATCGCGGTCCACGAGCCGAGGTCGTCCCAGTCAAAAACACCGTCGGCCACGACCACGTTCTGGGCGTGTTCCATCAGGGCGTAGTCAATGGAGACTTTGTTCAGGGCGGGATATTCTTTGGCAAGGACGCGGTCGAGCTTTGGCGTGCCGGCGACTTTGAACCAGCGCTGGCAGGCGGCGGCCAGTTCCGGCTGATGTTTTTCCAGACCCTGGGTGATGGTGACAAACGACCAGAGAAACATCCCGGCGTTCCACCGGTATTGGCCGCTGTTCACGTATTCGAGCGCGCGCTCGAAGTTCGGTTTTTCGACGAATTGTTCGGCTTTGAAGAAAGTGGTTTTGTAGGGCTTGACGCCCTGAGGCGGGGGCAGGGTGTTGCCCAGGCGAATGTAGCCGAAGCCGGTGGCCGGTTCGGTGGGCTTGATGCCGATGGTGACAATGAGCTGCCCGCGCCCGGCCAGATCAAACGCGTCGGCCAGGACCTGCTGGAATTTCTTTTCCTCAGCAATGACATGGTCGGCCGGCAGGACGGCCATGACGGCGCTGGTGGAGCGTTGCCCGACGACGGCCGCGCCCAGGGTGACTGCGGCGCAGGTGTCGCGCCCGATGGGTTCGGCGACGATATTTTGCCGGGGCAGTTTGGGCAATTGCCGCCGGACTTCCGGCGCCTGGACGGCGTTGGTGATGATGAAAATGTTTTTGAGGGGAACCAGCGGCAGGACGCGATCGACAGCTTGTTGGAGCAAGGAGCGCTTGCCAAGCAGGGTGACGAGTTGTTTGGGGGTGCGTTCGCGGCTGACGGGCCAGAAGCGTTCGCCGCGCCCTCCGGCCATGATGATGACGTAACGGTCTTGCGCAGGCGTTTTCATATCATGCTAATTCTTGACTGCATTCAACAATGAAGCGGTGAACCGGGCCACCTGGTCCACCAGATCCGCGTTTTTTCCATGCCGGGCGATCTGATTGACAATGGCGCTGCCCACCACCACCGCCTCGGCCTCGGCCGCCACGGCTTTGGCCTGGTCCGGCGTGGAGATGCCAAATCCCACCGCGATGGGCAGGCTGGTGTGCGCGCGAATCCGGGCCGTCATGCCGGCAATGCCTTCGGACACCTTCTTTTGCATCCCGGTGACGCCCTCCCGCGACACGCAATAAACAAAACCCGTGCCGCGTTTGACGATCAGCTCGATGCGATTGTCCGGGGTGGTTGGCGCGACGAGGTAAATTACGCAAAGTCCGGCTTTGGCCATGAGCGACTCGTAGTTTTCCGATTCTTCCGGCGGCAGGTCGAGCGCCAGGAGGCCGTCCACGCCGGCGTGGGCGGCGTCACTGATGAACTTCTCCAGGCCGTGGCGGTGCAGGAGGTTGAAATAGATGTAGAGAACGATGGGGATTTGCGATTGTTTGCGGATGTTCGCGACTGTTTCGAGTACCTTGGCCGGAGTCGTGCCGGATTCCAACCCGCGCTGGGCGGCCATTTGATTGACCGGTCCGTCCGCCAGCGGATCGCTGAATGGAACGCCGAGTTCCAGGACATCGACGCCGATGCGGTCGAAGGCCAGCGCCAGTTGTCGGGTGGCTTCGAGGCTGGGGTCGCCGGAGCCAATATAGACAATGAAGCCCTTGCGCGCCGTTTGTTTCAATCGGGCAAAACGTTCGACGATGCGGTTCATCCCGGGCACATGCGCGCTTTTTACTTTTGGCGATGGCGGCGCTTGACGTGAAGCTGCGCCATTGACTCGGCCAGGGCGGCGCTGACCCGGGCGTATTCCTCGGCGTCCAGGTTCTCCGCCAAGCGCGCCGCGGCCTTCTGCCGGACTTCCTCGGCTTTGGCTTCGTCAATTTGTTCAGACCGGACGGCCATGTCCGTCAAGATGGCGACTTTCTCCGCCGTGATTTCAACAAAGCCCTCGCCCACGGCGAGGTAAAGGTCCTGGCCGTCCTTGCGCACGGTTATTTCGCCGGGGACCAATTGCGTCATGAGCGGGACGTGCTGGGGATAGACGCCCATTTCACCGTCGATGCCCGGCAGGGTGACCATTTCGACGTCGTCGGAGAAGGTCTTGGCCTCCGGGGTGACAATTTCAAGTTTGAGCGTGTTGGGCATCTCAGCCTTCTTTGATTTCGTCGATGCCGCCCTTCATGTAGAAGCTCTGCTCGCCGACTTCATCATGTTTGCCCTCGAGGATTTCCTTGAAGCCGCGGACGGTCTCGGCCACGGGCACCTGTTTGCCTTCGCGGCCAGTGAAAACTTGGGCCACGGTAAAAGGCTGGCTGAGGAAGCGCTGGATTCTGCGGGCGCGAAACACCGTCGTCTTGTCCTCGGGCGACAGTTCGTCCATGCCCAGGATGGCGATGATGTCCTGCAGGTCCTTGTAGCGTTGCAGGACTTTTTGCACGCCGCGCGCCACGTCGTAATGTTCCTGACCGACGATTTCCGGGGTCAAGGCGCGGGAGTTGGAGGCCAGCGGATCGACGGCGGGGAAAATGCCCAATTCCGCAATAGACCGTTCCAAAACAATGGTGGCGTCCAGGTGCGCGAAGGTGGTGGCGGGGGCGGGGTCGGTCAAGTCATCCGCCGGCACATACACCGCCTGGAAGGAGGTGATGGAACCTTTCTTGGTGGAGGTGATGCGTTCCTGCAAATCGCCCATCTCGGCGGCCAGGGTCGGCTGATAACCGACGGCGCTGGGGGTGCGTCCCAGCAAGGCGGAGACTTCCGAGCCGGCTTGGGAGAAACGGAAAATATTGTCGATGAACAACAGCACGTCCTGGTTTTTCTCATCGCGGAAATATTCGGTAATGGCCAGGCCGGACAGGGCCACGCGCAAGCGGGCGCCGGGCGGTTCATTCATTTGCCCATAGACCAGCGCGATTTTGGAGTCGCCCAAGTTTTTCTGCTTGATGACGTCCGCCTCGGACATTTCGTGATAGAGATCGTTTCCTTCACGGGTGCGCTCGCCCACGCCGGCAAAAACGGAGACGCCGCCGTGGAGTTTGGCGACGTTGTTGATCAACTCCATGATGACAACGGTCTTGCCCACGCCCGCGCCGCCGAACGCGCCGACTTTGCCGCCCTTGAGGAAGGGACAAATGAGGTCGATGACCTTGATGCCGGTGGCGAACACTTGCGGGGAAGTGGATTGATCGACCAAGGGCGGGGCGGGGCGGTGGATGGGATAATACTTCTCGGCTGTCACTGGCCCGCGTTCATCCACCGGGTTGCCGATCACGTCGAAGACGCGGCCCATGACGCCAGGGCCGACGGGCATGGAAATGGGGGAGCCGGTGTCGAGGACTTCGAGGCCGCGCTTGAGGCCTTCGGTGCTGGACATGGCGACGGCGCGGACCCAGTGGTCACCCAGATGCTGTTGCACTTCGAGGGTGAGCTTGGTTTTGCCGTGCCCGGGCACGTCGAAATCAACCGTGACGGCGTTGTAAATGGCGGGAAGGCCGGCGGGGAATTCGATATCCACGACAGGCCCGATGACCTGGACGATTTTGCCTTTGTTCATTTTAAAAATCAGCTCGGTAACGCTAAGAGAGGCGGGACTCTACGCCGTGTCCGGCCTCTGTGTCAAGACCTCCAAGCGGGGATTTTTGGGCCGGTATTTCGACGGAATGGGCGCAAGACGGCGAGGCGCAGCCACAGCGCTGAGTCTGAATTGAAAACTGGTCATTGAGAATCTCTCATTTTTCATTTTTCTTTTTAGCACGAATTAGCGCGAATTAACCTGAAAAAGCACGAACGGGCGGGGACGCATTTCTGTTGGAACGCGTTGACGGGCAGGCTGTTCCGGCTGAAACTTCGGAAAAACGGCCAAAACGCAGTTTTCGTGTTTCATGGTGTTGTCGCTCCCTGCCGGGTATGCGGGAATAAGCGGGAACGTCCGGTCAGGAGCGGCAGGGATCAAAGTGGTGTCCTTTTTAAAATCACTGTGACTTGCTGCGACCCGGTGCGATTCACTTTGAGTGGGGTTTGATTTTGCTTCGCCCCGGGCGGCTTCCGCCTTCGCCGAAGCGGCTTCGGCGCGACAAGTCCGCCTTCGTCCCGCCGGTGTCGAGGCGGGGTTTGTTAATTCATTCTTCATCATTCCCACTTTCTTTGACTACTTATATGCGCAAACTATTCAAGAGTCAAAAGATATTTTAATTATTTTTCTGAAAACGGCGGTTTTTGGCGGGAGGGCTTAAATATCTCAAGCCGGAGCTGATTTGTGACGATAAGGAGTTGGTGGATCAGAAGCTATGAGGTGAATGGAATGAGCTGGTTGAAACCGTGGTTGAGGAGAACTGCGCTTGTCTGCGCCGTGTTCCTCGCGGCTGGATCCTTGTTTGCATTGGATCCCGGAAAGTCGGTCTATCAGTATAATTGCCAGAATTGGACCCGTCAGAACGGGTTGCCGGCCGACCTCATCACCGGCGTCACGCAGACCAAGGACGGTTACATCTGGCTGGGCACCCAAAAAGGAATGGTCCGGTTTGACGGGGTTGAATACAAGCTGGTTAACATTCCGCTGCCAGATGGGCAAAGCCAGCAAATCAAGAGTCTGTGCAAGGCCATGGACGGCGGCATGTGGTTGTCCATCAGCGGCGGGCATTTTGGCTACTACGACGGCCACAAGTTTTTCCCCATCGAGAACGAAAGATGGGCAGAGACCAGCGTCAATAACACCACGGTTTTCGAAGCGTCTGACGGGGCCGTCTGGACGGGGTCGGATCCAGGGTTGGGCCGATGGGACAAGGGGAAGCCCCAGGAAACTTTTTTTGATACAAATTATGAGAACCGCATCCTGAGCTTCTCCGAAAGCCGCGGAGGCCGTGTCTGGATAGGAACAATGGAGCGGGGTTTGCTTTATTGGCAGGACGGGAAGCTGGCTGTTTTTCCGGATGCATCGCTAAAGACGTCCATTATTTTCAACGTGACGGAGGATTCAGCCGGCAGGGTCTGGGTCGGCACCGCCAATGGTTTGTTTTACATTGATTCCAACTTCCAACCGGTGCGGGTTCCCGACTTCAACAACGAAATCAGCAGCCTCCTGGTGGACCGGCACGGCGTGGTGTGGGTCGGGACGCTTGGGAGCGGCGTGGCCCGCTACGAAGACGGGGAACTCACCACGTTGCGGAAAACGGACGGATTGGTGAGCGACGCGATCACGAGCCTTTATGAAGACACGGAAGGCAGCCTGTGGGTCGGCACACAGAATGGATTGAGCCAGATCACGGACGTGAAGTTCCCCATTTACTCGGCGCGCGAAGGTCTTCCGTCCAGTTCAGTCGTCTCCGTGTCCTCCAAGCGAACGGGAGGACTTTGGATCACAACCGAAAAAGGGCTGACCAGTTTTGATGGCCGGAAGGTGACGGACTTCGCCAACAATGCGGCGTTGAGCCAGCAATGGTTTAAGCGCGTGTTTGAAGCCAGCAACGGGGACCTGTATCTGACGGATGACCGCAAACACTTGTTGCAGGTTTCCGGCGGAAAAGTCGTGATGAGCCTCACCAACCAAGACTGGCCCACCGGGATGGTGGAGGACGCCCGGGGCTTAATTGTAGCCGTGGGCAACAAGCTCTGCCGCATCCAGAACGACAGGATGATCCCGTTCGCTTATGCAGACGGCAAAGAGCCGACTTACTATTGGATTTTCAATTTGTGCCTGGCACACGATGGAGCCATCTGGGCGGCCTGCAACAACGGCATATTTCGCATTAAAAACGGCATCGCGCGGCGCTGGTCCACCACGGAGGGCCTGTCCGACAATAATGTCTCCTGCATCTTCGAAGACGTGGATGGGGCGATTTGGGCGGGATCGGATGGCGGGATCGCACGCATCAAGAACGACCAGCTTGCGAACCTTACCTCCAAGCAGGGCCTGGGCGATGATAATGTCTTTGAGATTGTGCCGGACAACCAAGGCAATTTCTGGATGGATTCCATCGCCGGCATCCAGCGGGCCAGCCGCAAGAGCTTGAATGACTTCGCGGACGGCAAAACGCACCGCATCGAATGCCAGATGTTTGACGGGTTGGAGTCGATGAAATTTACCGGCCATGCCAAACGGGAGCCGGTGGCCGCCAAGACGGCGGACGGCCGCATCTGGTTCCCCAATCCCCAGGGCCTGGCCATGATTGACCCGGAACACTTCTTTCGCAACAGCGTCGTTCCGCCGGTGTACATCCAACAAATCCGCATCAACGGCGTCGAAGTGCGGAACCGGGAAGCCCTTATTCTCCCCGTGGGCGGAGGGCAGATGGAGTTCCAATTCGCGGTCTTGAGTTATATCGCCCCGCAGAAAGCCAGGCTGCGCTATCAGTTGGAAGGCTTCGACAGCGACTGGGTCGATGCCGGGGGGCGGCGCTCGGTGCTCTACAACAACTTGAAGCCGGGCAAGTATTCCTTCCGCGTGGAGGGCTGCAACGCCGACGGAGTGTGGAACACCGCCGGGGACGCCTTTTCCGTGGAATTGCCACCGGCCTTTTATCAAACGGCCTGGTTTTTGGTTCTGTGCGTCCTGTTGGGGCTGGCGGGGCTGGGCTTGATTTATCGCTGGATGCTCTACCGGGCCGAAATCAAGCAGCGCAAACTCAAGAGAGCCAACGATCTATTGGAAGAGAAGGTCCGCAACCGCACCGCCGAGCTGGCGGCTGCCAATGCGGAAATGGAGAGCACGCATCAACAACTGATGGTGGCTTCCCGCCAGGCGGGAATGGCAGAAGTGGCGACCGGCGTCCTGCACAACGTCGGCAACGTCCTTAACAGCGTCAACGTCTCCGCCAATCTCGTCGTCGATTCCATCCGCGGCTCCCGCGCCTCCAGCCTCGCCAAAGTGGTCGAACTGTTTGATAAACACCCCACCGACCTGGCCGATTTCCTCACTCACGACGACAAAGGCAAGCAGCTGCACGCCTTCCTCGGCGGCCTCAACGGCCATCTGGCCACGGAACGAACCGGTGTGCTGGAAGAACTGCGTTCCCTGACCGCGAATATCGAACACATCAAGGAAATTGTGGCCATGCAACAGGCCAACGCCCACCGATTTGGCGTCACAGAAACGGCCCAGGCGGCCGAGTTGATGGAAAGCGCCCTCAAGATGAACGAGCCGGCCTATAACCGTCACAGGATCAAGCTTATCCGCGAATTCGAAGAGGTGCCGCCCATCCTGGTGGACAAGCACAAGGTCCTGCAAATCCTCATTAACTTGCTGCAAAACGCCAAGCGCGCCTGCAGCCAGAGCACCCAGGCGGAGCGCAAGGTCACGGTTCGCATCCGCCGCAACGGCGAGCGGGCCATCCGCATGGAAGTGGCCGACAACGGCGTCGGAATCCCGCCCGAGAACCTGACCCGGATATTCGCGCATGGATTTACCACCCAATCCGACGGGCACGGCTTCGGGTTGCACACCGGCGCCCTGGCGTCCAAGGAACTGGGAGGGACGCTCACGGCCTACAGCGAAGGCTTGGGCAAAGGGGCCATGTTCATTCTCGAACTGCCGCTCCAGAATACAAGCCCACCCAGCAGCGAACGCCGCGCTCGTTCTTTCGTCGCTGGCGGGGCGTTGGAACTGGTTTGACCAAATCAGGCGCGTTGTGCCTGGCTTATTCCCATTGTCGCTACGCAACCTTCGCTGATTCGGAAGAGGATTAGGATCAAGATTAGGATTATGGGGTCTGTAGCACAATTCATGGGTGATTTTTGGGACATTTCCGGTTTTCGACAGGCTTCGTCGTGACAGTCTGAGTTGTTTTCGGTCATCCCCTGCAGGTGTCAGTCCTCACTATTGACACTTTTTGGGTTTGGTGTAGTATCGTGCGATGCCGCGCAAATTGCGCATGGAGTATGCGGGAGCGATTTACCACGTTGTCAACCGGGGAGATCGCCGCGAGGATATTTTCAAGGACGATCTGGACCGCCGGCAATTTCTCTCCACCCTGCAGGAGGCCTGTCAAAAGACGGAGTGGCAGGTGCATGCCTATTGTCTGATGCGCAATCATTTTCACCTGGTGATGGAAACTCCCCAGGCCAATCTGGTGGCGGGCATG
>Ga0224554_1000032_pt1 | contig 116456 bp, 118 predicted proteins | sample 714S22024metaG_FD_180666 | JGI IMG/M metagenome (GOLD analysis project Ga0224554, IMG submission 180666) | Peat soil microbial communities from Stordalen Mire, Sweden - 717 S2 20-24 | ecosystem: Environmental > Terrestrial > Soil > Wetlands > Peat | place: Sweden: Norrbotten County, Stordalen... | reverse complement strand
CAAGCCGCCGTAGTAGGCGCCACCAAGCGCATTGATGCCGTTGATGTTCAACGTGCCGCCGTTGACAACCACGCCATTGGTGAAGAAATTCGCACCGCTTAATGTCAGCGTGCCATTACCCGTCTTGACGATGGCGGAATCGAAGTTCCCACCCACCGCCCCGCTCAATGTGATGTTAAACGGATTGCCGGAAGCATCGGCTGTCTGGATGGTGTTCGTTCCATTCAAAGTCATAGGCATCGCGTTGGTCCAGCTGGCTATTGCACCGATGACACTGTTTGTAAGGATGATCGTTGAAACATCGCTGGCGTGCGCCTGCACCAGACCGCCGCTGCCGAGATAAAGCGTGCCGCCGGCCATGTAGAGCCAGTTGCTATTGACGAGCGTATCAGTGCCGACGCCAAAGCCGATCCGGTTGGCTGTGACAGTGCCGCCGGTGATGTAGAGTTCAGCGGTATTGGGAGTCGTTCCATTATTTTGAGACAGCACGATGCCGTTGGTGCCCGTATCGGTGGAAGTCAAGCTGCCGCCGTTGACCTGGAGAATACTGCAGCGGTAGTTACTGGTGTGGCCGACCAACACCTCGTTGGTCACGACTACAGCGCCGGCATCAATGCGCGCGGTGGCGCTGGAATTTCCCGTGCCGACGGTCAGGTTGCCCAAAGTCACATTGGCGCCGGCTCCGTTGACATAAAAGCCGGAAGTCGTCGAACCCGCGATAGGCGTTGTAACCGTCGGATTCCCGGGGTTGGCGGTGCGCTGCAATGTCACAGCCCCCGCCGTGAAGCTGCCGCCCGAAATCCTGAACAGTGTGCCATCGTTGACATTGCCTTGGAACGTGCCCGTCACATTAACCGTGCCGTTGCTTTCAATAAAATCGTTACCCGTGGCACCAAAAGTTGATGTGCCGGTGGAAACCGTCAGCGATCCACCATCCACCAGGAAGCCGCTGCCTCCCAGCAAGCCGCCGTTGATGACGCCACCTGCGGGCAACTCCAATGTGCCGGCGTTCACCGTGGTGGTTCCGGTGTAGCTGTTGTTTCCCGTCAGGGTCAACTTGCCTGTTCCGGTCTTAATCAGCCCGCCCAATCCAGAAAGACTCTGCGCGTATATCCAGGTTGCATTGTTGCCGCCCGTGGTCAGGGTCACTCCGGCTGGCGTGGCCGCCTGATTGTTCAAGACCAGGCTTTGCGATCCGGTGAATTGTCCGATCGTTGCCGCCGTGATTCCGCTGGCAAAGGTCAATGCGCCGCTGTTGTAGTTCAAGGTGCTGTTCTGCAACGCCAGCGAATTCGCCAGTTGCAGGGTGCCGTTGGCGATTGTCGTCGTGCCGCCGAAGATGTTCGCACCGCCCAGCACCACCGTGCCGGGAGTGGATGCGAGGCTGTTGATCGTCAAATTGTTTGCCCCCGAGTTTCCCGCCGTTTGGATGATGCCGTTGACCGTCAGGGTCTGGCCGCTGGCCGCGTCAATCAGCCCCGTTCCAGGCGTGCTGCCGGTGAGCGCCCCGATGCCGACGCCACGAGTGGCGCTCAATGTCGGATTGTTGGCGCTGCCCAACAAATCGCCGCCGTTGAGAACAATGCTGTTGACGGTCGTCGAAGCGGGTGCCGTGCCCAGGCTGGCATCCGCCGATATGCTCAGGGTGCCGGCATTGATTGTGGTGCTGCCGGCATAAGTATTCGCGCCGCCCAGCGTCAGGGTGCCCGTGCCATTCTTTGCCAGATTTCCACCACCGCTGATGACACCGCCAAGGGTGAGATTAATATAACCATTGTTGTTCGCCGTCAGCGTCACGCCGCCGCCGGCAGCGATGTTGTTGGCGAGGTTCAGGCCCTCCGCGCCCGCCTTCAAGGTGCTGTTGCCGGCCACGCTCACGTCGCCCGCGCCCAGCGAAGCGCTGTTCCCCACCTGCACGACTCCGCCACCACTCAAGATGGTGCCATTCGTGCCAGCCAACGGCCCGTATGTGTTGGCCGTTGAAAGAATCGTCGTGCCCGCCCCGTTCAACGTCAGCGTGTCATTGACGCCAGGACTGTTGGCGATGCTGCCGGCAACCGTCAAGGTCGCTCCGCTGCCCACGGTGGCCACCGTGTTGTCATTCAAGGCGACCGCCGTGTTGATGGCGTTCTGCGTGCCGGCGGAAACGGAAAGGCTGGCACCCACGCCCTTGTTGTCAAAGGTCAGGGTGTCGCCGTTGTTTGCAATGATGAACGAATTCGCATTGGTCATCGCCAGCACGCCAACGGATTCATTGGCATCCAAAGTCACCGTCCGCAAACCCGCCGCCACACCCAGCGTGGCCGCGTCCCCGGCTGCATGAGGCACACTGGGATTGCTGCTCCAATTCGCCCCCGCCGACCAGACACCGTCCGCATCCGGAGTGGGATTCCATGTCGCGATCACTCCCGTGTTCACGGCCAGTGTCAAAGTCAAATAGGTCGTTCCGCCCGGGCCGGCTGCCGTCCCGAATGTCGGAAGGAATCCCGTGATGCTCGTGCCAATCGTGAACCGTGAAGTCAGGCTGTTGGTGTTCACCCCGGTGGTAAATTTAAAAAGATTGTAGGTGCCGGCCGCCGCAAATGGAGTGGAGGTTCCCGGCGTATAGAGATTGAGGGTAACCGTTCCCGATGACGGCAGGGTCAATGTTCCCGCGCCGACGCTGATCTGCGAATTGTTGGGATCAGCCACGGATAGACCGTAGTTCACCGCTGAACCGCCCGCCAAAGTCAGATTGCTCATCGTATTTGTGCCCGAACCGCCGGTCGTTGCCGTGCCACTGCCGGGGGCCAGCACTGATCCGGACGCCGTCGTGACCGTGCCGTTGACCGTGCCGGTGCCGCTCAAGGTTTGAGAGCCCAAAGTAAGGTTGCTGCCGCTCAACGCGGTCACGTCCAAGGTGCCGTTCACAGCGTAACCGGGGGTGGCCGACGGGAGTGCCGCGAGCGCCAGTGTTCCCGCGCTGACAGTCGTGAAACCGCTGTAGCTCAAGGTGCCGCCGATGGTCTGCATTCCTGCTCCATTTTCTGTCAAGCCAAGCGTGCCGCCGCCCGTGCCGTCTTGAATGGTGCCGGTAAAGGCGGTCGTGCTGCTGCCGCTGATGTTCAGCGTGGCATTTGCCACCGACGAGCCGTTGGCGTTTTCAATCACCGGCGCCACGCCGGAAAAATTGTTGGCCGAGGAGAGCGAGACAACGGAAACGCTGTTGCCGGCCAGCGCCAGCGTCGGGGCGACCGGGTTCGGGCCAAGCCCGGTGTTCTGAACGCCGATGAGTCCGCTGCCGTCGAAATTGATCGCGTTCGGCGTGGTGGAATTCAGCGCGCCCGCGCTGCCAACCTGCAGTGTGCCGTCATTCAGAAACACGCCGCCGGTGAAGGTATTGTTGCCGCTTAAAATCAAGGTGCCCGGCGCGCCCTTGGTGATGGCCGTGCTGAAACCACCGGTATTGTTAGCAATCGTGGCGCTGATGGTGAACGGTTGCGGCGTGGTAAGGTTGGCATCAATCATCATGACAATGTCCGAATTGGCCGTGGTGGAGGGCCCCATCAGCATACCCGTTCCGGGCGTGTCCTTGATGATTGAACCTGCGGTAGCCTTGGCGGTGGTAACCAAAATGCCGCCATCAGTCCACTTGTGCCCATTCAAATCAATGGTTGCCAGATTGTTGTTGGCATCCCGATAAGCAGTCGTAGTGGTATCTGCGGCTAACGTTACGGTTGCAAATCCGCTTTGGGCATTCGGATTGGGGGTTGCCAATGCCGTAGCACTTGCCACGCTATTATAAGTTGCAACGACAACTTGATGGCCGCTGTTCACACCGCCCCAATCGTTATAGATGTCAGTCGTGGCACCGCTGTAGGCATTTCCGGTCGTCATAAAAGGTGTCCCGTTCGCGTCCTTCGCAATGGTGGAAGCTGTAAGATTGTTGAAAATGGTGAACCCACGGCCACTGTCCAGAAGTTTGGAGTAAATCGTGCCGCCGAGGTTGCGGGTGACGGTTCCTGTAAAAGTCAGGCCTTGATTGAAAGCGCCGTTTCTAGACGCAACGGCCCCTCCTTCACCGGCATTGATGGTGAGGCCGGCCACTGCCTGATTCACGGCAGAATTATACTGGTAATTGAAGGTTCCGCCGCCCACAACAATGTTTGCCGTATTGTTCAACGAATTGGCCGCACCGCCCGAAGATATTGTCCCGATGCCGCCGTTCAATGTCAAAGTCGTGATACTGGTTGTTGGGGTTGCCTGGCCGGTGATGGTCAATGGGCCGCTGCCGTTCTTGGTGAATCCGCCTGAGGCGGTGATCGCCGTGGCGGTGGCGATGGCTTCAGTGCCCGCACCCGAAATGGTCAGCGCGTTGGCTCCGGCATTCAATGAGGTTCCGTTTACCGTCAAGGTTCGACCGGAAGGCACAGTCCACGTTTGTGGACTGCCCAAAGTCAGACCGGAAGAAAACGTCAGGTTCTGGCTGGCACCCGACATGTTGATGCCCGATGAACCCAGCGTCAGGGTGTTGCCGGCGCTGATAACCACCGCGGCTACGGGGTTGAAAATGTTGATTCCCGTCCAGGTCGTGTCCGCGCCGAGGGCCGCCGTGGTGTTCGCCGCCGTGGCAACGGTGCTGTCCCATTGCGCGATGTCGCCGCTTCCCGGCACAACTCCGTTTGTCCATGCGGTCGTGAGATTGAGAGGCCCCGCGGCATTGGCGCGAACGACCGGCTGCGCCTGAATGCTTAACGCGCCCGTCAGCGAGAGCAGGCTGGCGATTTGGAATGTTCTGCTTATTTTCATGGGTTTGTTATGGAGTTATTCGTTAATATATTTTCGGCAACACTTCATGCAATCAACACGGACCACTAATTTCAAGTTAATTTCGTTACACTTACGCTTAGACTTCACTTCTCAAGGAGAAGCTATAAAAATGCCACGGAAACACCGGCGGGAGAATGACGATAGTTTGCCAATGAATGCCGATTATTGACTTTTGAAGGGTTTTATCACAACCTCTGGCACACCGTGGGGCGCTGGCCAAATACTGCTTCGTTAAGGTTTCCGCAACCAGCCACCCGACAGCCAACGCGAACAATGCGCGAGACGCATCGGACGACGTCGGTTGAGGATTTATTTCTTAACATTGAACAGTGATAACAATGAAGCCGGTTGATGTGTTTTGATCGGGATTATATCTTTCACAAATCCAACCGTCTTTTGATTGAAAGGCTGTTTTCCACAAAAAAAATGAGCGTAAAATGGGTGGGCGACGTGCGTCTCTACAGCAAGCTACGGCCTTACCCGCGGATGATTGATCGATGGCCGCACACCGGGTGAGGTTGTCGGCGCGGCCAGTTTTTGATAATTCAAAATCCCCTTCACAACCGCCGCCGCCATTTGCCGCCGCCATGCCGCGTCGTAAATCCTCTTGCTCTCCGCCGGATTGGTCATGTAACCACCTTCGATCAAAATGGCCGGCATATGGGCGTCGCACAGGACGGCATAGCGCGCACGACGGACGCTCCGATCATTCACGCCGAGGTTTTGGACGAGGGACTTCTGGACCTGATACGCGAAGAGCAGACTTTTTTTCTCAACCCGGTTGGCCGCGGTCGCGCCGTGGTCCGCGCCCTCGCCCTGCGCGTCGGTCGAGCTGGCGCCAACGGGGGTGATGCAATAGGTCTGCGGTCCGGCGACTTCGTTTTTTCCGGTCGGCGTTGCATTGAAGTGCAGGCTCACGAACAAATCCGCCCCGAAGCGGTTGGCCATCGCCGGGCGTTCAGGCAAATCCACATAGTTGTCCTTGCTGCGCGTGAGGATGACGTTGAAGCCGGCTTTCTTAAGCTGGTCGTGCAATTCCAGCGCCAGCAGGAGCGTGTAGGTTTTTTCGTCGTGCGAGAAAAATCCGCCGACGCGATTGCCAGGATCCCTGCCGCCGTGGCCGGGGTCGAGACAGATGGTGGTGATACGTTTCGGATCAAGATAGTGCGCTGGGGACAAGAGCGGGCGCAGGGTGCTGTCAATGTCAAATTGGGCGATAAGGGCGTTGCCGTGGTCGTTGGCCACGGGAAAGGAAAGCGCGACATGGACTCCATTGATTTCGGCGTCGTGGGAATTCACGGTGAAGACAAGCCTCGTGGTATGGCTGGCGGCCTCGACAGTGTCGCCATGCCGGAGCCAGGAAACGGCCAGTCCGTTTGCGCCCGCCCAGTCAGTGAGCGGAACGTAATTCTGGCCATTGAGGAACGCCGCGCTCACCGGTGCCGCGCAAAACGCAAGGCATGCTGTCATCCAGAGCGCGCAAAACATTTTCATCGCGCGCAACTTGCCCGGACGGTGCCGCAGATTCAAGGCAAATGGCGATGGCGTTTATGTCCCCTGCCCGTTTTCAGGCTGCAATAATTATTATTTCCCGTCCGCCGGCTTCTCTTTATCAGCCGCCAGCTTCGGTTTTTCCGGCAGGTCGAGCGGATGCTCATGTTTCTGCCATTCTTCGGAGACGTGGCCATCCCAGCAGGCCGGGTTTAGCGGATAAACATCCGGGTCGAAGATGACGTGATAAAAGTGCCACACAACAATTGCCAGACACGCGAGCACGGCTTCGTAATAATGAATCGTCAGCGCCACGTCCACGGCCCAGCGCGGCAGGAACCGCGTCACGTCCATCTTGAACCAGATCGCCAGACCGGTCGCGCCCATGATGAACGTGCCCCAGAGCACGGCCCAGTATTCCATTTTTTCCGCGTAGCCGAACCGGCTGATCTTGGGCTTGTCCGCGCTCCAGCCGGCAAGATATCGGACGGCCTGCCAGACATCGGCCAGGTCTTTTTTGACGGGGAACAGGTCACACACCAGCCGGCGGCCATCCTTTGACGACAACAAATAAATCAGGTGCCACAAGCCGACCAGCAGCAGAACAAGACCCGCGATGCGATGAATCCAGCGGCGAAGCGGCTCGCTTGAACCCAGCATTTTCGCCAGTCCCGAATCGGGAAATTTCAAGGCAAACCCGGTCACGGCCAGCGTGATGAAACTTAACGCGAGAATGGCGTGTTGCCAGCGCTGTGAAAGGCTCATGCGCAACACGGGCCGTCCGCTGGCGCGCAGGTGCGCGACGAATTTTTTGTGAAACAACAGCACGTTATGAACCAGCATCGCGCCGACCACGACGAAGATCAGCGCCAGATAAATCCGCCGCACCCAGCCGCTGAGCAGCGTGCCCAGGTCGCGCACGTTTCCGGCGAGGGAGGTGTCCTCGTGAATCTTTCCGCTCACAAACATCGCGTTCGCGCCCGGATGACATTGGCCGCAGGTGGCCACAAGATTGTTTGTATTGATGGTGGAGGCCGGGTCGGCGGATGACAGAATTTTGTGGTAGCCGTGGCAACTGGCGCAATTGGCCACCACAGTTGACCCGTTTTGCGCCGCCAGCCCGTGGTAGCTTTCCATGTAAGTTTTAACGCGATCCATCGGGAGATTATATTTTCGATCGAGATAGACCGAGGCATGACAGCGGCTGCAGACGTCGGATATTTCCAGCGGCGATCCATTTTTCAACGCCTCGATTTTATGCTCCGAATGGCAGTCGGTGCAGGTGGGCGCGTCATGCACCCCGGCGGCGACAGCCTTCCCATGGATGCTGGCGCTCCAGTCGCGCGCTTCCGTGTCGTGGCATTGGCCGCAGGTTCCGGCAAGATGCGCAAAGGCCAGCGGCGAATTCGGCGCATCCGGCGGCAAAATGTCATGCGAGCCGTGGCAATCCACGCAGCTGGCGGCTCCGGTGTTCCCGGCTTTTGCGGCCAGACCGTGGATGCTGGTTCCGTAGGCAATGCTTTCGCGCGCATGACACCGCCCGCAATCCACCGGGCGCGCGGTGATGTTGTCATCGGGATGCTTGGTGGTCAGGTCCGCGTGGCAACTGATGCAGGCATTGGTTTTGTGGACGGAGGCGGCGAGGATGGCCGGGTCAATGAACAGGGATTTGGCCACACCGGCGGCATTGGTCGTTGTCAGCGTCTTGTCAGAATGGCAATCCAGACAGTCACTGTTTGAAAGCCCCGCCCACACCAGCGATTGCCCGATAAGGCAAAACGCGATGATGACCCAAAAACGCTTTGTGCTGGAAGCCATCCTTGAGTATCGGACGAGCCCGCAAAGACGGCTTAACATCCATTGGCAAGTCGTTGCCATTTTTTGCGAACCTTAAGCCCAGGCCGGGATTGAAGGAACATGGCTTTCCATCATTTCCAACCGCATATTGACGCCACCAATTCTCCGGCGCACACTCCGCGCATGGCAAAGAAGATTTCCGTGGCGAAAACTTCCAGTGAGGTAGGGACGGACCGCCGGGCCGTCCCCGCCCGCGCTTCCCAGTCTTTGGCGGGCGGTTCGGAAATGCCGCTGGTTAAAAAGGGGAACGCGCCAGCGGGGACAGCGCAGCGCGCCGTCCCTACCAAAAATCTCCCCCGCCCATCGGATGGGAGAGGGAGCAAGGGTGAGGGTCGTGGGGTCCGTCCATCTTCCCTCCTCGACACCCGCGTCGTTTATTGCGGCGACAATCTGGAACAGCTCGCCAAGCTGCCCGACGCCTGCGTGGATTTGATTTACATTGATCCGCCCTTCAACTCCAACCGCAACTACGAGGTCTTTTGGGGAGAAACGAAGGAGAAGCGCGCCTTTGAAGACCGCCACGAGAACACCAAGGCTTACATTGACTACATGCGCCCGCGCTGCGTGCAACTCGCCCGCGTCCTCAAACAGACCGGCAGCTTTTATTACCACTGCGACGACAACGCGAGCCATTACGTCAAGGTCATGCTCGACCAGATTTTCGGGGAAAATAATTTTCAGAACGAAATCATTTGGCAGCGCGCAAGAGCGCATAACGATGCAAAGCGCTGGCCAATTCTCACCGACAGCATTTTCTTTTATACGGGCGGTGATGAATTTACTTGGAATCCCTTGTTCCGCGCTCAAACCGAAGAAGACATAGAAAAGCGATACCGTTATGAGGATGAATCTGGGCGTCGCTACCGTTTAGGTCCAATTGATAGTCCGAATCCCAGACCAAACATGATGTATGAATGGAAGGGGTTTAAGTGTCCGGCAAAAGGTTGGCGCTATTCACGCGAAACGATGGCGATGTTGGATGCCGAAGGGAAAATTCATTACCCCAGCGACAAGTCGAAGCGTCCAGCCGTTAAACTTTTTCTGGAAGAATCCAAAGGCGCTCTCGTTGGAAACATCTGGACAGACATTGGGCCATTGCAGGCTTCATCTATGGAACGACTTGGCTATCCAACGCAAAAGCCATTGCCATTGCTTGAGCGCATTGTTCAAGCCAGCAGCAACGAGAATGACATCGTGCTGGATGCTTTCTGCGGTTGCGGCACTGCGTTGGTTGCGGCGCAGAAATTAAAACGCCAGTGGATTGGCATTGATATTTCGCCCACCGCCTGCCGCGTCATGGCCAAACGCCTGCGCGACGTTTGCGGCCTGCCGGAAAGCGAACCGCTCTGGCGCGCCGGACGCGGCTTCGTGGTCCGCGACCTGCCGTGGACGGTGGAGAAGCTGCGCGTCATCCCGCCGTTTGAATTTGAGAACTGGGCCGTCATCGCCCTCGGCGGCATCCCGAACAAGGTGCAGGTGGGCGACATGGGCGTGGATGGCCGCATCTTCCCGGTGAGTTCCAGCGCCGCGCCGCGCAAACAGCAGGAAGGCGAACTCGGCCTGAAAGAACGCTGGTATCCCATCCAGGTGAAACAAAAGGACAAAGTTGGCCGCCCGGACATTGACGCCTTTGAAGCCATGATGATGCGCGAGGATTGCGAGAAAGGCTTCTTCGTGTCGTTTGATTATTCATCGGATGCGTTGCAGGAGATCGAATCGTTCTTCAAGCGCAGCCACAAAGTCATCGTCGCCCTGACCGTGCAGGAAATCCTCGACGAGCACATTGCAAAGAAGCTGGTGTGATTTGATTCTGCAATGGCAATATTTTCCAGACGCGACGTGCAGGGAATGATCAATTGGTTATCTGGTTCGCTCTCAGCTAAACAATTGGAGAATCTTGTCGGCAAATTGAATCGAGGCGATCCGAACGAAATCTTAGCGAATGAATGGGAGGTGTGCATTCTTTCTACGTTTCATGCAATCGGTCGAGTTCAATACGAGCCACATTTTGGAGGAATCCGGACGCCAGATTTGTTTTTTCAAATGGGGGAGTCTGGCAATCTCGAATTTCTGGCGGATATAACGACTATTTCTGACACAAACTCTCATAAAGAAAATGCCTATCGCGAATTTTGCGAAGAAATTCGACGGTTTTTGAACAGCAAGGGCCATATCGGCGGCGGTATCAACATTGATGTAGCACATCAGATGATTGGGAAATACCGTGACAGCAAGGTTAAGCTTCTCCTTCCTGCTAAAGGCCAAATTCATCAATTCGTCAAAACAGAATTGGGACCGTTCTTATCTCAAATCGCCAAAGAGCCAGATAAGGATGGCGTTTTTTCTTATGGAAAGAACGGCATCCGGTTTTCAATCCGATACAATTCTAAGGAAAAACGTTTCAGTGGCGGACATCACATCGTTTACACAGTTCCATATTCCGAACGGCACAATCCTCTGATGAACGCTTTGAGAAACAAATGGGATCAATTGGCAAAAAGTGGTTATGACGGGCCTCGTGGAATTATTGTTTGCGATGGTGGCTGCGATGCTTTACAGGAACGAAACGCGGTTGCTGGAATGCACGGCTGTAGTGAAATTGTCGAACCGTTTTTGAAAAAACACAAAAACCTTCTGTTTGTCCTAGTCTTGCGGATCGAACAACGAACTAGGTCGTCTTTCTCTAGCCCGACAATCGGAATTGCAGCAAAGATTTATTGGAACTTCGCGAGCGACAGCCGGCTTCGTGAAGAAATCAAATGCGCAATTGATAGAATGCTTAATAATCTACCAACAATTGAATCGGAACCCGGCAACGCAATCCGTTGGTTAGAGAGAAATCGGAATGTCGGTCGTCCGTTAGGAGGATATTCTATGACAAGTAACACAATTAAAATATCGGCACGTGAGCTCACAGAGCTTCTCGCCGGGAAGATTGAACCCGAACAATTTCGGAAGCAGCATGGATTCGAGCCAATTCAAGCAGGACAAGTTGCTAATCCATTTTTTGAGCGCCAGTTGGCAATGGGCAATACGTTAAAGAATTCATTTATCGAACCCAACGAACACAAAGATGACAATTGGATCGTCCTTGAATATAACGGTCCCGACCCAGCAATCAGCCCATTTAGAATTCCAAAGTAATAGGATATATGGCCCTCATCCAATGCCACGAATGCAGCGGACAGGTCAGCGACCATGCGCGGACGTGTCCGCATTGCGGCGCGCCGGTCATCGCCACCATCAAGCGGCGGCAAAAGGCGGAGTTAAGGTATTTGGCTGTAAAAATCATTCTCGTATTCCTTTTTGCCATCTTTGCTTGGGTTGGCATTCATCACATTTTCAATCAGGTTTTGGCACCGCTCCAAAACTCGCAGCAACCCCATCCATGATGGATGAAGATTCATTCACGGGGCTGACGCATGAAATCATGAGCCAGGGCTATGACGAGGAAACGGCATCACATTATGCCGTTTTGATTGGCGACACGCCCTGCGTGGATGAAGCGGGCAACATCGTGGTGCTGGACGGCGAAAAGGAAATCGCCCGGCTCAAGCCGCTGAAGATGTTTGAGGCTGAATAAATCCGGGCGTGGGGATTGGCATTGATATTTCGCCCAAGCCTGTGCGTCATGGCCAAACGCCTGCGCGACGTTTGCGCGTTGCCGGAAAGCGAACGGCTCTGGAAAGCCGGACGCGGCTTCGTTGTCCGCGACCTGCCGTGGACGGTGGAGAAGCTGCGCGTCATCCCGCCGTTTGAATTTGAGAACTGGGCCGTCATCGCCCTCGGCGGCATCCCCAACAAGGTGCAGGTCGGCGACATGGGCGTGGATGGCCGCATCTTCCCCGTCTTTGACAATAGCCCAGCCATTTATGGCTGGGTTCACCGTTCGGAATCGTCCCCAGTCCCGTCAGGGACGAAAGAAATGTTCTGCCGTCCCTGACGGGACTTTGAAAACCGGGTTGCGTTGTTCCCAGCCATAAATGGCTGGGCTATTTTCGGGGGCATTCTTTGGGGTTTGTTGCACCATCCAAACATTGATTTCAAACGCTGACATCATTATCTTGAAACGACCATGCACTCATTCAATTCCTGCCTGATGCATTGCGTGTTCTCCACCTCGGAACGGCGACCGTGGCTCACGCCGGCCATCCGCGAACGGCTCTGGCCTTATCTCGGCGGCATCGCGCGGGAAAATGACATGAAGGCGCTTGCCATCGGCGGCGTGGCAGATCATGTGCATTTGCTTTTGAGCCTTCCCGCAACACTTTCGGTTTCCAAGGCGATGCAATTGTTGAAAGGCAATTCTTCGAAATGGCTGCGAGAGACATTTCCCGAACTCCGGCCACAAGGTTTTGCGTGGCAGGAAGGGTTTGGTGCGTTCAGCATCGGCGTGTCGGGCGTGGAAGATACTGTTCATTATATCCAGACGCAGGAGGAGCATCACCGGAAGAAAAGTTTCCGTGAGGAGTTGGAAGTTTTTTTGAAGAAGCACGGTTACGATTACAAGGCGGAGATGTTGGATTGAAATTCTTTCGTCCCTGCGGGACTTGATTTTATGTTGATGACGTTTAACCCAGCCATAAATGGCTGGGCTATTTTCAGCGAAGCCTGCCGCGTCATGGCCAAACGCCTGCGGGATGTTTGCGCGTTGCCGGAAAGCGAACGGCTCTGGAAAGCCGGACGCGGCTTCGTTGTCCGCGACCTGCCGTGGACGGTGGAGAAGCTGCGCGTCATCCCGCCGTTTGAATTTGAGAACTGGGCCGTCATCGCCCTCGGCGGCATCCCGAACAAGGTGCAGGTAGGCGACATGGGCGTGGATGGCCGCATCTTCCCCGTCTTTGACAATAGCCCAGCCATTTATGGCTGGGTTCACGGTTCGGCAACGTCCCCAGTCCCGTCAGGGACGAAAGAAATGTTCTGCCGTCCCTGACGGGACTCGGACAATTGGGTTGCGTTGTTCCCAGCCATAAATGGCTGGGTTATTGTCGCCAAGCCGCCCCCACCGAACACCCTCCTTAAACCCCTGTTTTTGGCATTTTCCAGCTAAACCCCATATTTCCAGACTGTTACGCTGATTTTCCAGCTTTTCCGGCCTCGGAATTGGCTATTTTTATACACGGACTTAAGCTTTTCCGTCACGGTTGTAGATACAAACGCGATGGTTGTAGATACATTCGTCACGGTTGTAGATACAAACACGACGGTTTTAAGTTTGTTCGTGACCGACTTAAGCTTTTCCATGACGAACGTAAGCTTGTCCGTCCCGGTTGTAAGCTTGTCCGTGACGAAGGTGGGCTTGTCCGTGACGAAGGTGGGCTTGTCCGTTCGAGACCGGAGCTTCTCTACAATGAAAAAGGGCTGGATTTGGCTGAATCAGGCCATTTTTCCAATGGCAAAGGATGGCTGCAAAAGCTCAAGTGAAATAAAATTAAACTTTTGGAAAGCTCATCCGATACACAAGCATGCAAGATCATGTTTCTCTCGCGTTTGCGCAAATGCCGGTCGCCCAGTTGCCAAATTTCACGACCGGAATCGTGGATGGCCTCACGGAAAATGCCACGGTCTTTCCCAATCCCACGGTAAAGCCGGCGGATCTGGATGCGGCCAATAAAATATTGATCAGCGACATTGCCGCCGCCCTCAATGGCGGCACCGACCACACCGATGCGCGCGACAAGGCGGCAGCGGTGGTGATTAACATGTTACGTCTATTGGCGGCTTTCGTCGAAGATATTGCCAAAGGCGATGCAACCGTCATCGAGCTGTCAGGCTTCCAGGTGGTGCATCGCGGTCCCAGCCCGCAACAGCCGCTGCTCAAAACCATCATTCAAGCGATCATCAATGAAATGAGCGGACAACTGCTGGTGCGCTTGAACCCGCAGGACAATGCCTCCGGTTACGAAGGCCAGATGAGCGCCGACGGCGGCAAGACGTGGCAATCCATCGGTTTTTTCCAGCAGGCACGCCGGGTGGTGGTTCCCAACCTGACGCCGGGAGTCACTTATACCTTCAAATTCCGCGCGTTGGGCGGCAGCACCGGCTCGGGCGATTGGAGTGACCCGGTGAGCCACATGGCGACTTGAGGATTTTTCATGTTGTTGCCCGGACAAACCGCCGGAATGAGAAACTGTTCCGGCGGCTTTCTTGGTTGAGGAGATTGGAAGCATCTGCCCCCCGGACAGGCAAACCGGCGCTTAAAAGTTTGATTTCCGGCGGCAATCGTTTTTAATACCTTCAGTTAATTTCTTAAATGAACATCCACGAATACCAGGCAAAACAGTTGCTCGCCAAATATGGCGTCGCCGTCCCGTTTGAGATTCCCGCCAGGTCGCTGGCAGAGGTGCGCCCGGCGGCGGAAAAAATCGCGGCCGGCGGCAGCGCTAAAATCGTCGTCAAATCACAGATACACGCCGGCGGACGCGGCAAGGGAATTTTCAAGGACGGATTTCAAGGCGGCGTGAAGGTGGCGTCGTCGGTGGACGAGGCTGTCGGCTTCGCCGGAAAAATGCTCGGCAACGTTCTTGTCACCCGGCAGACCGGCGCGCAAGGCCGGCAGGTGCAGACGCTGTTGCTCGCGGCGGGCGCCAAAATTAAAAGGGAACTTTATCTGGCCGTGCTGCTCGATCGCTCGAACTCGCGTCCGCTGGTCATGGCCAGCACCGAAGGCGGCATGGACATTGAGGAGGTCGCCGAAAAATCGCCGGGGAAGATTTTCAAGGAATGGATTGATCCGGCGGTCGGCATCATGCCGTTTCAGGCGCGGAAGATTGCCGCCGCGCTCGGGCTGAAAGGCGATTTGTTCAATGCCGGCGCAAAGTTCGTCACTGGCATTTTCAACACATGGTGGGAATGCGACGCCTCAATGGTGGAAATCAACCCGATGTGCGTGGTGGAACTGGCCGATGGCAGGGAGGCGGTGATGGCACTGGATGCAAAAATGTCCATCGATGACAATGCGCTTTTCCGGCACAAGGACATCCAGGAAATGCGCGATTTGAACGAGGAGGCGCCGCTGGAAATCGAGGCGGGCAAGTTCGGTCTGAATTACATCAAGTTGGACGGCAGTATCGCCTGCCTCGTCAACGGCGCGGGACTGGCGATGGCGACGATGGACATCATCCAGCATTTCGGCGGCAGCCCGGCGAACTTTCTTGATGTCGGCGGCGGCGCGAGCAAGGAGCAGGTGGCGGCGGCCTTCAGAATTATTTTGCGGGATCCGAACGTGAAGGGAATCCTGGTGAACATTTTCGGCGGCATCATGGATTGCAACGTCATCGCCACCGGCATCGTCGCGGCGGTGGAGGAAACGCAGTTAAAAATCCCGCTGGTCGTCCGGCTGGAAGGCAACAACGCCGTCGCCGGCAAACAAACGCTGGCCGAATCCGGCGTGGCCATCATCTCCGGCGATTCGATGGCGGACGCGGCGCAGAAGGTGGTGAAGGCCGTGGGCAAATGAGCATTGAAAATCCGCCGCCACCATCTAACGTGATTCCATGATTGACGCAGAGACATTGGCGCAGATGAACGGCAAATACGTTTGCCCGCCGGATGCCGGCCCGGCGTGGCGTGCGGCGATGGAATATGGTTTTGACATGTCTCTGGTGGAGGATGCGCTGCGTTTGACGCCGGAGCAGCGGCTTGAGCAGCATCAACGCGCGTTGAATCTGGTTCTCGAAGTGAAAGAAACAGGAGAACATTATGCCGCAAAATGACAAGGCGCTGCTGTCGCGGCTCAAGGACCGGAGGGTGGAATTCGTCATCATCGGCGGCGTTTGCGGCGTTTTGCATGGCGCATCGCTGGTCACTTTGGATTTGGACATTTGCTGCCGGTTCAGCCGTGAAAATCTTCTTCGACTTGAAGCCGCCGTCAAGGATTTGCATCCCCGTCATCGTTTGACGGCGAGCAAGCTGCCGTTTGAATTGACCGATGAGCTTTGCGGTAGTTTGAAAAACATTTATTTGAACACGGATTCGGGAGTTTTGGACTGCTTGAGCGAAGTTTCGGGACTCGGTGATTACGAGCAGGTCTGGAAGCAGTCTGTTCCGCACAACATGTCGTTTGGCGAATTTAGAATTTTGAATCTGGATGCCCTCGTCACCGCAAAACTTGCCGCCGGTCGGAAAAAAGATCTGGACGCGGTGAAATTGCTTCTGGCCATCCAAGAAAAACGCGGGCAACAAAAGGATTTGTTATGAATTGAAATCGCAAATCCGAAATCGTCAATAATATCATGTCCATCCTCGTCAAACCCGACACCAAGATTCTCATCCAAGGCATCACCGGTAGCTTCGGCGCGAAGCACGCGCAGCTCTCGATGGATTACGGCACGCAGGTCGTTGCCGGCGTCACGCCCGGCAAAGGCGGGCAATTTTTTGAACATGGCGGAAAGAAAGTTCCGATTTTCGACACCGTTGCCGATGCCGTGAAACAAACCGGCGCGACGGCTTCCGCCATTTTTGTCCCGGCAGCGTTCGCCGCCGACGCGATTTTGGAAGGTGCGGACGCCGGATTGGATCTGGTGGTTGCCATTACGGAGGGAATTCCAGTGCGGGACATGGTGCGCGTAAAACGTGCAACGGAAGGCAACACCAAGACGCGGCTGATCGGGCCGAATTGTCCCGGCATCGTGACACCCGGCGAAGGCAGGGACTCGCACGGTGGCTGCCGCATCGGCATCGCGCCCGGTTACATCCACAAAAAGGGCAACATCGGCGTGGTCTCGCGCAGCGGCACGCTGACTTACGAAGCGGTCTGGCAGTTGACCTCGCGCGGCATCGGCCAGAGCACCTGCGTCGGCATCGGCGGCGATCCGGTGAACGGCACGTCGCATCTCGACGTGATCAAGCTGTTCAACGACGATCCGGAAACGGCCGGCATCATTATGATCGGCGAAATCGGCGGCACCACCGAGGAGGACGCCGCCGGGTGGATCAAAAAGAATTGCAGGAAACCGGTGGCCGGGTTCATCGCGGGCGCGACCGCGCCGCCGGGACGCCGCATGGGCCACGCGGGCGCCATCATCAGCGGCGGCAAAGGCACGGCGGCGGCAAAAATCGCGGCTTTCCGGGACGCGGGCATTGGCGTCGCCATCACGCCAAGCGAGATGGCGGACGCGTTGCTGAAATTAATGTGAGCCGATCTGGGTTGAATAGTGGGTCGTTTCGTCGTTTAATCACTCCTGCGATTTGCGATTTAACGATTTCATTGCATGGGTTTGATTGACTTCATTCTGAATCTCGCGGGATTGCTGCTGTGGTTGAACTGGCGCGCCGCAAAAGCGGATCCGCTCGACAAGGCGACACCCGCCACCTTGATCGGCACGCTGCGCCGTGCCGAACCGGGCCACCTGCGGCGCTGGCAACTTCCCGCGGTGCTGGCAGGCCTGCTCCTGCTGCGGGCTTTGTTTTACTGGCAAATCGGTTCTGCATTGAAACCGGTCTGGGCGGGAACTTTGGATCTCGGAGTCACTGCCCCGTCCTTCACGAGCAGTTCATTCGGCCACATTTTGGTGTTTTCCATTTTCAGCTTTGCGCGGGCGTTTGGGATTTTTTATCTCTGGCTGTTGTTGTTGTCCATTTTGAGTGGACCGATGCCAACCCACCGTCTGGTGAAAATGCAGATGGGAGGAATTGACGGCTGGCCTCGCTGGATCAAATTCCTTCTGCCGCTGACCGTTGTCGCACTGGCATGGGGACTGGCAAGCTGGCCGTTCGCATGGCTGCATCCCAGTCCGTCGGCGCCGACATCGCGCCGGATTGAAGAAGCGCTGATCATCGCGCTGGGAAGCTATTTGGTCTGGAAATATCTGATTGCCGCACTGCTGGGACTGCATTTGTTGAACAGTTACATTTACTTTGGAAGACATCCGTTCTGGAATTATGTGAATGCAGCAGCCAAGGAGCTGTTGCGGCCGATTCAAAAAATCCCGTTGCGCGCAGGCCGGGCGGATTTCGCGCCGGTTGCCGGCATCGCGTTGACGTTCCTGCTGGCCGAGGTGGCAGGATATGTCCTATTTATTCTCTACCGGCGGCTGGCGCTTTAGAAGGCAGGCGAAGACTTTCCAATAATCACGCCAGCTTTGTTTTGGGGAACTTGGCGGTTATTTCCGTTCCCGATTCCTTGTCGCTCACAATGGAAAATGTGCCGCCATGCAGTTCCACCAGCCGCTTGGCTATTGTCAACCCCAGTCCCAAACCCTGTTGCTCGTGCAGCTTGCGGTCGAATTGCATATAAGCCCCTATCCGTGTGACTTGTTCGGCGGTGAAGCCCCGTCCCTTGTCGCTGACGGAAAAGATGATCGTGTTGTGTGCCTCGGCGAGTCTCACGCACACCGGCGTGCCAGCCTCGGAAAATTTGAAGGCGTTTTGCAACAGCTCATCCGTGACTTTGCTGAAGTATTCCCCGGCGATGGGCACCGGCAGATCCGCCAGTTCAAATGACAAATCGGGCAGCCGGCTGGCTTGGGCCGCCTGTGCGGTGGAGCGGCTTGTGATCAGCTCCCGGGGATGCGGTATCCGGCCCGCACGGAGGGCGTTGACATTTTTGGGATCGGTGGCCAACAGTTCGAGCTGCGCGTAAATCAGGATGTTTTCGATGAGCCGTGCCAGCCGCTCGCTGGAACTGTGGATTTCCTGTCCGATTTCGGCAACATCCTCCGGCTTGAGTGTCGCCGCCGAATGCGCAAGCAGTTCGGCGTTGGAAATGATGCCGTTGAGCGGCGTCCGCATTTCGTGCGGCATTATCAGGCTGATGTTGTCGCGCAGATGGGCGAGTTTGCGCTCGGCCTCGTCGCGGATGGTCTGCGCCTTTTTGAGCCGCGCTTCCACGGCGGCGTATAGCCCTTCGCTCGTAAAAGGTTTAGGCAGGTAATCGTCAGCCCCCAGCTCCATGCCGTGCCGCATGCCGGCATTGTCGGCCAGCCCGGTCATCAGGATGAAGGGAATGGCGACGGTGGACGCCTCGTTGCGCAATGAGGACAGCGTCAAATAGCCGTCCACCTTGCCCATGTTGATGTCGCACAGGATGAGGTCGGGCAGTTCCTTGCGCGCCAGTTCGATGCCGTCCGTGCCATTGGCAGCCTCGAGCACTTCAAAACCCTTCTGCCGGAGCGCGAACTGAATCATTTCGCGCAGCCATTCCTCGTCATCAATCACCAAAATTTTTTTCATCGCCAAACGTGTTCCAATGACAAGCAGGAATCGTGCCCGCCTTGGACTTTAAGCGTGATATTCTTCCCCAAATTGGGCCGGGAGGTTTATTTTCTCTCCTCCAGCGGCACATAATGGTTCAAGGCGCGACCGGTGTAAACCTGCCGCGGCCTCGAAATGCGGCTCTTCGGATCCTCCATAATCTCCTTGTAATTGGCTATCCAACCGGGCATCCGGCCGATCGCAAAGATCACAGGAAACATCTCCACCGGCAGCCCGATGGCCCGCATGATGATGCCGCTGTAGAAGTCCACGTTCGGATAAAGTTTCCGTTCCACAAAATAGGATTCTTTCAGCGCCGCCTCCTCAAGACGCTTGGCAATGTCCAATAATGGATCACTGACGTGTAATCTTGACAATACATCGTCGCACGCTTTTTTGATGATCTTGGCGCGCGGGTCGTAATTCTTGTAGACGCGGTGGCCGAATCCCATGAGTTTCTTGCCGCTGTTCTTGTCCTTGGCCGCCGCGATAAATTTCGAGCCGTCATCGCCCGTTTTGTGGATTTCATCGAGCATTTCGAGCACCGCTTGGTTCGCGCCACCGTGCAGCGGTCCCCACAGCGCGCACACGCCCGCCGCGCAACTGGCAAACAAATTCGCCTGGGACGATGCCACCATCCGCACCGTCGAGGTGGAGCAGTTTTGCTCGTGGTCCGCATGGAGGAGGAAAATCAAATCGAGCGCCCGCACCACCTCCGGTCGCAATTCAAAATCCTCATACGGCGTCGAGAAAAGCATGTGGAGGAAGTTGGCCGTGTATTTGTAGGCCTTCTTCGGGTAAATCAGGGGCAGCCCGCGCGACTTCCGGTAGGCATAGGCCGCGATGGTGCGCACCTGCGACATTAATTTTGCCGCATAGATGTCAAACTGGTTGTTTCCCTTGCCCCATTGCCAGTGCATCAGCCCGTCGTCGAAACAACTGGTTGCATTGATCATCGCCGAAAGAATCGCCATCGGGTGCGCGCCCATGGGAAAACTTTCGAAATGATACTTCATGTCCTCGTGCAAAAACTGGTATTCCGTGAAGTAATCCGAGAACTTCCGGAGCTGCGCCCGGTTTGGCAATTCACCATAAATGATTAGATATGCCGCTTCGATGAATGTGGATTTTTCCGCCAGCTCCTCAATCGGGATGCCGCGGTAGCGCAAAATGCCCTGCTCGCCGTCAATGAATGTGATCTTGCTCACGCACGAGCCGGTATTGCCGTAGCTCTCGTCCAGCGTGATGTAGCCGCTGCTGGCACGCAGCGACGAGATGTCCACCGCCTTTTCGCCCTCGGTGCCCACCAGCGTCGGCAGCGTGTAGGATTTTCCCTCCAGTTCCAGTTTCGCTTCATTACTCATAAGTTTCTTTACCTCGATTGATTTTTTAGAAATCTGCCGTTGAACAGGGTGATTGGCAAGCCGCGAAAACAAAAAAGTCAAAACTTTTTTGAAAACATCCGTCCGATCCAGCAGGATGCAAAATGAAAAATGGTCGGAGCGACAGGATTCGAACCTGTCCCCTGCCCTTCATTTGCAAGCACTTACAAAAGCTGACACACAAAGAGACACACAAAAATCAGTCCCGCTTGGTCACGATCTGTCTCGCGTAGTCGCTGCTTGGTCGAAACTTTCCGCTCCGCTCAAGGCGGCGATTCTGGCCATTGTTGAATCCTCGGCGGCTTCAAGGGAGGAAACGCGGTGAGCCAGCCGCTTTCCATCGCCAGCGACGGTCAGGTGGTTTATCCGCTCAAGCGGAATCAGGCCGTCCATCATCTCGCGCCCAGCGAAGGCAAGAGCGCGGGGCCGGAGCGCGGCGCAGCCGCGCCCGGCACCGTGCCTGGCTTGTCTATGGCACATAACAGGCCGCATGAAGACGATTGGACATTCAAAGCCTGCACGGATGGGGCATTGTGTGAAATCAAGGCTCCGCCGATGTCATTGAAACAAACCATCAGGGCGACCTGCACGAAACGTGGAAAAATCAAAGGCTTCTCACGCGGCAGCCGTGGACGGTTGCTGAAAACCGTCGGGCGTCTGCGTCAGGATGTGTTGCCAGTGTTCGTCACGGTGACGTATCCCGATGATTTCCCGGTCACGCCTGAACGATGGCAGCGCGATCTGGCGGCATTGTGGCGTCGAATCCGGCGGCAGTGGCCGGAAGCGGCTGCGATCTGGAAGAAGGAATTCAAGCGGCGCAAGAGCGGCGTCAATGAAGGCAAGGTGGCACCGCATTACCACATGTTGTTGTGGCTTCCCGCATGGGTGGCCAAGGGGAAAGCGGACTGGATTCGGCATTGGAAGCTGCAACTGGCCAGGGTTCAAGTGGCCGACGGCAGGGAATTGATCAGCATCACTTGTTATGAAGCCGGGATGGAAGTGAAGATTGAAGACAAGGGGCCGGATGTGAAAGTGGTGCGGCGTCAAATCACCAGCCGCAAGGGGAATTACGAACGGGTGGAGTATTGGAAAATGGACGGCATCAACCACCTGACGCAAGACGCGTGCCGGGCGGCGGACGGGATGGAGGGCGTCATCCTCGAACCGGAAAAGGCGGTTCAGAGCTGGTTTGCGGTCAACTGGTATGAGGTGGTGGGCAGTGGCTAACCGCGTCACCTGGCGGCGGGCACACGGGTTGAAACGGTCAAATCCGTCCGGGGGGTGTTTGCCTACGCCTCAAAATATCTGGCCAAGGTGGAGGACGATCCGGCGACTGAATACGAGAGCATAGGCCGGTGCTGGGGCATCATGGGCCGGGAACATCTGCCCTGGGCAACGATTATAGAGATGTCGTTGCCCTATGAACAGGGCATCCGGTTGAAACGGGCGGCGGTGCGTTACCTGCAATCCAAGCGGGACAAAAAGAAGCGTTGTCGAAGCCGTGCGCCGGGAATGTGGTGGTTGAGCAGCGCGCCTCCGGCCTGGTTGAAACTGGCGGGGAATGATTCACAATGAAAACCAACCCATGCCCAAAGGATTGGTCACAGGAAATCAGGCTGCTGGAATCGCTCGTCGTTCCTGTTCCCGAAGCGATTTCCCGGTGCTTTGTGTGTCATCATCAAGAGTGTTTTTTCAGGCACAATGCCGCTTTCGACGCCGCCCGTGTCGAGGGTTCCGCCTTCCATCCTGACAAAGATTCCTTGAAACGCTTCGGCTTTGTCATCGTTGGCCCAAAATGGCAAACCTATAACCGCCGTCGCCCCCCGAAGACTGCGGCGGAAAAGGCGATGCAAGACTGGCAAAGCGGCCTTGACTTCCGGCTGGAGCAATAGCCGCGTGGCTCACTCAATAAAGCTCCCAGCAAGCGGCGTCGGCGTCCTGCTCAAATACCACAAGGGCTTTCGCGTGGCCGCGGAATAATTGCTCGACAAAATCCGTCGTCTGGTTGCCGCAACGCAGCCAGATGATTTTCGGCGGCGGGCCATACAACACGGCCATGTCGGCAAAGTCTGAATCCTGTGAAACGATGGTGAAGTTGTTGGCTCTGGCGAATTTCCAAAGCTCCCGGTCATCCGCGCGATCCAAACCAAGGCGGCGAACCTGTTCCGAGCCGGGGAACACATCCGTCAGCCGTTCGCACAGTTTGAAGCTCAAGTTCTGGTCGAACAGCAGCTTCATGCGGCGGTCAGCACGCGGCGTTCACGGTCGGAGGCGAAGGCGAGACACGCGCGGATGTCCTCCTCGGTCAATTCGGGATAATCCGCGATGATTTGCGCGTGCGACATTCCCGTCGCCAGCCAGCCAAGCACATCTGCCACGGCAATACGCATCCGCCGGATGCAAGGCCGACCGCCGCGCTTGCCAGGTTCCAAGGTGATGATGTTTTGGTAATTCATACGCTGGTCAATCCTAATGCCTTTGGCTGTAATCCGCAAATGGCGTTTTTAAACCATTTCATCATCGGTTTTTACCCATTGCGCCTTGGTTTTTTACTCTGGCGGCTTCTCCACCGTCCACGGCAGGTCGCGGACGACGAAGCCGCGTCCGGCGCGCCAGAGCATTCGCTTTCCGGCAGGGCGCAAACGTCGCGCAGGCGTTTGGCCATGACGCGGCAGGCGGTGGGCGAAATATCAATGCCAGTAAGGCTAGTCGGAACAATTACTTCATTCGGTCAACCAAAGCCCGCCAGTTGCTGCAAGACCATTGCAGTGATGGAGGGATGTTGGGTATTGAAGCACCACGCAAACACAAATCAGCAAGTTGCTTGGCTGCCTTTACTGCTTCAGCATCCTTTACTCTCGGCCCTTCTCTCGATTCATCGGTGTTGCCAGAGTTGAGAAACTCAATCCAGTTCTCCATGCGGTCTTCGGCCAAGGCAAATACAACTTGAGCAAATTGCGCCTCTGTAATCCCGTCGCGTTGAGCCGCTGCCCAGAATGTCTGTTTTAGTTTCTCAGGGCTTTCCATGTTGTCGTCAACATCCGCCCAGACGATGAGCGTTGTATTGGCACCAGCTTGATTGGCAACTTTCAACTCTTTCGCCACTGCTTCTATCAAAGTGGAACGACCGCCACAACCAAGCGTCCGAATGACATTGTTGCCCGGCCAAGGGCGAATCCAAGCAGGATCGAGCTTTCTGATGAGTGTTCTAATAAAAAGCGGATCAATGCTCCGCCCCTTCTTTCCCTCATGCAGGCAAACGATTTGAGTTCGATTAGCCACGCACCCACCCCCTTGCTATGGCTTCGCTGGGCGACATTCCATCTGGTATGTTCAAAGGTCCAATGCGAGTTGGCGAGGTATGATTATCTCGCCACAGATAACGGCCATGATCCACACCTGCGCTACTCAGAATTTCCGGATGATGCGTTATCAGGATGGCCTGATGGTCATCATCAAGCAGTTCCCTCAAGGACAGCACCCATGGTTGCAACTCTGGCAGACCGACGTAGTTATCTGGTTCGTCAATCAGAACCGAATGCGCGGCTCCCGTTGCCAGCGCGGCTCGCACCATATAAAGCCCAATAAGAGCTTTTTCACCGTCCGAAAGCTGATGAAAAAGCAATTCACTCGCTCCATTTGTTTTTGAACCTCCAAACCGCACTTGAAGTGCTTCTGTGTTCAAGCCCACGTCTTCCAGTTTGAAGGATTTGAAATCCGGCCAGACATTTCGCAATTCATCTCGCAGGGCATCCCTGAAATCATCGTCTTGTGCGAGCGAGCGATACCACGAGGTCAGGTTGGTTAGGTAAAGGTCGGGTTGTTTAGCTTTGGCCTTGCTCTCCCGCTCCATTCCCCTCGGATTTGGCCTTAAGATAAGCAGCCGAGCTATTGCTTCCTGCAATTTTTCCAATTCACTGAGCGATCCCTTAGGCTGGATTGACGCCAGTGCTGCCTGTCGCCAATCGAGTGGGAATCCGGATTGAGTTCCATCCGGTCGCTTGAAACTAACGCCCTCGAGATCCCGCACAAAAAGTTTCTTCCCGTCACATGTTGCCTGCTCCTTGACTATGCGTGGTTTTTCAAAATCTGCTGTTTGCTCGATGTGAATGAGGTATTCAAACGTGTGGCCTTCGGAAGTGACCCCAATTTCGAACTCCTGAATTGTGCTCTTTTGCCAATTGGTGAACTCCAAATTGGGGATATCGTGTTCCCTGTCTCCTCCAAGGATACCGTCGCCCGTGCCGAGATTGCGGAGCAGTCGGAGCGCATCAAAAACCGAACTCTTGCCAGCCCCGTTAGGGCCGCAAAGGACACCAAATGAGTCAAATTCAGCTTTGAAAGCGACCAGACACCGAAAGTTGTTCGCGTAGAGTCGAGTTATCATGTGGTAATGGTAGTGTTTTTTGAGGAGAGACGCATATTAATTTTTACTCCAAATTGTGGAAACATTTTCTCCCAAAATCTGGTCGAGCATGACCTTGACGTAGTGGCTGGCGTGCCAGTCGCAGTGGTAATAAAAGCTGTCGGTCTTTTTGAGGACGCGGGCGAGTTGCACGCAGCGCGGGCGCATGTAGTCAATGTATGCCTTGGTGTTCTCGTGGCGGTCTTCAAAGGCGCGCTTCTCCTTGGTCTCGCCCCAGAAGACTTCGTAGTTGCGGTTGGAGTTGAAGGGCGGGTCTATGTAAATCAAATCCACGCAGGCATCGGGCAGCTTGGCGAGTTGTTCCAGATTGTCGCCGCAATAGACGACGCGGGTGTCGAGGAGGGCGGAGGGTTTCAACCGTGGAGCGGCAACGGTTTCTTTTGCAATAACCTTTTTCGCCATGCGGGGAGCCTAGAAAATCCGGTGCGCCATGTCAAAGCCAGTTGCGCCGGTGCGTGCGCCAGCCTATTCGTGACGGGGGCGGTGTTCCCGTTCGGAGAAATCGCGCCAGTGTTTCGGAGAATGGAAACATCGCCCCGGTCATGCTCAATCCGGGGCGGCGCAAAGGCTTTTGGAGTGTCCGCGTCTTGGCGAGACAGCCCAAAAGTCTGTGCGCTGGGGGGGGGAATTGCCGGAATCAGTCGTCCGGCGTAAAGCTCAATGGCAGACCATTTTAAGCTATAAGCACGGCGGCGGGATGGCCGATGTTTCCGTCCAGCGTCGCCAGTTTCAAACCATGCCTGGCAGCCAGATCGGCAAGATAACTGTCGGTGACTTGATCTGATTTTGTCGGCTTTGAGTCCAGCACGGGCAGATCGTCCGGTATCCGGGCCGCCTTTCTTTCCGCGATGAACTTCTCCAGAAGCTTGCGCGCTTTTTCCATCGGCGCGTTAAATGAGGCTTTAGGATGCGTGCTGATTCGGATGAAGCCGAGTTCCGCCAGGGGACACAAGGCGATGCTCTTGCCATTCAACCATTTGAATGCGCGGGCATGGAGCGGATGTTCCTCCCAGATTGCCGCGAGCAACACGTTGACATCAAGCAGGTGCGTCATGGGAATTCCGCCAAAGCTTCGCGCAGCGCGGTCACATTGACCGGGTGCCCGAGTTTTCCAACGGAAAAACCGGCCCGCTTCTGGATGGTCACATCTGCCGGGCGTGCCTCAACGGGCGCGAGGCGTGTCAGGATGAATTTTTCATCGCCAAAAGTCTGGACATCAAACCGCTCGCCGGGTTTGGTGGGCAGAGTGACGCGCTTCTTGTTGTCGGCAATAACTGTCATGGTGGGATTATCCTACCGATGCCCGATGCTGTCAAGCCCCCCGGATGGATGCAAAAAAGGGGCGGGGTGAACAATCGCAAAAAAAAGATTTGACAAGATTGACAACAATGATACATTTCATTTCAAATGACACATTTAGAAAACAACACATCAGGCTTGGCGGGCGTCGGGCAGAAGCTTCTCGCCCATTCCAAGGTCGCGGAATTCACCGCCCGTCGCGGGCTCGTGGTGGAATTGTTTCCGTTCATTGTGGGCGCCTCCGAGCGCATGAGCGCGCGGGCGATCAGCCGTTTTTTGGAAAAGGAACAGGGCGTGACATTGAGCAGCGTGACGGTAACGCGGGCCTTGAACGACCCCCGGCGGAGTTGGAACCTCTATTTTGACGCGATTGAGCCTTCGGCACGCACCTACGCGAAGGCCGACGGGATGGGGATGGATTATCTATTTGAGAAGCAATTTTTTCCCAAGCCGATCAAGAATCCGCTGGTCAAGGCCGTCGTGAAAGCGGCGCAGAAGGCACTGATCCCAGCCGGTGTGTCCGAGGCCGCCCTCATCCTGCGGCAGAAGTGGTTTGCGATTGACTGGGAAATTCGGCTCAAGGCACGGCCATTTTTGGAACATCGGCTGAAATAGCGATTCGGATTATTTTATGGAAACCCATGTTTTCAATGCGAACCACCTCGACCCGCTCATCACCCTGCGCGAGGTTGCGAGTGTGATTGGCCGGAGCGTCCGCCAGGTTTGGCGCGAAATTGATCGGGGCAACTTGCCAAAGCCGGTGGCGGGGCGTCCGGCGCGTCTGTTTGAATCGGACGTGGCGAAATATCTGGAACAATTGCGCCAACTGCGCGATGAGAAAGCAAACGATGTCAGGGAATAATTTATGATCCGAACCCTTTACAAACCGAAACGGCGGAAAAACGGGAAGCTAATTGTGTCACGCCTGTATTCAGCAAGAATCCGCATTGATGGCGAACGCCAGATTTTGAATGTCCCGCTGCATGTGTCCGACAAGCAGGTCGCCGAGGAAAAACTGCGCAAGCTGGTCCAGGAGCGGGAACGAGAAATTCACGGATTATTGCCAGCCAAGGGGCTGCGGGATGGGGCGAATGAACTGCTCTCAAAGCACCTGAAAGACTTTATCGCAGATTTGGAGGCCAAAGGCCGGAACGGGCAATACATCGCAGAATTTGAAAACCGGGTGACGCTGCTGATGGCCGAATGCGGCTGGCAACTGCCGAAGGATGTGACGCCCGACTCGTTTGTGAAATGGCGGAGCGAACACAAGAAAGCCGCCAAGACACTGAATGAATATCTGGCGAGCGTGAGAAGTTTTTTCAATTGGATGACAAAACAAGGGCGCATTGCGGTCAATCCGCTGCTGGTGGTGCAAAAGACCGAAACACGCGGCAGGGAAGTGCGCAGGCGTCGCGCTTACACTGATAATGAAGTCCGGGCACTGCTCAAGGTGGCGGGCAAGCGGCGCATTGTTTATTTGATGGCCGTTTTGACGGGCATTCGACATGGTGAATTGAAGGCGCTGCGTTGGGGCGACATCAATTTAAGCGTTGAAAAGCCGTCGGTGACGGTGCGGGCCTCCATCAGCAAAAACCACAGGCAAGCATGTCTTCCCCTGCACCCTGCCCTGGCATCGGAGCTGGCGGCGTTTCGACCTGCGAAGGCGAAGGCGGGTGATTTGGTGTTTGAGGGGCTGGTGCCGCGCTCAAGCGTGTTCAAGGCTCATCTAAAAGCAGCGGGCATTTCAAAAGTGGACAGTCAGGGACGCGTGGTGGATTTCCATTCGTTGCGGCATACGTTCTGCACCATTTTACATTGTGCCGGAGTTCCGCAACGTGAAGCCATGGAATTGATGCGACACAATGATCCGCGCCTGACGGCCACCACTTACGCCGATGCTTCACTGTTCTCGCTGCGGGGTGCGGTTGAAAGATTGTCGTCCCCCTCCGTGGATGACACACAAATAGACACACAAAAACCCGGCCCGGAGGGTCTTTTGGTGTCATCGGCTGTCACAGTGGAAGATGGGGCAAAAAGCGAAAAATCACCAATAAACACGGGGCTAAAGTCGCTGTCTGGCATGGAGTGTCACGGAGAGTCAAAAAATGAAAAATGGTCGGAGCGACAGGATTCGAATCGAGATTTCGCTGGCGCATGCTTGCGCGAATGCTTACAGAACACGCATGGCTATTGCTTAAAACAAAGATTCCGATTTTTTGCCAAACGCACCAAAATGCACGGTTGCGCCATTTTCCTGTCAGCAAATGTCAGCAAATATTTGTCCAAACGGATCTATTTGGAGCCATCCCCTGCCCCCTTGACCGCATCCACCAACCCGCGCAACTGACCATGCCGGTGTGCGAAAAACCATAGACCTACCGCCGCGCCAACGCCAGCCAAAATCAAGAGCTCATTCCCGACAATCAGTGTCGGCAAAACCATGAGCGCAAGCCCGCCGACCAGAATCGCCGCGCTCGTTGTCACGCTGCCGACCAGCAACTTGAGCGGCGGATAAAACAGCGTTGCCAGGCCGAACAGAAACAACGCCACGCCGACCCACACGATGCCTTTGAGACTGGCCAGCTTCGCGCTCAATTCACGCGCCGTGTCCTTTTGCGCCGCGCCGAGTTCCGTCTTGGCCCGCGTCTCCTCGTGCTCGACCACGGGCATCGGCGCGCTCACCACCACGGCTTGCACGTTTGTCACGGCCGCGCCGGCATCGTTCGATGTCACGCGCGCCTCCTCCAGCCGCGACCCGGCCGGGACGGTGTAACTCCGCGTCTTCACCGTCTCTTGATCCTGCCGCGACGCTTGCGCGGGATTGTCGCCCTGCTGGACGGTTTGCTCAATGCCCTGGGCAGGTTTGTTCACGGTCGTCGCCTTGCCGCCCTTGAGCGGCGCCATCGCGCAGCCGGACAAAAGCCCGACCGTCGCGATGATGGCAAAATCAATCAGCATGAATTTCATTTTTGTTTTCATATTTCTTTCCTTTCCTGAAATCTCCGCAGCTCAAAAGCGCACTCCTGAAGCGCCGCGCTGTTGCGGTCAATGCAAATGGCCAGCTTGAGCGACGTTTCATTTTGTTTTTCGATGATTTGGGTGAGCGCCGCATGATGCTCATCGCGCAGCGCCTTGTGATCGGCAATCACGCCTTGCAGTTGTTGCACCAGCCAGTAGATGACTACGCCACAGACCAACAACAGCAGGCAGAATGCCGCCAGGAACAGCCAGCGGTCATTCATGCCGGCGGCGTGGTCCACGGCGGTTAGAAAATCGGCTGGTGTCATATTCGTCATGGTTTCATGGTGGCCGACCGCTAGGTCCGCAGCAGCCGCACCGCGCCGCTCTTGGCGCTGATTTGCGACCCATATTTAGCCAGCATCACCTGTGCGAGTTGTGAAAGCACCGGGCGCTTGTCGGTCTTGTCGTAACCGGTTTGGTTGCCGCCGATGTTCTGGTAAGACAACCCTTCACCCACCGGCGCGGTCGTGCGGTCCGCAATCAAAAGTTCCCGCGCCATTTCACACGTCGCCTGGATAACCGATTTCGGGACGGTGTCATATTGAACGTAGTCATACGGAATCGGCAGCAGCACCGAGATTGGCACATGCACGTTGTCAGGTTCGGGGCACATCGCCCGCGGCCATTGCAAAGCCTGATTCGCCGTCGTCCGCGTGCCGTTGAACTGAAACTCAGCGTCAATCAGCCGCGACGCCATCACCAGAGCGGTGGACTTTTGATCGTCCGACGCCCCGGTCCATGCCGTCGCATAAAGATGCCCGGCATGGTAGGCGTCGCAATCCGTTGCGTCCGCGTAAGTGTTGGCGTCCGGTTTGCCGGTGCCGTCTTCCTTGATGAGCGTCAGCGCCATGAATTTCAGGTCTCAGGTTTCAAGTTTCAGGTCTCACCCTCACGCCAGCTCCAGCCCGAAACGCGCGAGAATCAGCCCCTGGATGGTGTCATCCGTCCACTCGCCGAGGGCGTCATAGTCCGCCCCGGCGATTTGAAACACCGCGGCGTTGTTCACGATCACCGTCAGCTTGCGCTGAAACGCATCGTCGCTTGTGCGCCAGGTCAGGGATTGAATTTCCGCCGTGCGGGCCGGCGCCAGTTCGATTGTTTTCGGTTTGATTGCAATTGCGTTCATGCTTGTCCTTTCGTGGTTAAAAATCCTCGTAAGCCAGCCCGCTGCCGTCGTTGTAAAGCAGCACAATCTCGTCCGCCATCAGGGCGCGGCTCCAGACCCCGACTTCGTCCATCTTGCCCTCGACAAAGCAGTCGCCGCCGCTGTTCCCGATAAAGAATTGGTCCGGCCAGCCGGGACTGGACAAATCGCCGACCACCATGTCGGTGTTGTATGGGTCATAAGCGAATCGTCTCACCCCGTCGCGATAGATTTCGACCTGGTTTCCCCGACGGACACCCACGATATGAAACCATCCGGTTGGGGAGTCGTTTCGAACACCGTCATAAACGCACGCTGCCGCATCGGCATAGGTGATGATGGCGGTTCCAGGGTATTCCCCATCGGTGAAAAAGTAATAAATGGACAGGTCGTAAGACTGGTAAAAAATATCGTGGCGCTGGTCCGCCATGCCTTGGGAATTAACCCAGAAGGAAACGGTCATGTCCCCGCCCCGGATCCCCGGCCCGGTGGAGAGCAGCCCATAAGACGTGGTGGAAAAGTCAGCGCCATTCCCGATGATGCCCGCGCCGCTGCCGGTGTCGTTGCACACGTCGGCCAGGTCATGGCCGTGACCCGTCGCGTCGGCGCGGGTGCCGGAGGTTTCATCGAGTTTCCAATAGGCGAACAAATCCGTCAGCAGCGACCCCGGCCCGGGCAGCGCGGCACCCGCCCGCTTCCGCCGGCGTTGCTCCGCCAGCCATGTGCGCCGTTGAAACGGCGTCCACGGCGCGTTACGGCGCTTCGGGGCTGGTAAAGTTTTCGGCATCGTCAGGCTTGGAAATTATCGCCGGTTCAACCTCTGGCGCTTTGACCACAGGTTGAACCGGCGCTTCCGATTTCAGCGTTTCAGGTTTCAGCGTTTCAGCTTTTTGCTCCACGAGCGGACGCCGTTTCCGCCGAATGATAGGATAAAGTTTGTCCATAAATGGCAGGTGCGACTTGCACCTCAAATTGCGTTTGCGCCAATGGCGACCTGTCTCCAGTTCGTGCCATCGCTGACAGCCAGGCACGGCACGGAACCAGTCCCGCCCGCCGACAGGTAAATGATTCGGCGCGGAAACTTTGCTGCCGTGACGCCGGCAGCAACCGCCGCCGCGACGTTAGTGTAAGTTGGCGGCTGGATTTGTTCACCCGAACGAATCCGTTCCAAACCGCGAGGTAAAAGTTTGCCCATATATTTTTCAGTTGTTGTTTCGATTTCAGGAAGCGCGGAGCGCGGTGATATTCCGCACTCCGCACTCCGCATTCCGCACTCAAATGTTGTGAGTGACCGCCACGACGGGGACGTTTTTGTTTTCCCAGACGCGCACCCAATTTGCGGCCAAGGCCAGTTCAGCATTGGTCGGGTTGGCGCCAGCCACGCTCGCGCTGGTGAACTTCACACCGCGAGGGTGCATGATGAACCGGCGACGGTTGACGAGGAACGTGTCGCTATTGAGAGCGTCGCGCGCCGTTTCGCAACCTTCCGTGCCGTGACCGCCCTCGACAGGCGCACCATTCAGATCGGCGAAGCCCATGCCGAACGCGCCGGGACCGAAGAGGTAGGACGTATAAACCAGACCATCGGTCGTGCCCGCGCGAGAAGGACAGCCATCGTCCACGATGACGCGCCGGCCTTGGAACGTGCGGATTTGAGACTCACCCTGGCTGTCGGGGATGAAGTCAATCAGGTCGAGTTTCCGCAGCGCGGCTTCAGTGGCCGAGTGCATCGCCACGGCCACGAGCCGGTCGCCACGGTCGCCAAGGCGTTGAGTGGCGTCCACGAACGTAGAGCCATTCAAGCGCGTGGTGTTCGACTGATTGGCGACGGATTCACTGTGAATCGCCAACAGGTTGCCAGCCATGCTCGCCGCACCGAAAACGCCGGTGAGCGAGTTGATGAGCATGTATTGATTCTGGCGATTCCAGTAATCGGCCATGAAGTTCGCCAGTGCCAGCGCCGGATCATCACCCGCGACCACGGCGGCCAGATGATTCCACGACCACGCATTGCCGTCGTTTTGAATGCGGGCAATGTCCTGATCAGCCGCCAGTTTCACAGTCACAAGCGGTGCCGAATCAGAAAGCGGCTGGCGGTTGCCAGTCAAATCATTCCAATGCGGCATGTTGACTTGCGTGCCACCCATCGCGGCGCGTTCATCATAGTCCGGCGTCCGCACGACGATGCCGGATTGAAACAGGTCGGATTTCTCCGCCGTGCGTTGAAGGACGTAACCGGCGAACTGCGCCGGCACGATGATGTCTGCCAATTGTGTCTTTGCCATAGTTCAAACTTTCATTTTTGATCCGCAGGTAGGGCGCGTCACTCCGTGCGCGCCGATCCTACGCCGCCGCCTTGAGGCGGGCCGCAAGTTGCGGGTCAGATTTTTGGATTTTCATTTGCTCCGTGAGATTGAACGATTCCTTGCGGAATGGATTCTTCACGGACCGGTTGCCAGCCCCACCGGAGCCAGAGCCAGCAGCACCGCTGCCAGCATTTGCCTCGAACAAGTGCGGTGCGTTGGACACCAACGCATCCACCCATTCAGCCAAAGTCATCGGGCCATCCTTGCCCATGCGGGCCGTCTGGCCCTCGAAAGCCTGGGGGACACCTTCCACCAGTTTGAAAGTTGTGCGAGCACGTGAAGTGATGTCCTCAATCGCCGTCGGGCGCAGGCCGCGCTTCGTTGCCTCGGTGACGACGGCTTGATCAATAAGCAGCCCGGAAAGTTTCCCACTCAGCGCGTCACGTTCGCCTGCCACCGCTGCGAGTTGCTTTTCAAAACCAGTCTTAGACGCCTTTAACTGCGCGTCCATTTCGCGCTTGGCATCCTCACTCAAGGTGGCCGTCCGCAACGACCGGTTTTCCTCGACGAGCCGGCGGAACTCATCCGGGTCAATGCCTTCAAAGCGTTTCTTGAGCGCGTCAATGGTCTGATTCGCCCCAATGTTCGATTGCCGGAACTCCTCCAGCCTGGTCTGACTCACGACGCCATCGGCATCGAGCAGCCAGGCACCATCGCGCTCGACGTAGAAGGATTGATGTTCAGCAGGAATTTCCTGCTTCGTTGTGTATTTGTATTTCAGGGGCATATTTTTTTAATGGTGGCAGTCCGCAAGGACTTTTATTTCACGGTTACAGTTACCGGTGTCGCGTTCACATCACCGGGCGGAGTCGTCGGCAATGCTGGCGACGGTGCCCGTCCGGTAGGACTGACTGCATCCGGTGCTTTTGGTGGTTTCTGTGTGGCCAGCAGTTTGATTTCTTCTTCGTTGGTGCGGCCAGGTGCGATGACTTCACCGGCGCGGAACAGGTCGAGCATGGTTGCCTGACTGATGGCGCCAGCCTGCCATGCGGCAACCAGTGCGGTGATTTCAAGCGCCGACATTCCAGTGACGCTGAAATCCGTGTTCAAAGTGCAAAGCACAAGGTCGGGACCGATGGCATCAGGAATCGGCTCGGTGGAGTTCCACCAATAAACCCAGCGGAGCACTTGCGTTAGTGAAGCACTGACGCTCAACGACACGGTGTTCAGAATGGAGTTTTCACCGGATTGACGGAGTTCAAGGGCGGCGGCGGTTTCACCGACACGTTTCTGGGATTCGAGCATCCGCGTGCCGAGGACGGCCATCAATTGCTCGTCACGATCCATCGCACGTTCGAAGGTGGACAGACCTTGACCGTGAAATTCCAAGAAACCAGCCGTGGCACCAGGAGTTTCAGCCACCCATGCCGTGCTGCTACCGATGCGCAGACTGGAGTTCTTGTCGAAGCCAGACACCCAAGCGGTAGGCAGCGCCGTGAAGTGCATCCCATGCCTGTAATCGGCGTTCAGCCGATAGTGATCCAGATTGACGGCGATGATGTCGGCCAGTGGAATCTTGTCCACGTCAGGCAGAGAATGACGCGGCCCATGAAATACAAAGGGAATCAGCGGCAGAGGTTTGCCAAGGCGAAGTGGCGTGACGGTATCAACCAGTTTCCATTTCTTTTTGCCACGGTTGCGGGTGGCGGAAGTGTTTTGACCGTCAGAAAGGTATTGCCAGATTTCAACAATGTATTTCCAGGGTAGCACAGCCGTCCCGGCTGTCGTTTCCGGCGTCGCGCCGGAAACATCTTCCACCAGTTTCAGAACGCGCAGTTGCTGGATTTCTTCTGGCTCAAAAGGATCATCTTCAACTACCGGCGTCTGACAGACCTCCTTGAGGACAACCAGCGAGAGGACGTTACGACCATTCACCCGTTCTGTGTGCCAGTTGATGATGTCTTCAGCGGAATAGGGGACGGCATAGGCGCGTTGCTCGGCTTCGTTATTCCAGTCAATCAGCGTGCCGGCGCGACCGACGTTGATGATTTCCGTGACCAACTTTTTCGAGAAGGCAGACAACGGTGTGCCAAGCATGTCGGCATCTTCGACAAATTCCGTGAGCGCATCGCCGACCCCGGATTTATTTTCCGGCAATTTGAAAGTTGGATCACGACGGAAGATAAGACCGACGAAACCATCCGCCGTGCGGGCGGATGCGTTGAAGAATGAAGCGCGATTCTTGTAGGCGAGATATTCCTTGTCGTCCTGGCAGTCGAGACGCGGCAGATATTTTTCGGCGGCGGATTTGACGGCATCTTCACCAGCGAACACATCACGCGCCCGTTGCCATGCAACGATGTTCGCGTCGTAATCAGGATGTGTAGAGTTCACCGGCACGAGGCGACTCTAGCACGGGTTTTTGGGAATATTTTCGCCTGGCAAAATGATTCGCGCACACTTGAGCACGCAATGTCATCGCATACGCACAGTTGCGAACAAATTTATGCGATTTTTTATTTGACGGTTTTTGAATTTCATTCGTTATCCCCCGGCAATTTTTTAGCGCATGCGCAATTCGTGCGACTGTTAAACTTTCGACGCGCGCAACCAGGTGAAATCGTGTGCCGTTGACAATGCGAATGTTTGCGGTAATTCGGGCGCGCTCGAAAGACAAAGTTGGCTCACTGCGCTCGATGAAACAATGGTTCGCGCTGCACTCCATTCGCGTGCTCAACAACCACGAACGCGCCACCCATTCACGGTTTCCATTTACGAATGACATGGGGCGCGTGCGCGGATGCCTGACGCTCATGCCCTCGCAGCCCGCTAACGCGGTCTGCTGTCGGGCACCGGCACGCCATCTGGGGTTTACGAACGTCATCCCCGGCGTGCCTTTCGCTACCCCGCGCACGCGTCGAACATCGCAGGTTATCGAATGGTTTTCGTGCATTCCATCCGTTCAGGTTGGCGGATGATTTCAGGCGCGGGGTCAGGCATGAATGTAACTCGCAAGCTCGCCCCGGCTGCCGCCGGGAGATGGTTTTGACGAAATGTGATTGTAGCGGCGGTCTGCGACCGTCGCCATTTTCCAATTTCAGCGTTTCAGGTTTCAGGATTTCAGCATTTTCCCCGTGGCGTCACCGAGCCGACACTTGCCTCCGGCCAATTGTCGGCACGGTTCCGCCCGCGCACGATGACTGACTCGCCAGCTTTGCACCCGCTCCACTCCAATCGCTCCAGCCCTGCATTCCGCCACAAGATTCACTGGCTCCATGCCTGGCTTCCGCTCATTCGTTCCGTCGGCCGCAAACTGGCGAGACAGTCAGGATTCAATCGTGCGCACCCCAAAGTAGCGCAGGCGTCTCGCCTGCGAAATCCGTGACAAACAAAAGGCCGCGATGCTCCGCATATCGGCCAGAAAGCAATATGGCCGCGTGACTTCGTCCGGCCAGCAAGCAATATCCCGCGAGCCGTTGCTCGCGGGCAAGACATCAGCAATACGGCGCGAGGCTCCGCCTGTCGCCGAGGACAAGCAATAGGCCGCAAGGCTTCGCTACGGCCAAGACATCAGCAATAATTCGTGAGATCGGTCATTTCCGCACCGCCTCCATTTCGCAAGCTACATTGCGGCGGACAGAAATGACCGAACTCACTCATAAATCCAATTTGGTCTGACACTCCGCCGTTGGGCTACACGGCCGTCTGTCGCGATTTCCCTTTTGCCATTTCATCGCACAGCCTGCCGTTTCGCTCCACCAGCGGAGAGTCAGAATTGTTGGCTTGCGCTGTCGCAACTGCGCCGTAAATGCACCCATCGGCTTCGCGGCGGAATTGGCATGAAGGAACGGCTCCGGCTACGATGCTCCTGCGTCCGCGTCTGTGCCTACGCCTTGCTTCCGGGACCGCACACAACACACATTGTCCGTTCGGTCGCTCATGCTTCGCTTCCACCTTAATTCTTTTCGCGCCGACGCTCCCCGCAAGCGGGACCCTTCGGCGCGGAATTAAGGTCAGACAATGTGGGGTTGTGTGCCATCCCGCTGCTTCACTGTCACGCTGATTGCTGCCCGCCGTGCCCCGGCGGCACGCGACTGCCCTCGTCGCGTGGCAATCATCGCGCCAGCTTGCAGGCATCCTTCATGCCAATTCCGCCGCTCCGCCCCTCATGCAGCCAAGGGAAGTCAATTGGCTCGCTGCGCTCGAATAATGGAAAAACGGTTTTTTTTGTGTGGCAGCTTCGTTTTCAGTGCCGGCTTTTTCTGCTCCTGCGTTTCTTTCTGTCGCCCTCACGGCCTTGCCCAGGACTCCAGCCCGCCTTTCGTGGTGCCCTCTGAAGACTACTCCCACGAAGGAGGGCTGGGGGCGCGGCTTTTTCGTGAAGGGCGACAGACCGAATACGCACAGCAGATCAGAAAAAAAAAGCACATGAAAACTACATCACAAAAAAAGAACTCAGAGCTCGTGAGCCGATCCGCACAGTTGATCAGCTACACCGCCCCGCAGGCCCCCCGCAAACATGACGCCGAAATCATCGCCGCCCGCCAGCAAGCCGCTTGGGTGGATTTTGAAGCTGGCATTTACGCCAACGACCTTTTACGCGCCCGCATCAGCCATTGCCTTGACCGCTTTGGACTCGGCACCAGTTCCGCAATGGTGGATGAAGCACTCGACTTTTTAGTCCACAAAGACCTTGGCGCAGCCGCCCAGTATTTCAACCAAACCGGCAAGGCCATCTTCAATCGTCTCCAAGTTAGCAACGCCGTTTTGACCTTTATGTCCCGCAAAGAGCAGCAGCGCCATTTGACCGACCTCGCCATCAATGAAGATGACGCCGACCACTCCGACGACCTGCCCGGCACCGTTCGCGCCAGCCACCTCGCCGACAGCGACAACATCAGCCCCGACGAATACGCCGCCCGCCGCGATGCCCTCCGCACCATCACCGTCATGGTTGCGGACAAAAACCCCGAACTCTACGACCTCTTGCTCGCGCTGGGCGAGTCCGGCACCCGCGCCCGCATCGAGAGTTATGCCAGCCGCCACCGCTTGGCCTTGAGCAGTGTTTATCAGCGCATCAGAAAGTTGGCCGCCAGCATCCAGAGCCACCCCTTGTTTGCCGAATTCGCCGCCCCGTTCAACATCAGCCACCAGCCGGCCTGACCGGCCCCACTCATCGGTAGGGCGGGCAGTCCTCTGCCAGCCGCTCCCCTGAAATTTTTCGCGGCTGACGCCCTTTGATGGTCGTCAGCCGCGCAGCCAACGCTGTTGGGGATTCGCGCCATCCCCAAGCCCGGGCGCTGGTATTACGCATACCAGACCGCGCCAAAGGTCGGCGACCTCTGGACTCCACGCCTCAAAATCCCCGCAACTTCCGTTGCGTGATCGTCCGCGCCTTCGTCGCGACCGCATACCGCAGCGCATCCGCCGCGTCATCACCGCCGATGCCATCCTCATCGGCATCCACCTTCAAAACGTCCTCTGGCCGGTTCGGATCATGTTGCAGTGTCGGCAAAGTTTCCAGCAGGCGACCGCACCGCTTGTGAATGAAAAGTGTCGGGCGAATCCCGGCCTCGACATCGCCGAACCGCGTCAGGATTTCCGCCCAGCCGTTCACCCGGTCTGTGTTCGCACAACGCAGGGAAATTCCATGCTTCGCATACTGCGCGGCAATTGTCGTCCCGTCGCTCTGCCGCGAGAAAACATCCGCGCCGGCCACAATCCGTTTCAGATCCCCGAGGGTTAATTTGCGGTCGCCGATTTTGTGCCGGGCAACCATCGCCTTGATCGCCGCCGCGTGACGCTCTGGCAGCCACAGGCGTTCGGCATGTTCGTCCACCACAAAAATGTTTCCGTCGCCATCCGTGCAGCACAAAAGCGCCACGGTGTAGTGAGCGAAGCCGTAGTCCAAGGCGATAAAAAACTCACGGGCGCGAGTTTCATCGAAGTCGGCGACGACGTGAACCTCGCGCCGAAGCGTGGTGAAGTATTGGCCGGCGGCAATGTCCCAATCGCCATCCAGCCAGGCGCGCTTTTGCCAGCCGGTGAGATTCTGCAACACGCGGATGTATTCGGGATTGTTCCAGCGATTATCCGTCACGCGTGCGGTGATAAAACGGGTTTCCGTTTCCCGTTTTTCCAATAATGGGACCACAAATCTCGTCCGATACCAGCCGTGACCAACGCCGCCGGGATTCGTGGTCGAATAAATGCGTGGGCGCCAGTTCGTTTTCGACGTGCGGCAGCAGGTCGTGATGTCCTGGTATTTCCGGGCGGTGAGGGTGGTGGCCTCCTCAATTCCAATCACGTCGTATTCGAGGCCGAGATAAGCATCAATGTCTTTTTCATTTTGGAAATGCCCGGCGATGATCCGCGACCCGTTGTCAAAAGTCAGGATGCCACGGAACGCCGAGAACTCATGCGGCAGCCGCGTGAACAGTTTCCGGCGCAAATCCTCGAAATGTTCCAAATTGGCCTTGCCGACCTTGCGCAGTAGCAGACATTTCAGCCCCGGCACACGCTGGCAATCATCCACGCCCATCTGGCCGAGCAGCCAATGGGATTTCCCGCCGCCACGCGCACCGCCGTAGCCGATGGCCGTCGGCCCGTTCGTTGTGTCGCAAAGCCGCGCCGCCGCGCTGGCGGCCAGTTGCCGCCGTTGGAAAATCACGTCAGCCTGCCGGAACCGGTCCATCTGGTCCTTCGGACAGCCGACCCGCCGGCCAATCAAAAAATAACGTTCCCAGGGTGTCATATTTTTTCGGGGAGCGCACGCGTCTCGCGTGCATCCGTCGGCGTCGCGCCGACGACTTCCACGTCCACGATGGCCGGTGGTGCTATTACCTCGCCGGGCAGTGGCTCCCCGTAGATTTTCTCCAGCGCCACCGTGACCTCGACGTGCAACGCCGGCAGATCATCGTCCTTGCGCCTCTCGCCGTCGCCGAGGCCAGTTGCCAGCCGCCCGAGCTTGCTGGCGATTTCCAGCATCCGGGCGATGTCGGCCAGGTTGGCATAGACCTTCTCGCGCTCCATGTAAGCGTCCAAGCCGCGCTTGGCGGCGGCGATGGCGCGTTCGTGCATCGCCCATTCCGTTTCGAGCAAATCCTGTTTCCTTTTTTCCCATTCCGCCGCCTTGCCGCGAGCCGCGGCTTCGATGGCGCCACGCTCGACGACAGCCAAATGCGCCGCGTGCGCGGCCACGCGGTCAGTCCAACCGAATTTTGCCGACCACCGGCGCACAAGCTGTTCACTCTTTGCTAACTCCTTTGCCACCGCAGCGGTGGACCGCTCCGCGCCCAGGCTCAAATACAAACTGAACGCGGCGAACGCTTTGGCGCTTTCGCGCGGCTGTTGTTCAAACGGTAATGGCATTTTTCATCCTTTCTTTGACTTCTTGCAGGGTTGCGGCGACCGATTGACCGCCGCGCCACCAGTGGTAACGCTCCGGCGAATCAAACTGGATGGAAAGATCGCCACCGGCGGTCAGGAACGGCAGCCGTTCACCAGCGGCGGACGGCGGCGGGACGACGGGGACGGCGAGGACGGCACTTCCAATGTCTCTTTGTCTCTCTAGGAAATCATCCGTATCTATATTAGCAGTGGTGGAATCCTCTCGCGCATACGCGCGTAACTTAACTATTGCCGCCCCATCCGTCCCAGATTCAGAGGTTTTCAATTCAGCCGGAGCGGCAATGATTGCCGAAGGGGAAACCAACCCGCCTTTTTCTGTCCCAACCGTCCCACAGTCAAAGGCGGTCAAACCCGCCTTCACCGATGCCGCCGCTGGCATGGCCGGCGGCGATTTCAGCCGCAGGCTGAAAATCCCCGGCTTGCGGACGCCTGCCAGCGCCCAGATCCGTTTCCGGTGGTCGCCGTCCTTCGGATGGACGCAGCAACCGAATTTCCCGTCGGGATAAATCCGCAGATGTTCGCCGGTTTTGTCCGCTCCGCCTTCGGCGCAGGCGGGGCACCGGGCCTGGACAATGCCGCCGGCCAGCTCGCGCACCTTTTCCAATTTTGAAATGTTCAAGCTCATATTTTCAGCCGCGTCAGAGCGGCTCATTTTGCAGCCCTGTAAGGGCAAGCGATAATAGCCCGGCGGCAAGGCCCCGGGTGGCAACGTCGAGACTCATAGTGCCCTGTCCGGGTCGGACGCCTCCACCAGTTGAAAGGTTGACGGCGCTTTCAGCCGCACGCGCCGCCAGCCGCGGTTGGATTTTTTCCCGTCGCGCTCGATGGAATGCGATTTCGTGACGTGGAACATCTCCAACATGAGGTCTGGCAAAGTCCGTTCCACCACCGAAGTCGGCAGCGCGTTCCAACCCTTGTCGGCGCAAAATTCGGCGTATGCCTGGCTGATTTCCGCGCTAGTCACATTGTCATGTTCATGCCGTTCCAGCGACTCCTTCACGAACAGCCGGAGACTGTCGCTTTCGGCCAGCAGCGAATCCACCCGTTCGCGTTGCGAATCGGTCAGGGCAAAATCGCCGGTCTCGGCAAACTCCGTTTGCAGCTTCACGAACCCGGCCAACGCCCAGCGCAAAATCCCGCTGCCTTCCTCGCGCAGCAAAACATGGTCGAAATCCAAGACCCGTTTGGCCGGCGGCGGATTCTGGTAGCGGACAATTAGCAGCCGGCGGCGCCACGCACTGGTGTCGCCATCCAACCGGACGCGCAGGCGCGAGTTGCAGGACATGATGACGTTGAACGTGCCGAACATCGGGAAATCCCCGTTCAATCCCTTGCCTTCGCCGGACAATGGATCCCCACCAACCAGCGATTTCAACATGCTCACGCCGCGTTGCATCAGGAAATCGCCGGCCACGTCCGGCCCGATCAGCAGTGTCTTGCCGCGATACCGATACGTTTCGAATCGTTCCAGCAGGCATTCCGTGCGGAGCTGGTAGCTATTCGTCAGGCCGACGAGCGCCTGGATGATCCGAACGAGCGTGCCCTTGCCGCCGTTGGCGGTGCCGTCGAGGATCAGGAACCGTTGTGGCAGGTTGTAGCCGAACAGCGCCAGCCCGGCCCAGCGTTGCAGCAAGTCGGCATCGTCCGGCTCGACGGCGGAATAAATCAATTCGTTCAGGAAGCGCGGACACTCGGCGGAGCCATCAAAGGCGAACGGCGAACGGTTGCGGGAATAATCTTCCGGTGCGAACCCGCCGAACTGAATGTCGCCATCCTCCAGAAACCGGATGACGCCATTGGCGACGTGGATGTAGCGTTGCTTCACCTTGAACGCATCCCGCCGCTCAACGATGCCCTTGAGCGCCGACACCACCGCGTTCAACCGCGTTTGGGTGATCTGGATTTCCAGCGTGAACTGTTGCGACTCCCGGCTGATTTCCAGAATCCGGCCGGAAATGACCTCCCGGATGTTTTCCGGCGTGACGATTTCCCAGAGGCCGGTTTCATCGGCGTAGCGGTAAAAGTTTTTTTCGTCCGGGTCGAACAGCACGCGGTTTTCGCGCGCATACAGCGCGGCCCAATACCGTTCGTTGATGCCATTCACCTTGCCGTCTTTGTTGGTGTAAAACGGCTGGCCGTATTCCTTCGCCAGCGCCGCCACGGCGTCGCGCTCGGCAGCGCCCACCCAAGGCAACTCCCAGCCATCCGGCCAAATAATTTCGGCGAACGCCACCGCCACCGGCGGTGCAACCACAAGCAGCGTGTAATCCATGCCCTTCGGATGACGCCCGTAAATCGTCGAAAGCCGGCCGTTCGCCCGCCACTCAAAATGTTTCGTGGTGCAGCTCGCCGGATAGTCCGCCTCTCCCCAGCCATCTTTAATTTCCGCTTTCCGCTTTCCGCTTTCTGCTTTGTCCGATTTCGCACTTCGCGCTTCGCACTCCGCACTTCGCGCTCCCTTGATTTTCATCCACACCATGCCGCCGCGACTGCCGCGCGAGCGCGTCGTCGCCACCAGCGGCGGATTGACGGCGAGGAACGCCGCCAAATCCTCATCCTGGTCAAAGTCCAGCGCGCACAGTCCCCCGGACATCTGCCCGAGATAAACGGCGATGTTGAATTCACCGGACGCCAGCGCGTGCCGGTAGGCCGGTGTCAACGTCGCCTCAAAAGGCCGTTGCGTGTAAGTTACCGCCGGCATCTTCGTGCCATGAATGCACGGCACGAGGAACGCATCAGCCCCGAATAGTGGTTCAATTGTTTCGAGTGGATTCATTTTGTGCGATGGCTTGTTGCTGAATTTGTTGATGCTCTTGAATCATGCTGGCAACGTGTTTCCGCCAGCTTTCCCGTTGGCCGGGGTCAGCGATGACCTCCAGCGCCACCTTGGCGTTGATCAGCACTTTGCCGTTGATGGGGTTTGGCACCAGGAATTTGCCGCCGCCGGCAATTTTTGATAATTGCGGCCCGTGTTGCGGGCCGATCCCCATTTCCTCAGGATCAATCCACATGGTTCCATCCGAACCAAATCCGAGGAATGAATACCGCGCTCCGCCGCCAATACAGGGAGCGGGTATCATGTAAATCGCCAATGATCGTTGTGGTCTGTTCATTTGATCTCCTTTTCTTGGGCCTGATACGGCCGCAGTCCCCAGATCGGGCAGGCCGTGGCCGTGCAATCGCGGATGGCGGCTTCCTCCCAGCCGTTGCATTCCAGGCAAAACGCCTTGATGCACTGCCGGGGACTGGCCTGCCCGTGATAAACCTTGCGGAACAGCCCCATCCGGCTGGGGTAATGTTCCGTGACCTGTTTGAACCGGCGCTCGCGCCGGGGATCGCCAAACTCGCCCACCGGCTCAGTTTGGAGCTTTTTAATTGGTGGGTTCATAATCAGTTAATGGTCTTGTAAAACTCGATGGCTTCCGGCGACACATGGACGCCCTTGAACCATTCTTTGAAGTTGAGGCCCGCCAGTGATCGCACCCGCGACACCGCGACGTAAGCCTGTCCCGGCTCACGCGCGGCGCGGATGTCGAGAAAGGCGGAATCCAGTGTCAGCCCTTGCGCCTTGTGAATCGTCATGGCCCACGCCAGCCGCAGGGGAAACTGGCTGAAGGTTGCCGATGAATCATCCTGCTGGTCATAACGCCAGGTGAACCGCTCGACATAAATCTCGGCGCCGGTCTTGGCCTTCACCAGCACTGCGCCCGGCGTGACATCCAGCACGGTCCCCAACTGCCCGTTGACGAACAGCGGATTTTGTGACCCCGGCTCGGTTTTGTTCACGGTGAACATCACCAGCGCCCCCGGCTTGAGCTGGAGCGTTTGCGGCGTCAGCAAATTTTTCGTGAGAAATTCCCGCTGATGGTCGGGACCAGTTTGCTGCGCCTCCAAAATCGTTTCATCGCCCGGCAGATCGGAAAGCTGAAAATGATTCCACTTGTCCACTTGCACGTTATGCGTGAACAACCGCGTCATCGTCGCCGGTGGATTGCTGCGAATGCGCGATTGCAAAATCCGCGCCGTGTCGCCCCAAACGCGACCGATGCGAAAATCCGCCAGCGCCCGGACAAAGCCCGGCTCATCCTGTCGCCGGACTTTGTCGAGAACGAACGTGCGGAAACCCGCCGCCGCCCATGCCGGCGATTGAAACGCCCAATCGTATCGTTCCGTTTCACTTTTCCGCACCGGCGGCAGTTGCAGAAAATCGCCAGTGGCGATCACCTGACAGCCGCCAAACGGCACATCGCGCCCGCGCAGCCGGCGGAACAGAAATTCGACGAACTCGAATTGCCGCCCCGGCAGCATGCTGATTTCATCAATCACCAAGACCTCGCAGCGGCGCACGCGATTGAACCCTGCCTTGATGGACGGCCGCGGATCGCGTTGCAGTTGCGCGAAATAATCCTCGTTCGATTGACCGGCAGCGGGACCAATCAGCATCCCGCAGAAACGATGAATCGTCATGCCGCCGACGTTGAGCGCCGCCACGCCGGTCGGCGCGGTGACGCTGACGCGGCTTTTGTGGCCGTCTGCAAAGACGTGGCCGACCGCAAGGTCCGCGATGAAAGCCCGCAGTTGCGTGCTTTTGCCCGTGCCGCCCGCGCCGGTGAGAAAACAATTCCCCCCGCCGCGTGCCGCCGAGTGAAAAAGATTTTCCGGCGTCAGCACGGCATCGGCCATCGCCTCATATCCCGGCCAGCGAGTAGGTGGCACGGGCGTCTCGCCTGTCCTTTTCGGCGACTCGCCGAAAAGTTCCCCGTTTGATGAAATGTCATTTTTCATTCGATGTTCAGCGTTCGGCGTTGGATGTTCGATGTTTTCCATATCAGCTTTTTTATCCGTGTGTATCTGTGTTCATCCGTGGTTAAAGAATTTCAGCTTTCAGCTTTCCAGATTTCAGCTTTTGCCTTCAAACCACCACCCCCAAGGCGTCCGCCACCTTGGCGGTGAGTTCGATGTCGTTGCGCAGATACGCTTCCGCCTGTTTGCGGTCGCTCCGCCACAGTTCCGCGAAGGCTTTGCCGTCGCCATTTTTCGCGCCCACGCCGAGGTGCCGCGCGATGCTGTCCAGACTTCCCCGCGCCTGCCGGTCGCCAAGCTGCCAGGCGTCGCGCAAATCAATCAATTGGTCACTCCAATACCGACCGCGCCGCAGGCCGAACGGAACCGGCAGGCGATGTTTCCACGAGCGGCGGAACAAAAACGGCAGGTCGAAACCGAAGATGTTGAATCCGACCATCGGATTCGTCCGGCCCTGGACGCCGCGCGTCAGTTCCCAAAACTCAAAGAGCGTCCGCGCCTCATCATCGTGTCCGATGATGAAAAACTTTCCACCCTTGCCAAACGCCGTCGGCACTTCGCCGCGAGCGTCGAACGTCATCACGCCGATGGCGACCACGCGACCCGTCAGCGGGTCGAGCGCGGCCTTGTCGAAAAAGTCGCGGCGATGATTCGCCTCGGCCTCGGCAATCTTCTCCGCAATCTTCGCGGGATCCTTCAGATTGCCCGTTTTAACTTCCGCCGGGTCGAACGGTGGCAATAACGCTGATAATTCGTTTTCCGCCAGTGGCCCGGTTTCCAAATCAAATACAATGGTCTGCATAAAAGTTTATTTTTGTAGGAGCCGACGTGAGGAGGCTCAAACTCCCCACGCCAGCCAGGTTGATTTTTTTTTCACTCCGTTTGAGCACCCCGGAGGGGTGCAAGAAAATAGCCCCGGGTAAGGCCGCCAGGCCGCCACCCGGGGAACACGAACCCAAAGAAATCCCTCCCTCTCCTCCATCCGATGGAGGAGAGGGCCGGGGTGAGGTGGTTTTCAGCTTTCAAGTTTCAGCTTTCAGCTTTTGTTAGTAGGGCACATCGTCGTCGGCCTTTGCCTCCCGGTGCGAAGTGTTCCAACACTCCAGCGCGGCGATGAGCCGCTTGTCATCCGCCGTCGGCTTGGCGTTCGCCTTCGCCGCCGGCAGCCAGTTCGCGATCAGTGCGCCGACCTGTTCCGGCGAGAGGTCGCGCACTTCCAGCCCCTTGCACTTGCCGACATGGATTTTCGTCGCGCCCAAGTCGGCAGCATCCGCCGCCGGTTGCTCCGCCCGGCGATAACCGCCGCCTTGCGCGCCAGCGCCATTGCCAGCAGGCGCTGCCTGCCGATCCTTCATCCGCACGAACTTGCCGGATGGCTTGAGCGGTTGCGCCGATTTGTCCGGCGTGATCAACGCGATGTTCGCGTAAATCTCGCCATCACTGTGTTCGTGGATGACCGTGATATGCGCCGTGCGGCCCAGCAGGTTTTCCGTGTCGAAGTCTTTGACTTCATCCGCCGACAACTCGCGCCCCATCCACTTGCGGAGGAACGGACGCAGCGCCGAGTTTTCGTGATACGACGGCGTGAACGGGGCCGACCACACGCACCAGGCCGTGCCGTCCTCTTTCGTTTCGCCGATTTCAAACACGAACCGGAATTTTTCTTTCGGTCCGAACTGCGTCTGCACCGTCTTGAGAGGGGTAACATCCACGCAGACTGCCGACCCGGTATATTCCGGGCAGGGTTGGAAGTTCCCGCTGTTGGTTTTTATTTTCATTGTTTTATTGCTCCGTTTGCTTTGGTTGCTCTGTTGGTTGTTTTCCGGGGAGCGCACGCGACTCGCGTGCAACGTTCGGCGGCTCGCCGAACGCTTTCCCAAAATTTGCTGTCTCTAGTGGTTTGGCTGGTGCCTGGACGGGAACGCTCTCCGCACGCCCCCGCCGGGGCGCGCCGCCACCCTCTTTTCCTTCATTCGATGTTGGAAGTTGAATGTTGGATGTTCGATGTTCCCCTTGTTCTTCCGGCGGAAGCTCCCCGCGAAGGAAATTGAAGAAAGTTCCGGCGGTGATGGTGACCAGCCAACGGCCATCACGGTCCTGATGCGCCACGATAAATACGCGGCGCCCTGCTTCACGGCGGACTTGTGCTATCGCTTCATGAATGTTGAGCCGACGGCCAGTGCGAATCGCGCAGTGCAGCCAGGCAAACTCACCACACGCGGCAGCGGGTGAACCCGCCGTCATGCGTGTCGCCCATTCGCCCGTGAGATCGCGGCCCAGGAAGCGGTAAAACCGATCGGCATCCATCGTCACCAGCCACGGACGATGATTCCGGCGGTGCGCCAAGAAAGCAGCCTTGCCGCCGGCATCGCGGCGAGCCTGGGCCATCGCTGCCGAGAAGTTCAGATGCTCGACGAACTTGACCTCGAAATGAGCCCACGGCAGTGCGTCGCAAATCACGTCCGGCGAATCTGGACTTCCAGAAAACTGCTGCCCGCGCCGGGCGGGGTAGCCGTTCGCGCGCAGTTCATCGCGCCATTGGCGCTCCCCGCGTTTGCCTTTGTTGCGGCTGTTGGTGGTGGCCGTCCGCAAGGACCGTTCGCGTGAGTTTTTCATTGGCCGGCCTTTCCGTCTTTCGCGGCCTTGTCTTTGCGCGCCTGCTTGAACTGGGCATACCAGTCCGTAAACAGATCCGTTAGGATGTAGGTCAGTCCGAGCAGGCAAATCCACAGCGCGTAGATAAATACGACCGTGCCGGCCAGGTTGATGAGGTTGTGTAGTGTCATAACTATTTTTGTTGTGTCTGTTGTTGGTTGAGGTTTGGGAGGAAAATTCAGAATCAGGAATGGAAAGCCCGCGCCACGCGACACGTCTGCGCCAGATGCGATTCGACTTCGGACCACTTGAATTCAACGCTGCGGCCGATTTTGTAGTAGGGCAAAATCCCGCGCTCCATCCAGTAATCCACCGTTCGCATCCCCTTGTTAAGCCGCCGCGCGACTTCTTTTTTGCCGATGAAACCTTCCGGCATCTGGATTTCAGGTTTCAGCATTTCAGCTTTCAGCTTTTCCTGTTGGGTTGGTGTTTCGTTCGTCATAATTTTTTGTTGTGGTTGCGTGGTGGCGCTGCAATCGGCATGGAGTCAACCGATGAAGAGTTCGAAGGTGGGTTTGCCCAGCACGTCCGCGATGCGTTGCTTCAATGCCACATCGGGGCTGATGCGACCGGTTTCAATGCGCGAGATTTCGATCTCCTTGAGGCCGACCAGCTCCGCGAGCCGGAGTTGCGTCATGCCTTTCAGCACCCGCGCCGCCTTCAATCTGTTGTTCGCTGCCATATTTAGTTTGTCGTTACCGTGGCGAACCGTTCGCCCGGATACCCTTTGCTGAAAATCGCGAAACGAAGGCAAAAAAAGAGGGCTAGCTGTTACGCTAACCCTTGCAGGAGAATGAAATGTGAGATTTTAGGTAATCGCGAAGAAAATCACGAAGTCACTTGGCGGAGGAGATTGGCGAGCTTGTCGCACTTTTCTTCACAGTTGTCGGCATTGATTTCTTCCAAGTCCATGATTATGTCTCGGATCAGCGCGGGATAATCCGTCTCGCGATCCGCACCCGAAGCCATGCGTTTTGCAAAATCAATGCCTGCCTGACCCTTGATGGATTTCCGCCAACGCACGAATTCGGCCAGCGCCACATACGGCTTGCCTCGTTTCCGCCATTTGGCGATTTTGCTTCGGAGGGTGGAATCTTTCATTCCAAGATCACGGCTGGCTTTGGCCGTATCACCGGCGGCGAGAATGGCAAAAAACAATTCTCGTGCTTCCCGGTCAATTTTGTTCACGAAACCAAAAAGCCCTTCACCGTGCATCTGTTCTAGCCGTGCCTTTGCTGACATTAACGACTGCCGTTCATCGCGCACGGATTTGATTTCGCGGTGGATTCCTTCCAAAATAGGCTTGATGGTGGAGACGTCGGCCAATCTCGCCGCGAACCGGTCAAGCATCGGCTGGATTGAATTTGTTACTTCCAATTTTCCTTTGTCGTCGAGCGCCATGAAATTTGCGAGCGGACAGAAAACGGAACGCTGCCGCTGCAAAAGGTTTTCCACCCGCACGGTTTTATTGCGCAGCGAGGCGGCCAGCAAAATGAATGGTTCAGGCTGCGCTTGAATCAGGCCGGAGACGTTGCCCAACATCAAGTCATCGGTTGGGCAGAAGCAAAAATAAACCGGCGATTGTGTGCGCGGATAAATGCCAACGAATCGGATTTTCGGCGCACCCGCCACCAAATCTCCCGTTTCTGTCGTTGTGCCTATTCCCAACTTCTTCGCAATGACGCCAAAAAACAGGCAAACGTCCAGTTCATAAACCCACAGGTCTTTCGGCTCTAGCCCAAAGGAGGCACATTCCGCCGGCTCGCACCGGCACGCCGCCACGATGTTTTCCGGTGTGTGGGCAATGACTTCATGCGCGCAGCCGCAGGCCGGACTTTGGAGGCAGGGATATGTTTCAGCAAGTTCACGGGTCCTGCTTAACCACGGGAATACCGCGGCATAATCGCCGTTCAGCAGCAGTTGCCAGTCCGCCAGCACCGTCGCCGGGACGAACATGGATTCAAGCGTCGGCCACAGGCCCGCCAGTGTCTTCATCGTTTTGCTCCAGAATAAACCCGCTCAATTTTAACCATTCTTCCATGATCGTCGAATCGCCGTCCCGATCATATTTGGCCCGGTTGCTGGGCGTGATCGTTACGCTCCGCGACCGTTTTGCTTCCTTGAACTTCACCGCTAACACCGCGCGCTTGATTTTATCGCCTGCCTTTAATTTGAAATCCCGCGCGGCAAAGGCGGCAAACAGGTCGTTTGCCTTGCGGATTTCCCGTTCGGGATTCTTCCGACCCGATCCGCACAATTCAAATTCCACCTCGCGCAGCTTCACCCATTCAATCTCGTCCACATTGCCGCGGTTCATGGCAGCCTCGTTTTTCAGGATGAGCGGTTCGAGCGTGTATTTCCCGTCACCCGGGAAAAAGTTTTTGATGCTGAAGACAAACACGCCGAGGCTTTCGCGGTAGAGATCGCGCTCCCATTGCGACCCGGCATGGATGCTCAATTCGCCGGTTTCCAAATTGTAGATTAAAACGTCGTGTTGCTGGGGGCGGTAAAACACGCTGCCCGGCTTGCCTTGCTCATAACTCCCTTCGCGGCGGCAGGGTTCACCATGCCGCACCAGGAACCAGCAATATCCGTCCCGCAGATAAATCATTACCCGGCAGCCGTCCCCGCGCTTTTTCTTTTGAAAAACCGCGTCCATGTGTTGCTCCCATGCTCGCCGCGTAGCCTCATTCGGCTCCTTGAATTCCGGCACCGGATCGCAGTCTGTCAGGTAAGAAACAAACGTCTTGGGCCGCGACAATTCGTATTCGGAGTGCACCGCCTCCAGCACGCTGCGGCGCACCAGCCAGACGCGCACCGCTACGTCCGCCGGTTCGTCGGCACCATCCAAATTCACTGGCGGCTGCACCGCTTCCGCTGCCACCACCAGTTTGTCCATCGCGTCCTTGGTGGACATTTCATGGATCAAAAAAAGCGCATTTGCCAGCACGCTCGGCATGTCCGTGTCCGGCGTCATAAAAATGCTCGCCAGCTTTTCACAGTCCACCAGGCCGTCGTTCAGGGCGGGAAGTTGCAATCCGCGCCCAGTGAAAAAATCACGGTGAGGTGTGAGCAGTTGCACCAGCGATTCGTTGCTGATGTGTTTCAATGTGTCGGGGTTCGTGAACCGCCGCAAAGCCACGGTAGCCATAATTAGTATGATTGTTTTCCGGCCATTTCTGTTTCAGAAAATAATTGGGCCGCAAACGGCAAAAAACAACAAAAAGATGTTCACGCGCACCGTTTTTTTATTCACAAACCCGGAAATATCTGTGGAAAAGTTTTTCTGTCTATTTTGTGGCTTGGACCGCCATTGTCCAACCCCCTGTGATAAAATTCGCGCCTTTTTTTCGCACAGCCGGTTTTGCTAATTTTGTTCGTGCAGTTTGCGTGCGCGGGTGCATCATCAAATCATCAACTTGTCCTTCACCGATCGATGAGGATTCAAGAATGGATTCGAACATGGCAGAATCTGAGAAAAATGTTTTTTGGGCCAAGACGACTGCGGATCACCATCCGGGCATATCCGTTCACGATCATTGCCTCAACGTCGGCTGCGTGGCCGAGGCGATCATAGCCGCGCTGCCAGCAAATGTCCGATCTCTGCTTCCCGCCGGTTCCGCCACACTCGCCGCCCTGCACGATGTCGGGAAAATCACCATCGGTTTTCAAGCCAAATGTCCGCAAAGAATCGTATCACCCGATGAACCACCTTGCTCAATCGGCGAAAAGACGCTTTCGGTGACCGATCACGCGCTCGTCAGTCAGTATTTTTTGCAGGAGTTAATTGATTTCAAATCGGCACGCCTTTGGGCCGTGGCCGTCGGCGCCCATCATGGACGACCCAAAGGCAGGCGGGTTCAGCTCCAATTCGAATCCATCGCCCCATGGTCAGGAGGGCATCGGCAGAATCTCCTGAATCAACTTCAGGCCGTATTCGGCCCGTTGCCGACCACCCCTCCAGATCCGCGTTTCGAACATCATTACTCCGACCTCTGGCTGCTTGCCGGCCTCATTACCGTGGCTGACTGGATTGGTTCAAACGAAAAATGGTTCTCTCCGGAAGCAGGATCGCCCCAGGCGGCAGCTCGTCATAAGGCTAGTGCCGCCCTCCGTCAAATTGGCTGGCCCGGCGGCAAATTGCGGCTGACGGAATTTTCCGCCGCGTTCGCCACCAAACCGGGCGTTGCGTTCGATCCCAATCCGCTCCAGCAGGCCGTCGCCGAGGCCGCGCTCTCGCCGGGCGTCATCATCGTCGAGGGGCCAATGGGCTGCGGCAAGACCGAGGCCGCGCTGTTCGCCGCCCAGCAACTCATCGCTGCCGGTCATCAGCAAGGCATCTATTTTGCGTTGCCCACCCAAGTGACCAGCAACCGCATCTACTTGCGCGTTGAACGCTTCCTCCGCAACACCCTTGCAGACGAAGCCTCGTTCCGCCTTGCCCACGGCAACGCGTGGCTCGAACACAGCTTTAACCTCCGCATCAATCCGGCCTACCCGCGCGAGGCAACGGAGGGCGATAAATCAACGGACACAGCGCGGGACGCACGTTCGTGGTTTACTTCCGCTAAGCAGGCGCTGCTCGCGCCCTACGGCGTCGGCACCATTGATCAAGCCCTGCAGGGCGTGGTCGCAGTAAAACATTTTTTTGTCCGCCGGTTCGCCCTCGCCGGCAAGGTCGTCATCCTTGATGAAGTCCACTCCTACGACATCTACACCAGCACGCTCATAACCGCCCTGATTCGCGAGCTCGTCAACCTCCGCTGCACTGTCATCATTCTCAGCGCCACGCTCACCGCCGCCCGCCGTAAAGAACTGCTCACCGCCGCTGGCATCAATGAAACAACCGCCCCGGCGGAGTATCCGCTGGTCAGTTTCGGCGAAGCTGGCGGTGAATGCCGCCATCTTAAACCGGCGTGGCCAGTTCATAAAAAAATCTCCCTGCGTCCCGCCATCATTTCGGAACCGGAAACCATCGGTGAACTCATCCGCCGCGCCGAAGCCGGACAGCACGTTCTCTGGATTCGCAACACCGTCGTCGAAGCCCAGCAATCCTTTCGCACCGTGGCTGGTTCCATCTGCCAGGGTTCTGTGCGCGTCGGATTGCTCCACAGTCGCTTTCCTTACGCGCGCCGGGACGAACTTGAAAAGGAATGGCTCGATCGTCTTGGCCCAAACCGCCCGTCTTCCGGCCCCGGCAGCATCCTCATCGCCACCCAGGTCGTGGAACAGAGCGTGGATATTGACCTCGACTTCATCGTCTCGGATCTCGCGCCCACAGACATGCTGTTGCAGCGCATGGGCCGACTCTGGCGTCATCCGCGTCCCCAACGTCAAGCCGCCACCCCGGAGTTTTGGATTCGGTTGCCCGACGTGAAAGCCGCCGAAAATACTGCCGCTCTGAAAGACGCCCTCGGCCGGAGCGGCTGGGTCTATGCCCCCTATGTCCTGTTGCGGACGGCGGCGGTTTGGCAATCAAAGTCTGAAATCAGCTTGCCAGCCGACATCCGCCCGCTGCTGGATGCAACCTATGAAGCGGACCCGCAGGAGCCGGCGGCATGGCAAGACCTTCACGCCGAGCTTGAAAAGGAAAAAAATCAACTCGCGGCCAATGCCGAAGCCGCCACCCTCGTGCTGGGTTGCCCCATATTGCAAGATGAAGACGCCATTCTCACCCGCCGGCAAGGTGCGCCCACCACGCCGGTTATTCTGCTGCGTTCTATTACCACCACCGGAAATAACTCGGTGATGGTTGTCGCGTTGGATGGCTCGCAGGCGGAAATCAGCGCTTACGATTGGCAACGATCCGCCGCCAAATTCTTGCAGCAATGGCTCGTGCGCACTCCGCGCTGGCTGGTTCCCGCCGAAGCCCAGCGTCCGCCGTGGCTCACGCTTCATGCTTCCAACCATGCCACCGTCGCCACCGTGGCCGACGATGGCCACTGCCTTTTTGGCGACCAGACTTCCAATCTAACTTATGACACGCGTCTTGGCCTGTTCGCCGAACGCGTTGCCCGTGTAAATACAACCCCAAAGGAAGACGATGAACTTGACTATTGATCCCTGGATTCCCGCGCTGGGTGCCGATGGCCGTCGCGAATTATTCAGCCTGCAAGACCTGATCGCTCAGGCGCACGAGCTGCGCGACCTCGCCGTGAAACCCCACGAGCGCATCGCCCTCATGCGCCTGTTGCTCTGCATCACGCAAGCCGCCCTCGATGGCCCGGCCGACGAAGACGAATGGCAAAAATGCCAGCCACTTATCCAGTCACGCGTCCGCGCCTATCTCGACAAATGGTGCGGCTCCTTTGAATTGTTTGGCGACGGCCCGAGATTCTTGCAGTTGGCCAATCTTAAGGCCGGCAAGGAGTCTGACGAAGGCAACGCCGCCACCAAACTTGATCTCGCTCTGGCCACCGGTAACAATTCCACACTTTTCGATAACCTTGCGGGGGACAAACGCTTGATTCGAGCCGCAAGAGCCGCCGTCAATCTGATCACATTCCAAAACTTTTCCGCTTGTGGCCGAATTGGTATCGCTAAATGGAACGGCAAGGATACACCTGGAAAAGGTTCAAGCAACCACGCGCCTTGCACGTCTTCTAGTATGGTTCATACGTTTATCGTTGGTCGTTGTTTGCTCGAAACCTTGTTCCTGAATCTCCTAAACAAAGAGACGATAAAGGAAAATCTCACGGGCGGATGGGGAAAGCCCATTTGGGAAGATACTGTGGGAGAAAATGTTGGTGAGTCGGCAACGAATGCTACAACATCTTATTTGGGGCGTTTGGTCCCACTCAGTCGGGCTGTTCATTTGGATGATGATGGTTCCTCAATAATTCTGGCGAACGGACTCGATTATCCAGTTTTTCCAGCCTCTCGGGAAACAACAGCCACGATAATTAAACGCAAAGAAGGCCTTGGTTTACTCTCCGCATCAATCAGTCGCAACGTGTGGCGTCAGTTAAATGCCATCACAGTAAAACGACTTGCTGGGGCAGAAAATGGTGCTGGCCCACTGGCTCTAACTAATTTATTTGAGCCACGAGAAGATATAACGATTTGGGTGGGGGCATTGATCGCTGCGGGAAATGGAAAACTCGTTGATGTCATAGAGTCCACTTACTTAATTCCTGCGGGAATGTTTAACAATCAAGGGCGGGCCGCCTACGAACGAGGAGTCCAATGTGCTGAAGACGCTGACCAAATCCTTTGGAAAGCGGTGAACGCATACGCAAAAAGTTTAAAAATAGACAAGCCCGCCTACGACAAAGCTCGTCAGCAATTCTGGACCCGCGTCGAGCAGCACCTGTCCAACTTGTTTGATTTGGCCCGCAATATCAATTTGGTTGCCGACCTCCCAAATTGTGCGTGGGGCAAAGCCGTTCAAGCCGCCGCCACCGATGCCTACGAGCAATCCTGCCCGCGTCAGACACCGCGCCAGATCGAGGCTTATGCCCTCGGCTTGCGCCGGTTTAATTTCCGTCCCAAGGTAAATCAACCAACGACCAAAACTGCCCATGAATGAATCCAAATTGAGTCCCAAAGATCGCGCCGTTGCCTTCGTCGGCGCGTTACGGCGTGCCCGCAATGACCGTGGCAAACTCGCCGCGCTCCGGCGCGGTCTCACCGATAACTCGCAGTTGCATGTGGCGGCCTGGCCAGTCGTCGCCAGTCTCGGTGGCGACATTGGCAATCCCGTGTTCATTACCGTCGCTTCGCTGTTCGCCAGCCATCCCGACGAATCCAACGCCCGCAGCTTCGGCGAAACCTGCCGGCGAATCGCTCTCGGTGACAGCCGGGAAATCCCCGATAGCTTCCAAAGTCGCTTCCGGCGGCTTCTTGCCTCCGACAATGTCGAGAACGTCACCGGTCAGCTCCGCTCCTGGATTCGCCTCGCCGCCAGCAAAGGCGTCGGCGTCAATTACGAAAGTCTTTTTGCCGACCTATGGAACTGGCCTTGGTATGCGGATGAAATCCGCGTCAAATGGGCCAAGTCTTTCTGGCAATCCGGCGAGGCCTCAACCGCTCAAACCCCAACTGCCAACCCCTCCATGCCATGAGCACAATCACCGTCTCCGCTCCCGCCGTTTCCACGGCCACGCTGCATCTCACTCAGATTCTCGTCTCCTACGAGGACGCCGTCCGGCTGCTTCGCATCCGCGACACCTATGATTGGCATCAGCGCGTCTGGCAGGCCTTCGGCGGCCGCGATGGCCAGGATCGCGGTTTTCTGATCCGCGTGGACCGTAAGGAAGAAGCCTATCGCGTTCTCATTCTTTCGTCGTCCGTTCCATCCAAGCCCGATTGGTGCCCCACCGACTGCTTCGGCACCAAAGTCATCCCGGACGATTTCTTTGCCCACCCGCGCTATCGTTTCAGCCTGCTGGCCAACCCCACAAAAAAATTACGCGTGGATAATGCCGATGGCTCGCGCAAAAAAAACGGTCGCCGGGTGCCGCTCACGAAGCGTGAAGACTTGGTCGCCTGGCTGAAGCGCAAAGCTGCCGCTGGCGGCTTCACCCTAAATCTGGATTCACTCCGCACCCTTCCGCGCGGCCGCGAATTTTTCCATAAGGATCGGGCGGCCAATGGCACTCACTCTGCCGTCGAGTTCCAAGGCGAACTCACCGTCACTGATTCCGCGCAACTCCGCGCCACCGTCGCCGACGGCATCGGCTCCGCCAAAGCCTTTGGCTTCGGCCTCCTCGTCCTCGCTCCTCTGACCTGAATGAAAATTATTCTCAAACATTAACCATCAAAAAAGAACAAAACATGAAACTGATAGAACTCCATACCCTGCAATCCTTCCCCGTCTCCTGCCTGAACCGTGATGACGTGGGATCGCCAAAAACTGCCGTCTTCGGCGGCGTCAACCGCGCCCGACTCTCCAGTCAATCGCTGAAACGGGCCATCCGCGAATTCGCCCAGGACAACCTCCCCGGCGCCCGCTTCGGCGGCGAGCGCACCAAGCTCATTGTCCAGCCGCTCGCCGACGCCTTGAAAAAACATGGCATCGCCGACGCAAAAGTTGCGCTGGAACACGCCAAGAACATTGCCGATAAACTCGCCAAACTCGACGCCAAGGCCGAGGAACCAAAAGTCGGCACGTTGACGTTTCTGGCCCCATCAGAGATTGATGCCATCGCAGAGCAAGTGGCCGCCTTGTTGAAAACGGATCCCAAATCCAAGGAATACGAAAAGAAACTGGACAAGTTTTGCAAAAACGCCGGGCTGTTGGATGGTGCTGATATCGCCCTGTTCGGGCGCATGGTCGCTAGCTTGCCATCGCTGACGCTCGAAGGGGCGGCCATGTTCAGCCACGCCTTGTCCACTCATAAATCCGATAACGATCTGGATTTCTTCTCCGCTGTTGATGATCTCAAACCCAAGGGGGATGACGCCGGTGCCGGAATGATCGGCACCTTGGAATTTTCCTCCGCCGTCTATTATCGCTACGCGGCTCTCAACCTCGACCTTTTGGCCGACGCTGACCACTTGGCCAAATTGTCCGTTGCCGAACGTCGTCAAGTCGTGGATGCCTTCATCCGCGCCACCCTCATGGCCGTGCCCGGTGCACGGAAAAATTCCATGAATGCCAACACGTTGCCCGGCTTCGTCCTCGGCACCTACAAATCGGCTGGTCAACCCGTTCAGCTCATCAATGCCTTCGAAGAACCGATCCGGCCCAAATCCGGCCTGCTGACGGAATCAATTGCCGCCCTCAAGACCCATAACGATTTACTCAAGAAAACTTGGGACATCAAGTGTGATACCGAACTCGCCATGCCTGAAGTCACCCTCAACGCCTTTTGTGAAGGCCTCACGAAATATGTCGTCTGACGCCTGCCTCGCGCTCCTGCTCGATGGCCCCATGCAATCCTGGGGTCACGCTTCGCGCTTTGAACGCCGCACCACCGCGTTGCATCCCACCCGCAGCGCCGTCATGGGCATCATCGCCGCCGCGCTGGGCATTGATAAGCACGGCCCGGATGAAGCCACGCAACTCGCCCGCTTTGGAGGCCTGCACGCCACCGTCATCACCCTCCCGCGCCGCTCCCGCCGCGAGGGCGATTTACCTATGCAACGCTTGGAGGATTATCACACGGTAGGAGCGGCCTACGATGAAAATGATCCTTGGGAAAGGCAGATGTTGAATCACAACACGGAAGGGAAAATAAAAAAAACAAACGGCGTTTGTATACCGGTTGTTTCGCAACGCCACTACCTGCTCGACGCGCGTTTCGGCGTCTTGCTGGAAGGTTCGGCTGCGCTGCTCGATGAAATCGCCGCCGCCTTGCGCAATCCCAAATGGGGCGTCTGGCTCGGGCGCAAATGTTGCATCCCCGCCAGTCCTGTGCTGGTCGGGGTGAGTCCAGATCAAGCCCAGGCCTGGTCGGAGCTGCTACGCCGCGCCGGCTACAGCGGCACGAAAACCCTAGATCAATTCGACCGCGTAATCGAAGCGACCGCCGGCGATTCCGGTGCCGACATGATTGAAGACACACCCGTTGCCTTCGGCAATCCTATCGGCGAGCGCCACGCTCCCCGCTGGATCCGCCGCGTCCCCAAATCGTCAATCGTAAATCCTAAATCCTAAATACCCGTGGCTCTTTTCGAACGCCCGACACTCGAAACCCTGGCTCCGGCCAAGGATCGCTGGACGCCGCTTTATCTCGAACACGGTCGCCTTGAGGTGGACGATTCCAGCGTCAAGTGGATTGGTTCGGACGGTCTGCTCTGCCGCCTCCCGGTGGCCACCGTGTCGGCGCTCATCCTCGGCCCCGGCACCACCGTCACCCACGCCGCCATGAAAGCCTGTGCCGAGTCCAACACCCCCGTGTGTTGGACCGGCGAGGATTCCTTGCGGTTCTACGCCTTCGGTCTTTCCCCCAACCATAACAATGACATGCCACGCCTCCATGCCGAGGCCTGGGCCGACAAACGCCGCCGCACCCAGATAGCCCGCGCCATGTTCAAAATGCGTTTCCCGGATGGCGAGGTGGATGGCAAATCTGTAAAAGAACTGCGAGGCATGGAAGGTCTCCGGGTGCGCACGTTCTACGCGCAACTCGGCCTCCAGCACGGCGTAACTTGGAAAGGCCGCAACTATGACCGCCAGAATTGGGATACCGCCGACGACATCAACCGCGCCCTCTCGGCCGCCAACTCAAGCCTCTATGCCCTCTGCGCCGCCGTCTGCTGTTCGCTCGGCTATGTGCCCAGCCTGGGCTTTGTCCACGATAGCGGCACCCTCCCGTTCATTTACGACGTCGCCGACCTCTACAAACATCTCACCAGCATCCCCGCCGCCTTTCTCGCTGTTCGCCAAAATCCAAAGGACGATGGTGAATTTGTGCGCAAACTCTTCAAGCAATGTGTCGAGGAGGAAAGACTGTTGCAAAGGATACCCAAAGATCTTGCCGCCCTGTTTCAGACCACTGAAGCAATCCCACAACAAGCTGGTAATCGGCCACCTTCAGCCATCGCATGACTGTCATTGTCGCCAACGACACTCCGCCCGCCATCCGTGGCATTCTCAAACGCTGGTTCGTCGAGCCAAAGCCAAATGTCTTCGTCGGCACCGTCAACCGTCGCACGCGGGACAAGGTCTTGGAATACGTCAAACGCAATGCTGAGGACATGAGCCTGCTCATCCTCACCAGCGAACCCAACTGTCAGGGCTTCAAAATCGAACGCTGGGGCCAACCCGACCGTCGCGACACCGAAATCAGCGGCCTCTGGCTTGTAGCCGAACAGTGGGTTGAAGCCGAAAATCAGCCCTTCTAAAATCCCTTTTCAGCCCCAATTCGCCGCAGTATCTTCTTTAGAAAGCAGAGTTTTCCCCACACGCGTGGGGATGGTCCGACATAGCTGGCGACTATATGAATGGTGGAGACGTTTTCCCCACACGCGTGGGGATGGTCCGAAACCCGGTTCGGTTACTCCGTATGCGCCGGAGTTTTCCCCACACGCGTGGGGATGGTCCGCAATTCGTGTTTGCGAAACCGTTTCAGCGAGCGTTTTCCCCACACGCGTGGGGATGGTCCGATTGAGACCGGCCAAATGGCGGCCAGGATTGGGTTTTCCCCACACGCGTGGGGATGGTCCGGTTGCTCCGGTGTCGTTCAACGTAGCAATCACGTTTTCCCCACACGCGTGGGGATGGTCCGTTGGGATCGCGGCCGGACAATGCTGCCAGGGCGTTTTCCCCACACGCGTGGGGATGGTCCGAATGCTTACCATCCACGGTCAGCACATGTCAAGTTTTCCCCACACGCGTGGGGATGGTCCGCAGTCCGTCTCTCACATCGAGAGCATTTTGAAGTTTTCCCCACACGCGTGGGGATGGTCCGCAATCCGTCTCTCACATCGAGAGCATTTTGAAGTTTTCCCCACACGCGTGGGGATGGTCCGACAACCCTTTTATTGCAGCGCCGAAGTTTTGGGTTTTCCCCACACGCGTGGGGATGGTCCGTCGGGCCGCCGCCGTATCCAGAGCCAAACGTCGTTTTCCCCACACGCGTGGGGATGGTCCGTAGTTCCCGCTCCGGGTAGCATTGTTCTCAGCGTTTTCCCCACACGCGTGGGGATGGTCCGCCCTCCGCCGCGAAATGTCGGCGCTGGCGAAAGTTTTCCCCACACGCGTGGGGATGGTCCGGGCTGCCGGAGAAACGCGAACCCGATTCATTCGTTTTCCCCACACGCGTGGGGATGGTCCGTTTCGAGAACGTCCAACGGTGTTACATTACAAGTTTTCCCCACACGCGTGGGGATGGTCCGTTCACCGGCTCATTCGCGCGCGTGCCTGCCTCGTTTTCCCCACACGCGTGGGGATGGTCCGCCAACATGAAAAACAACTAACCAGCAAACCAAGTTTTCCCCACACGCGTGGGGATGGTCCGCCGCCATGCCGACGCTGGCGGCGTGAGGATTAGTTTTCCCCACACGCGTGGGGATGGTCCGGGTAGAAGCGGAATCCGGCGCAGCGTCCCATGGTTTTCCCCACACGCGTGGGGATGGTCCTACCAACATGGCAATTTACATAGCACCCACTAAGTTTTCCCCACACGCGTGGGGATGGTCCGTCCGAGGACGGAGTCGTCATACTTCTGCTGGCGTTTTCCCCACACGCGTGGGGATGGTCCGTGGCCGGGTTCACATGGCTTGCAGCCGGGCCGGTTTTCCCCACACGCGTGGGGATGGTCCGTCGTAAATTGGAATAAGGTCTTCAAATGTCATGTTTTCCCCACACGCGTGGGGATGGTCCGACGTTACGACCACTGGCCGTTACGGCGAAAACGTTTTCCCCACACGCGTGGGGATGGTCCGCCAACGCCAGAAAGACCAACTCAAGGGGTAGGGTTTTCCCCACACGCGTGGGGATGGTCCGTTCTGTCCGCCTCGCTTGCCAAGCTCTACATAGTTTTCCCCACACGCGTGGGGATGGTCCGCCGTAATCCAGCGGCTGGTAATCCAGCGGCTGGTTTTCCCCACACGCGTGGGGATGGTCCGTTTATGAAAAAACTCGGCGTTCAAGTGACGCTGTTTTCCCCACACGCGTGGGGATGGTCCGAATTTAAGCGCGAAGTCCCGCCAGAGTGCGCGGTTTTCCCCACACGCGTGGGGATGGTCCGTTATTCTTTGAGCAGCAGGCGGCGCGGTATGCGTTTTCCCCACACGCGTGGGGATGGTCCGTCATTCGGCGGAAAGAGATATTACCGCGTCGCGTTTTCCCCACACGCGTGGGGATGGTCCGGCGGATGTCGAGTTGCGGCAGAATCATCACATCGTTTTCCCCACACGCGTGGGGATGGTCCGATAATGTCAGTTGACTATCATGCCGTCGCTCCGTTTTCCCCACACGCGTGGGGATGGTCCGGCGCTTTTGTTTATGCCGTCTGGCAGCCGTCCGTTTTCCCCACACGCGTGGGGATGGTCCGACGTGACGACCACTGGCCGTTACGGCGAAAACGTTTTCCCCACACGCGTGGGGATGGTCCGAAATCCTCGAATACGTTGACGAGGCATTTATTGTTTTCCCCACACGCGTGGGGATGGTCCGAAATGATGCTCGCCTGCAAAGTGCCGGACTTGGTTTTCCCCACACGCGTGGGGATGGTCCGCTTCTGCGGCATCGCATCCATCTCTTGTTTCAGTTTTCCCCACACGCGTGGGGATGGTCCGCGTATTCGCAATCAGACACCGCGCCGCCGCAGGTTTTCCCCACACGCGTGGGGATGGTCCGGCGTAACGGCATCCCATTTGCCTGCCGGACAAGTTTTCCCCACACGCGTGGGGATGGTCCGCAATATGGAGCATGATGCATAGAGGCGTCTCAGTTTTCCCCACACGCGTGGGGATGGTCCGGTATTACCTCCATAGAGATGGATATATCAACAGTTTTCCCCACACGCGTGGGGATGGTCCGAAATCAAGCGCGTGACTCGCGGGCGCGTGGTAGTTTTCCCCACACGCGTGGGGATGGTCCGCGGAACTGCGACGCCGCAAAATGAAGCTGTCCGTTTTCCCCACACGCGTGGGGATGGTCCGATCGGCGCGGCCTTGGAGCGTTGTCCGGCAGGGTTTTCCCCACACGCGTGGGGATGGTCCGCTGCGCGGATTGGCCTTCTGGAAATACGCCATGTTTTCCCCACACGCGTGGGGATGGTCCGTCGAAAGCTGCCCGCGAGAACGGAAAGCTCGGGTTTTCCCCACACGCGTGGGGATGGTCCGTTGTTCGCTTACCGGCTCGCAAAGTCATGAATGTTTTCCCCACACGCGTGGGGATGGTCCGTTGTCGCAAAAGAGGTTTGCGAGGGCAGTAAAGTTTTCCCCACACGCGTGGGGATGGTCCGACAATCCGGCTTGAAAATACCAGAATGTGCGTGTTTTCCCCACACGCGTGGGGATGGTCCGCCCGGCGCACCAGTCGCGGTCGCAATCCACTTGTTTTCCCCACACGCGTGGGGATGGTCCGGCGTCACGCGAAGCCGCAACCGCAACACAGCGGTTTTCCCCACACGCGTGGGGATGGTCCGAATTGAGGCTGTGCGGATGGCTTCCGGCGGAAGTTTTCCCCACACGCGTGGGGATGGTCCGAAATAATGTTGCGCATGGGGTTTGATGCAATGGTTTTCCCCACACGCGTGGGGATGGTCCGTTAGCCCCAATACGAGCCATTGCGACGAGACTGTTTTCCCCACACGCGTGGGGATGGTCCGGCTAAATCAGATCGTTGCGGAGACGTTCGGAAGTTTTCCCCACACGCGTGGGGATGGTCCGCAAATTGCCACCGATTGAAGGTTGACAAATCAGTTTTCCCCACACGCGTGGGGATGGTCCGTCGAAAGCTGCCCGCGAGAACGGAAAGCTCGGGTTTTCCCCACACGCGTGGGGATGGTCCGCCTTTGAAACCCGCTTGGCAGATGAAATTGACGTTTTCCCCACACGCGTGGGGATGGTCCGGTTTTGTAATCACACACAGACGCCGAACAAGGGTTTTCCCCACACGCGTGGGGATGGTCCGTGTTCCAGTCGTGTCGGTTCCTGTCGGAAATAGTTTTCCCCACACGCGTGGGGATGGTCCGACTAATCACGGTCGCACGTCTCCAGCATCCATGTTTTCCCCACACGCGTGGGGATGGTCCGTGATACGACTAGGAATATGGACAATGCTACTAGTTTTCCCCACACGCGTGGGGATGGTCCGAGTATTTAGTTTGCCTGTATTATCTTCTATTTGTTTTCCCCACACGCGTGGGGATGGTCCGTGCCGAAAATGCCGAACGGAATAATTGATCCAGTTTTCCCCACACGCGTGGGGATGGTCCGTCCTGAAACGCTGCTTGGTAAAATAGAAGATAGTTTTCCCCACACGCGTGGGGATGGTCCGCGATCGAGTTGCATCGGGTTCAGTTTGAAGATGTTTTCCCCACACGCGTGGGGATGGTCCGAGTATTTAGTTTGCCTGTATTATCTTCTATTTGTTTTCCCCACACGCGTGGGGATGGTCCGGCGTAACGGCATCCCATTTGCCTGCCGGACAAGTTTTCCCCACACGCGTGGGGATGGTCCGAAACCTGGCTCTGTTTCTTTGGCATCCATCCGGTTTTCCCCACACGCGTGGGGATGGTCCGGCTCGCAAGCGCATGGAGAATCCGCATTATTAGTTTTCCCCACACGCGTGGGGATGGTCCGTAAATTGTTCGGAGAAATATACACCACCGTATGTTTTCCCCACACGCGTGGGGATGGTCCGAGTATTTAGTTTGCCTGTATTATCTTCTATTTGTTTTCCCCACACGCGTGGGGATGGTCCGGAGACGGCCCGATGGCTGTTGTTGCCCGCGATGTTTTCCCCACACGCGTGGGGATGGTCCGGCGTAACGGCATCCCATTTGCCTGCCGGACAAGTTTTCCCCACACGCGTGGGGATGGTCCGTCCTGAAACGCTGCTTGGTAAAATAGAAGATAGTTTTCCCCACACGCGTGGGGATGGTCCGTTTCTGGCCAGACAGTCAATCCCCATCGGTTCGTTTTCCCCACACGCGTGGGGATGGTCCGCGAAGCGTCCGGCTCCCTCTCTGTCTTTGTCTGTTTTCCCCACACGCGTGGGGATGGTCCGCACATCGAGTTGACTGGTGAGTGGCTGAAGATGTTTTCCCCACACGCGTGGGGATGGTCCGCGATACAAAGCCATCATGCGGACAGTTGGAGCGTTTTCCCCACACGCGTGGGGATGGTCCGCCTTCATTGCGCGGCTCCGGGAGATTGCAGAGGTTTTCCCCACACGCGTGGGGATGGTCCGCATTCTTTTTCGAAATGGAGGAGGGGGTGGGTGTTTTCCCCACACGCGTGGGGATGGTCCGATAATTCATCTCGGTGGACGGGTTGAGGTTCGGTTTTCCCCACACGCGTGGGGATGGTCCGCCCCCACCCGCCGACCCCGACCCACCCCCTCCGTTTTCCCCACACGCGTGGGGATGGTCCGTCTTTCTGCGCTTTGTTGATTCAACGCTTCTGGTTTTCCCCACACGCGTGGGGATGGTCCGATCGGCGCGGCCTTGGAGCGTTGTCCGGCAGGGTTTTCCCCACACGCGTGGGGATGGTCCGCGTTGTTGATTCGCTTGTCCAGCGCGTCTATTGTTTTCCCCACACGCGTGGGGATGGTCCGTCCTCGCGTGGGAATATCAAAAGCGCGGGATGGTTTTCCCCACACGCGTGGGGATGGTCCGGTTGTGAATTCCACATGGCCTCCGCTTCTTTGGTTTTCCCCACACGCGTGGGGATGGTCCGAAATCCTCGTCATGCTCCGGCTGCGATCAATCGTTTTCCCCACACGCGTGGGGATGGTCCGAATATTGCCTGCGGTTCCCGGCCAGACGGAAAGTTTTCCCCACACGCGTGGGGATGGTCCGGCTTCTACCAGCAACCAGACGGAACATGGTCAGTTTTCCCCACACGCGTGGGGATGGTCCGCCAATCAAAACCTCGGCTCTCGCTTCGGCAAAGTTTTCCCCACACGCGTGGGGATGGTCCGCTAATTGAATACTACCAAAAAAATCAGACCGCGTTTTCCCCACACGCGTGGGGATGGTCCGCGCATCGGGGCTGTAAAGGGGTCGGTGCATAGTATTGTGTTATTTTCTCCCCTGCCGCCGCCAATTCCTTAAAAGGTCGCTCCGTCCGGTCGAAAAGGGGCGGTTCTTGATTCTGGCAACTCACCCACCCCCTCCATTGCCGCTCGAAAAATTCCGGTCAATCCGTCCCGGTTCCCCGAAGCGTCCGATTATCACACGCCCCGGACAATGCCTGTCCAACCGAAAATTATTCCTTCGGATTTTCGTATTGTCCCGGCAGCCAGCGTGTTCAGTTTCAGGTTTCAGCTTTCCCAATTTCAGCGTTTCAGCTTTCAGATTTTCAGATTTCTACGAATCCCACCACCAATGCCGTTCATACATATCCCGCTCAATCCGCACCGGCTCTAAGCACTCGGTGCCGGCGGAATTTCTGGAATCATCAATTCCACTTGTTCGCGGTAATTCTTGATCATGTCCGCCACCTGCTCGTAGTCGCCCTTTATTTTGATCCCGACATTTTTTATGGTGTGCCAGTGCTTGGCCCGCCGACGGCGTTCTTGAATTAAGTGGTCGGCATTTAACCCGCACACGCGGATATGCCATTGCGCCGCAGGCGTCACCCCCACCAGTTCGTGCGTGTCGGGCTTTTCAAAAATCTGCTCGCCGTAATCCATTTCTTTGCATGGATTCAAAAAACGGCAGCCGGCATCAAGTTCCGTCCGGGTCGGCCAGGTGTCCGATTTCTTCCCGTTGCAATGCCGGGAGGCGGGAAACAGGTTGTGATAATCCTGAATCAGAATATTTTTTTGGCGCGGGTCAAAGTGATCCACCTCCAGCGGACCGCTGTGCGATTGATGCTGCATGGAGTAGGCGCAACGGCCTTCAAAGTCCCGGAGCAATTCCGGGAGGGCGTCCCGATAATGTCGGCGCTTGATCGGCTTTTTAGGCGCGGGCCCCCGTTTGACTCGTGGCTTCTTGGAATTCGACATACTTCTTGAGCAAGCTTTCCATCTGCGCCAACAGACGATCCCGCTTCAACTGAACGGAGATTTCCTCGGCAGTCATGCCATCGAGCAACCGGTTCCGTAATTGATTCAATTCTTCCAGCCGCCAGCCTTGGGCGTTAGAAAGAGTTCCTTTGGCTTCGCCCAGCGCCAGCCCGCGAAATTCCTTTTCCAACTTTTTATCCCATTCCGATGGCGTTTGTGAAATCGTCAGCACCATTGCCATATTGCCTGCGGTTTCCGTTTTTTCTTCGGGCAGGGGCACCGGATTGGCGCAGACCACTTCATGCGCTGGTAGTGGAAATCCCGGAGTTTGTGTCCGCGTTTGCGGCAACATCCATGCACCGGCAACACCGGCGGCCATCGCCCCATGCGCGAGGCGGGCAATGAAAACATCATTCTTCATATAGCGATTCAATCAATTGCTTTTGAAGTTCAGGAGCCGAACGCAGCAGCACCAATGGTTGTGCCAAAATGGGAAGGTTTTCCCCGCCGGGCTTTGCCAATCGGGTTGCCGCCGTCAATGAGAAAACAAATAGGCCAGTTTCCGCCATGTCGCCGCGATGTGCCATGGTGATGACATCCGCTACGCCAGCGTGGCATTCACCTGTCAGGCCTTTCCAGGATCCATCGGTGCTCTCGGCTGGTCGCCCTATGCGATTCAGATATTCCAGCAACGAGTTCCGGTTTTGCTTCAAAGTCTCGTTCGGCAGAACGCAGGAATAACCATCCACCAAATCCGTATCCACAATCAACCCAAATTGAACCAATATGAATTCAGCATCACGATCCATCCGGAAACGGTTGAAATACATGACCTTTGGAAAACCGTTCTGCGGAAGGTTGATCTCCAGCTTGGTTTCTTTTTGTTCAGTTTTGCTCACGGCTTGGCGGTATTTTTAGCATTTGACTGGCCGGGACGTCAACTCCGACGTTCCAGCAGCAAAATCAGCAATGGAGTTTACACGATCATTGAATATATGGCTAGCCAATAAATTTGCGGCTCTTCACGCCAATTTCAGCGTTTCAGCTTTCCCAATTTCGGCCTTTTCCTTCATCGCCCCACCACTGCCGCTCGAAAAGGTTCCGGTCTAGGAATCCCGCCCCACATGCCACCACATTATCACACGACCCGGACAATGCCTGTCCATCCGAAAATTATTTCCTGCGGATTTTCGTATTGTCCCGGCAGCAGGGTAGCGCACTGGGGAGCACAGGCGTCTCGCCTGTCCTTTTCGGCGGCCCGCCGAAAAATCTCTCCGTCCGCTCGGACTTTCAAATTCCAGCTTTCCGTGGCCCGTGAAGTCTTCCCGTTACTTCACCGGGCTACTTCACCGGGCAGCTTTTCGGTTTGATGGAGAACCACGCCTTCGCCGCCGCCGGCTGCACCAGTTCGCGGTAATGCTGGAAAATCATCTGCGGCGAGTTCCCGGCTTCCAGTGAAACTTTGGCCACATCCTGTGTCTCCGCCACCCGGTAACTGATAAACGAATGCCGCAGCGCGTTGTGTTTCCATGCGAACGGCGCCCATCCATCTTCCGCCGCCGTCTCCGCCCCCGCCGTCACGGCCGTGCCCCGCGCCCGTTTCCCCGTCGTTTTCTTTTCCTCTGCCCGCCGCGCTGCCGCTCGTTTGTCTGCGGCCTTCAGCGCCTTCTTGCTCACCCGGTTCGTTTTTGCCCACGCCGCCCGCCGTTTTTCGTTCACGCGCCGCGTCAATTCCACGAACTGCAAAACCATGTTCGTGAAGCTGCAAACATCGCCAGAATCATTCCAGTGCGGTTTCAGCCACGCCGCCAGGTTCGGCAGAATCGGAATCACCCGCCGGCTCGCAGTCTTGGCCGCGCCAGCCTTGATCTCGATGATTTTCGCATTGCGATTCAACTGTGCCCAATCCAGCCGCTGGATTTCCGCGTGCCGCACACCGGCAAACGCGCTGATTGCCAGAAATGGCACATGCTTCGCCGATGCCACCGCCAGAATCTCCGCCATTTCGCCCGGCGTGAAAATCTCAATCTCCCCGCCCTTGTCCTTCGCCAGCGGCACCGCGTCAATTTCGTCATGGTCCCTCGGCAGATATTTCCGCGCGACCCCATAATTAAAAAGTGCCTGCACCGAGTTCCGCAAATTGTTCCGCGTGCGCGGCCCGACTTTCAATTCCCGCAGCCAGGCATCCACGGCAGTTCCCGGAACATCCAGCAGCCGGTTGTTGAACCGCCCCATGAAACGGTTCATGTCATATTCCAGTTGTTTGACGTAGCGCTCGCTCAATTTGTCGGCCCGCTTCATTTCAAGCATTTCATTCACAACCTCCTTGACCAGTTTGGAAGGCATGTCCCGCGGAAACCGTTTCAAGTGGGAATCCACCGCTTGAGAAATCGACACCGGACCTAGCCGGTCCCTGGCATCAAGACATTCAGAGACCACCAGCTCCAGCGACAAGCCGCGCGCCTTCACCTTGGCAAGCACCTTGGCTGCCGACGCCCGGTCCGCCGGGGACATGTCAACCGCCACAATATCACCCTTGGCCAGATCTCTCCCCTTGGTCTTGGCCGCGTCAATCGCCAGAGCCAGAGTCGGGAACAACTGCCGGTAACGTTTCCCATCCAGTGAATACGACAACGTGTAAAATTCGCGGTTGCCGTGTGGAGTGCGATAGACATTGAACAGCGCCAGCCCCACGCGCACATCCCAGATGATAGTATCCGGCTTGCCAGGGGTTTTCTTGACGCGTTCGGTGACCTTTGTTTTGATCTGCCTGAGCTGAGTGGGCAAATCATTGCCATCGGCAGCGGGCGAAGATTCAGTTGAAAATAATTGTGGTGGCGCGGATGAAACGGGCATGGAATCGACAGAAACGACCACAGCACCATCCGCAATGGCTGGCGGGCAAGCAGGGCTTTTCATGCCTGCAATTGTGTCAGCAACCTGTCAGCAAGTCAACACATCATTAAAAAACACAATAAAATACTGGTCGGAGCGACAGGATTCGAACCTGCGACATCGTGGACCCAAACCACGCGCTCTAGCCAGGCTGAGCTACGCTCCGACGCGCACACATGATTGCAGGGATTTTCAAAGGTGCAATCCATTTGTCGAGCGATGAACTTCCAAATCCTCCGACACGACCCGCTGCGGCCCGGCGGTTTCCTTTCCGGCTTTCCGGCTGGACGAAGTCGCAGTCCATGCTAAATTCTCCACGTCATGTCAACAGGAGCGCCCGCAGGGCAGAAAAAAATCAACCTCCGCCGCCCGGATATCATGGAGGCGGTGCAGGCCCAGGTCCTTTCGCATTATCGCAGCGAAATCGTCGAGCGCATCCGCGCCGGCGGCGGCGTTCTGTCCGCCGGCGAGCTCACCGTGAAGCTCGCCAAGGAATTCGGCTTTTGCTACGGCGTCGAGCGCGCGATTGATCTCGCCTACGCCGCACGGAAATATTTTTCCGAGGTCGCGCCGCACACGCCGATTTATCTGCTCGGCGAAATCATCCACAACCCGGAGGTCAACGACCAGATCCGCAACATGGGCATCAAGATCATTTCGCCCAAGCCGACCGAGGAGGAATTGTTCCAACTGGAATCCGGCGACGCCGTCATCATTCCCGCCTTCGGCACGGAAGTTGGCACGCGCAAAAAACTGGAGGCCAAGGGCTGCGCGCTCATTGACACGACCTGCGGCGACGTGATGAGCGTCTGGAAGCGCGTCCGCCAATACTCGAAGGAAAACGTCACCAGCATCATCCACGGCAAGTCGTGGCACGAGGAAACCAAGGCCACCAGCTCACAGGCGCGCGCCTATGGCAACGGCCACTATCTCGTCGTGTTCAATCTCGCCGAGACGGATTACGTCTGCAATTACATTCTGAACGGCGGGAACAAAAATGAATTTCTCGAAAAGTTCAAGGGGGCGTATTCCGCCGGTTTCGATCCCGACATCCATTTGCAGGCCGTCGGCGTGGCTAATCAAACCACAATGCTCCGCGGCGAAACCGAGGAGGTCCAGCATCGTTTCAAGGCCGCCATGGAGAAAAAACACGGCACGGAAAACATCGGCAAACACTTCCGCTTCTTCGACACGATTTGCGGCGCAACGCAGGACCGCCAGGACGCTCTCGAAAAACTTTTGCGGGAACCGATGAACCTTCTTATCGTCGTCGGCGGCTACAATTCGTCGAACACCTCCCACCTCGCCGAAATGGGCGAGGCCAAGCTGCCGACCTATTTCATCAAAAATGCGGCCAAGATGGAATCGGATAAGCTCATCCGCCATTACAATCAACATCTCAAACAGGAAGTCGAAACGCGCGACTGGCTGCCTGCCGGCAAAATCACCGTCGCCGTCACCGCCGGCGCAAGCTGCCCGAACAATCTCATCGAGGACACCATCCGCCGCCTGTTCGAGCTGCGCGGCATCTCCGTTCAGGAATTGCTCCAAAACTGATGATGATTTTATTGTTGACAAATGATGCAAATAACATCATTGTTTCAGCATGAGAATGACAGTTGAATTGGACGAAAAAACATTGGATGAATTGTTAAAAGTCACCGGGCACAAGAAAAACAGCCCTGCGGTGGCGTTTGTCGTTCGGGACTTTCTCAATCGGAAAAAGGCGAAGGATTTCGGGCGGATGTTGCGGGAAGGCAAGTTTGATTATCCCGCCACCAACGGGGAAACCGAAGCTCGCGACATTTGAGGATTATCATGGTGCTGGTGGATTCATCCGTCTGGATCGAGGCGTTGCGCCGGGACGGGCGGCTCGACGTGAAGCTCGCGCTGGAAAACCTGCTCGAGGAATACGAAGCCGCGTGGTGCGGCCCGGTCAAACTCGAAGTGCTTGGCGGCGCGCGGCCAAAGGATCGCGCCCCGCTGGAAATCCATTTCAGTTGCATCCCCTATTTCCCAATGGCCGATGCCGCGTGGGATTCGGCCAAACAACTCGCCTGGCGGCTGCGTGACCGAGGTTGCACCGCGCCATGGAACGACATTTTAATCGCCGCGCTTTCGGTGAAAGCCGGCTGCCGGATTTACGCGGTGGATAAACATTTTCAAATGATGTTTGAATCCGGTGCCGGCATTGTGCTTTACCAGCCGGGCTACGGTGGAGCCTACAATCCAAACTAAATCCAGCCCCTTGCACGAAGTGGGCCAGGAACAAATTGGGCATCAAATTCGTGCAATCACTTCGTCCGCCGGAAGTTCCGCCAGCAGTTCCGCAACTGATCTACCCTGACCCGGCAAAATCAAATCCGGTGCGATTTCCGCCAGAGGTTGAAGGACAAACCGACGCAGGTGCGCGCGCGGATGCGGCAGTATCAATTCCAGCGAATTCCCGCCTTCGCTGCGCTTCGGCGCGGCGGGGCGGACTTCATTGCCGAACGCAATCAAATCCAGATCCAGCGGGCGCGGCTCGTTCAAAACCTTTTTCGGCGTCCGGCCAAATTCCTTTTCCAGCAATTTCAACCTTGTCAGCAGCGACTCCGGCGTTTCAGCCGCGCGCGGAACCAGCCCGACAACCGCATTCACAAACTTCAGCGAATCCGGCGGACAATCCACCGGCGAGGTCTGCCACAGGGAAGATTTAAAAATGGGCACGTCGGAAAGACCTTGCAGCCGCGCCATCGCCGCCAGAATGATTTCCCGCGAATCGCCGAGATTGGAGCCAAGCGCCACGAAAGCCAGTCTTGAATCTTGAATTTTCAGTTTTGAGTTCAAACAGTCGTCGCCTAACAGATAACTCAAAATTCAAGATTAAGAACCAAAAACTATTTCAGCCCCAGCACGTCCTGCATGTCGTAGAGGCCGGGCTTTTGTTTGACGACCCAGAGCGCCGCGCGCAACGCGCCGTTGGCAAAGGTCTCGCGGCTCGACGCCTTGTGCGTCAGCTCCAGCCGCTCGCCAATGTTTGCAAAAATGACCGTGTGATCGCCCACCACGTCGCCGCCGCGGATGGAGTGAATGCCAATTTCGCCCTGTGTGCGTTCGCCGACCAGGCCAACGCGGCCGTGGCGCGCCGCCTTGTCGAGCTGCAGCCGGCGGACATCAGCCAGAATTTCCGCCAGCGTTTTGGCCGTGCCGCTGGGCGCGTCCTTTTTCAGCCGGTGATGCATCTCGACAATCTCCAAATCGAACGCCGGTCCCAGGATTTCCGCCGCCTTGCGCGTGAGCCAGAACAACGTGTTGACGCCGGTGGAAAAATTCGAAGCCCATACGACGGGGATGCCGGCGATGACCTTGGTGATGTCAAACTTGTCGGTGTCGGTGTGGCCGGTGGTGCCTATGACAAGCGCCTTGCCGCGCGCGGCGCACAGCGCCGCAACTTCCGGCGTGACCGAACGCGCGCTGAAATCAATGACAACGTCGCCCTTGGCGATGGCGGCCCCAAGATCGTCGCCCTTGTCAACCTGGCCGGCGATTTCCAGTTCGCGGAAGTTTTTCGCGCACGCGGCGAGCGCTTGGCCCATGCGGCCCTTTGAACCGGTGATGATTATTTTGGTCATGGCAGTTGGAGATGGGATTCGACTTCCGTTGGATTCTCCCAACTTCCGCCTCCCATCTGCGTTTTATTTCAAAATTCCGCACGCCTTGAGCGTCGCCTTCAGCTTCGCGCGGTTCGCGTCGCTCATTTTCACGAGCGGCAGGCGGTAATCTTCCTCAATCAATCCCATCATCGCCAGCGCGGCCTTGACGGGCACCGGATTGGTCTCGATGAACAAATCCTTGAACACCGGATAAAATTTCGCGTGCAATTGCGCGGCCTTCCTCGCATCGCCGCTCATGAATGCGCCCACCATTTGCGCAACTTCGCGCGGAATGATGTTCGACGCCACGCTGATGACGCCCTGTGCGCCAACAGCCATGAACGGCAGCGTCAACGAATCGTCGCCGGACAAAATGGTGAATTTCGGTCCGAGTGTCGCGCGCAGTTGCGACACGCGGTCGCAGCTTCCGCCCGCCTCCTTGATACCGACGATGTTTTTGCATTCCGCCGCAAGCCGCCGGACCGTCTCAATGCCGATTTCGATGCCGCAACGCCCGGGAATGCTGTAAAGCACGATGGGCAGTTTCGTTTCGCGCGCGATGGCGCGGAAGTGCTGAAACAACCCCTCCTGCGACGGTTTGTTGTAATACGGCGCAACCTGCAATGAGCCGTCCGCGCCGATTTTTTCGGCCTCGCGCGTCAGATGAATCGCTTCGCTCGTGGAGTTGGCGCCCGTGCCGGCAAGCACCTTGACCTTGCCGGCGGCGCATTTCAGGGTCAGCGCGATGATTTCGAGATGCTCCTCGCAATCCACCGTTGGCGACTCGCCGGTGGTGCCGACCGGCACAATGCCATCCACGCCCCCCTTGATCTGCAATTTGATCAGGCGTTCGAGGGCAACGGCATCCAGCGCGCCGTTTTTGAACGGCGTGACAATGGCAGTATAGGTTCCGGTGAACATGGCAGCATCAGTCTCGGAAAACCGGCGCGTTCTGGCGAGCAGAAAATGGACCGTCCGCCGCCGGCTTCCCGGTGGAACGACGCGCTGGATGCTCATTCGATAACTTGCTTTTGATAATACATTCTTTTAATATACGTTCGCCTTGATGAAATCCGAACGGCCAGCCATCGCGCGCAAGACGATATATCGTCTCTCCATTTATTTGCGGTGCCTTGCGGGACTGCGCGAGAACGGCGTCGGCACGGTTTCCAGCGAGGCGCTGGCAAGGGCCGCCGGCGTAAAATCCACCCAGCTTCGCAAGGACCTCGCCTGCTTCGGCACGTTCGGCACGCGCGGCCTGGGCTATGACGTGGCGGAGCTGTCGAAAAAGATTGCCGACGAACTCGGCACGTCGCGGCCGCAGCCGGTGGTTCTTGTGGGCGCCGGGCATCTGGGACTCGCGCTGCTGTCGTATCGCGGATTTGAATCAGCAGGATTTGAGATTGTCGCCGCCTTCGACGCCGAACCGGGCCGCAAACGCGACAAGGAAACCACCCAGCCGATTCACGGCATGGACGAACTGCCCTCGTTCGTCAAAAAACAAAACATCAAAATGGCCATCCTCACCGTGCCCGCCGCCGCGGCGCAGGAAGTGGCGGACCTGCTCGTCCAGGCGGGCGTCACGGGCATTTTGAATTTTTCGCCGGTCATGCTTTCCGTGTCCGGTGAAATTATGGTCAACAATGTGAATCTCGCCATCGAACTGGAAAACTTGAGTTACTTCACGCAGGAATAAATCCCGGCAATGGACACAAGCCTCGCGGCAAACCCGTATGCCAGCGGGCGCAACCCGGGAAACGGAGACAGCCTAAGCCGGATTTGGGCTGCTTTTGGCGGCGCGGGGCTTTCTTGTCCGCTTCGGCGGAACGGCGGGCGGAGGTGTTTCCACTTCCGCCGTGTCAGGCAGGTAAAGATAGCGACCGCAGTTTTCGCAAAGCTGGATGTCTTCGCCGCGCTTCAAGGTGGCGATGACGCCGACAGGCACGGTGATGTGGCAACTGGCGCAGACCTGGCCGCGAATGGCACCCACGCCCTTCTTGCCCTGGGCCACCAGGCGGTCATAGTGGCCGAGAATCTGCGGCGGAATTTTGCCCCGCATCTCCGCGATGGTCGTGCCGGCGCTTTTTGCGGTGGTTTCTTCAAACTCGATGGCTTGAAGCGTCAAAAGATTCTGCAATAATTCGTTCATATAACCGTGCATCACAGTTATATGATAATTGCCAAAATCCAGCAAGATGAATCCATGTCCGGGAAACCCCGGCGCGCGCCTATTCCTTCTTTGCGGCCTTCACTTCAATGTGCAAATCGCGCAACTGGCGCGGCGAAACGGCGGCGGGTGAATCGGTCATCAAATCCGTTCCCTTCGCCGTCTTCGGAAACGCAATCACGTCGCGGATGCTCGTCGTGCCGCAGAGAATCGCGCAAAGCCGGTCAAACCCGAGCGCGATGCCACCGTGCGGCGGCGCGCCGTAGCGGAACGCTTCGAGCATGTAGCCGAAACGCAGTTTCGTCTCCTCCGGCGGAATTTGCAGCACTTCCTCAAACACCGTTTTCTGCACGTCGGGCTGGTGGATGCGGATGGAGCCGCCGCCAAGTTCGACGCCGTTGACCACCACGTCGTAATGCTGGCCGCGGACCTTCTTCGGGTCTGTTTTGAGCAGCGGAACGTCCTCCGCCACCGGCGCGGTGAACGGATGATGGCTCGAATACCAGCGGTTCTGTTCCTTGTCGAACGAAAGCAGCGGAAAATCCACAACCCATAGAAAATCAAACCGGTCGGCTGGAATCGCCAGCTTCCCCTGCCCTTTCAAAACGTCGGCGCAATACAAACGGATCTTGCCGAGAATTTCGCACGCGTTCAGCCATTGGTCGGCGGCGAACAAGATCAAATCGCCTTCCTCGATTTTCAATTTCGACGCCAGCGCGGCCTTTTCCGCCTCGCTGAAGAATTTAACGATTGGGGACTTCCACTCGCCACCTTCCACCTTGATGTAAGCCAGACCCTTCGCGCCAAAGCTCTTGGCGTATTCGGTCATCGTCTCAATCTGGCCCTGCGTCGCGCAGGCCATGCCCTTGGCATTCAGCGCCTTCACCACGCCGCCATTGGCGACCGCGCCGCTGAAAACCTTGAATTTGCTGGCGCGAAATTCCTCGGTGAAATCCACGAGTTCCATGCCGAAGCGCGTGTCCGGCTTGTCAATGCCCCAGCGATTCAGCGCCTCCTCAAAGCTGATGCGCTTGAACGGCGTCGGAATGTCCAGGTTCAGCGCGGTTTTCCAGACGCGCTTCAGCAACCCCTCGATGAGCGCGTAAATGTCCTCGCGCTCGATGAAGCTCATCTCGATGTCAATCTGCGTGAATTCCGGCTGCCTGTCGGCGCGCAAATCCTCGTCGCGGTAGCAGCGCGCGAGTTGGAAATATTTCTCGACTCCACCGACCATCAAAATCTGTTTGAACTGCTGCGGCGATTGCGGCAGCGCGTAGAATTGTCCGGGATTCACGCGGCTCGGCACGAGAAATTCCCGCGCGCCCTCCGGCGTGGACTTGAAGAGCGTCGGCGTCTCGATTTCGAGGAAGCCCTGCTCGTCCATGAAACTGCGAATGGCAATGGCGACCTTGCTGCGGAGCCGGAGATTGCGCGCCATTTCCGGGCGGCGCAAATCCAGATACCGGTATTTCAGACGCAACTCCTCGTTCACCTTGCTCGCGGCCTCCGGGTCGTCCACCGGGAACGGCAGCACGTCGGCGACGTTGAGCACTTCGAGTTCCTTCACCATCACCTCGACTTCGCCGGTGGGGATCTTCGGATTGTTCGTGCCTGCCGGGCGCTGGCGGACCTTGCCGCTGACACTGACGACACATTCGCTGCGCAGCGCGGCGGCGCGGTCAAACAAGTCCTTCGGCAAATCCGACGGGTCAAAAACCGTTTGCGTGCGGCCTTCGCGGTCGCGGACATCAATGAAGATAAGACCGCCGAGGTCGCGGCGGGAATGAACCCAGCCGGTCAAGGTGACAATCTGCCCGATGTGAGCCGGGCGCAATTCGTTGCAATGGTGCGTGCGTTTCATGTAAATGCGGAAGGCGGAATTCAGAATGAAAAATCCGGCATCCGAAATGAACGCGCATTTTGGCGGGAAACACGCCGGATTTCAAAGGAATTCCGTCGGGAATCTTCAGGCGGCAGCCGGGGGAAGCTCGCCTATTTTCCGCGCTGCCCGGCCAGGGACGTAGCGAGATTGGTTTTGGCCTCGGGAAAATCCGGCCTGTCGGCGAGCGCGGCCCTGAAGTAATTCGCGGCGGCGTCCGGCCTGCCGTGCTGCAACAGATAGGTGCCGAAATCAAATTGCATCACCGGGTCGCGCGGCGCGAGCTGTGCGGCGGCGGCGAGATGGTTCGAGGCTTCATCCGACCTGCCCTGCTCCAACAAAATCATGCCCAGATTGAACTGGCCCAGCGCGAAATCAGGCTCCACGCGGACGGATTCGGCGTAGAGTTTTGCGGCGGCGTCTTTCTGGCCGATGTCTTCCAGCGCGAGGCCGAGGCAGTTTTCGGCGGCGTAATTGTCGGTCGTCACCTGAACCGTGTGCCAGAAGAGTTCAACGCCGTTTCGCCAGTAGCTCAACTGGATGGACGTGACGGCCAGGCAGCCGGCAAGCGCGAGGCTTCCGGCGAGGGCGGCGATTTTTGCCTTTTGCGGACGGGAATTCAACAGATCGTTCAACCCCCAGACGGCGACGATGAACAGTCCGATGCCGGGCAGATAGGTGTAGCGGTCGGCCATGGATTGCACGCCGGCCTGCACCAGACCGATGGCCGGCACGAGAACGCCCAGATACCAGAACCAGCCGACGGCCAGATACGGAAATCGTTTTGCCCACAAAACTGCCAGCGCCGAGAACATCGCCAGCAACAATGCCGCGGCGATGATCCCGGCCAGCGGCCAGTAATGCGGGTAGGGATAAATCAGCGCAAGGTCGGCGGGCCAGAACGTTTTTGAAATGTAGCGGATGTAGGACATCAGGGCGTTCGCCACGCGGAACTGGAAGGTCAACGAGGCGCTGGACCAAAGCGCGCCGCCTTGAACCATGCGGGTGACAACGCAGGAGGCAATTGTCAGGACGAGAAACGGGATTTTTTCGACAAGCAGACGTTGAATTGTTGAACGGTTTAACCGTTGCAACGGCCAGAAATCCAGCAACAGCAGGACGAATGGCAGCGTCACGACCATCGGCTTCGACATCAGCCCGCAGGCGAAAAGGATCAGCGCCAACAGATAAAAGACTTTGGACTTTGGACTTTGGGCTTTGGACTCCCCTGCGAATTTTGCGTAGGCCAGCAACGTCAGCATCCAGAAAAACGCGCTCAAAACGTCCTTGCGTTCGGACGCCCACGCGACGGATTCGACGTGGAGCGGATGCCACGCAAACAGCGCCGCGACAAACGCACTCCGCCACAGCGCGCCGGTGAGCCGGTTCAACAATGCAAACAGCAGCAGCGCGTTTGCCGTGTGAAAAAGCAGGCCGGTCAGATGATGGCCGGCGGGATTCAGGCCAAACAACTGACAATCGGCCATGTGCGAAATCCAGGTGAGCGGATGCCAGTTGCCCGCCGCGCCGCTTTGAAAGGCCCAGACGATGCCCGGCCACGTCAGCCCGGCCTGAACGTGCGGATTTTGGGTGATGTAATCAGGGTCGTCGTAATTGACAAAACCGTGATGGAGGAGCGGCAGATAAACCAGCAGCGTCACAACGGCCAGCGCCAGGCAAATGATTGCGAACAGGCGCTGGTTTTTCGGGGATGCCGTGGACATTACAAATCAGAACGGGACAAAATCGCGTTTCCGGCGCGCGAACCGGCAGCATTCCCGGTAGCCGACGGAATGCGCAAGCTGCACAGCAGCGTCAAAGCCGCTTCCCACCTCCTCCGGCGCATGGGCGTCCGATCCGAAGGTGATCGGCACGCCTTTTTGGAACGCGAGTTCGAGGATTTCACGGCTCGGATAAATTTCCCGGCAATCCTTCCGCAGGCCGGCGGTGTTGAGTTCGATGGCGCAGCCGGATTTCCTGGCGGCGCCCAGAAATTTTTCGTAAAGCGATGTGCAATCGCGGCCGGCTTTGTGGCCAAACTTCTTCGGCAGATCCACATGACCGATGATCTCAAACAATTTTGATTCCGCCGCCATTGCCAGCCTGTCGAAGTAGTCCGACCAGACCTCGAAGCTGTCGCGGTTTTTCCATTGGGAAAGCTTGGCCGGGTTGTCAATGTCCCAGTGATCCAAGATATAATGAACCGAGCCGATGAAATAATCCCACGGATGCCGTGCGGCGAGTTCGCGGATCCACTCCTCATGGCCGGGCAGATAATCCGCTTCGAGCGCGAGCCGGATGGTGAGCCGTGGGAAATCCCGCTGCGCCTTGCGGACTTTTTCGACGTATTCGTCAAGCTGGCTGAAACTCATCCGCCAGTTGTCGAAATCATCCTCCCGCATCGGCGAATGGTCGGAGAAGCCGATCTCCGTCAACCCGACGGCGACGGCCTGTCTGGCATAATCCACCGGCTCGCCGGTCGCGTGGCGGCAGAGCGGCGTGTGCATGTGATAATCGGCAGGCAACTTCATGCGGCCAGTTTCAAGTTTCAAGTTTCAAGTTTCAAGCGCTGAATGAAGGCGATGGCGGACGAAATTTCAAAGGAATGGTTCCGGCTGTTCGTGGCGGTCCCGGTGCCGGTGGCACGGCACAGTCCGGTTGCGATTTTCCCATTTGGTGCGAATTTGAATGCGTTTGAAACCATTTAAGTTCGGCTAACGTCCATGACAATGTATGCTTAATCTGCTTCCAAAGGGAGGTTGGAATGACCAGACGGCGGCGCATCTGTTGAACCGGGCGGGATTCGGCGGACCGCCGGAGGAAATCGCCAGGCTGACAAGCCTTGGCCACGACGCGGCGCTTTCGTCGCTGCTGGATTACGAGAAAATCCCGAATTCCACGCCGGCCCCAGCTTGGGCGGTTCCCGACCAGGGGCGCGCGGAACGCATTCGCGACATGCAGAACATGGCGCCGGAGGCCAAACGCCAGGCGCAGCAGGCGGAGCAGCGCGCCCAAAACGAGCACATCATCGAATTGCGCGGCTGGTGGCTGAATCGCATGGCCAGAGGGCCGCGGCCGTTTCAGGAGAAAATGGTTTTGTTCTGGCACGGCCATTTCGCCACGAGTTTTGAAAAAGTCCGGAACGCCTACTATATGTGGCGGCAGAACGAGATATTCCGCCGGCTCGCCACGGACAACTGGCTGCGCCTGCTCATCGAGGCCGGCAGGGATCCGGCGATGCTCATCTGGCTCGATCAGGCGCAAAGCCGCAAGGAGCATCCAAACGAGAATTATGCCCGTGAGGTCATGGAGCTATTTTCCCTCGGCGAGGGGCATTACACGGAAAAGGATGTCACCGAGGGTGCGCGAGCGCTAACCGGCTGGTCGCTGGACCGGCGGACGGAAGCGTTTGTTGAACGTCCTCTTTTTCACGACAACGGCGACAAGACGTTTCTCGGTCTGACGGGAAATCTCGCCGGCGAGGACATGATGGCGCAGATCGTCAGGCAGCCGCAGGCCGCGGTTTTCATCACCGGCAAGTTGTGGAATTTTTTTGCCGGTCAGCCTCCAACGGATGATTTGAACAAGGCTCTCGCCGGCGTTTTCCGCGCGAACGGCAACAATTTCAAACCTTTTCTCCGCGTGATGTTTGGTTGCGAGGAATTTTACAGCCCGTCCATCATCCGCAATCAGGTCAAAAGTCCCGTCCAGTGGCTTGTTGGCACGGCGCGGATGCTGCAGTGCGATCTTCCGCCCGGCTTTATCAGCGCGGCCATCACGCGCAGCCTCGGTCAGGATCTGTTTGCGCCGCCGAATGTCAAGGGCTGGGACGGCGGCATCTCTTGGATCACGACGAACACCTTGTTGGAGCGCTACAACAATGCCGCCACGCTCGTGCAGGGCACGACGCAGCAGCTTTCCGCGTCCGACTTCGCGCGCAAACCCGGCGGGGCGGGCGGAGTCGTTCAGGAAAAAGCGGCGCAGCGCATTCACATCGGCGGTGTGGACGTGGAAAAAATCCTGACCCCCGATGAGCGCACCGACAAAAATAAGCTCGTTGCGGCTTTGGAACACCGCCTCCTGCAATCCACTTTTTCCAGCCAGCAGGATCAAGCGCTGCGCGAGTTTCTTGATTCGCATCCCGCGCTGGATGATGCCGCCATCCGCAACGCCATTCGTCTCGTCATGTCCACCCCCGAATATCAAGTCACATGAAAAACGAAATCACCCTCCAAACCCGGCGCGAGTTTCTCCGCACCACCGTTCTCGGCAGCTCCCTCTCGTGGACCGTCCCGGCATTTCTGGCGGACACGTTTGCCGCCCTGCAAAACCAGGTGGCGGACTCCGCCGTGCAAACGGCCACCGGCAAGGACGCGACCATTCTTGTGGTTCTTCAGATGGCGGGTGGCAACGACGGCCTCAACACCGTCGTTCCCTTCTCGAACGATTTTTATCGCAACGCCCGCCCTCGCATCGGACTGGCGGCGGACACGGTTTTGAAGCTGAACAGCGAGATTGGTTTTCATGGAGCCATGACCGGATTCAAAAATCTTTACGATTCCGGCAATCTCGCCGTGGTCCAGGGCGTCGGTTATCCGAACCCGAACCGTTCCCATTTCCGCTCCACCGAAATCTGGCAGACCGCCAGCGATTCGGACAAGATCGAGAAATACGGATGGTTGGGGCGCTATTTTGACAATGCCTGTGCCGGCGCGGAACCGACCGCCGGCGTCGTCATTGGCCGGCAATTGCCCGAATCCTTCTTTGCAAAAACGCCCAAGGGCATCTGTTTCGACAATCCGCAGAATTACCGCTTCCTGTCGCCGGAACATACCCGGCCCGGCCAGACGGACATGGCCGAGGCGACCTACGAAAAACTGAATGAAACCGAACCGGCCGCCACCGATTCCAATTCCGGCGACAGCATCGGCTCCCTCGCCGCCGGGATGCCCATGCAGGGCGGCAAGGCCGTGGACTTTATCGAACGCACCGCCATGGACGCGCAGCTTTCCAGCGATGAAGTTCGCGGCATCGCCGCCCGAATCCAAAACCAGGCGACTTATCCCAATTCAGCCTTCGCCAATTCCCTCAAACTGGTCGCCAAGCTCATCGGCGGCGGCCTGCCCACGCGCATTTATTATGTTTCACAGGGCGGCTACGACACCCACACCAACCAGATCGCTACTCAACAGCGCTTGCTCGCCGACCTCGGTGATTCGCTCAAGGCATTTATGGACGATTTGAAGGCGCAGGGAAACATGCAGCGCGTGCTCGTGATGACCTTCAGCGAGTTTGGCCGCCGTGTGGCCGAGAACGCCAGCGGTGGCACCGATCACGGCGCCGCCGCGCCCATCTTCATCGCCGGCGACAAGGTGAAAGCCGGGTTGTTGGGCCGGTATCCCAGCCTCGCCCCGCAGGATTTGTTTCAGGGCGACATCAAATTCAATGTGGACTTCCGGAGCGTCTATGCCGGCATCCTGGAAAACTGGCTCAAGACGAAGAGCGCGCCGATTTTGGGCCGGCAATTTGAACCGCTGCAAGTGACTTGAAATGAACTCCTTGCCCCTGGCAACCGGCACAGAAAGATTACAGGAAATTCATTTTGATTATTGTTGCCCGTCTGGCATTATCCGCCAACTTTTTGGCTGTCGAGTTGCAATGAGCATGATGTTTCGCATGGCCTATGTCAGCACCGCGTCGAAGTTTTTCGACTCGGATGAGTTGCGTCTTCTCCTCAAGCAAGCTTGCGAAAACAACACCCGGGACGGCATCACGGGCATGCTGCTCTACAAAAACGGCCAGTTCATGCAGGTCCTGGAAGGCACGGCGGAAGCCGTGACGACGACCTTCAGCCGCATCAGCCGGGACCCGCGGCATCGCAAAGTCACAGTCCTCCTCAAGGGCGCGGTGCAGGAACGCCGGTTCTCCGACTGGTCAATGGCCTTCCGCGATTTGAACCTGCCGGACCATCAGGAAGTGCCCGGCTTCAGCGAATTCCTGAACACCCCGGTGACCGGCAAGGAATTCGACGACGACCCGGAACAGTGTGAAAAGCTCCTCCTCCTCTTCAAAAAGAACCTCCGCTGAAGATCAAGCGGCCTTTGATTTGGGCGCGGCGGTGCTCTGGCGCTCGATAAGTTCGGCGGCGAGCCGGTGGGGCTGCACGGCCTGGCCGCGCAGCAGGGTCATCATCGTGTCCACGGCGGCAATGCCGAGGCGGAATTTCGGCTGGCGCACGGTGGTCAACGGCACACGAAAGTATTCGGCCGCCATGATGTTGCCAAAACCGGCCACGGAAACGTCGTCGGGAATCTTCACCCCCTGCGCCAAAAGGGTTTCCGCGCAGCCGACGGCGACCAGGTCGTTGACGGCCTGAACGGCGGTGGCGTTGCACTTTTCCTTCAACATTTGCACGGCAGCCTTGATGCCGTCCTCGATGGTGCTGCCGGCCTGAAAGACGAGCCGGTCGTCCACCTCCAGATTGTCCTCGCGCAGGGCGCGACGGTAGCCCTCGAACCTCTCGTGCGCCCACGGCGCAACAGCCGGTCCGGTGAGGTAGGCAATGCGTTTGTGGCCGAGCTTGAGCAGATGCCGGGCCACATTGTAGCTGGCGACAAGCTCCTCAATCTCCATGCTCACGAAGCTCCTGCAGAACGGCGCGGGCGGGCCGAGCAAAACCACCGGCGTCCGGCGTTCCAGCAGCACCTGATAAATCCGCGCCTCGGCTTCATAACGATAAACCGGCGAGATGAAAAGCCCGTCCACGCGGCGGGAAAGCAGGCGCTGGATGCCCTGCTCCTCGCGTTCGGGAAGGTTGTGGGTGTGCGCGAGCAGGATGTCGTAGCCGAGTTCGTGGGCGCGTTCCTCGACGGCATAAACCAGGCGCGCGAAGACAGGATTGGTGACGGAGGGGATGACAAGGCCGAAGATCCGGGAGGTCTGGCTGCGAAGCCCCTGCGCAAAGGAATTGGGGACATAACCCATTTGTTGCGCGAGCACCTTGATGCGCGCCTTGGTCGCGGCGGATACATCCGGCGCGTCCCGCAAGGCCTTGGAGACGGTCATCACGGCCACGCCGGCGTGCCGGGCTATGTCTTTTAATCGAACCATGTTTCTAAAATGCTGAAGGCTAAAGGCTGAGGGCTGAAATAAAAAGGCCGCCGGTTTAACCTTGTTGTCATTCAGCCTTCAGCATCGGGCCTTTCATAAATACGTTCCGCGCCAGTGCAGCTTGCGACGCAGGGCGGCGAGAAACGAGCTGTCCGCGAGGTGCATCAAACGGATGGCGCTGCGGCTCCGGCGGATGGTGATTTCATCCCCGGCATCCATCTCGGCAACCACTTGTCCGTCCGCGTTCAAGATGGTCGCGGGCTGTGGCGTGACGGCCTTCACGCAAATGACGGAGGCCAGCGGCAAAATGATGGAACGAATTGAAAGGGCGTGGGGACAAATGGGCGTGAGGGCAAAGACTTCCGCGGTGGGCAGCACGATGGCGCCGCCGGCGGCCAAAGAATATGCCGTGGAACCGGTCGGGGAGCTGATGATCAACCCGTCACAGCGGTAACGGGTCACCAGTTCGCCGTCCACGCTCACGTCCAGCGTGATGAGGCGGGAAACGGCGCCACGGCTGACAACGATGTCGTTGAGGGCGGTGGCATGAACGCGCCGGTCCTGGCAGACGCCAACGGCCTCGATGAGGTCGCGCGACTCGAATTTGAATTCACCGCGCCAGACATGAGCCAGCGCCTGCGGCAATTTGTCGCTGGGCACGGCGGTGAGAAAGCCCAGACCGCCGAGATTGATGCCGAGCATGGGCGTGGAGAAACCCGCGATGTCGCGGGCAACGTGCAGCATCGTGCCGTCGCCACCGAAGACGAGAATCAAATCCACCTCGCGCGCGAGGGAGGCGGCGTCCGCGGCGGTGGCGGTTTTCAACCCGGCGAATTGGGCGGTTTTGGCCTCGCAAACGACACTGCGCCCGGCGCGCCGGATGAGGCGCGAGACCTTGCGGACGATTTCGGCGCATCCGGCCTTGTCCAGATTGCCGATGAGACCGACGCGTTTGATTTTGTCAGCGAGTTTTTTCAATCAGCACAGGTTCTTTTCAATCAACACCAGGAATTCTTTGTTCCCGGCCGGGCCGAGCAAGGGCGATTCAACCACATTCCGCCAGCAAAGGCCAGCCTGCGTCGCCACAAAATCGCGGAGTTCGCGGATGACGCGGTCATGGACGGCGGCATCGGTGATGACTCCCCTGCCCTTGTCGGCCTCGGCCCTGCCGGCCTCGAATTGCGGCTTGATAAGGGCGACGATTTTGCCGTCCGCCTTCAGCAGCGGCGCGGCGGCGGGCAGGATTTTCTGCAGCGAAATGAACGAGCAGTCAATCACCGCCAGGTCGGCAGGCGCGAAGGGTTTTGGAAATTGCGCGGCGGTCAGATGGCGCGCATTGGTCTTTTCCATGACGACAACGCGAGCGTCCGTGCGGAGCTTCCACGCAAGCTGGCCGCGGCCTACGTCCACGGCAAAGACCTTTGCCGCGCCCCGCTGGAGCAGGCAGTCGGTGAACCCGCCGGTGGAGGCGCCGAGGTCGAGCGCGACCAGGCCGGTGACGTCGAGTTGAAAATGTTCCAATGCGTGTTCCAGCTTGTGCCCGCCGCGGCTGACGTATTTTTCGCCGGCGTTGAGAGTGAGCTTGTCACCGGGCTTGATCGAGTCGCTGGGTTTGCGGGCGGGCTGGCCGTTGACGCGGACCTGTCCGGCGAGGATGGCGCGTTTGGCGCGCTCGCGGCTTTCAGAAAGGCCGCATTCCATCAGCGCCTGATCGAGACGAATCATGAATGCCTCCGCACAAGTCAGTGGGCGTCGCGAAGGTCAGAGCGAGGCGACGCGCCTTTGGATTTCGCGGTAACTTTGAAGGAACAGGGCGTTTTCAGCGACGGCCTTTTCAATCAGCTGTTTGAGCATGAATATCTCCGAGGCGTTGATGACGGCGTGAACGCTTTGTTGAAAGGCTTCCATCGGGGCGAAGGTCTGGAAGGAATTGCCCAGCAGTATGACCGTGGCGTGGCGGCGGTCGCTCATGGACATGTTCTGCAGCGCCTTGACGGATTCGTTTTCATTGAGGCTGTTCGCGGCAAACTGCTCCTCAATGACCACCACCTGATAACGGACTTGGGTGAAGCGCACCAGAAAATCGCTGTGCGTGACCGCGGCATGAACCTTGTAGCCAAGTTCGTTCAACGCGGCCTTCACGGTGTCAAGCCAGTCCGGCGTGGAAAAGGCAATCAACGCGGGTTTGTCCGCCGTGGTGATGAACTGGGTTTCAAAGCCTTCAGCCATGGTTATTTGAGTTTGAGCGTGATGGGGGCGGCCTCGCCATGTTGAATGGGAGAGGGTTTCATTTTTAACGAGCCGACGGTCGTGGTAACCTCACCGCGTCCTTTTTTGACGTTGTCAATGGCGCGGGAGACGACGCCGCGTTTGGTGCAATAGAGCAGCGCGGTTTCCTCGGTGATGATGCCGCGCTCAAAGGCCTCGATGCAGGCATGGTCGAAATTGCGCCAGCCGAACGTGTAGCTCGCCTCGATGATTTCGTAGAAGGTCTTGCCTTCGCTTTCACCCAGACGGATGGCCTCCTCCGTGCGGAGATTGTGTCCCATGATTTCAAACAGCGCATAGCGGGCGCCGCCAATCTTGGGGGTCAGGCGCTGGCTGACAATCCAGCGCAGCGAATCGGCCAGGCGGATGCGGATCTGCTCCTGCTCCTCCGGCTCGAACATGCCGAGGACGCGGTTGATCGTCTCGCCAGCGTTGACGGTGTGCAATGTGCTCAAGACCAGGTGACCGGTTTCCGCCGCGCTCAAGGCTATCTTCACGGTGTCGCGGTCGCGCATTTCGCCGACGAGGATCACCTTCGGCGCCTGCCGCAGCGCGGCGCGCAAACCATTGGCAAACGAATCGAAATCTATGCCCAGCTCGCGCTGGTTGAACGTCGCCTTCATGTGCGGATGCACATATTCCACCGGGTCCTCCAGCGTGACGATGTGAACCGGTTTGGCCTTGTTGATTTCGTGGAGGACGGCCGCCAGCGTCGTGGATTTGCCGGAACCGGTTGCACCGGTGACCAGCACCAGACCGGTCTTTTCCCTCGGAATATCCTTGAGAATCTCCGGTGCCTTTAATTGTTCCAGCGTCGGAATGGTCGTGTTCAACTGCCGGCAGACGATGGAATAATGGCCGCGCTGGGAAAAAATGTTGACGCGGAAACGGGCTTTTTCCGAAAGCGCATAAGCCGCATCGCACGAGCCGTGGCGCAACAGGTTCTCCAGATGCGAAATGTTGTCGCCAATGAGGTTGAGCGCAACCAGCTCGGTCTGGAATGGAGTGAGCATGGCAATCGGCGGATCGCAATTCACCGGCTTGAGTTCGCCGTAGGATTCAACCTGCAACGGACGATCCACGGTGAACAGCAGATCAGACACCTCCGGCTGCGAGGTGTGCATTGTGGTTAAAATCTGATCCAGCTCGAGTCGTCGCATAAATCAGGCATCGTCGTCTTCCGGCGGATGGACGAGGAAGGGACGGAATTTTTTCCGGTCGAGCGCCTTGTCGTAGGCATCCTCCGGCGCGATGCGCTTCATCCGCAAATGCTCCATGATGTGATCGTCCATCGGCTGATTGCCGATTTTCTTGCCGACCTGGATCATGCCCGGAATCTGGTGCGTCTTGTTTTCGCGGACCAGGTTGGCGATGGCGGTGGTGAAGACCAGGATTTCAAACGCCGCCACGCGGCCCTTTTTATCCGTGCGCTTGAACAGGGTCTGCGCGACCACGCCCTTCAGCGACTCGGAAAGCGTCTGGCGGATTTTGTTCTGCTGTTCCGCCGGGAATACGTCAATGATGCGGTCCACCGTCTTGGCCGCGCTTTGCGTGTGCAGCGTGCCGAACACCAGATGCCCGGTGCTGGCAGCGGTCAGCGCAAGCTCGATGGTTTCCAGGTCGCGCATTTCACCGATGAGGATGATGTCCGGGTCTTCGCGCAACGCGCCTCGCAGCGCCGCGGCGAATGACCGGGTATGCACGCCCACTTCGCGGTGGTTGACGAGGCAGCTCTTGCTCTCGTGCACAAATTCGATCGGGTCCTCCACCGTGATGATGTGTTCCTTCCGGTTTTTGTTCGCATAATCCACCATCGCCGCCAGCGTCGTGGATTTGCCGGAGCCGGTCGGTCCGGTGACAACCACCAGCCCGTGGTGCAGCATGGCGAATTTCTTGAGCACGGCCGGCAGCGGCGCGTCGAACTTTTCGAAATCCTCGAACGACAGCACGCGGGTGGGAATCTGCCGGAACACGGCGGCCACGCCGTTTCTCTGGTTGAAGAAATTGACGCGAAAACGCGAGATGTTGGGAATCTCGTAGCCGAAGTCCACGTCGCCCGTTTCCTCGAAAAGTTTGGTTTTGTATTCCGGCGAAATTTCGTAGAGCATCGCCTTGAGCGCATCGCTTTCCAACGGCGGATAATCCACGCGAAGCAGCTCGCCGTTAATACGCAGAATGGGCGGATTGCCGGAGGACATATGCAGGTCGGACGCCTTCTGCTCGAACATCAGATTGAAAAACGCATCTATTTTGGCCATAAATCCTCGTTCGCACGCAACTTAACTGAAGCGGCGCGGAACGCAAGACATGAATTCACTCATCGAAATCATCCGGGACGAAGCCGCCCGGCGCGGCGTCCTGCCATTCGCGCGCTTCATGGAACTGGCGCTTTACCAGCCCGGACTCGGCTATTACGAAACGCAAAAATTCAGCCCCGGACGCCACGGCGATTTTTACACCAGCGTCAGCACCGGCGAACTGTTCGGCCAGCTTCTCGCCTGCCGGTTCGCCGGATGGCTGGATGAAATGCGGACTGCGGATTGCGGATTGCGGATTGCGGAAGCTGGCGCACACGACGGCCGGCTCGCCGCCGACATCCTGAACTGGCTGCAATTGAACCGGCCAAAACTGTTCGAGCAGATTGAATACGCCATCATCGAGCCTTCGGCCCGCAGGCAGGAGTGGCAGCGCGAAATGCTGAATAATTTTACCAGCCAAGTCCGCTGGTTTTCGGGATTCAACGATCCAACAATCCAACGATCCAACGGAATCATTTTCAGCAACGAACTCCTCGACGCCTTTCCCGTCCACCGCCTCGGCTGGGATGCGAAGGCAAAAAAATGGTTTGAGTGGGGCGTGGCGGTTGAAGGCGGGAAATTTGTCTGGGCAAAAATTCCAAATCCGCAATCCGCAATCCGCAATCCGCAATTGGAAGCCGTTCTGCCCGACGGCTACACCATCGAAATTTCCCCCGCCGCCGAAAATTGGTGGCGCGAAGCCGCCGGCGTTCTGGCGCACGGCAAATTGCTGGCCATTGACTACGGCCTCACCGCCGGCGAGATATTTTCGCCCGCCCGCACCGGCGGCACGCTCCGCGCCTATTTCCGGCATCATGCCACCGACGATCTTCTGGCCAATCCCGGCGAACAGGATTTAACCGCCCATGTCAATTTTTCGGCGATTCAAAAAACGGGCGAAGATGCCGGGCTGGTGACTGAATTTTTCGGCAGCCAGGCGAAATTCCTTGTGGAAATCATGGCGGCGGCGGAAAAAAACAGCTCGCTCGGCACTTGGACACCCGGCCGCACGCGCCAGTTTCAAACGCTCACCCATCCCGAACATCTGGGCCGCGCCTTCCGCGTGCTGGTCCAGGCAAGATAAATGGGACTCCCAATCCGGGAGCATTCATCCAAGGAGATTTTTCAGCGCGCCGCGAAGTTCGGGAAATTGAAATTGAAATCCGGCCTCAAGAAATCTTTTCGGCGCAACCCGGCAGCCGGTCAGCGCCAGCGACGGATCGGTTCCCATCAAACGCGAGCCAAGCCTCACCGCCCATTCTGGCGCGGGCGGGCTCCACGGACGCCGCAGCGCGCGGCGCAGCTCGCGCATGAACTCCCGGTTCGTCACGGCGTTTGGTCCGACGGCGTTGAATGTGCCGGCCAGTTCATCTCGCCCGATGGCATCGAGGAACATCCGGCTCAAATCTCCAACGTGAACCCAGCTGATGAATTGTCCGCCGCCACCGGCGGTTCCGCCGAGAAACCATCTGGCGAGTCCGGCCAAGAGCGGCAGCGCGCCGCCATCGCGCCCCAGAACAAATCCAATCCGCAGCAGCACGCGGCGCGTATTCGGTGTCGGTGCCGAATTGAGGGCGGCTTCCCACGACCGGCAAATTCCAGCCAGCGTGTCACTTCCTGCCGGTGAATTTTCGTCGCACAAACAGTCCTTCGAGTCGCCGTAAAATCCGATGGCGCCCGCCTGCACCCAGACGCGCGGCGGGCGTGTCGCCCAGCCAACGGCATCTGCGATGGCGTGAACTGAATCCACACGCGACGCCTCAATCTCGCGGAGATTTTCCGGCGTGTAACGGCATTTGATGTCCCGTCCGGCAAGATTCACCACCGCTTCCGCGCCATCGAGAAATTGAATCCATTCGCCGGGATTTTTTCCGTCCCACAAAATTTCCTTGATGCCGTCGTCACGGGCACGCGGCGAGCGCGTGAGCACGACCACTTCGCAATTCCGCACGCGCAATTCCTTCGCCAGCGCGCGGCCGAGAAAGCCGCTGCCGCCCGCAATCACCATCCGTTTTTCGCGAGCGCTGTTCATTATTCGCCCGCCTCCAATCTCAATTCCGGCGGGTTTGCCGCCGTCAGCGGATTGATTGTCTGCTCCAAATCCTCCAGCCATTTTCGGATCGAACCGCAAACGGTTTTCAAATTCAACCGCTCGTGGATTTGCGGATATTTTTCCAGATTGGCGAGCGCGAGCTTGAAAAGCGCCGCCGCCGGCTGCGGCCGGTTTTTTTGCAGGTGGACAAACGCGCCGGCCAGTTGAATCAGCCCCTTGTAAAAGTTCCCGTTCGGCCCGTGTTTGTCCACGAGCCAGAGATCTTCAAGGACTTCGTGCGCCTCGAAAAATTTCTGCCGGTTGAACAGCTCGAAAAAACCGGTGAAATGCGGATCGAGCTTCCCCCGGCTGAAATGCCTGGTTGCGCCGACGATGCGTTTGTCCTTGCCGCTCACAAACGAAGCATAAAATCCAAACACCAAAGTCTAAAGTCCAAAGTCATTCACGCTGGCAGGCGTTTTGGCCTTGTTTCCGAATTCTACATTCTTCATTCTGCATCAACATATATGGCAAAACCTGCTTTGGGACGCGGACTCGGCGCGCTGATGGGTGGAAATTCTCCGCTCACGCAGCCCACGCCCGCGACGTCCGTTCAACCGGCTGCGACCGCCGCGCCCGCGCCGGATTTGCACGAGCGCGTCCAGCGCGTGCCGCTGAATCGTGTCCGCCCCTGCCCGCTCCAGCCGCGCAAGGATTTCTCCGACGAGGCGCTGCGCGAACTGGCCGATTCCATCCGCGAACAGGGCATCGTCCAGCCGCTCATCGTGCGCGAACGGGATGGATTTTTTGAATTGATCGCCGGCGAACGCCGCTGGCGCGCGGCGCAGCTCCTGAATCTGCCGGAGGTTCCCATCATCACCCGCGAGGCGGACGACCGCGCGGTGCTGGAGCTGGCGCTCATCGAAAACTTGCAGCGCGAAAATCTGAACGCCCTCGAAGAGGCGCACGGTTACGCGCAGCTCGCCGAACAATTTCATCTGACGCAGGAGGACATCGCGGCCAAGGTCGGCAAAAGCCGCGCGGCGGTGGCCAATGCGCTGCGGCTGCTCAGGTTGCCGGCCGTCGTCCAAAAATATCTTCGCGACGGCCGGCTGACGGTCGGCCACGCGAAGGTGATTCTCGGCCTGACCGACGAAAAGCAGCAGCAGCTCGCCGCTGAACGGGTCATCAAGGATGGTTTGAACGTGCGCCAGGCGGAAGGCTTGGTGGCCAAGCTGCAAATGCGCGGACCGCGAAAAACCGCGACGAAGCTGGAGACAATCGCCGCGCCCGCCGGCGATCCGCACGTCGCGGATTTGGAGGCGCGGCTGCGCGAAGTGTTCGCCACGAAGGTGCAATTGCATTATGCACAGGGCAAAGGCTCGCTGGAAATTTCCTTCTTCAGCGAAGAGGAGCTGGAACGAATCCTGCAAATCCTCGGCGTGACGGGCGACAAGTGACTTTCACAAATGATTTTGCCAATTGTCAAATACGGCCATCCGGTTCTGCGGCAAAAAGGCGCGCGGATTGAAAAAATCACGCCGGAAATCAAGAGGCTCATCGCCGACATGTTTGAAACGATGCATGACCGGCATGGCGTCGGCCTGGCCGCGCAGCAGGTCGGCCATGCGCTGCAGCTCGCGGTGATTGACGTGCGCGAGGTCACGGAACGCCCCTCCACGCTCGAACTCAAGGGCAAGTCCGCCGATCCGTGCGGAATCATGCCGCTCGTCCTGATTAATCTGGAACTCAAACCCACGGGCGAACCGGTCGCCTCCGGCGAAGGCTGCCTGAGCTTTCCGGAAATTTACGCGGAAGTTTCCCGCCCGGAATTTGTGGACGTGAGGGCGCTGAACGAAAAGTTGAAGCCGGTGGAATTCCGGGCCGGCGGCCTGCTGGGGCGCGCCATCCAGCACGAGGGAGATCATTTGAACGGGATTTTGTTCATTGACCGGATGGTCAGGAAAACAAAGGAGGAAATCCGGCCGGAACTGGATGATTTGCAGGCGAAGACGAAGGCGGAGCTGGAAGCCGCCCGCAAAAAGGGGGCTTAATAAACCTTGCGCAGGTTTGAGGACAGGATGTTGAGGTCTTCGCGGTATTTGGCGACGGTGCGGCGCGCGATGGTGATGCCCTTTTCGCCGACCATTTTCACAACCTCCTGATCGGACAGCGGACGGGCCGGGTTTTCATGCTTGAAAAGCTCGGCAATCATCTCCTTCACGCTGGCGTTGGAAACATCGGAGCCGTTCGTGGTGTGCAGGCCGGCGGTGAAGAAATATTTCATTTCAAACATGCCCTGCGGCGTCTGCATGTATTTGCCGGAAACGGCGCGGCTGACGGTGGTCTCGTGGACGCCGACCACCTCGGAGATTTGCGCCATGGTCATGGGCTTCAAGTGGGAGACGCCCTTCTCCATGAACTCGCGCTGGCGTTTCACGATTTCCACGGCGATTTTGTAAATGGTTTCCTGCCGCTGGTGCAGGCTCTTGATGAGGAACTTCCCGGCGCGGATTTTTTCCTGGATGTAATTTTTCACCTCGGCTGAATTTTCGCCCTGGGACATGAGGTCCTTGTAGGTGTTGCTGATGCGCAGGCGGGGAACCTGCTCGTCGTTGGTCGTCACAACAAAGTCGTCGCCGGACTTCTGCACAAAAACCTCCGGCAGCACATACTGGTCGGTGTCCGGCAGGAAGGCCCGGCCCGGACGCGGCTCCAGGCGCGCGATGCGGGTGAGCGCAGCCTGAACCTCCTCGACAGGCTGGCCTGTGACGCGCGAGATTTCCGGAATGCGCCGCTTGCCCAGTTCGTTCATGAAGTCGCGGATGATCCGGTATTCGAGGGATTCCTGCCGGCCCGCGCGCTCAAGCTGGAGCATCAGGCATTCGCGCAAATCGGTTGCGCCGACGCCGGGCGGATCGAAGGCCTGGATGATTTTCAGGACTTCGGAAATTTTCTGCTCGGGTTGGCCGGTGGCGGCGGACAGTTCCCCGATGGTGGCCTTGAGATACCCGTAATCGTCAATGTTGCCGACGACGTGCTCGGCAATCCCGCGTTGTTCGTCTGTAAAATTCGCGTCACGAACCTGCTCCAGCAGGATTTCCGCCAGCGACATTCCAGCCGTGAGCGAGTCGAACATGAACTGGCGTTTTTCCTCCTCCTCCGGCGAGCGGCGGCTGACGGCGTTTATCGGCGAAAATTGGTCGCGCCACTCCTGCTCCATCTGAACCAGCTGGTCGAATTCCGCCTGGAAATCGTCCGCAGGCGCCTCGACCTCCCGTTCCGAAGCAGCCTCAAACGGCGGTTCGGCGGGCGCGTCCTCGTCCTCCGGCACGGGCTTGTCCTGCAATTCGGTTTCCGGTGCGCCAACCTCCTCAAGCACGGGATTCTGCTCTAGTTCCTGCTCGACCAACGCCTTGAGCTCAAGGCTCGGAGCCTGAAGCAACGCCAGCGACTGCTGCATCTGCGGTGACAGCACCAGCGATTGCGACAGCCTCTGCGAAAGTTGTAAGCCTTGCACCATCTGTTCCCAATTTAACCCCCTGTAGCCGGGACACAAGCAAATTGGCATGATTTTCGCTACATCCGGTCAAAGCAAAGGAAAAACTGGATTTTTTCGCCCGTCCGTTGCATCTTGAAAGCATGAAATTGATTCTTTCCACACACAACGTGACGCTAACCAAGGCCATCGAGGAGCGCATCCTTGGACGCCTGGAGAAACTCGACCATTTTGACGCGCGCGCCATGGATGCGCGTGTGACGCTGGAACACGATCACACCCGCGCCCCGGAAAGACAGTTCGGCTGCTCCATCCGCCTGGGTGTGCGCGGGCCGGATCTTTTCGCGGAGGATTTTGAAAGCGATTTGTATGCGGCGATTGACCGCGTCACGCGAAAGATCAAGCAGCAGATCCGCAAGCGGCACAACAAGCGCAAGGCCACCAAGCACAAAATCGGGGCGCGCACCAAACTCACGCGCCAGGAATCAGCCGATTAAATTGCAATCAGCAACGGGCGGCGGGTGGCATGGCTCAAGCTTGGGTTTCTCCGTAAAACGGCAGCCGCCGTCCGGCATTATACCATGATTCTCCGCGCCCGAATCGTCCTGCCGGTTTCACGTCCTCCGGTTGAAAACGGCGCGGTTCTCGTCTCTGGAAACAAAATCCGCGCCGTCGGGCCGTGGCCGGATTTGCAGCCGCATGTCACCGGGGAAGTTTTCAATCTCGGCGAAGTCATTCTGCTGCCCGGCCTCATCAACAGCCACTGTCATTTGGATTACACCGACATGGCCGGGCAATTGCCGCCGCCGCGAACCTTCACCGATTGGATTTCGCTCATCATCGCCGCCAAGGCCGCGTGGAATTATTCCGAATACGCCCGCTCGTGGATCAACGGCGCGCAAATGCTGCTGCGCACCGGCACCACCACCGTCGCGGACATCGAGGCCGTGCCCGATCTCCTGCCGGAACTTTGGGGCACCACGCCGCTGCGCGTGATTTCCTTTCTCGAAATGACCTGCATCCACCCTCAACGGGACTTGAATGAAACCCTGTGCGAAACCGTGGAAAAAATTGATTTGCTTTCCCACCCCCGATGCTCCGCTTCGCTTTCGCCGCACGCGCCCTACTCCACCTTGCCGGAACTGCTCCGGTCCAGCGCCAAAACCGCCCGTGAACGAAACTGGCGCATCACCACGCACATCGCGGAATCGGATCAGGAGTTTGAAATGTTCATGCACGCGCGCGGCAAAATGTTCAACTGGCTCCGGCGCAACAAACGCGACCCTTCCGACTGCGGCCTCGGCTCGCCCGTCGCGCATCTCGCGCGCAACGGAATGCTCGGCGAAAACCTGCTGGCCATTCACGCCAACCTGCTCGCGCCCGGCGACGCCGAACTGCTCGGCCGACACCGCGTTCACGTGGTCCACTGCCCGCGCAGCCACGATTATTTCAGCCATCCGCCCTTTCCCCGCCGTCGGCTCGCCGACGCCGGCGTCAATCTTTGCCTCGGCACCGACAGCCTCGCAACCGTCCGGAAAACCGGCGGGGAAAAGCTGGAACTCAACCTGTTCCAGGAAATGCGCCGGCTCGCCGCCGCCGACAAAACCATTTCGCCGGTTGAAATCCTCCGCATGGCCACCGTCAACGGCGCGAAAGCCCTCGGCATGGCCGGGCAAATCGGCGAGCTTTCGGAAAACGCCCGCGCCGATTTGATTGCCATTCCGTTCGCGGCGAAAAAGGCGGACATTGACGACGCCGTGGTGCATCATGCGTCAACCATCTCCGCCAGCATGATTGACGGACGATGGGCCATTGCGCCGTGAATGATTTCAACCTGGAGCTGAAGCGCCGACTCGACGCCGTCCGCGGACAAAATCTGTTCCGCGAATTGCGCCGCGTGGATTCTGCGCAGGGACCGCGCATTGGAATTGGCGGCAAATCTTTTCTGAATTTCTCGTCCAACGATTATCTCGGCCTTGCAAACGATCCGGTTTTGAAGGAAGCCGCCATCAGGGCCGTTGAAAAATTCGGCGCCGGCGCCGGCGCGTCGCGGTTGATTTGCGGTTCGCTCGCGCCGTTTCATCAACTGGAGGAATCACTGGCCGGTTTCAAGCGCACCGAAGCCGCGCTGACCTTTTCCACCGGCTACGCGACCGCCATCGGAACCATTGGCGCGCTGATGGGCAAAGGCGACATCATCATCCTCGACAAGCTGGTCCACGCCAGCATCGTGGACGCGGCGAAGTTGTCCGGCGCAAAACTCCGCATTTTTGCCCACAACGATTTGAACGACCTCGAAGACAAGCTGCAATGGGCAGACAGATTTTCAAAAGCGGAAAGTGGAAAGCGGAAAGTGGAAATTCTCATCGTGACTGAAAGCATTTTTTCGATGGATGGCGATGCCGCGCCGCTTCGCAAAATCGTCGCGCTCAAGGAAAAACACGGCGCATGGCTCATGGTGGACGAGGCGCACGCGACCGGAATCATCGGCGAAAACGGACGCGGCCTGGGGGACAAACTCGGTGTCAGCGGGCAAATCGAAATCCAGATGGGCACGCTCGGCAAGGCGCTGGGTGCGAGCGGCGGTTACATCTGCGGCAGCCGTGCGCTGGTTGATCTGCTTGTGAACCGCGCACGCAGTTTTGTTTTCAGCACCGCGCCCGTTCCCGCCGCAGCCGCCGCAGCCGCCGCGGCAATCCAATTCGCACAATCCGCCGAAGGCGAAAGCCGGCGAAGGCTTCTCCTGTCGCGGGTCGCTGAATTTCAATCGCAAACCGCAAACCGCAAATCGCAAATCCAGGGCGCCATCATTCCCATTTTGCTCGGCGACGAATCAAAGGCCGTTGAAGCCGCTGCAAAATTGCAGGAACAAAACATTTTTGTCCCCGCCATCCGTTATCCGACCGTTGCGCGCGGTAAGGCGCGCCTGCGTGTCACGCTCACCGCCTCGCATTCAGCCGATGATGTTTCAACCCTCGCCCAAGCTCTGGAGCAAATCGTAAATCAAAAATCCTGATGCACCCGCTTGTCAAACTGGATCGGCAGCACGTCTGGCACCCTTTCACGCAAATGCGCGACTGGATGGCGCGTGAGCCGGTGATGATTGCCGGGGGCGACGGAGCGGTGCTCCGCGACGTTCATGGCCGGGAATATCTCGACGCCAACTCGTCCATCTGGACCAACCTGCACGGCCACAATCATCACAAAATCAATTCCGCCATCCGGCGGCAGCTCGGAAAAATCGCGCACTCCTCCGCGCTCGGCCTGGCCAATGAACCGGCGTCTTTGCTCGCCGGAAAACTGGTTCAAGCCGCCAATCCGCAATCCGCAATCCGCAATCCGCGTTTGGAAAAGGTTTTCTTTTCCGACAACGGCTCGACGGCGCTGGAAGTTGCCCTCAAGCTCGCCTACGAATCCACGCGGCGGACGCGCGGCTCAAAAACAGCGCCGCGGTTTCTTTCCCTCGAAGGCGCGTATCACGGCGACACCGTGGGCGCGGTCTCGCTTGGCCATATTGATTTGTTTCACAAAGCCTGGTCCGGCCTGCTTTTCAAGACCGACAAGGTCATGTCGCCGTTTTGCTACCGCTGCCCGTTCAACCGTGCCAAACCGGAGCGCGCAGACGCCCGTGAATACCGGAAATGCCGTTGGGAATGCGTTAGCCAGGTGGAGCAAAAATTCTCCGCGCAAAGGAAAAAGGGGAACGCCCACGCCGCCTTTGTGTTCGAACCACTCATGCAGGGCGCGACGGGAATGATTCCGCAGCCGGCGACCTGGCTGAAACAAGTTTCGGAGATCGCGCGGGCAAACGGCGCGTTGCTCATCGCGGACGAAGTGATGACGGGATTTGGCAGGACCGGGGTTTCAAAAGCGGAAACCCTGTTTGCATGCCACCACGAAGGCGTGCAGCCGGATTTTCTGTGTCTGGCGAAGGGGCTTACCGGCGGCTATTTGCCGATGGCCGCGACGCTGACCACGCAAAAAGTCTTCGACGCCTTTCTCGGCGAGTATCACGAATTCAAAACGTTCTTCCACGGGCACAGCTTCACCGGCAACCAGCTCGGCGCGGCGGCATCGCTCGCCAGTCTGGAAATCCTGCAAGGTGAAAAATCCATCCGCGCCCGGCGAAAGCTCGAAACCATCCTGCGCGACGAATTGCAGCAGCTCTGGCAACTGCCCCATGTTGGCGACATCCGGCAGGTTGGGCTGGTTGCCGGAATCGAACTCGTCAAAGACTGGCGCACGCGCAGACCGTTTGACTTGCGCGAGCGGGCAGGCATCCGGGTTTGCGAGGCGATGACCCGGCGCGGCGTGCTCACACGGCCCGTTGGAAATGTCATCGTGCTGATGCCGCCGTATTGCACCACGCCGGCGCAGTTGCCAAAAATGATTTCCGCGCTCCGGGAAGCGGTGGAGGCTTGTTTCCGGTGAACTAAGGTTATTTTTCGCCGAGCAATTCCTTCAGCTTCGGCTCAATGGCGGCAGCCCAGATTGTGTAGCCGGCTTCAACGGGATGCAGATAGTCCTTCATCATGGATTTTGAAATCGAGCCGTCGTTTTCAATCAACTGCGAGCCGATATCAACGTAGAAGACGTTCTTGCCGTCATCGAGCCGGGCCAGCGCCTCGTTGACCTGGAGGATTTTTCCGCGTTGCGCGCTGAAGGTCTGGCCGCGCGGGAAAATGCCCAGCAGGATGATTTTCGTGTCCGGCTGCCGCGTGCGAATCTGCTGCACGATGGCCTGGACGCCTTCGAGGATGTCGGTTGTGGAGTTGTCCTCGACTCCCGCTTTGTTGTCGTTTGAATTGTTGGTGCCGATCATCACCACGGCAACCCTGGCTTTGATGCCGTCCAGCTGGCCCTGGTCAAAGCGCCACAGGACGTTTTGGGTGCGGTCGCCGCTGACGCCCATGTTGATGCATTTGCGCTTGCCGTAAAACTCCTGCCACACGTTTTTGCCCGCGCCTTCCCATCCCTGCGTAATGGAGTCGCCGATGAATTCAATGTCGTAAGCGCCGGGATTTTCCCTGGCGCGCTGCAACACATCGTCGGTGCGCTGGGTTTTGTGTTTCCCCGCGATGAGGGCGGTGTTCGTGTGAATTACTGGCACGGCATTGGTCGCGGTTGCCATCGGCGCATTCGTTTGCGCGACGGCGGAAAATTGCGGCAGCAAAACGGCGGCGGCGAGCGCGAGGATTCTTGTGATGAATTTCATGCCGGAAGAATGGCAATGCCGGGCTTTGGCGTCAATTCTGCGTTGACAAAGAAAATTGTTGAACGCAGAGTCAGAAAATGAATCGGAGCTGGCTGCAAATGTTTCGGCTAATCGTCTGTTCGGCGGTATTTTATATGTTTGCCCTTTCTGCCATTATTGCCGGGTTTGGGCATTCCCATGCCGACACGTCCTCGCCTATCACGATTTTGCTCATATTGATGATTGCAATTGGCGCCGGTGTTTTTTATGGGATGTTCAAAAGAAAATGAAAATCTATGGCAGGACATTTGTTTTAGACTTCACTGTATCGCCTCCGAATACATCACCGAAGCCAGTGCCCTTCGGCGTCAGCCGTTCTGCCGCCGCGGTTCCGTTGTTTTTTAACTGAAAGATTGCAATGTTTGTCATCAGCCTCCATTACATCAAAGACCTGTCACAAGTGGACCGCTTTATCGCGGAGCACCGGCAGTTTCTCCAAAGACATTTTGCCACTGGCAGGTTCCTGATGTCCGGCCGCAAGGAGCCCCGCACCGGCGGCGTGATCATCGCCCGCGGCGACTCCCTGGCGGAGATCGAGGCGATTGTGCGGGAAGATCCGTTTCATCGGGAGCAGATCGCCCGGTATGAAATCACGCGGTTCGCACCCACGATGACGGCTGCGGCTTTCGACGAATTCAAAACCTCCTAATCCAAATGGAAAGTCCATTGCCCGAAAACCTGAATTTGATTCAACAGCGGATTCGCGCCGCGTGCGAACGCGCCGGGCGCGCGCCGGATTCCGTCACGCTGCTGGCGGTTTCCAAGACACATCCGCCGGAGACGGTCCGCGCGGCGGCGGATTGCGGGCAGTGGCTCTTCGGCGAAAACAAAATTCAGGAGGCAAAGGCGAAGATTCCGCTGTGTCCGGGCAAATGCCGCTGGCATTTCATCGGGCACCTGCAATCCAACAAGGTCCGCGACACGGTGGAGCTGTTTCAGATGATCCAGAGCGTGGACAGCCTGGGCCTCGCGCAGGAAATCAACCGGCGCTGCGAGCAGGCGGCCCGGCAGATGCCGGTGCTGCTGGAGGTCAACGTCGCGGGCGAGGCGAGCAAGTTCGGCTACCCGCCGGAACGGCTGCTGGCGGAGTTGCAGGAGTTGAACGCGCTGCCACGAATCGAACTCCACGGGCTGATGACCGTGCCGCCATTCGTGACCGATCCGGAAAAGGCGCGTCCGCATTTCCGGCGGCTGCGCGAATTGAAGGAACGCGCCGAGGCGGCGCTCGGCGCTCCGCTGCCGCATTTGAGCATGGGCATGAGCGGTGATTTTGAGGTGGCGATCGAGGAAGGCTCGACGCTGGTGCGGATCGGGACGGCGCTGTTCGGTTCAAGGCCGAAGGCTAACAGGCAGGCGGCGAGGGAGCCTGGATTCGAAAATTGAATCCGTTTTCCCGTGCGGCGGCGGATGAAATTTTGCTGCAATCCCGGCAGACTGACTTATCTTGAAACCATGACGATTGACTCGTTCAAACGTGAAATCGCGGCGGCGGTGAAGGCCTACGACCAATACATCGTCTGCCTCGACAAGACGCCGGAGGATTTCGAGGCGTCGCTGAATTCGCTGTTGCAAAAGGCGATCAAGGCCTACGAAAACCGCGGACAGGGATTTCGTCATGGCATCGCCCTGGACAAGCGGGTCACGGTCATTTTGAGCCAGTGCGACGAGCCGCGCCCGATGTGCGGGATTTATTTCAACCTCCACTCGCCCTATCAAAAGGATGCGCCGGCAAAACCGGTGAAGCCCGCCGGCAAAACGCCGATGCACGGGGATTGATCACTGGTCGCGCACTTCATCCCCGGCCTGCGCGTCGCCGGTGACCAGATCGGCCACGATGTTGCTCTCGCGTTGCGGTCCGGTGATTTTAATCTCGCCCGTCTTCAATCCGCCGCGATAAAGAAACAGGCTTTCTCCCATCGCCGGCATCCGGCCCACGGGAAAGCTCAAGACGACAAAGCGGCCGGCCGCGTTGAAGGAAACCACCTTGCCGGCGAGCGACGCATCGGGCGTGACGATCATGGCGGGCGTCTTCGGCGCGGAGGCGGAGGTTTTTTGCCGGTGAAAGGCACAGCCGGAAACCAGAATTCCAGCCGCCAACAGTGACAGGAGCACGGAAAATTTCATGCGCATAGTTAAGCCACCAGCGGCGCGAAGGTCAATTCACGATTCCGTGAGGATGGTGTCGTCATGTTCATAGGCCGGCGCGCAGCAGCAGAGCACTCGCAGCGTTTCGATTCCGGTGTTCCACAATTTATGCCTTTGCCCCGGCGAAATGGCGATGGCGTCCCCCACCCGCACATCGTGCGTCTCGGCCCCGATGCGCATCCGGCCCGCGCCATGCGTGATGTAATAAATCTCCTCGGTCTTGGGATGAAAATGCTCCTGTGTGCTCGCGCCCGCGGGCAGCCGCGCCTCGGCCAGGCTTTGGTTGCGGATGGCGGAATTGCGGTGCGCGAGCAATTCGCGGATTTCCGAGCCGTCCTTGGTGATGAACGGCGCGACTTCGTTCAGATTTTTGATGTCCATAAAATGATAGTTCAAAAACTTTCCGGCAGGCCGAATATTTTCGTCCAGTTCCCCTGCCCCAGAATGACGCCGGCGACAATCAGCGCCATGGCCGCCCAGAACGTGTGCGTCAACGGCTCGCCGAGAAAACAATACACCCACACGCCGGTGCTCAACGGAATCAGGTTGCCGAACAGCATCACCCGGCTGGTGCGCCAGTGCCGCAGCGCGCTGTTCCAAAGGGCATACGGCACCACGCCGCCGAGGACGATGCAGAACGCCAGCACGCCGGCCTGCGCGCCGTTGACCGCAAATCCGCGCAGTGCCACCTCGACCAATCCCAACGGCAGCAGCCAGACGCCGGCCATCCACATCGTGTGCGCGGCGATTTCCGTCTCGGCGAGCTGTGCGCTCAAACCGCGCACCTGCCGGCTGAACATTGTCCACAAAACGCTAGACGCCAGTCCGAGACATTCGCCGATCAGGCTCGGCTTCAGCGTCCGCAGCGCCGGCCAGAACAGGACCGCCACGCCGGCCAGCGCCAGCAGGGCCGGGCCGTAACGCCGCGCGCTGGCCCACGTCCGCCGCGGTTTTTCCTCCCACAGCAGCGCCCAGACCGGCGAGGCGCCGAGGTAAAGCGCCACATGCGGCGCCGTCGTGAACCGCAACGCCCAGTTGAAGGCGACGATGTAAACGGCCAGCGTCAATCCGCCGTTCATCCAGAGTCGTCGGCGCAGTTCCGTCGTCAACGGCTGGAACGCGCCCAGGAGTCTGGTGAAGCGCAGCACGGCCAGCAGGAGAATCCCGGCGCAAAGAAACCGGATGCTGCCGGTGAACACCGGCGGCCAGGACATCACCAGCCATTTCGTCCCGGCATTGTTGCCGCCCCAGAGGAAAATGGTGAGGAGCAGGCTGCCGGCGATGACGGCGTTGTTCTTCGGCTGTGACACGCGGCCAAATTAAGCCAAAACGGTGAAGATGCGAATGAAATGTTGCCCGGCTGCGCACAAGTTTTACTTTCATCTCCCGCCTGCTTGTGGTTTTCTTGGCGCGATCAGTTCAAACCAAATTCAATCCATGAAAAACATCGTCAAAATCACCGGGCTGGCGGCCTTCGCGCTGGCATTTGTCGGAATGGCATCGGCACAGGACACCGTGACCGGAAAATGGCAGGGCGAGTTCGATTCACAAATCGGCGTGCAAAAATACACCTACGAATTCAAGGCGGACGGAACCAACTTCACCGGCAAGGCCGTCGGCATCACCGACAACGGAACGAACGCCTCGGCCATCACCGAGGGCAAAATCAACAAGGATGAAATCTCCTTTGTCGAACCGCTCAAGTTTGGAGACAACGACATCCGCATTGAATACACCGGCAAGGTGTCCGGCGATGAAATCAAGTTGCACCGCAAGGTGGGCGATTTTGCCGAGGAGGATTTGGTCGTCAAACGGGTCAAGGACGATGCGGCGCAGCCTGCGGCCCAGCCGCCAACTGCCACCGCCACGAATTTGCCCCCGGCCAAGCCGTAAATTCGCAGGATCTAAAGCTCACCCGCGGTTGCCTTGCTTCAAAACCCGCATGGCTGGCTGCTGCAATCTGGCACGTCAGGACAAAACGCCGCCGGTGATGTATTGCTCCATCTGCGCGATGGCCGCGTCCTGCGCGGAAATCGTCCAGTTCACAAGGTCGCCGATGGAGATGATGCCGACGACGTCCTTGCCTTCCAGCACCGGCAGGTGCCGCACCCGGTGCTCGGTCATCAGCCTCATGCATTCCTCGACGGAATCGGCGGGCGTCACCGAAACAACGCGGCTGGATAGGATTTCCCGGACGCGGGTTTCCCTGGACGACTTGCCGCGCAACGCCACCTTGCGGGTGTAATCGCGCTCCGAGATCACTCCGTCCAGCCTGCCACCGGACATGACGAGGAGCGCACCGACGTTTTTGTCGGCCATGAGCCGGATGGCGTCGAACACCGTGGCTTCCGGCGGAATGGACCAAAGCGCCGCGCCTTTGTGGTGCAGCAGCGAACTGACGGGCACACTTGTTTTCATGAGTTGATGCTTTTATCCGCCAACTTCATCCAGAATGCAAGTGAATATTTACAATTAGTTTGTCTTGGCATGGCCGCCGGATGAAGTTTTTCCTTTCTTCCGGCCCCGCAATCTGACTTGATATGCCATGTCCGGGGCTTCCGCTGGCGCCACCGCCGCCAGAAGGGGCAACTCCGGACCAACCTGTCTACAAATATGGAATCATTGCCAACTGTCCTGCTCAAACCCGGCGAGGCCGACCGCATCGTGGCCGGCCATCCGTGGATTTACCACGGGGAAATCCTCCGCGTCACCCAGCCGCCCGACGAGGGCGGACTCGTCCAGGTCAAGGATCACCGCCAGCGGCTCATCGGCACGGGATTGTTCAACTCCCGATCCAAGATCGTCGTCCGCGTGCTCTCGCCGGACCGCGTGGAGTTGGACGAAAAGTTTTTCGGGGAGCGCATCCGCACCGCGCTCGCCGTCCGCCAAAAACACCTGCCCGGCGCCACCTCCTTCCGCGTCGTGAACGCCGAGAGCGATTTCTTGAGCGGCCTCATCGTGGACAAATACGAGGACGTGCTTGTCGTGCAGATTTCGTCGCTCGGCATGGACCAGCGCAAGGCGCTGATTCTTGCCGCGCTGCAAAAAATCTTTTCGCCGCGCGCGATCCTGGAGCGCAGCGACATGGCCTCGCGCAAGTTTGAAGGGCTGGCGGAGGCGAATGGGATTTTATCCGGCGAATCAAGCGGCCCGATTTCGGTGAACCTGAACGGGCTGAAATTCGAGACGGATCTGGTCGCCGGCCACAAGACCGGGCTTTATCTGGATCAGCAGGCGAATTACCAGGCGGTGTCGCAGTTCGCCAAGGGCGCGCAGGTGCTGGATTGCTTCAGCTTCCTCGGCGGATTCGGCCTGCACGCGGCCCGCGCCGGCGCGGAGCGCGTTTATCTGCTGGACCAGAGCGCGGACGCGATTGAGGCCTCGAAACGAAATGCCGCCGCCAACGGGCTTGCGGAAAAATGCTCCTTCGAGGCTATCAACGTCTTCGACTGGCTGAAGGCGCAAACCGCCGTGAAGCCCCACGAAAAGGTGATTCCGCGGTTCGAGTTGATCATCCTCGACCCGCCGTCGTTCACGCGCAACCGCGCTTCCGTTCCTGATGCGTTGCGCGGCTACAAGGAAATCCATCTGCGGGCGCTGAAGCTTTTGAAGCCCGGCGGCACGCTCGCAACCTTCTGCTGCTCGCACCATGTTGACGCCGGGCTGTTTCTGGACACAATTTTGTCGGCGGCCTTCGACACGCGCCACGTTTTGCGCCGGGTCGCGACGTATTCGCAAAGCCCGGATCATCCGGTCATCCCGATGATTCCGGAGACGGAGTATTTGAAGGGCTTTGCGTTTGAACTGGTGAGGTGAGACCCCTTGGTTATGTTTGAGGCATGAGCACGTTTCCCGTCAATCCGGAAAAGGAAGAGCAGCTCACGCAACGCATGGCCGCGCTGGGCGTGCGCGAGGCGGACATCGAGGAAACCTTCGTCCGCTCCGGCGGTCACGGCGGACAAAACGTCAACAAGACCTCGACCTGCGTCATGCTGCTGCACCGTCCGACCGGTTTGCAGGTGAAATGCCAGGACACCCGCCAGCAGGCGCTCAACCGGTTTCTCGCCCGGCGCCTGCTGCTCGACAAGATTGAGGCGTGGAAGACCGGCCATGTGGCCGCGCAGCGCGCCGAGATTGAGAAAATCCGCCGCCAGAAGCGGAAGCGTTCCCGCCGCGCCAAGTCCCGGATGCTGGCCGACAAATCCCGCCACGCCGACAAAAAGGCGTCGCGCCGTCCGGTTGGGCCGGAGTGAATCCCGCGACGCAATCAATGTTCTCTGTCGAAAGGTGTGAACCCCGGCTTAATTTGGCCGTGAGTTTGGGCGATGGTTCGGGCGGGCAGCAACGAAGAGTCCGCTTGATTGCCACCCGCCCGTTTGCCCGGAACACCCGGGGCAAATCAATGTTCTTCTATGTTCTGGGAAGAACGGTGGAGTTGTTGAAAACGGAATTATTGGGGATGTAGCGTTTGCCTGGCGCGCAAATGGATTCGAGCCACAGGCTCGACGCTGCACATGGATGACCGTCAACCATTCAGGTCGCCCCCCACGTTTTAAGTGGCCATGATGGTGCTGGCGCCAGTCCAGTTGCTCGCCCCGGTGCTGCCGCCGATGGCCCGCGCCCGCACGGAATACATCGTGCCCGGCACCAGGTTCGTCAGCACAATCCGGCGTGCCTGTGTGGAGATGCACGACTCCACCCATGTCTTGCCCCCATCCACGCTGGTCTGCACCTGATAGGTCTTGGCATTCACCACTGGAGTCAGCCGCAGCAATGCCTGCGTGGTGCCGTTATTTAACAGGCTCGCTATCGCCGTGTCATCCAACGGGGATGAACTGTGGTTGGTGCTGACTGGCAGGTAGCCCGTGCCCAGCAGCACCTCCATGTTGCCCGCCGCCACGACCTCTACAACATTGGCATCGGCGTTCAACGCATTTGTCAAAGCGTCGAAGGCATTGTTTTTGGCCGCTGTTTCCACCGTGCCTCCGGTGATGGTGGCCGCCAGCTTGGCGCTCAAGTCATCTGCAAGGGTTTCAACATCCTTGGGCGCCACGGGCAGGTTGGCGAATTTGGTGGGATCAAGGTTGGCCGCGACATTTCTTCCAAATGACACCGCTTGCGCGGCGGGATATTGGTAAAAGTTCCGCAGCACACCCAGTTTTGCTTGTTTCATTATTACTCTAACCTTCCGGACTCTTCTGGTTCAGGCATCGCCGCCACTTTTATTGTGGTGCAACGCCCTACGAATTTGACTAGCAAGATAAATGCCAAATCCTAATCCTGATGATTTGGCAGAAAGAGCGCATGAACCAGCGCTTGTCCGCGACTAATCAGCGCTTGTCTGCAATAAACCAGCGCTCGTTTGCGACCGACCAGTGCTTGTCTGCAATAAATCAGCGCTCGTTTGCGACCGACCAGTGCTTGTTTGCAATAAACGGGCGCTTGTCCATCACCGACCAGTGCATGTCTGCAATAAATCAGTGCTTTTCTGCGACCGATCAGCGCTTGTTTTTCACGGACAAGTGAAGAAAAATACTCAATTTTAGCCGGTTAAATGCGGGAATTACCGGTTTTCATTGAAAATCCGGCCATTTATGGACCGCTTTCAAAAACTCGACCTTTTACCGCCATTTTGAGCCAGAACACCGGGTGTTCAATTTTTGAACGGTGTGTTCAAACGGTGTGTTCTAAAAAAGGACACTCCGAGACATGGGTGCAACGGATCAAGAATCCGGCAAAGCTGGAAAACAACGGTGCTGCTGTCCGCTGCGAATTGTGGTATGATTTTAGCTGATTTGGCTGGCTGGGCTGTTTCTGCAATTTACGCAAACACAGAGAAAATTTAATGCTTGGCAATTACAAATTAAGGGCGTAAAAAAAGACCATCAATTCAAAACAGATGTAAAAACTAAAATTACAAAACCAATTTGTGTTTCGTAACAAAGTTCCGCAAGAAAGAGAAATATGAAATCCATCGGAATGATTTGTTTAACGGTGGGCATGGTTTTCTTGCCGCATCTGCTTCATGCACAAACCGCCGGGTCCTTTGCTGTAGTGGAACACGGCGCGAATTATCGCGTCTGGCAGACGACCAACAATGTGGGCGGCACCAACCGCGTTCATAAATACACCGAGCTTGCGACGGGGATGTATTACACCAACAGCAGCGGGCAGTGGGTGGAATCCAAAGAGGAGATTGAAACCTTTGCAAGGGGAGCGATAGCCCGGCAGGGGCCATATCAGGTGATCTTTGCCAACAACCTGAACACCGCCGGGGCGATAGACGTGCAGACGCCCGATGGCAAACGGCTGCGCAGCAACATCCTGGGGCTTGCGTATAATGACGATTCCACAGGCCAGAGCGTGCTGATCGCGCAAATCCAGAATTCGCAGGGGGAATTGATTTCATCCAATCAGGTGCTCTACCCCGACGCCTTTGACGGGGTCGTCAAGGCGGATGTCCGCTACACCTACAGGAAGGGCAGTTTTGAGCAGGACGTGATATTGAGGACGCAGCCGCCCGCGCCGGAATCGTTCGGGTTGAATCCCCAGACGACGGAAATCGAGGTGCTGACGGAGTTCATCAACCCGCCGGCGGCGAAGGTTGCGGAGCACAAGATGAAAGGCAGGTTGCAAAACAATTCGTTGCCGGATGACGAGGTGGATTGGGGCGTGATGCGAATCGGGCATGGGAGGGCCTTCGATCTGGGAGAACCGCAGAAGAACAGTTCGCGGGTGGCGGTGCGGCGGCAGTATATGACGGCGCAGAACCGGAACGTCTTGGTTGAAGGCGTATCCATGCAGAGCATCCAGGCGAATCTGGCGAACCTGCCCCAGCAAACAAGCAGGGCTGGGAATCTGCCGATGCTGGCCTCCAAGACGATGGCGCTGCCCAAAACACCGCTGGCGCAAGCGGGATCAATGCCGATGAAACTGGCGTCGGCTTCATCTTCCAACAAGGGCTTTGTGCTGGATTGGTTGGAACTAAATTACAATATAAGCGATTATACATTCCAAGGGAACACGACTTATTTTGTCAGTGGCGGGGTGTATATCAGTGGCACGGCCACCTTTGAGGGTGGCACGATTCTGAAATTCCCGGAGGACGTTCCAGACGGGGAATCTGGAATCGCGCTCCTTTGTCACAACGTGGTGTGTGACACGACTGCCTACAACCCGGCGGTGTTCACTTCACAAAATGATAATTCAGTGGGCGACGGGGTGGATGGCAGCAGCGGCCACCCGGTGGAAGGCGGGAATGATTACATTGAATGTTTGAATTACTTTGAACTGGATCATTGCCAGTTCAGGTATGCCGGGTCGGCGGTGACGGCGGAGAACAGCGTTTTTAACGATGTGCAATTGCTGCAATGTTGCTATGGGTTTGTCGGCGGCACGACGGCTCACAATATACTGGCGACTGGGTGCCAGTGGGTTTTTGACGCAGGTCCGGCTTGTGACAACTGCACCTTCGACCAATGCGTGGGTATTTGTGACAATTCCAGCACATTCGTCAACTGCATCTTTTCGAGCGACGCCAGCATTGGCTATAGTTACTATGCCCCGTCGTTTTCCATTGATGGCAGCAACAATGATTTCTACAACTGTGCCAGCACGAACTGGTTTGGAGACAATCAGTTTTACTATGATCCCTCTTATCAGCCCGGCCCCCTTGGCGGTTATTATCTTTCAGACGGCAGCCCATTGATTGACGTGGGGAGCGTGACGGCAGATCAGGCGGGGCTGTATTGGTGGACCACGCAGACGGGGGTCCAGGCCTTCGAGGGTTTCTCCCCGGTTGACCTCGGCTACCATTATCCATCGGCGCCACCCATGTCCACGCTCGTCAGCGGTGTTTATGATTATATTTCCGACCCCAATGGCAACGGCCTGCCGGATGCGTGGGAAATGCAATACTTCGGCAATCTTAACCAGTGTGCCACCACTCTTGATTCCGTGGGCCGAACATTTTTGTATGATTATCAGCATGGCATAAATCCAGTATATTCATTCCAGATTACCGCGCAGCCATTGAGTCAAAACGTTTGTGACGGCAGCATGGTGACGTTCAGTGTGGCAACCGCGGGCGACACGGATTTGACATACCAATGGACTTTCAACGGCACGCCCATTTCAGGCGCGACCAGCAGCAGCTATACTATCAACATTGTGCAAGACAGCGACGCGGGCGATTACACGGTGATTGTTTCCGAAGGAACTTATTCCGTAACATCCGCAACGGCGCAGTTGACGATAACACCGCCCAGTCCAGATCAATTTTATATGGCACTCACCAGCCAGCGGACGGATTACACCTTCAAAAGCGGCGTCACCTATTATATCGGTTCCAGCATCCCGTTATTCGGCAACACGACCATTGAGGGCGGCGCAATTCTTAAATTCGACTGGTATGACAATGCCAGCCTGCAAATCAAGGGGACGCTGACCTGCACTGGCGGGCCGTATAATCCGGCGATACTCACTTCAGTGGACGATGATACCACCGGGGAGCAGCTTATTGACCCTTACACCGGATCCCCATACAGCTATGAGGACAATCCGGATGGCCCGCCGCAAACATATCCTACCGGCGTGCCCTATCTTGAAATGGCCGATGCGCAAAGCGATTCCGTCAGCAATCTTCGGATTTGCTATGCCGACGGGGGAGTGTCCACGCCAGCGGCTTCCCGCAGGCTGGACGTATGGGACTGCCAGTTCCTCCAGTGCAATTATGGTGTTGTTAACCTGCTGGACGGCACGGGTTCCGTTGACAGTCTGCACAATGTTCTTTTCAGCAACCCGCAAGGCGTGGCCGTCGGTGCGGTGAATGCCATTGCCATCGAGGCGGAGCAGGTGACGGCGGATGTCGGCGATTTTTGCCAGGCTGCGACAACGCCCGAACAGATTTCTCTGGTCAACAGCATTATCATGGGAAATCCCGTCACTGCTACAAGCCTCTCGACTGTGGATGTCCAGTTCAATCCTGACCGGTCAAATTTCCAGTCTGTGAACGCCGGCAATTATTATCTGGCGGCAAACAGCACTTTCCACAAGTCCGGGACGGCCAGCATCAGCCAGCGTTTGCAGACAGAATTGCAAAGCAAGACCACCTATGCGCCGGTTTCAATTGCACCATTTGCCCATGTCACCGGCCAAATGACCCTGTCCCCCCAGGCGCAGCGTTACACCGGCGGTGCACCGGACTTGGGGTATTATTATGACGCTTTGGATTACACCGTCGCCGACATGATTTTAGACGGCGGGACGTTGACAGTTTTGCCCGGCACGGCGATCGGCTGCCGCTTCGATTATGGCTATGATGACGCTTATGGAGATTATTTTTATACTTTCATCGGCTTCGACGTTTCACGATATTCCAGCGTTGTCAGCCAGGGCACCCCGGCCAGACCGAATATATTTGTTGATGTCCAATTGGTTCAGGAACAATTCCAGTTGCCGGTCTGGGCAGTGTTTGTCCCGGACTTTTATCCGGGCACTGAAGGCAATCAACCTCCAGCCCTGAACTTCCGATTTTCCAATTTCTATTTGAACTATGCTTGGTATGTCTATTCGCCAGCTTTTCATTTCTGGTCGGGATTTTCGGAATACAATTATCCTGATGAATGGTCTCATGACAGTCTCATGAATTTCACCCTGCAAGACTGCTGTTTTCACGGTGGTCAGATTGATTTGGGACCTCCGGACGATCCGAATTCCGATTGGGGATATATTGATTTCGATTCTGATTATATTTATGGCTCCGGTGCGGTTTCCTGGATCAACAACACGTTTGAGAACGTCGGCATCATTCTGTATCCAACGTATTACCCGGATAATGGAGTCGTGAACTGCGACATGCAGGTTGTGGCCCGCAACAATCTTTTCAAAAACCTGCCCTGGCTCATCCTCGAACCCAATCCGTCCTCGGCGGGCAACTGGGTGTTCACGGACAACCTGTTTGACAAGGTGCAGTTCCATCAAGACCCCACTTTGCCGCTGGATTACAGTTACAATGGCTACTGGCCATTGTTGCCATCGGAAGTGCTCCAGAACGGTTACGGTTTCACAGCACAGTTGCAACCGACAGCTACCAGCGACGGCAGCCATGAAGTGACGCTGGCAAGCGCGCCGCCGTATCAAAGTGGGCCGTTTGGAAATTATTATCTGCCGGACACGACTGCGCTTCATGGCGCGGGCAGCCGCACCCCCGCCGCCGCCGGGCTTTACCATTACACGACGCGCCTTGACCAGGTGAAGGAGGGGGAAGATACTTCAAAAACCATGGTCAACATCGGCTTGCATTATGTCGCCACCAGCAGCTCCACCAGCACAACACCTAGGGACACCGATGGTGACGGCATTCCTGATTATGTGGAGGACGCCAATGGCAATGGCGTCTGGGATCAGGGCACGGAAACGGACTGGCAGAATGCGCAGACAATTAGCGGAACACCGGATGCTTCTAACGCGATTTATGACGATGTTGATCTCGACGGAGATGGATTAACTGGACGGGCAGAGCGTATTTTACGCACAAATCCATTGGTTCCTGACAACCCTTTAACTTTGACTCCCGTAATCACCGGCCAAGAGCCTTATATTCTCACCTACTCAATGCCTCTGAGTGTTGATGTAAATTCTTCCAATTGCGTTCTCACGCTATTGGATAATGGAGACGATGCCGGGGCTTACGATTTTGTTCAGCAGGGTAATGGCACATGCTTGGTGGAATGGAACACAACCTTTGCTGCCAACGGATCACATGTCTTGCAAGTGGGATTAGACATGCCGGGATATGCTCTTCCTAAAAATGCTGGTGGTGTGCAACCCGTCCTTTCTGTAGGCGGGAATGCAAGGCTTGAAAACGTTAACAACATTATCCAGCTTGATGTGGATGATGTGCCATTTGGCAATCAAGCTGTTTTTTCAGGAACGCTTGCCGTGCAATCAGCAGACTACGAAATTGATATTTTCGATACGAACAATGTCCCCCTAAATACCATCACAGGCCACACTGACTCAGGAACGCTTTATGAGGTTTGGGATTTAACCGATTATGGTGGTGAAACATGCAGTGATGATGAGTTTGACGTGCAGATTTATATCACGCCAACCGCCAACTCAAATGCTTCACAAGCAAATGTTCAGGCAAACGGTTTGACGCCTTACGGTCCAATTCCGGTGTGGAAATTCAAAAGTGGAAGCTGCGACGATTTATTTTCTCTGGCTTATGGGTGGGATGCTTATAGCAGTGAAAGATCCGATATGGTAATGAATGGGGTTGAAAACGTCATATTTAATCCGACGCTTAACAATGAATACACCCCAAGCCCATTAAACTTTCCTGGGTGGTTTCACGCCCCATTTTTCATGCATGATCTTGACGGGAGCATGAACGGAACAAAGAACCTCAGCGATGACGAAGTAGCGGTAGTCAATGATTTGGCTAGTCTGAGTGTTGGCAATTTTTATTGGCACGGTCATGGCAGTCACGATTTCATCGGGTCAGGGACGGGTGTTGGGCTTGGCCCATCTGTTGTTGCTAATAGATTAAAAAACTATTATGGGAAAAGGGGAGGGAATTTCAAGCACCCTTATCGGCTTGTTATCTTGGAAGCCTGTAATACTGGTGATAATCTCTGGGTTCATGCGTTTGGTATTGAATCGACGGTTCGCGACGCGGCATGGTTTCAAGCTCATGGTGAATCGCCGCAGGCCATGTTGGCTTGGCCCGGTATGATTGCAGCCTTGGGAGGAAGCATGCAACTAGCCAGCCACAGTGAGCACTTGGCTGATTTTTTTGGCGCATGGATGTCCGGTCATACGCTAGTGGAGTGTGCTGTCATTGGATCTACCCCAAATGAAAGTGTTTCGTGGCCATTTGACCAACCCATGGATCCGAATTGGACAATGTTCGGCGATCCATTTCTGACACGTTCACCATGATTGCATTTATGAACAAGTCCCCTCAGGATGTTGCAATTGCCATTATAGTTCTGGCCGCCATTGTGCTATGTTCCACGGTCATATTTATACCATTTCGTCTTCCACATGTTGACGGACAATCGTCGCCCGAAGTATTGGCTAAAAGGGTAAAATCCCAGTTGGGGATGAATCTGAAGGATTTGGAAAACTCTCTTGCCTTGGAACCTATTGTCACTGGCGAAGAGCCATTTATGCTGACTTACAGAATGCCCTTAACAATAGATGCGAGCACCATGAGTGGATATTTTCCGACAAACGAAAGTGCCCGACGACTTTTGCTCACCTTGGAGGACAATGGTAAAAGCGCTGATGCCTATGGCATTGATCCGCAGACCAATGGCGCTTATCTGGTAAAATGGAACACGACTTTTGCCGCGAATGGCATGCACACGTTGCAGGTCCGACTACATTTCGTGGGCGCGTTATCAAGAGATGCAGTTTATGGTCCTAAACAGATCGAAACCGTTACCAACATCCTTCAATGGGAATATGCTGGGCATGGATTTGGCAGATGGACTACTTTTTACGGATGGCTACAAGTAACCTCTGCAAGTTACAGCATTTTAATTTATAACACGAACAAATCTTTGATGCAGCGGATTGACGGCCACACGGACAAAGGGCTGATTGATGAAGTCTGGAAAGTGCATCCCACAAACAAGTATGCCTGGAGTGACGACGACCTCGAAGCGAAGGTTTATATCACGCCAACCATCACCGACGCCAACGGCCAAGCTAAATCAAACGCGCCGACTGTTTGTGTTCCATATCCATAACACGATGAAAAACTCATTCTTAATACATACCACAGGCGTCATCTCGGTTTGCCTGTTTTGTGCTGGCAACGCTTGTTTCGGCCAGACAAACTTGCCGACGAGGCTTTCGCATTTTAACGGGCCACCAGCCTACAAAGAGGCAATTTCCAAATTGATGCTGTCTGAAGTCAATGACTATGCGACCCAGCTTGGTCTTGCAGAATCGCTTCCGATCACAACCAATTCACTCAAGGAACTTTTTGTTTCGTCTCCGTTTCTCGCCGAGCGTTTTGGAGCTTTGGGTAGCCTTTACACGACAAATTTCTCCTACGGTTTCGGCAAGGGAAAGCATCTTTGTTACATTACGCGAATCATCAAAGGCATGAATCCCTACGACTATGACGCCAATAGGCCGTATGCCATTGATCCGTCGCAGGTGAACACTAACGAAGCTTACAATATGGCGACTCAATTTCTGGCGAAGGCATTCGTGGACGTGTCGCGGCTTTCAACGTCTTCAATCGTCACCATTCAGCCGTGGGTAATTCTCCACATGACCACCAGCAAATACACGGTGCAATGGGAACGAAACGGAAAGCCGGTCGTCAAGGTCGTTTTGTCACCCCCAAAAGCGGAATTGTGGACATTGCGGGTGGAAGACCCCGACCTTATCCTTCGGAAACCGCTGGAAGTTACCAGCCTTGATTATTTGCTTTCCCAAACCAACGCTCCGCCAGCTACAAATGTTCCCGGCCAGCCCTGATTTTCCTTCGAGTTTACAATCTAAATCAGTCGGAGACAGACTTTACCCCGTAGCATGAGCGCAGGCTGGCATGGCAAAATACATCGGCCCCGCCAGCCTGCCCTCACGCCGCCCCGACTTTGGCCGGAGACTGCGCAAAATTGCCACTGCCGGGGAAAATACCGAGACCCGTCCGTGGTAATTAAAGGGGTCAGTCCTGGTATTGACACAAACGGGATGTGGGTATAGACCAGCGGATATGCCTCGTCAGTTGCGCATCGAATACCCCGGAGCGATTTATCATGTGATGAATCGCGGCGACCGGCGCGAGCCGATCTTTTACGATGATTTTGACCGCAAACGGTTCGTCACTACTTTGGGTGAAGCGTGCTGCAAGACGGACTGGCAGGTTCATGCGTATTGCCTGATGAACAATCATTTTCATCTGGTGGTGGAGACGCCCAACGCGAATCTCGTGGCCGGGATGCGCTGGTTCTTGAGCACCTATACCTCCCGGTTCAACCGGCGTCACAAATTGTTCGGGCATTTGTTCAGCGGACGCTACAAATCGCTGATTGTGGACGGCAGTGGCAGCGGCTACCTGCGAACGGTGTGCGATTATGTGCATTTGAATCCAGTGCGGGCGAAGCTGCTGACGCCCGAACAGCGGGTGAGCGACTATGCGTGGAGCAGTTGGCCGGAGTATTTGAAGGCGCCGGAAGGGCGGCCGCGCTGGTTGCGGGTGGATCGGTTATTGGGGGAGATGGGTATTCCTGCCGACAGCGCGGCTGGACGCGCGGAACTGGAAAACGATCTGGAGCGGCGTCGGGCGGAGGAGGAGGATTACAAGGGAATTCGTCGGGGCTGGTGTCTGGGCGGGGAGACGTTCCGGGAAGAACTGCTGGCACAGGCGCGCGCTGTTGCCGGGGAAATTCGCGTCTTGGAGTTGAAGATTGAAACCGAGGAGCAAAATGAATTTAATCTTAAATGAAACTAGGACTGACCCCTTTACGATGATTACACGGTATGGGTCAATGGGGTGAAAGCAACGCTCAGTGGAAATTATTGGATGGCGCAAAACGTGCCCTTGCCGGGGGGAAGCACGCCGACGGTTCAGGCGCGGGCGATACCCAATTCCAACAACGGCGGAAATGGCACGGGCGGGAATGGCGGCGGGCCAGTCAGCTATGACAATCTGGGCAATCCCGATCCGGCGCAGGACAATGACGCAGAAAGCGGGACGGAAGGGGATGTAGGAGTGGAGAACGACTTCGTTAAATGGAACGATATCAGCAGCGTTTGGAATTTGAGCATCATTGATTATTTGGAACCTCTGCGAAACGGGGCATTGACTGTCTGATTTGATATCTGTGCATTTTACAAATGTAAAATTGTGTTGGCCGTGTCGGCTGGGAGTGATTCAGCA